>Ga0209474_10000035_pt1 | contig 148707 bp, 121 predicted proteins | sample GraSoiAngelo_145_FD_185902 | JGI IMG/M metagenome (GOLD analysis project Ga0209474, IMG submission 185902) | Grasslands soil microbial communities from the Angelo Coastal Reserve, California, USA - 14_1009_05_20cm (SPAdes) (version 2) | ecosystem: Environmental > Terrestrial > Soil >... | reverse complement strand
CATGAACGAAGACTTCATGGATCTGTGGAACGAGGATGTGTTCGAAGTCTTCCTCTGGACCGACGAGCGTTACCCCATGTACTTGGAATACGAGATCTCGCCGCTCAATCGCGAGCTCCCGATCCTCATCCCGAATTTCGGCGGCCAGTTCCTCGGCTGGCGGCCGTGGCACTACGAGCGCGATCGTCTGACGCGGAAAGCCACCAGCACCGTCGGAGGACCGAAACAGCCGCACGCGGCGATTCAGGGCTGGCGAGCCGAGTTCTTCATTCCGTACGCGCTGCTGCGGCCGCTGCAGAACGTTCCGCCGAAGCCGGGCACGAGGTGGCGCGCCAACGTCTACCGCATGGACTACGACGAGGGAAGACGTGCGCAGTGGGAGTGGGCGCACGTGGAGAAGAGCTTCCACGAGTACGAGCGGTTCGGCGACCTGCTGTTCGCCGGTCGCTGAGATCGTTTTCTAGTATTTCGAGATCAAAAGCCCTCGAGCCGCCGATCGGCATCACCGAAGCGATCGAGCGTCACGCCCATCCTGTCCATGATCGAGAGATACAGGCTGCACAGCCGGCGGTTGTCGTCGCCGGCGTAGAGATAATCGAGCGAGCGCCCGGTCTCGAGCGTGCCGCCGAGGCCACCCGCCGTCACGACCGGCAGCTTCATGTTGTCGTGCTTCCACCCGGACCACATGTTCGAGAGCCACAGCAGGCAGCAGTTGTCGAGCACCGTGCCGTCGCCTTCGGGCATCGCGTCCAGCCTTTCGGCGAGGTACGCGAGCTGACTCAGATGGAAGCGCGAGATGCGCTCGTAGCCGTCCGACAGATCGTCGTGCGACGCCGAATGGTGATCGCCGCGCATCTCGAGGAACGGATAGGAGAGCGACGACAGATCGCGCGCGAGCAGCAGCGAGGCGACCCGCGTCCTGTCGCTCTGGAAGCCGAGCGCGATGACGTCGCACATCAATCGTGCGTGTTCGCGAACCTCATTCGGCGCGCCGTTCCGCACGCGATCGACGCGCGTCTCGACCTCCCGCACGCTCGTCAGATATCCGTCAAGTCTTTCCCTGTCGGACGCGCTCACCATTCGGCCGACACGCGCGGCGCGATCTTTCACGCGATCCAGGATGCTCTGATGCCGGAGGCTCCCGCGATTCTCGAACACGCGGTCGAACGCGCTCGACGGCGACAACTCGCTCGGCACGGGCGAACCGTCGCTCCGCCACGAGATGTGCGAGCTGTACGCCATCGAGAAGTCCGTCTCGTGATACCCGGTCATCGGCGGCTCGCACGCCAGCACGAGGCTCGCCTGCGGCGTCTCGTGACCCATTCGGTTCGCGAGCACCTGGTCTGCGGTGATCCCCGATCGCACGATCGGCCCTGGCTGGAGGGGCACGCCGGACAGGAGATTGCCGGTCTGCGCGGGATGGATGCCCATTCCGACGGCCGGTTTGTTGAACAGGCCGTTGATCACGTTGATCTTCAGCTTCAGGGTGTGAAGTGGCTGAAGCGATCGGCTCAACGTCATTTCGGCGCCGTTGCCGCGCGCCCACCAGTGATTGCCGTTGATGCCGTTGCCCGTGAACAGCACGGCAAACCGCTTCGGAAATCCGCTCGATCGATCGGACCTGACCGCCGCCGCGACCGGCAGCGACTCGAGCCATGGCAGCGCCATGGCGACGCCGCCAGCGCGGAGCACGGTGCGCCTGGAGATCATGTTCACCTCGCTCGGCTAAAGCCTTCGCGCTACATCTACTAACGCCTTCGCGCTACATCTACTAACGCCTTCGCGCTACATCTACTAACGCCTTCGCGTTACATCGATGACGTCGGCGGCAGGAACTTCACGCACACGGGCGACGGCGCGTTCGCGAAGACGCCCGACGGTTTCAATCGGCCGTTTCCGGCGTCGATTCGCGCGACGAGGATCGTGTCGGAATCCTGGTTGCCGACCGCGAGATATGTTGCGGCGGGTTCGATCCCGAAGTGACGCGGCTTGAATCCGCCCGTTCCCTGCTCCTCGACGTAGGTCAGCGTCCCGGTATCCGAATCGACGTCGAACAGCACGACGCTGTTGTGACCGCGGTTCGACGCGTACAGCCACTTGCCGGACGGATGCACGTCCACTTCAGCGCCCGTATTCGCGCCATCGAAATGTTCGGGCAGCGTCGAAACCGTCTGCACTTCGTGCAGCGCGCCGGCGTTCGCGTCGTACCGGAAGGCCGTCACCGTGGAGGTCAGCTCGTTGATGACGTAGGCGAAGCGACCGTCGGGCCGAAAGACCATATGACGCGGTCCGGCGCCCGGTTTCACCTGCGCGAACGGCGGATCGTGGGGCGTGAGCCTCCCGCGCTGCGCGTCGAATCGGTACGCGAGCACTTTGTCCAGTCCGAGGTCGCACACGAACACGAAGCGGTTCGCGCGATCGATCGTCACGCAGTGCGCGTGCGGACCTTTCTGGCGATCCGGGTTCACGCTGCTGCCGGTGTGTTGCACGACGTGACTCGCCACGCCGAGCCTTCCGTCGGCGGAAACCGGAAGCACCGACACGCTGCCGCTGCCGTAGTTCGCGATCAGCAGGTGCCGGCCGCTCTTGTCGAGAACCAGGTGGCACGGACCGGTGCCCATCGACGGACGCTGATTGACGAGCGTGAGCGTCCCCTTCGCCTTGTCGATTGAGAAAGCGCTGACAGCGCCGGTCGCCTTGCCCTCGAACTGGTCCATCTCGTTGACCGCGAACAGCAGCCGCCGCTTCACATCGATCTCGAGGAAGGAAGGATTCGGCGACGCCGCCGCCAATCCAAGCGGGACGAGCCTGATGTTCTGCGAGACCGCGGGGTTCTCGGCCTGCAGTCTGAACAGATAGATCCCTTGACTCTTCGTTCCCGTATAGGTGCCGACGTAAACCAGCGTGGGATCCATCGGATCGATTGCTAATCCTTCAACGCACCCGGCAGAAACGGAAAGAGCTTCCGGATCAATGCCTGGTCGGGACGCGCGCCGTACTCGCAAATCTCGAATGCTTCGGCGTAGCGGACCGCGCCGCCCTTCTCCGGCCCGTACCATCTGGCGAGCACGGCCCGGACGGCGGGCGTCGGCTGAACGGCGCGCGTTTCACGGAGCCAGCGCCGGCGCGCGCTCGCCTCCTTCGGCACGCTTTCCAGTTGGCCGTCGACCCACGGCAGCCACTCGTACATCTGCGACACGTGGGCGTCCAGCATGTCGATCTTCTTCTCGATCACATCGTCAATCGACACCGCCACGTCCGGGGCGAACGGCTGCGGCTTCTGAAAGCCGTCTTCGAAATACATGAACACCGGATTCTTTCGCAAAGCAGGCGTGTCCGGTGCGACGTTCGGGACGACCACCATGTAGGCGGCGTCCTGCACGAGGATGCCGGTGTAGCGATGATCCGGATGATAGTCGTTCGGCCGCGGCGCGAGGACGAGGTCCGCGTTCCACTGCCGAATCTGCCGGATGATCTGCTCGCGCACCGCGAGCGTCGGCAGCAGCTCGCCGTCGTGATTGTCGAGGACGACGTACTCGATGCCGATTCGGCGACCGGCTTCGCGCGCTTCGGCGCGACGCCGCGCGGCGAGCGCGCCGCCGCCTTCGGTCTGATGGCCGGCGTCGCCGTTGGTCACCGACACGAATCGCACGCGGTGGCCGAGGGCCGCGTACTTCGCCGCAACGCCTCCGGCGCGCTGATCGCAGTCGTCGGGATGCGCGCCGAACGCGATGACGTTCAGCTTGCCATCCGTGGCCGGAGCCTGCGTGCGCTGCGCGGCCGCCTGCGCGCCGGCCGCAGGGCCCGCATGAAGCGCCGGTCTGTCGTACGCGAGGAGAGCCGCGAGGATGAGCGTCGTGAGTCTCGGCATGACGATCAAATGTAGGCGATCAGCGCATCGTGCGCTCGATGACCGGCCTCGAGAGAAGCCAGAATGATATCGGGCGTCACGGGGCTTCGACGGAACACGTCGCCGCCAACGGCGTCCGCGATGGCGGCGAGCACGGCGCCAAAGCCGGCCCCTACCGGTGGCTCGCCCACCCCCCGCGCGCCGACTGGCGTTTCCGGATCGGGAATATCGAGCGCCGCGTGCTGCATGGCGACTGGAACGTCCAGGATGGTCAGCGGCTTGTTGTAATGAAACCGCGTCGCAAGCGGCACGCCGTAGCGCTGGTCGTACACCGTCTTCTGCGTGAGCGCGTGACCGATTCCCAGACAGCCGCCGCCGAGGATCTGGCCGCCAAGACTGCGGGGATTCACGACGGTGCCGACGTCGGCGACGGCCGTGTAATCAATCAGCTTCACGGATCCGGTCTCCACGTCGACTTCTACTTCCGCGAACCCGACTACGTACGAGTGCGTCTCGCCGTCGTGTGGATACGTATCCTTCGCCACGCCCATCAAGCCGCGGCCAGCAAGCGCGATCGCGGACGCGCGGGTCGTCGCATGGATGTTGGACGGCAGCTCGTGCCCGTCGTATTTGCCGCCGAGCTCGATGGCGCGCCGTGCGGCCTGTGCGAACGTGAGATGTCTCGACCGATCCCGGCTGTCGTAGACGCGGCCGGCCTCCACGCGATAGCCGTCAGGCGGGCCGCCCAGATCCGTGGCGGCGATCTCCAGCAGCTTCTGCCTGGCATCCATCGCGGCCGCATGATTCGATCGCGAGATCGCGTGCATCGTCTGGCTGCCGTCCGATGTGCAGGTCCAGGGAAGGTTCTTGCTCGTGTCGCCCCAGACGACCTCCACGCTCTCCCACGGCATATCGAGCACTTCGGCGGCGACGCGAGCCGTGTCGATGACCGAGTGCGTTCCGAGATTGCCGGCACCCGATTGCACGTACAGCTTTCCATCAGGCCGAATCGTCATCAGGCCGTCGTACCCAATCGAGTAACCACCGATGAAGGGGCTGACCGCGATGCCGATTCCGCGCACCTTGACACCGGACCGTTTTCCGCTGCGCGCCCGCCGCTCGTCCCACTTGAAGAGCTCGACTCCGCGATCGATCGCTTCGCGCACGAATGCGCTCGTGACATAGCTGCGTTTGCCGTCCCTGCCGGGGCCGCCGAGCGATGCCTTGCCGGCCGGTGCGTTGACGCGATGCAGCGCCACCGGATCGATCCCCAACCGTCGTGCCGCTTTGGCGAGCAGCGGCTCCATGATCGCGTTCTGCTGCATGCCGCCCGGTGATCGCTGCGATGTTGGCGGCGGCGTGTTCGTCAGAACTGAAAGGCCCCGGAAGCGCATGGCCATCGGCTGGTACGCAAGCGAGCACATGACGGGCGCCGCTTCGAGATCGTATTGATCCTCGTAGGGGCCGGCATCCTGCAGGACGAACATGTCCACAGCCGTGATGCGGCCGTCCTTCCGGAAGCCAATCCTGACGCGCGCCAGCAGCGACGGCCGCGTCCGGCCGATGAAGTGCTCCTCCTCGCGGCTGATGCGCATCATCACGGGCGCGCCGATCTTCTTCGCGAGAAGTGCCGGCACGGCCACGGTGTGCGTCCCGGGAATCTTGCTCCCGAAGCCGCCGCCCGTGTATTCGCTGATGAGCACGACCTGCTCCGGTCGGATGCCAACCCACCGCGCAACCGAGGCGACGGTCCGCACGACGCTTTGCGTGGAGCAGTGGAGATGAAGCTTCCCGTTCTGCCAGTACGCCATCGCCGTGCGCGATTCGAGCGGCTGATGGCTCGTCGACTGCGTATGGAACGTCTCGTCGAGAACGAAATCTGCGTGCTCGAAGCCGGCGTCGACGTCACCGTACGTCCACTGGACTCCGGGTTCGCCGGTGGGCAGGGCGCCATCTTCTGCGCTGGCGAAATCGTGCGAAGTCCACTTCACCGTCTTCAGCTTTCCGGCGACAAAAGCATTGCCTTCGCGCCGCGCGTTCGGTCCGTCCGGACGCAGGCTCGCCAGCGGATCGATGACGAACGGCAGCGGCTGCAAATCGAGCGCGATCCTCTCGATAGCTGCTGCCGCGGTCGCTTCGTCGACTGCCGCAACGGCGAGGATCGGCTCGCCCTTGTAGACCGGTTCATTCGTCAGTGCCGCCTCGGGTGGAAGCGATGTGGCTGCTTCGGATGCGGCATCTCTCGGCGCAGCCGGCAAGTCATCGGCAGTCAGGATGCCCCTCACGCCCGGCATCGCCAGGGCGTCGCGAGCGTCGATCCCGCGCACGCGGCAATGCGGCATCGGGCTCAGGACCAACTTGCAGAACGCCATGCCGTCGGCCCGATAGTCTTCGGCGTACTTCGCGCGACCCGTCACCTTGGCGATCAGATCTGGCGTCGTGTAGTTGTGACCGAGCAGCTTGTAATCAGACATCAGCTCCCTCCGCTTCCGAGCGTCTTTTCATGTCGATCCAGGAGGTCGCGTCACCGAAGATGGGATCCGCGGCGAGGAGTGTACGCTACTTGACCCCGGGAAGGTTCGAGAACCATCCTGAAGCGCCATGCTGCCGCTCGAGCGGGAACTCGCGGCGCTCAAGTTCATCGACGGCCTGTCCGGTCATTTGACAGACGTCCGCGAGCCGCACAAGGCGCTCCGTCATGGGCTGCGCGACACGCGCGAGTTCTTCCGGGCCACTCACGGCTGCATCGCCACGCTCCGTGCCGGCCGGCCGGAGGCCGATCTGCTCTTCTGAGTTGTGACGACAATTCGCGGACGCGTTGGGGACCCCGGTGTGGGGCGGAGCCCATGTGAGATGAAGAGCGATCACTTCGATGGCCGAAGATTCGTGAACCCCACAGGCACGGCCGGCCAGCCGTTCACGGCCGTTCCCCGGATGCTCCTCGAGGCGCGAACACCGTGGCCGCCACAGATCGATGAACCGCCGCAGCGGCCGCCGGCGCTCGATGGCGCGGCGGCCGTCGTCACCTTCATCGGTCACGCGACGTTTCTGATTCAAACGGCCGCAGGAAATATCCTGACCGACCCGATGTATTCCGAGCGCGCAGGTCCGCTGAACGTGTTCGGACCGCGGCGCGTGCGGCAGCCCGCCGTGCGGTTCGACGACTTGCCGCCGATCTCGACCGTGTTGCTGAGTCATAACCATTACGATCATTGCGATCGCCATACGCTCGGCATGCTCGCGAAGCGGTTCGATCCGATCGTCGTGACGCCTCTGGGCAACGCTGCGCTCGTGCGGTCGGCCGGCATCCGCCGAGTCGAGGAGCTCGACTGGTGGCAGGACTCGAAGAGCTCCGCGCTGCCGATCACGCTGACGCCGGCGCAGCACTTCTCCGCGCGGACTCCGCTGGATCGAAACCGTGCGCTGTGGGGTGGATTCATGCTCGCGCCGCCCGGCGCGCGCATCCTGTTCGCCGGCGACAGCGCGTATGGACCCTTCTTCCGCGACATCCGGCAGCGGCTCGGTCCAATCGACCTGGCGCTTCTCCCCATCGGCGCGTACGAGCCGCGCTGGTTCATGCGCGTCGTTCACATGAATCCGGCGGAGGCGGTGCAGGCGCACCTCGATCTCGAGGCGTCCGAGAGCGTGGGGATGCATTTCGGCACGTTCCAATTGACGACCGAGGGCATCGACGAACCGTTGCACGCGCTCGAGAACGCGTGCCGCACGAACAACATTCCTCCGTCCCGGTTCCGCACGCTCCGCTTCGGGGAATCAGTGCGGCTGACATAGCATCGAAGAACTGCGCGAGACGCAGAGAGTCCCGAGCCGCGCAGAAACGGTCAGCGAGGATCGCGCTGGCTGACTCAGTGCGACACGGACCGACCCCTTCACGTCGATTTATCGATCACGCGTGTGCCGATCCGGGACACTGGAGCGGCAGCACCGCGATCAAGCGAATCCTCCTAACGCGCCAGCCATCGAAGACTTATGGCGGATCGGGAAGCTGGTCCTGGCATTGCTCTTCCGGTGGTGAATCGATCTGTCCAAGGCCACGCCGAGGACTCCTGAATGACGTTGCCCAAGTTCTTCCGTCTGCTCGTCGTTGCCGCGATCCTGATCGGAGCAGCCGTTCTGCTCGGATCGATCGGCTGGCCGCAGCCCGATCGGACTCGTGAATTCTGCGCCGTGATCCTCGCGGCGATTCTGACGTCGGCCTTCGCGATCCCGCGGTCGACGGCGGAGGACCGCGGGATGATGACGCCGCCCTTCGTCGTCGATTTCACCGCGCTGCTGCTCCTCGGCGGCAACGCGGCGCTGTTCGTCGCGGCGGCCGGCATCATGACGCGGTGCCTCGCCGATCCGGACGGCGCGCGTCCATTACGCAGACTGTTGGTCAACGCCGGCAGCATCATGATCGCGATCGAAGCGGCGTCGTTGACCGTCGTCGCTCTCGGCGGCGTGGCCGGCCATTTCACATGGCCGTGGCAGGCCGTCCCGATCGCGGCGGCCCTCGTCTCGTACTGCTTCGTGAAGAGCATCTCGGCCGAAGTGATTGCGCCGCTCGTGAACAAGTCGGCGATCAATCGAGCGTGGCCGAAGGCTCTGCTCGTGAACGCTCCGAATTATTTCATCGGCGCCGGCGTCGCCGTCGGGCTGATCGAAATCCTCGACCACCGCATGTGGGAGCTGTTGCCGGTCGTCGCCGTGCCGCTCTACTGCGCCTATCGCGCGTACTGCGGCGACGTCAACCGCCTCGAGCACGAGTACCGCCGCCGTGAAGTCCTCGAATCGGTCAATCAGGGCATGTCGGTCCTCGACAGCTTGGGCCGGGTGACGCTCTGGAACGACGCTCTGGAACGGATCACAGGGTGTCCGCGCGATCGAGCGCTCGGCCGTCCACTCGCCGGCGCGATCCCTTCGCTCAATCAGACTCCTCTCCCGAAAGCCGTCCAGGAGGCGGTGACGAGCAGGAGTCCTCGAACGCTCACGCATCTTGGACTGCCTTCGGCGTCGGCCGCGCGAATTCTGGAGGTGAAGATCCTTCCAGTTGCTGACGGCGTGACGCTCTTGTGGCACGACACGACGGATCGATTGCACGCCGAACAGGCACTGAAACGAAGCGAAGAACGGCTGACGCTCGCGGCGGAAGGCGCGAACGACGGATTGTGGGAGTGGGATCTTCGAACGCAGGCGTTCTACGCATCGGGCCGCTGGAAGGCGATGATCGGCCTGCCGGCGACCGCCGGCATCGGGCGCCCCGAGGAATGGCTGGGCCGCGTTCATGCCGAAGACGTCGCTCCGCTCCGCGAGGCACTCGAAGCGCATCTCGGCGGAACCACCGATCACTTTCACCACGAGCATCGGATCCGCCACGAGGACGGCACCTACCGGCGATTCCTGTGCCGCGGCGTCGCCGCGCGAGGCGCCACACAGAAGACGGCCAGAATCGCGGGATCGCTTACCGACACGACCGAGCAGTCAACGGCTCAGGAGCAGCTGCGCAACGCCGGCTTCCGCGATCCTCTCACCGGGCTGTGCAACCGCGCGGTGTTCGTGGAGCGGCTCGGACAGCGGCTCGCCGAGTTCAAGCGCCAGAAGGGCGGCAACGGGTTCGCGGCGCTGTATCTCGATCTCGATCGCTTCAAGGTGGTCAACGACAGCCTCGGCCACATGGTCGGCGACGAATTGCTGACCGCGGTGTCGCGGCGGCTGGAGTCATGCCTGCGGCAGGGAGACGTGCTCGCGCGGCTCGGCGGCGACGAGTTCGCCATCCTGCTGAATGCGATCGGCGACCCGCAGCAGGCGAACGCCGTGGCATTCCGGATTCAGAAGGCGCTCAGCGATCCGGTGTCGATCGGCGGTCGGGAAGTCTTCACCTCGGCCAGCATCGGGATTGCGTTCGGTCTCGCTCACTACGACAACCCGGACGAGATCATGCGCGACGCCGATACCGCGATGTACCAGGCGAAGTCGCGCGGCAAGGCACGCCACGAGCTGTTCGATGCCGACATGCACGCGCGGACGCGCGATCGGCTCGGCCTCGAAAACGACCTGCGGCACGCGATCGACAGCAACGACTTCGAGGTGCACTACCAGCCGATCGTGCTCCTGTCGTCGCGGATGTGCGTCGGATTCGAATCGCTGGTCAGATGGACGCGCAACGGCGAGTCGGTCTCGCCGGCGACGTTCATTCCGATTGCCGAAGAGCTGGGGCTCATCGAGCCGCTCGGCACGTGGGTCCTGCAGCAGGCCTGCCGGACGTTTGCCGAATGGCAGCGGCAGTTTCCGGTCGACTACATCACCGTCAACGTCTCGAGCCGGCAACTGATGCAGCAGAACTTCATGCTCATCGTGGAGCAGGCCGTCCAGGCCGCGCGATTGAAGCCGTGCGACCTCCGTCTCGAAATCACGGAGACGGCCCTCATGGACAGTCCCGCGTCTGCGGCGAAGCTGTTGAACGAGCTACGCGAATTCGGCGTGAAAATTTATCTCGACGACTTCGGCACGGGCTACTCGTCGCTCAGTCACCTGCACAAGCTTCCCGTCGATGCGCTCAAGATCGATCGATCGTTCGTCAGAACTCTGGCGCTGGGGTCCGACCGTCCGGCCATCGTCGAGAGCATCCTGGCGCTGGCGCGCACGCTCAACACCAGTGTGGTCGCGGAAGGGATCGAGAGCGACGACCAGGCGCGTGAGCTGGTGCGCCTTGGATGTACGCATGCTCAGGGGTACCTGTTCTCGCGTCCGCTTTCGAGTCGCGCCGCCGAGCAGTTGCTCGCGGCGGGCCAGCCGCTCGGCCCGAAGCCAATCCAGCAAAGCGACGCCCACGACATCGATTGCTATTCGCCGTCGCGAGTCTTCGAGCCGACGGAGCAAATCGCCGTCTGACGCCACTCGTCTTCCGTTCAATCCTCCGCCGCACGGACGACGTCCACCACAACGAATCCAAACCAAGCGAGGCGGAGCGCTGTCACGCGTTCTGGATCATCGCGGTGAGGAATTCATGCGAACCCGCCGGGCCGCACACCTCCTATGTCACGGGTCCGCCGTCCGGCTCCACCGTCAGTCGGAAGCGAAGGAACCGACAACATCGGCGTTCAGCGTCGATCGCCGCGGCGATTGCGTTCAGGATCGCAGAGCTTGCCTCGAATTCGAATCGATAGCCGTCTGCGATCGCGACCACACTGGTGGCAGCGCGGGCCAGCCCCGGAAGCAGTTGAGCGGTCCGCGTATTGAGTTCACCAGGCTGCAACGTGCAAACGATTGGAGGCTCACTCATAGATGCTCCGGATCATTGCCGGGCGCCATCGCGGAAATCTCGCGACAGTCGCCGTTTCAGCTTCCGCAGTTCACGCAGCGGGGCGCGACGAGCAGCGCCGAGGTTCTGACCGCCTTCGAGCAAGGCATCGGCAAAGCCCGCGACATGCTCCGTACCATGGACGATGCGGCGTTGGCGAAGACGTGGAAGGCGGTCGATGGTGACCGCGAAGTGTTCGCGCTTCCGGTTGGCGGGCTGCTGCGGTCGATCATGCTCAATCACTGGTATCACCACCGCGGTCAGCTGTCCGTGTATCTCCGCCAGGTCGGCGCGCAGGTGCCGTCGATTTATGGTCCGAGCGCAGACGAGAATCCGTTCCTGGCGCGACGCGAGGCCTCCGTCTCCGTTTAGCCAGTCGTTCGCTGAACTTGAAAAAATCAAGCAACCTTATGAGGTTACGCCGCTTCCGGCGGCGGCGCGTATCCGCCGATCGAACCTGACAGCAGGTCGGCGAGCTCGATCGAGGTTCGGTCTTCCCACATCGGCGCGATGATCTGGATCCCCACTGGCAGTCCTGCCGTGGTATGGCCGATCGGCGCGACGGTGGCCGGCAGGCCGGCCAGCGTCGCGGACGCGCTCCAATACGGAATCGCCTGCACGTACGGCCGCGAGCCGGCGTCGGTCTCAATCACGCGCGTGTCGATCGGCTCGCGATGATCGTGAGGAAAGGCGGCCGTCACCGTCACCGGCAGCAGAAAGACGTCGTGCGTCTGGAAGTACCGCTGCCAGCGCGCGCGACACGTCAGCCTTCGCTGTGTCTCGCGCAGCCAGCGCGCGTGCGGCTCCACGGCCGCGGCGGCGAACACGTCGTTGGGATTGCGCTCGAAGCGCTCGCGCGCTCGTTCGCGCCCGGCGCGATCCATGTCCGCCGTGAGGAGCGCGCCCAACAGGAACCCGAACGTGCTCATCTGCGCGTGCGGATCGATGCCTTCGGGCCATCCCTGTTCGATCGTCGCCCCCGCTTTGCGGAACGCTGAAAGCGTCTGCTCGCAGAGCGCGCGGATATCGGATGCGAGCGGCGCGAGATCATCGTCGAAGACGTAGCCGATTCGAAACTCGCTGAGCCGTGTATGACGCGGCGCGGGCATCCGCCACGTCCAAGCCTTCGCTTCATCGGCGCTCGGCCCACCGAGCACGGTCAGCGCGAGCGTGAGATCGCGCGCGCTGCGAGCCATCGGCCCGACAACGGACAGATCCATCGGATACCCAGGAGAACCGTCCCAGGGACCGGGCTGAAATCCCGCCGTGCCGATCAATTCGAGCGACGGCTTGTGACCGTATACCCCGCAGAAGTGCGCCGGAATGCGGATGGAGCCGTTGAGATCGCTGCCGATCGTGAGTGCCCCGAGGCCTGCAGCGACCGCCGCCGCGCCGCCGCCGGTCGATCCGCCGGCGGTTCGCGTTACGTCCCAGGGATTGTTCGTCGTTCCATAGACGGGGTTATAGCTTTGCCAGTCTCCGAGCAAGACCGGGACGTTTGTCTTGCCGATGGTGATTGCGCCTGCCGATTCCAAACGCTCGACCGCGGTGGCGGTTCGCGGACTCCTTCCGTCCTTCAGCGCCGGCAGTCCCCAGGTATTCGGGGATCCCCGATAGGCGAACGACTCCTTGATCGTCACAGGCACGCCGTGGAGCGCACCGACGGCGTGTCCTTTCGCGAGCGCGTCATCGGCCCGCCTTGCGCGGGTCTTCGCCTCTTCGCGAGATTCCCAGACGATGGCGTTGAGCGTTGGATTGATGCGATCGATCCGCTGAAACGTCAGCTCGAGCAGTTCGGCCGCGGAAATCTGCTTCGTGCGAACCGCGAGCGCCAGCCGATCGGCCGTCGCGAAAGTCGAGACGAGACTGTCCAATTATTCGATCCGGACGAGGCCGCGGCGCATGGCGACCTTGATCGCCTCGGTGCGGCTGGTGACGCCGAGCTTCTCGAAGAGATGTCCGAGGTGCGTCTTGACCGTGCGCTCGCTGATCGAGAGCTCGGTGGCGATTTCCTTGTTCGCTCTGCCGTCGGCCATCAGCTTCAACGTCGCCATCTCTCTCGGCGTGAGCTGCACGCGCGTGACGCCTTCTGCGAGCTTTGCCGCCGCCGACGGCGCGAGATAGGTCTTGCCGGCGAGGACATCGTGAATGCAGTTGATGAGATCGTCGGCGGAGATGTCCTTCAGCACGTACGCCTTGGCGCCCGCCTTGAGGGCGCGCGCGATCTCGTGGTCGGTGTCGTAGGTCGTCAGCACGATGACGCGCGCGCGCGGATCGCGCTCGCGGATCTGGCGCACCGCCTCGACGCCTTCCATGACCGGCATGCGCAGATCGAGCAGCGTCACGTCGGGGTGATAGCGCTCGTACGCGGCGACGGCTTCGACGCCGTTGCCGGCTTCGGCAACGACCTGCAGATCGGGTTCCTGATTGATGATGTTCGCGACGCCGGTGCGAAGCAGCGCGTGATCGTCGACGACGAGCACGCTCGCCTTGCCGGCGGCGATCGAAACGCCCGCATCAGCCAGCAACATGGACCTGCGTCGGAAGAGACGATGGTTCCCAGGCCAGGACGACTTCGGTGCCGCCGCGCGGGGCGGTGACGATCGTCAGCGACGCGCCGATCCGTTCAGCGCGCTCCTGCATGCTCGTCATGCCGAAGCCGGCGGAGCTCCGGTCGCGCGCGAACCCCCGCCCGTCGTCGGCCACCGACAGCCGGAGGCCGATCGAGCGCACCGTCGACGCGCGGACGCTGATGCGGCGGGCGCGCGCGTGGCGCACGGCGTTGGTCAGCGCTTCCTGCGCGATGCCGACGATTTCGCGCTCGACCGAGTCGCCGACGCGCGGGAGCGCTTCGAGGTTGATGTCGATCGGCACGCTGGTGGTCAGCTGCGCGAGATCGGCGATGCGCTTGAGCGACGTCGAGATTTCCTCGCCGTCGCCGACGTTCGGGCGCAGCGTGCCCACCGATCGCCGCGCTTCGATCATGTGCGTGCGCGCGAGGTCGACGGCCGTCTCGAGCTTCTGCGCGAACGGCAGCGAAGGCGTGCCGATCTCCCGCTGCGCCGCCTGCAGCTGCATCAGGATCGCGCCAAACCCCTGCGCGAGATTGTCGTGGATGTCGCGCGCCAGGCGGTTGCGTTCTTCGAGAATCGCCTTGCGCCGTTCCTCGAGGCGGCTCCGCTCGACCAGCCGGTTGTGATGCAGCGCGAGCGCAGCCTGCCGGGCGATCGCCTCGATCAATTCGATGCGCCACCACTGGGCGTCCTTGCACGGCGGAATGCCGCGGCTCGACAGCTTGATCCAGCCGAGCGTGCGAGTGCCGAGCAGGAGTGGCGCGATCACCATCCCGTGGATGCCGCCCTCGCGATGAAACTCGCGGACGGCATCCGGCAGTCGAGCGTCGTCGCACTCGTACTCGATCGTCTCGGTCCAGCCCGGCGCGTAGCCGAGCAGATGTTTGCCGAGACTCTCGTGCGGAAACGCGAGCCCGTCGAGACCGCCGTGACGCCGCAGATAGAGACGGTCCGCGACGTACGCCATCCACAAATCGCACCGCTTCTCGTCGTCGTCCATCAGCCAGACGCCGCAGACATGGCTATCGCTTTCCTCGACCATGGTCCGCGTCAGACCGCCGAAGAAGCTCTCGATGTCCGGTTCGCGCACGAGGAGATCGAGCGCCAGCTGAACTACTTCAGTCTGCATCTTCGCGAGGCACTCAGCGCGGCGATACGCGTCGTGCTCGCGAACGAGGGCGGCGCGTAACACGTCTGAATCGTTCGATGAGAGCTCTTGCGGCGGGACGTCCTTCGGTCCGCACGACGGCGTTTCCGGTTCCACGGTCCCATTATCGAGCAGTTCGACCGCGGACGCATCGTCCAAAAGTCGTAGACGCGCGTCGCCAGTACGTCCATCGTCCGCATCGCGCGCACGCCCGAGCGATCGATCCGGCACCTGCCTGATTGCGCGCGCGTCATACGAGGAACGAAAGTGAGGGTCGCCCTTGTCGATTTCCGCGAGTGCCGTTCGTCAATCCTTCAGAGGCATCGAGCGGAAAGATAACAACGGTGTAAAGAGGAGCGCATGGCGAAACGGATGATAGTGATGTTGGCCGTGACGGCGATGTTCGTCGCGGCCCTCGGGTTCGTGAAGTTCAGACAGATTCAAACCGCCATCGGGCAGGCGGCGGCGTTTCAACCGCCGCCCGAAGCGGTGACGACGATCGTTGCGGCGCAGGAGCAGTGGCCGTCGACGTTGAGTGCGATCGGCACCATCGCGGCGGTGCAGGGCGTGACGGTGAGCGCGGATCTGCCCGGAACCGTCGACAGGATCGGCTTCGATTCAGGCAGGTCGGTTCGCGAAGGCGAGGTGCTCGCGCTGCTCGACACGCGTCAGGAACAGGCGCAGCTGGCGGCGGCCGAAGCCCAGCGCGAGCTCGCGCGCCTGAATTTCGAGCGGATGCAGGGGCTGCTCGACGAGCGGGTGATCTCACGCGCGGAGTTCGATCGCGCGACCGCGGACTCCCGTCAGAGCGACGCCCGCGTCGGCGAGATCCGCGCGACGATCGAGCGCAAGACCATTCGCGCGCCGTTCTCGGGACTGCTCGGCATCCGCCGCGTCAATCTCGGACAGTACCTGTCGGGCGGCGACGCGCTCGTGACGCTGCAGTCGCTCAATCCGATCTACGTCAACTTCGGCGTGCCGCAGCAGGCGATGACCGAGGTGCGGGCGGGCAGGAGCGTCCACGTCACGGCCGGAGACGTCGCCGGCGCCGGATTCACCGGGCGCATCACGGCGATCGATTCCGTCGTCGACGAGTCGACCCGCAACGTGCAGGCCCAGGCGACGCTCGCGAATCCGGACGGCAAGCTGCGGCCGGGGATGTTCGTGCAGACGGAAGTCACGCTGGCCGCGGCCAGTACGGTGATTTCGCTGCCTGCGTCGGCGATCAGCTACGCGCCGTACGGCGACTCGGTCTTCGTGGTCGCCGATCTGAAGGATCAGGGCGGCAAATCGTATCGAGGGGTGCGCCAGCAGTTCGTGAAAGTCGGCCCCTCGCGCGGCGATCAGATTTCGGTCGTGTCGGGCCTGAAGGCGGGCGACGAAGTCGTCACCTCCGGCGTCTTCAAGCTGCGCAACGGCGCGGCGGTCCTCGTCAACAACAAAATCCGGCCGGCCAACAGCCCGAAGCCGAGACCTGAGAACAGCTGATGAAGCTCACCGATATTTTCGTCAAGCGGCCGGTCCTCGCGATCGTCGTCAATCTCGTCATCCTCATCGCGGGACTGCAGTCGATCCGCTCGCTCAGCGTACGGCAGTACCCGCGCAGCGACATCGCCGTCGTCACGGTCTCGACGGTGTACGTCGGTGCGAACGCCGATCTCGTGCGCGGATTCATCACGACGCCGCTCGAGCGCGTGATCGCCAGCGCCGACGGCATCGACTACATGGAATCGTCGAGCGCGCAGGCGCTCAGCACGATCACCGTCCACCTGAAGCTGAATTACGACACCAATGCCGCGCTCACGCAGATCCAGGCGAAGGTCGCGCAGGTGCGCAACGATCTGCCGCCGGAGGCCGAGGCGCCGATCATCGATCTCCAGACGGCCGACAACCAGTTCGCGTCGATCTATCTCGGCTTCTCGTCCGACGATCTCGATCCGAATCAGATTACCGACTATCTGACGCGCGTCGTCCAGCCGAAGCTGAGCGCGATCAGCGGCGTCCAGCGCGCCGACATTCTCGGCGCGCGCACGTTCGCCATGCGGATCTGGCTGAAACCGGACCGGATGGCGGCGCTCGGCATCGCGCCCTCGGCGGTCCGCGACGCGCTGGCGCGGAACAACTATCTCTCGGCGCTCGGGCGGACGAAGGGATCGATGGTGTCGGTGAATCTCGTGGCCAACACCGACCTGCGGACCGCCGAGGAATTCCGCCAGCTGGTCGTCAAGGAGCAGGACGGCGTGATCGTGCGGCTCGGCGAAATCGCCGACGTCGTCCTCGGCGCCGAGAACTACGAACAGGACGTGCGGTTCAACGGCCAGTCCGCCACGTTCATGGGCGTGTGGGTGCTGCCTGCGGCCAACACCCTTGAAGTGATCGGCCAGGTGCGGGAGGCGATTCCGCAGATCCGGGCGCAGCTGCCGGCGGGCATGAAGGTCGGTGTTCCGTACGACTCCACCGAGTACATCAAGGATGCGATCAACGAAGTGCTCAGGACGCTGACCGAGACGCTGCTCATCGTCATCGTTGTCATCTTCCTGTTCCTCGGCTCGTTCCGATCGGTGCTCATTCCGGTCGTCGCGATTCCGGTGTCGCTCGTCGGCGCGGTGTTCCTGATGCTGGTCGCCGGGTTCACCGTGAACCTGCTGACGCTCCTCGCCATCGTGCTCTCCGTCGGTCTCGTCGTCGACGACGCGATCGTGATGGTGGAGAACGTCGAGCGTCACTTGCACCAGGGCAAGCGGCCCGTGCAGGCGGCCATCGACGCAGCACGCGAGCTCGTCGGGCCGATCATCGCGATGACGATCACGCTGGCCGCCGTGTACACGCCGGTTGCGATCCAGGGTGGATTGACCGGATCGCTGTTCCGTGAGTTCGCGCTGACGCTTGCGGGGGCCGTCCTCGTCTCTGGCGTGGTCGCGCTGACGCTGTCGCCCATGATGGGGGCGAAGTTACTGCGTACCGGCGATACGGAGCGCGGCTTCGCCGGCTGGATCAACCGCCGGTTCGACAGCGTGCGGCGCGGCTACACACGATCGCTGAGGGCGACGCTTCGTTACCGGCCCGTCGTGCTCGCCGTCTGGATCATCGTCGCGCTCCTCATCGTGCCGTTCTACCTGTTCTCCCAGCAGGAGCTCGCTCCATACGAGGATCAGGGCTTCTTCTTCGGATTCGTGCAGGCGTCGGCGAACTCGACGCTCGATCAAACGAAGCTGTTCGCCGATCAGATTCACGACGTGTATCGATCGTTTCCCGAGAGCGGCAGCATCTTCCAGATCACGTTTCCCAACGGCGGCTTCGGCGGGATGACGACGAAGCCGTGGAGTCAGCGGACCAAGACGACGCGGCAGCTGCTGATGGAGTCGATGGCCCCACTGTCGAAGATCGCCGGCGTGCGCGTCGTTCCGCAGGCGCCGCCGCCGTTGCCAGGCGGCGGCAGCTTCCCGGTCGATCTCGTGATCGCGTCGGCAGCCGAGCCGGAGCGACTGAGCGAGTTGGCAGATCAGCTCGTGAAGAAGGCGTTTGCAAGCGGTCTCTTCATCTTCGCCGACGCGGATCTCAAGTTCGATCAGCCGCAGGTCGAGATCGTCTTCGACCGCGACAAGCTTCGGTCGCAGGGGGTCGATCTCAGTCAGGCCGGCCGCGATCTGTCGGCGCTGCTCGGCGCAAACTACGTCAATCGATTCAGCATCCAGGGACGCAGCTACAAGGTCATCCCACAGGTGGCGCGGGTCGAACGTCTGACGCCGGATCAGTTGTCGCAGATCTACGTCACCGGCTCCCAGGACAAGCTCGTGCCGTTGTCGACGTTCGCGACGCTGCGGACGACCACCGAGCCGCGCGAGCTGAAGAAGTTTCAGCAGCTGAACGCGGTCCGCATCCAGGGCGTCATCCCGCCGCCGGTGCCGCTCGACAAAGCGCTCACGTTCCTGGAAACGGAGGCGAAGTCGATCCTGCCGCAGGGATTCAACATCGACTACGCCGGCGAATCGCGGCAGCTCAGGACTGAAGGGAGCAAGTTCCTCGGCACGTTCCTGCTCTCGGCGGTGCTGATCTATCTCGTGCTCGCGGCGCAGTTCGAGAGCTTCCGCGATCCGTTCATCATCCTCGCCGGCTCGGTGCCTCTCGCAGTGTCCGGCGCGCTGATGTTCTCGTTCCTCGGGCTGACGACGCTCAACATCTACAGTCAGGTCGGGTTGATTACGCTCGTCGGCCTGGTGTCGAAGAACGGCATCCTCATCGTGCAGTTTGCGAATCAGCTGCAGGAGTCGGGGAAGGACAAGCTCGCGGCGGTCATCGAGGCAGCCGCGACGCGGTTGCGGCCGATTCTGATGACGACGGCCGCGACGGTCGTCGGTCATTTTCCGCTCGTGCTCGCGACCGGTCCGGGCGCCGGCGCGCGCAACAGCATCGGCATCATGCTCGTGACCGGCATGGTCATCGGCACCGTGTTCACGTTGTTCGTCGTGCCCTCGATTTACGTGCTCGTCGCGCGGACGCATACCGCGGTCATTCGCGAGACGGAGCGAGCGGTTCGAGTTCCAGAGTTCGCGGAGGCGTCATGATCAAACGTGCAACCATCGTTGCGGTCGCGGCCGTGCTCATGACCGCCAGTCCGCTTCGGAGTCAGACTGCCGGTCCGACTCCGACTCTAACACCGAGTCCGGCACCGACTCCGATCCCGACTCTGACACTAAGTCCGGCGCCCGCTCTGACCCTCACGCTCGAGGACGCTGTTCGGCGGGCGATCGACCACAACCCGGAACTCTCGATCGTCCGGCTCGGCACCGAGGTCGAGGCCGCGCAGGTCGGCGCGAGCGAGAGCGCCTACGCGCCGGTATTCTCGACGACGCTGGGCCGATCGAGCACCGTCACGCCGCCGTCGAATTTCCTGCTCGGCACGAGCGGCGTCGATACGCGCGATTGGTTTTCGTCGACCGGTGTCCGCCAGCGCGTGCCGTGGGGATCGGGAACCTGGAGCGTCTCGTGGGATGCCGCTCGAACGACGAGCAACAGCCCGCTGAACAGCTTCGATCCGAGCGTCCAGTCGGGCGTTCAGTTCGCGTTCTCCCAGCCGCTGCTGCGCGATCGGAAGATCGATGCCGCACGTCAGCAGATCGTCATCGCGAAGCGGAACCAGGAAAGCTCCGAATTCCGCTTTCGCGAATCGGTCGTCCAGACGGTGGCGTCGGTCAAGCAGGCGTATTGGACGTTGAAGGCGCTGCGGGCCAACGTCACGCTGCAGGAGAGCTCGCTCGATCTGGCGCAGAAGCTCGCCAAGGAGAACGAGGTCCGTGTTCGCGTCGGCCAGGCGCCGCCGCTCGATCTGGTGCAGGTCGAGGCCGAGGTCGCCGATCGACGCGAAGGCCTGATTCGCGCCCGCGCCGCCGCAGAGGACGGCGAAGATCGTCTGCGCCGTCTGATCATGGATCCGCACGACGCCTCCTTCTGGCAGGTCCGCATCGATCCGGCCGACGAGCCGGCCGGTCGCGATCCGCTTCCCGATCTCGACGCCATCGTGGCAAAGGCGATCGACGGACGCTATGACGTGGCGCGCGCGCGAAACGAGGTGGCGAACGCGGCCACGAGCGTCGAGTATTTCGGAAACCAGAAACTGCCCGACGTTCGACTCGAGACGTCGTATCGCGGCAGCGGGCTCGGCGGATCGCAGCTGCTGCGCACCGGCGTGTTCCCGGGTGTCATCACGGGGCGCGCCGACTCCGGGTTTGGCGACGTGCTCGGCCAGGTCTTCGGACGCGATTACCCGACGTGGAGCTTCGGCCTTACCGTGAGCTATCCGCTCGGGCACAGCTACGAAGAGCTGAGCGCGGTGCGCGCTGGCGTCGAGCGGCGGCAGGCAGCCGCGCGCGTCGCGAGCCTGCAGCTCGACGTCGCCGCGGCGCTGCGGCAGGCGGCGCGTCAGATTCGCAGCACGGCCGAGCGCGAGGATGCGGCGCGCGCCGGCGCTGCGCTGGCCGCCGAGCGATCGCGCGACGAGCAGCGGCGGTACGAAGCGGGACTTTCGACGAGCTTTCTCGTCACGCAGGCGCAGCGCGATCTGCTGCAGGCACAGGTCAGCCTGCTGCAGGCGACGCTCGAATATCAATCGTCGCTCGTCAACTTCGAGGCGCTTCAGCTCGCGCCTCCGCTGACGGCCGGTGAGTCGATCGCACTCCAGGGATCGAACGTGATGCCGCTGCCGACGCCCGCACCGCGCGGCCTCTTTCGGCCGGGCGCCGGCACTGGATTCTGACCGTGCCGACCGCTGACTGCACTGCCGCCATCGACAACTCCGTAGAGCTGCTGCGGACAATCGCCGCCGTGCTCGACATCCGGGACGTGTTTCCACAGGTATCCGAGATCGCGAACAAGGTGCTCGCGCACGATCTGCTGACGATGATGTTCCACGATCGCGGCGGGCAGATTCTGATCGAGGCAGCGTCGACCGACGAGTTCAAGGGGCTGACCCGCTTCATCAAAGCGGACGACTCGCAGCCCGACGAAGGATTCGTCATCATCGACGACTTCACGACGGCGACGCTGCCGATCGTCGAGCCGGTCGATCTGCGCGAGCGCATCGTGGCGGCCGGATTCCGATCGCTTCTGGTCGTGCTGACGCGCGCGCGCCACCAGGACATGGGGCTCGCGTTCTGGTCGAAGCACACCAGCGCGTTCTCGCGAGACGACGTGCCGGTCGCCCGGCGGATCGCGGATCACGTGGCGCTGGCCGTGTCGCACGAGCAGCTGGCCGAGGCGGCGCGTCAGGTTGCCGACGCGCAGGCGCGTGCCGAGCGGCTCGAGGCGCGCGTGCAATCGCTGACGCAGGAGCTCCACGCCAGAGCCGAGCACGCGCGCGTCGTCGGGCGGTCGGCGCAGTGGCACGACGTCCTGAAGCGCGCGACCCAGGTCGCCGAGACCGAGACGACGGTTCTGCTCAGCGGCGAATCCGGAACCGGCAAGGAAGTCGTCGCGCGATTCATTCATCGCGCGTCGCCGCGAAGGGGCGGTCCCTTCGTCGCGTTGAATTGCGCGGCGCTTCCCGAACAGCTCCTCGAGTCGGAGTTGTTCGGCTACGAACGAGGCGCGTTCACCGGCGCCCAGCAGGCCAAGCCGGGACAGATCGAGCTCGCGATGGGCGGCGTGCTGTTCCTCGACGAGGTCAGCGAGATGAGCCCGTCGGCGCAGGCGAAGTTCCTGCGCGTGCTGCAGGAGCGCGAGTTCCAGCGCCTGGGCGGCGTCCGGCTGCAGAAAGCGAACGTCCGCGTGATTGCCGCGACGAACCGCGATCTGCAGAAGGCGGTCGAGCGCGGCGACTTTCGCGAGGATCTCTATTACCGGCTGCAGGTGTTCGACATCCGCATCGCGCCGCTGCGCGAACGTCCTGCCGACATCCTCGACCTGAGCGAAGCGTTCCTCGACGAGATCGGCCGATCGTTCGGCCGGCCGCCGGCGGGCCTCACGCGCGACGCGCGCGAAGCGCTGCTGCGGCACCACTGGCCCGGCAACGTGCGTGAGCTGCGCAACGCGCTCGAGCGCGCGGCGATTCTGTGCGAGGGCGGGCTGATCAGCGCGGCACACTTGTCGCTGCAGCCGCGGCGGCAACCGCCGCCGGCGGCGACCACGACGAACCTGCCCCTCGTCGAGCGCGACACGATCGAACAGGTGATGCGCGACTGCGGCTGGAACAAATCAAAAGCGGCGAAACGTCTCGGACTGTCGCGGACGCAGCTCTACGTGCGGCTGCGCAGGTACGAGCTGGAACAACCCGCGGCGAATTGACACGACGAATCCGCCGCGCCGCGCGAAGCACATCAGGCGTGTCGAAGACTGCACCGCTGCAGCCGCGGATGGATCCGCCGCGCCATCGACGGCCAGGCCCCTGGATCGCTCCGGACCAACGCATCGATTTCGTCCGCGGTCAGCTCGTAGCCCTGGTCGCGCAGATCCACCAGCGTCTCGCGCGGCCGCTCGACGAATCGGAGCCGCAGGTCTTCGTCGGTGAGCAGCCGGCCCATCACGAGTTGAACCGTTTTCTGAGACATGTCTGCAGTCACTCGCAAGCTGCGCGCCAGCGTCCGCATGGCAGACCAGACGGAAAACCGGATCCCGGCGATCGAGTGACTGCGTAGCGCTGCGCACCATGCGCACCGATGCGCACACGCCTGGTGCGCCCCTTCGATCGCGATGCCAGACAAAAGTCACGGAACTCCCTGAATCGTCGATCGATCCTCGATCACGCCGCTGGCGCGGCGCTGTGGATCGTCATTTGCCGTTGCAGGTGACGGCCATGCCAGCCACCACCTACACGCCCACACGTCCCGCGACTTGGACCGACGCGTCGAGCCTGCCGCTGACGTTCGCGTGGACCCGCACGAAGATCGTGGTGCTCGCCATCGCGACGACGCTCGCGTTCACCTTCAGGGTGAGCGGACTGTCGACGTACGGCTTCAGCGAAGACGAGCTCAACAAAGTCACGGCCATCGAACAGTACCGGGCCGGCCATTTCAGCGCCAACGCCGAGCATCCGATGCTGATGAAGCTCGCGATGTGGGGCAGCGTCGACCTCGCCGCGGCGTGGAATCGCGTCGCGCCAGAGCCTCGCGCGATGTCGCTCGAGACGGCGCTGCGGCTGCCGAACGCGATCGCCGGCGCCGCAACGACGGTCGGGTTGTTCGGCGTCGCCGATCTGCTGTTCGGCGACGCGGTCGCTGCCGTCGTGTCGGCGCTCTGGGCATTCGACGTCAACGCGATCGCCATCAATCGCATCGGCAAGGAAGACACGCTCCTCCTGTTCTTCTTCGTGCTCGCCGTGTTCTGCTACGAGCGCGCGAAACGCGCCGGTGTCACCGACGTCGTGGCGGCGCAGCGGTGGTACACGGCGAGCGGCGCAGCGTTCGGTCTGATGCTCGCGTCGAAGTACATGCCGCACTACCTCGGCATCTACGCGCTCTTCAACGTCCTCACCGATCGCGAGCCGGGCGCCAACAAACCGGACCGCCTCCGCCACTACGGTGCGATGGCCGCCGCCTTCGCGATTGCCAACGTGGCGATCGCGTTGCCGGAGACGTGGCGCTATATCGCCGGGTATGTCCGCGGCGACATGCTCGCGCATCACGGCTACTCGTACGCCGGCGCCTTGTACGTGACCGATGTGCCGGTGTCGCCGCTCGGCGTGCCGGTGACGTTCTACGTGCGTCTGCTGGCGACGAAGGTTCCGCTCGTCGTGCTCGCGGCGGTCGTCCCGGGTGCGATCGAAATGGTGCGACGGCGCGACGAGCGCGGCTTCGTGCTGCTGCGCGTGCTGGCGGTGCTTCTGCTGGTGCCGTACTCGCTGATGGCGGCGAAGTTCCTCCGCTATTCGCTGCCGATGTTCGCGACCCTCGATCTCATCGCCGCCGTCGGCCTCGTCTCGGGCATCGGCTGGCTCCTGCGCAAGCAGTGGCTGACCGTTGCCACCAGAGTGACAGTTGCCACGGTTGGCGGCGTGGTGTTCTTCGGAGGACTGGCCGCGGCACAGCAGACCGCGGCGCCGTTTTATTCGCTGTTTCAGAACGCCATCGGCGCGGACGCCGATCCGCGCGCGGCCGCATTCCCCGAACAGACCTACGACTACGGGGTGCGCGAAGCGATTGAAGCGATCGCACCGATCGCCGAGCCGTCGGCGGTCGTGGTCACCGACGCGCCGGCCGTCGCGGCGCACTACCTCTCGAGGAGTGGTCGGCCGGACGTTGCGGTCCATTCGCTGTCCGCGCACGGAATCACCCGCGACGCGCATGAGGCGTGGGTCATCGTGCAGGACGAGCACGCGACCTTCGAGAACCAGCCGACCGTCGATCAACTGCGCGCGCGCGTGCGGCCGTCGATCGAATTCCGCATCGACGAGGCGCTCGCCGCTCAGGTGTTCCGGATTGCGAGGCGATGATGCTGCGGCAACTCGTCGTCAACGCGGACGATCTCGGGCTCACCCTCGGAGTGAACGACGGGATCTTCGACACGCACGATCTGGGCATCCTGACGAGCGCAAGTCTGTTCGCCAACGCGCCGGCCACCGTCGACGCGATTCGACGCGCGCGTTCGCGCCCGTCGCTCGGGATCGGCGTCCACCTGGCACTCGTCGACGGCGTGCCGGCGCTTCCAGCCGCCAGAGTCCCTTCGCTCGTCGGAGCTGACGGACGGTTCCGTCCGTCGTGGAAACCGTTCGTCGTCGACGCGCTGCGCGGACGGATTTCGCCGGCCGACGTCGAGCGCGAGCTGACTGCCCAAATCGAGCGCGTCGTCGGCGCCGGCATCACGCCGACGCATCTCGACGCACACAAGCACGTCCACGGGTATCCGCCCGTGTTCGCGATCGTCGCTCGCCTCGCCGTTCGGTTCCGCATTCCGGTCGTCCGCGTTCCATACGAGCGAGCTGTGGGCCGGCAAGCCTGGCTGAACGCCGCGATGTGGCCGTGGGCCCGACGAAATGTCCGCACCGCGGCGTCGCTGGGACTCCGCACGCCGCATCTCGTCGGGCGTATTCACACGGGCGCGTTCGATTCCGATCGGCTTCGCGAGCTGCTGCGTGCGACGGGGCCGGGCGTCACGGAGCTGATGGTTCATCCCGGGTACCTCGACGAGGCGCTGAAGCGGACGGGCACGCGCCTGCTCGAATCGCGCGCGCAGGAGCTCGAGCTGCTCTGCAGCATGAAAACGCGCGCGATCGTCGCCGGCGAGCGCATCGAGCTGGTACGCCACGACCTCACCCATCCCGCCAGAAGGAGCTTTCGTCATGTCTCGTAATCGATCCGGCCGCCCGCAGGTGTCTGTCGTCGTGCCGCTCTTCAACGAAGCAGGAACGATCGACGAACTGCACCGTCGTCTGACCTCGGTCCTGTTCCTCATCGGACTCGAGTCGGAAGTCATCTACGTGGACGACGGCAGCAGCGACGGGACGGGAGAAGCGCTGGCCGTGCTCGGCGCGCGCTATTCGCACGTGCGCGTGATTCCGCTCGCGAAGAACTACGGGCAGACCGCCGCGCTCGCCGCCGGCTTCGATGCGGCCGCCGGCGACGTCGTCGTTGCGATGGACGGCGATCTGCAACACGCGCCGGAGGAGATTCCGAAGCTCCTCGCCAAGCTCGACGAAGGCTACGACATCGTGAGCGGCTGGCGCGAGCAGCGCGTGGACAACCTCTGGACGCGCCGCCTGCCGTCGCGGATCGCCAACTGGCTGATGGCGAAGCTCTCGGGCGTGTCGCTGCACGACTTCGGCACGACGTTCAAGGCGTATCGGGCGCCGGTGATCAAGCGCATTCGTCTGTATGGCGATCTGCATCGGTTCATTCCGGCGCTGGCGAGCTGGGCCGGCGCGCGCATCGCCGAAGTGCCGATTGCCAATATCCGGCGGCCGCAGAATCAATCGCACTACGGCCTGTCGCGGACGTGGCGCGTGGCCGCCGATCTGATCACGGTGCGATTCCTGTTGCGGTACGTCACGCGGCCGCTGCACTTCTTCGGGCCGATTGGATTCACGAGCGTCGCTGCAGGCGTGCTCGGTGGCGGGTGGGTGCTCGTGACGAAGATCGTGACGGGTGCGCCCGTGTTTCTCGCGCACGGACCGCTGCTGTTGCTGAGCGCCGTGCTCGTGCAGACGGGCGTCGTGCTCGTCGGCCTTGGCCTGCTCGCCGAGCTCCTCACGCGCATCTACATGGACGGCCGGCACCGTCGCATTTACACCGTCGCGCCGGCGGAGTCGCGTCTGCAGAAGCAGTGGATCGGACCGCGACCGGTACCGGTTCCGGCGCGATCGGGGGTACTGCAGTGAATCGGCGATACACGTTCATCGCCGCCGTTGCACTGGTGCTGGTGACGTCGTCGACTCAGGCCGCAACGACGGTCGATCGCCATCATTACAGCATCACGGCCCGGATTCGTCCGCTCGTCGTGTTCTGGATCACTCGGAGCGACGTGGGAGATGCGGTCGTCACGCGGCGACTCGGGCCCGGAGAAGCGTCGTACTCGCTGCTGATCGGATCGGATCCGGAGCGTGCGCCGCTTCACATCAACCGGTGGGGCTACATCAGAGAAGAGATCCACGGCGCGGAGAGCCGGCTGATCGGATTGATGACCGAGTCCGACGAGGACTCGATCGAACAAGCCGAAGCGAACGTGCGGAGCCAGGCGATCGGTCGCCACCCGTTCAAGGTGATCGAAGCGACTGGCGACGGCGAGCAGGCTCGTTCACGGGTGCGATCGATTGCGGCGCCCGAAGATTACACGTTTCGGCATCTTCCGGTCGTCCTCGATCTCGCCGCGCGTAATCCCGCAGAAGGTCGATCGCGTGTGGTTCGACTGCCGGCGGGCGCACGTGCGGGATTCCTCTCCGCGCTCGCCGACGCGATGCGCGACTCGTCGGCCAGCCCGATCACGTACGCCTACTTCGGCCGTTTGTACGAGCTGCGCCGGACGCGAACCGAACGCATCGGCAGCGTGCGGATCGGTCAGCGGTCGTACGGACCGTCTATCGCGGCCGACTTCGTCACGACGAGCAGCTACGACGGTCAGCGGACGCGCTTCTCGATCACGTACGGAGCCGACGGACCTCTCGCCGAGGTGCCGCTGCGCGTCGTGTATCAGCCGCGCTGGTGGATGCAGGTGGAGTTGACGATCGACGACGCCGCCGCACCGGGCGCGCTGGGCGATGGAGGGCGGCCATGAACCGGACACGTATCCTGCGCCTCGCGATCGGCGTCGCGGCCGCCGCGCTCTTCGCGGAATCGCTGCGCGTGCTCGGCGTGGATCAGGTCGTGGCCGGTGTCGCTCGCGTCGGCTGGGGATTCGCGATCGTCGTGCCGCTCTCCGCCGCGCGTGATGCCGCGCGCGCGCTGGCCTGGACGAAGGCCGTGGATGGTCCAGCCTCATTGCAATTTCTGCCGGCGTTCCGCGCACGGCTCGCCGGCGAAGCGCTGAACACCCTGCTGCCGATCGGCATGCTCGTGGGCGAGCCGGTCAAGGCATTGCACGTCAGCGAACAGATTTCGTTCGCGTCCGCCGCGCGCGCGCTCGTCGTCGAGTTCGCGTTTTACACGGCGTCGCTCGTGCTCCTCTTCGCTGCTGGAGTTGCAGCGTTCGCGTTCGTGAACGGCATCGCGATCGGAATCGCTGCGCTCGTGTCGATCGTGCTGGGCACAGGCGCTGTGGCCGTGGCGATCATGCGACGCCGTTCCTTCGCATCATCACGGCCTTCCGGGCACGTCGCGACGATCGTCGCGTGCGAGATCGCCTACCAGGTACTGTCGGTCGCCGAGCTGTATTACACGCTGCTGCTCATCAGTCCCGTGCGGCCGACACTCGCGTCCGCACTGGTGCTCGAGACAGTGAGCCGCGCCGTTACGATGGTCTTCAAGATGGTGCCGCTGCGCGTCGGCGTCGACGAGGCGAGCTCGTCGTTCGTTGCCGGCCGTCTCCAGCTGGATCCGGCCGTGGGACTGGCGCTCGCGCTCGTGCGGAAACTTCGGTTGCTGTTCTGGAGTGCCGTCGGTCTCGCGCTCTTCGCGCGGCGGCCGGCGCGAGCGGTCAGGCCGGCGTCCGTTCGCGCCGGCGCCGGCCTTTCGGCTCTTACCGCGCTTCTCGTCCTGCTCGCGGCCGGCAGCGCCTCGGCCCAGGACGTGAGCGGCGCGGTCGCGGGATCCGTCTCGATTGCGGGCGCGGACGGCGCGCCGCTCCTCGTGCCCGGCGTGACGCTGACGCTGACATGTCCGGCGCGCGCGGCGAGAGTGGAAGTGTCTGACGATCGCGGCGGCTTCCGCTTCAGCGATGTGGAGACGGCGTCGGGCCCGTGTTCGATCGTCGCCGATCTGCAGGGCTTCAACTCAGCGGCGACCGCCGTGGCGATCAGGTCTGGAGAGACGACGACAGTCGCTCTGCAGCTTCGGCTCGATTCACTTCGCGAAGAAGTGACCGTTCAGGCGCAAGCCGGCGTCGTCGATGAGAACGCGGGCGGCGCGCGCGTCGAGCGAATCACGTCGTCCATCATGCAGACCGCGCCGATTGCCAGCGATCGGTTCCAGGATGCGCTGCCGTTGATTCCCGGTGTCGTTCGCGGTCCGGACGGCCTGTTGAACATCAACGGGACGCGGAGCAATCAGAGCGGTCTGACGTTCAACGATGCCAACGGCACCGATCCGGTCACCGGCGAGGATGCGATCGAGCTGCCGATCGACGCGGTCAGCTCGGTGCAGGTACGCGGCGCCGCCTACGCGCCCGAGTTCGGCTTGTCCTCGGGTGCCGCGACGACCATTGAAACGCAGCGGGCAGGCGACGCCTGGAACGTGACCGTGAACGATCTCGAGCCGCGCCTGCGGCGGCGGGCGGGTGAGTTCAGAGGCATCGAATCGTGGACGCCGCGCGTGACGTTCGGCGGACCGATCGTGAAAGGGAAGGTCAGCCTGCTCGAATCGATGCAGTCCGAGTACAGCCAGACGCGGGTATTCGGTCTTCCGCCGTTCGAGAGCGATACGAAGCTCCAGAGCTTCGAATCGTTCACGCGCGCCGATTGGATGATCGCGAGCACGAACCGGTTCACAGGATCCGCGATGGTGTCGCCGCGAAAGACCACTTACGCCGGCTTGAACACGTTCAATCCGCAACCCGTGACCGCTAACATCAGGAACCACAACGTGCTGGCGGGCGTGTCGGATCAGACGATCGTCGGCGGCAGCGGTGTGTTCGAGACGCGCGTCAGCGTGAAGCAATTCGACTCGACGATTTATCCGAGCCAGGGAAGCGCGCCGATGGTGCTCGCGCCCGATCGAAATTCCGGCAGCTACTTCAACGATCAGAATCGAAGGAGCCGGCGGGCGGAGTGGTTCAACACGTACTCCTTCACGCCGCTCGGACCGCTGCATCTCGTCAAGGTTGGCGCCGGCGTCGGATCCGAGACCGTCGATGGCTTCAGCCGCAGCCGAAATGTCGACATCACGCGCGAAGACGGCACGCTCATCGAGCAGATCGCCTTCGTCGGACGCGGCGCGCTCGACCGGAACAAGATCGCCTTGCGCGGATATGCGCAGGACGCGTGGACGGTCGCGCCGAGGCTGACGGTTCAGTACGGCGCGCGGTACGACTACGAATCGATCGTGGGTGACCTCGACGTGGCGCCGCGGGGATCCTTCACCTTCGCCGCTGCGTCGGACGGACGCACGGTCGTCCGTGGCGGCGCCGGCGTCTTCTACAACGCCGTTCCGCTCAACGTCGCCGCGTTCGATCGGCTGCAGACGCGGCTGGTTTCGCGATTCGCGGAAGACGGCGCGACGCCGGCCGGGCCGACCGTCGCGCTCGTGAACGTCGTCGAATCCGAGCTGCGCGCGCCGCGCAGCGTCAACTGGAACGTCGAAGTCGATCGCGAATGGCTGAAGAACCTGTTCGTGCGTGTCGGCTATCAGCAGCGTGACGAGCGTTTCGAATCGGTCGTCGACGCGACCGAATCCGCGATTCTCCTGCGCACGAACGGTCGCTCGCGATATCGCCAGGCGCAGGTCTCGGCGCGGTACCAATTCCACGACGCCGACCAAATCGTCGCGTCGTACACCCGATCGTCGGCGATCGGCAATCTCAACGACTTCAACAGCTTCTTCGGCAACCTCGAGAACCCGGTGATCCGTCCCGACGAGCGCGGTCCGCTGCCGTGGGACGCGCCCAGTCGCATGCTGGTGTGGGGCAGCTTCACAATGCCGCGCGGGTTCGCGATCTTCCCGGTGATTGACACGCGGACCGGATTCCCGTATTCGAACGTCGACGCCAATCGCAGTTTCGTCGGACCGAGAAACGCAGCCGGTCGCTATCCGACGTTCGTATCCGTCGACGCCCAGATCACGAAGAAGCTGCGCCTGTTCGGCCACAACGCGACGATCGGGCTGAAGGTGTTCAACATCACGGATCATTTCAATCCGCGCGACTATCAGGGCAACCTGGCGAGCGCGGCGTTCGGCGAGTTCGACAACAGCGTCGGGCGGACGTTCCGCGGAAAGTGGATCTTCGAGTTCTAGCACCCGCCGGGTTCGGGGTTCCGGGTTCTCGGTTCGCAGCGACGCATCATTATCTATATACGTCGTGGGGCGCCCAGCTCAGCCATTCGCAGACTGTTACTTCTCGACCCGCTGCGGGATGTCGTCCGCGCGCTGGCTCGCGCGAAACTGGACGATGCGAAAATCGGCGAGCCCGCGCTCGTAGAACGGATCTTCACGGACGATCGCTTCGATTTGCTGTCGGTTCCTGCCTACCGCCAGAATGATTCCACCATCCCGCGGGATCTTCCGGCCGGAGATCAGGAAATTACCGGCAGCGTAATATTTTTTCAGGAAGTCGACGTGCGCCGGCATACTGCGGTCGATTTCGGCGAGAGCGGCTTTGTAGATCAGTTCGATGACGAACATGATGACGCCAGCTTGCATCAGCGACTCGGCGGCGTAAACACCTTCCGTCGCTGAGCGCGATATTCTTACGCGATCACGTGGCCGCTTTCGAGACCGCGCCCGGTTCGGCACATCCGCTCGGTGTCGGTGTCTACCCCGACGGCGTCAACTTCGCGCTCTTCTCCGAAGCCGCAACGGAGGTCGTGCTGTTGCTCTTCGATTCCGCGACCGTGACCGAGCCGCTGCAGATCGTTCGGCTGGATCCCTTCGAGAACAAAACGTTTCATTTCTGGCATGTCTTCGTTCGCGAATGCGGCCCCGGGACGTTCTACGCGTTTCGGATCGACGGCCCGAGCGATCCGTCGGCGGGCCATCGCTTCAACGCGAACAAGGTTCTGATCAGCCCGTACGCACGCGGCATCAGCCGGGCGCTCTGGAACCGCGGAGACGCGATCAGTCCTCGCGACAACATCGCCGCCTCGATGCGCTGCGTCGTCGTCGATTCCGCTGCCTACGACTGGGAGGGCGACCACCCGCTGAAGCGGCCCATCCACGAATCGATCATCTATGAGATGCACGTCGGAGGGCTGACCCGATCGCCGAGCGCGGGCGTCGCCCGTCCGGGCACGTTCGCTGGCGTGATCGAGAAAATTCCCTACCTGCAGGCGCTCGGCGTGACGGCCGTGGAACTGCTGCCGGTTTTCGAATTCGACGACTCCGGCGTCGCGCTCAGTCCAGCAGGCGAAACGCTGCGGAACTACTGGGGCTACAGCACCATCGGGTTCTTCTGTCCGCACTCGGGCTATGCGGTCGACCAGAGCGGCCCTCTCCATCTCAACGAGTTTCGCGATCTCGTGAAGGCGCTGCACAGGGCCGGCATCGAAGTCATCCTCGACGTCGTCTTCAATCACACCGACGAAGGGAACGAGCTCGGGCCGACGCAGTCGTTCCGCGGCATCGACAACCGGACGTTCTATCTGCTCGATCCGCGGAACCCCGCCATCTATCTGAATTACAGCGGCTGCGGCAACACGTTCAACGCGAATCACCCGCTGCCGCAGAAATTCATCGTCGACTGCCTCCGGTTCTGGGTGGAGGAGATGCACGTCGACGGCTTCCGCTTCGACGAAGGGTCGATTCTCGCGCGCGGCGAGGATGGCGCGCCACTGGTGCACCCGCCGGTCATCTGGCAAATCGAGCTCGACGATGCGCTCGCGGACGCGAAGATGATCGCCGAGGCGTGGGACGCGGCCGGCCTGTACCAGGTCGGCCACTTTCCCGGCGATCGCTGGACCGAATGGAACGCCCGGTTTCGAGACGACGTGCGGCGATTCGTGAAGGGCGACGCGGGTCTGACCGCGGCGGTCGCGGCGCGTCTCGGCGGCAGCGCCGACATCTACGAGGCGCGGGGCCAGTCACCGGTCAACAGCATCAATTTCGTGACGGCGCACGACGGCTTCACGCTGAACGATCTCGTGTCGTACAACGAGAAACACAACGAAGCGAACGGCGAGGGCAACCGCGACGGGATCGACGAAAATTTCAGTTGGAACTGCGGCGCAGAAGGTCCCAGCGACGATCCATCGATTCGCGCGCTGCGCACGAGACAGATCAAGAACTTGTTTACGATCCTCCTGCTCTCGCGCGGCGTCCCGATGCTCGTCGGGGGCGACGAGATCCGGCGCACGCAGGGCGGCAACAATAACCCGTACAACCAGGACAACCCGACGGGTTGGTTCGACTGGACGCTGGTGGACACGAACCAGGACTTGCTGCGATTCGTGCGGCGGATGATCGCGTTCCGCACGGCGCATCCCGCCCTCTGGCAGCCGACGTTCTACACCGGCGCGATCTCCGAGGGCGGCATCGCCGATATCGCGTGGCACGGGACGATCCTCGACAGTCCCGGCTTCGACGATCCGCACGGGCGTGCGCTGGCGTGCACGATCGCCGGGCGCCGCGGAACATCCGATCTGCACGTGATGATGAATATGTTCTGGCAGCCGCTCGAATTCGAGCTGCCGGCGGCAAAATGGTGGGTGGCAATCGATACGTTCGCATCCAGTCCAGCCGACATGCCTGAACGCGGAGAACGGATCTTCATCGATCGTGGCAGCCGGATGGTCCAGGCGCGGAGCATCGTCGTATTGGCGGGCAATGATTAAATCTGTGCGAGGTCGCCATGAGTGACGCGAACGAAGTACCGCGCCGGGATCTGTCGAAGGGGATAGCCGCCAACACGCTTGCAGATGGCGGCACGCTGCTCGGACGTGTCGCCGACGATGACGTGTTGCTGGTGCGCTCGGGAACGGAACTGTTCGCCGTTGGCGCGCACTGCACCCATTATCACGGACCTCTGGCCGACGGGCTCGTGGTGGGCGACACCGTGCGGTGTCCGTGGCACCACGCCTGTTTCAGTCTGCGCACCGGCGACGCGGTGCGCGCGCCGGCGTTGGATTCGATCGCCTGCTGGCGCGTGGATCGTCAGGGCGACATGGTCTACGTGCGCGAGAAGTTGCCCGAGGCGCAGCGTGCGCCGGCCGCTCCCGCTGCCGCTCGTCAGACGCCGCCATCGGTGATCATTGTCGGCGGCGGGGCCGCGGGACTTGCGGCCGCCGACATGTTGAGGCGCGAGGCCTACGAAGGGCCGGTGGCGATGATCAGCGCTGACGAAGCGCCGCCGGTCGACCGTCCGAATCTGTCGAAGGACTATCTGGCCGGTCAGGCGCAGGAGGACTGGATTCCCTTGCGGTCGCCGGAGTTCTACACCGAACGGCGCATCGAGCTGCTGCTCGGATCCCGCGTGTCGGCGATCGATCCTCCGGCACGAACCGTTACGCTCGGCGACGGATCGAAGCGCGCCTTCGGAGCGCTCCTGATCGCGACCGGCGCTGACCCGGTGCGGCTGCCGATTCCCGGCGCGGACGGCGCCAACGTGCATTACCTCCGTTCATTCGCCGACAGCCGCGCGCTGGTGGCCAAAGCGGGGACGGCCAGGCACGTCGTCGTTGTCGGCGCGAGCTTCATCGGGCTCGAGGTCGCGGCGTCGCTGCGAACCCGCGGGATTGCCGTCGACGCGGTTGCGCCGGAAGCGACGCCGATGGAGCGCGTCATGGGTGCCGAGGTCGGCCGGTTCATTCAATCGCTGCACGAAGAAAAGGGAGTGGTCTTCCACCTCGGGCAGACGGTGAGGCGCGTCGATGGCCGAACCGTCACCCTCAGCAGCGGCGCCGCGCTGGACGCCGACTTCGTGGTGATGGGCGTCGGCGTGAGCCCCGTCATCGATCTCGCCGAGAAGGCGGGTCTCGCGGTGGATCGCGGCATCAGCGTCAACGAATTCCTCGAGACGAGCGCGCCCGGGATATTCGCCGCTGGCGACATCGCGCGATGGCCGGACCCGCACAGCGGCGATCGGATTCGCGTCGAACACTGGGTCGTGGCCGAGCGTCAAGGTCAGGTTGCCGCTCGCAACATCCTCGGCGTCCGCGAGCGATTCGACACTGTTCCGTTCTTCTGGAGCCAGCACTACGACGTCACGATCAACTACGTCGGCCACGCGGAACATTGGGACGCCGTTCGCGTCGACGGAAGTCTCGATTCTCGCGACTGCGCGGTCACCTACTCGCGCGCCGGGCGAAGGCTCGCGGTCGCGACCATTTTCCGCGATCGCGAGAGTCTTGCCGTCGAGGCCGAGATGGAGCGCGCCATCGTCTCGGCGCAAAGAACGTAACGTCAGACGGTCATTAGAAGAGACGGGGCGGCAAACACCGGCGGTCGCGCAGGAACATTCAACACCGGATGTGACATGGCGTGCGCCACAAGCGCGCGCATGTCTATGCCGTTGGTCGGACAACAGGCGGCGCCGATCACAAACGCCAACGAGACGGAAAACTGAACGTCGCCGAGGGTTTCCCCGAATCGTTGAATGATGCGTAATGCCGCCGCATCGTCGGCATGCGAGAGCAGGAGTCCCAATCGTCCGTCATCGAGCTCGCCGATGAGATCTGTCTCTCGAATCGTCGGACCGACGACTTCCGCGATATCAGTCAGAGCCGGCGCGCCGATGTCGACGGTCCACCCGACGTGCGCGCGAGTCGCCCGAATCGTCACGAGGGTGAGGTAATGCGTGTGGCGGAGCGCTTGACGAAGGGCCCACTGTAGGATGAACCCAAACCAGTTCACGGAGAGCACGATGTGCTGCCCCTTGACGATGGTCAGCGACGAAGTGCCCATGTCTATGACGGACTGACGGCTCGACGGGTCCAACTCTTCAGTCACCAGCGTCGCCTTTCATGACGAATTCGCGCGGACGCCGAATACAGCAGCGTCTGCAATCGCTGCGCCCTCGCCGAAGGGTCACATCGAAGACCACAATGTCATCGCGGAGCACAGGGATGGCAGCCCCGTCGCTCATCCGTTGTTGACGGCTGACGCCGGCCCTGACCGCTTCGCATGCGATCGACCGATCGGCGCTGTGGCTCGGTAGATCCGGGTCGAGGAGCCGCTATGCGTACCGCTGCCATCATCCTTACGGTCGCGATCGCGAGCGCCCTCGCGCAGTCATCCTCGTCGTATCGCATCGCGCACACTTACGTGCTTGGCGGCGACGGCGGCTGGGACTACATCGTCCCGGATCCGTCGACTCATCGATTGTTCATCGGCCGCCAGAATCGAGTGATGGTCGTCGACGAAGACAATGGGACGCTGCTCGGTGACGTCACAGGGATCAAAGGAGCCCATGGCACGGCCGTCGCCGCGGCGACTGGACATGGATTCGCGACTTCCGGGAACGATCAGTCAGTCGTCATGTTCGATCTGAAGACTCTCAAAACGCTCGCTCGTATCCCCGCCGCTGAGGACGCGGACGCGATCGTCTACGACAGTGTGTCGAACCGCGTGTTCACGTTCAACGGCGACGCGCACCGTCGACGGTCATCGACCCACGGGCGGGAACTCTGATCACGAACATCGCGCTCGGGCCTCAGGCGATGCGTTCGCCGCCAATGCCGACGGCACACTCACAGTGATTCACGAGGACACGCCCGACAAATACCGCGTCGTCCAGACAGTTCAAACGGCGCCCGCCGCGCGGAACATGGCCCTCGATCCGACCAATCACCGCGTGTTCCTCGTTTCCGGAAAGTTCGGACCGGCGACGGCGTCCGGCCGAGGAAGGGGACCAGTGCTGCCGGACACAATCACGTTGTTGATGGTCGTCGAGCGCGAGGCGACTGCTCGCGAATGACCCGCGGAGCTTGGGTACCTGGAGATTCCGTGCTACCCTGATGGTTCGGATTTTGCCGCGTACTGTGGTGTCTCCGGCGTGACGAGCCGCTTCTGACTCGCTCCTCCTGAAGTTCAGCCAGCTACGAGACGACATCCACCCGACATCGATCCCGATGGTCGGGAGCGTCGCGATTGCGACAAAGGAGTCCTGTCATGAGTCGGAAGTTGTATGTGGGAAACCTGCCGTACGAAGTCGGAGAGACCGAGCTCCACGAGCTGTTCGGACGCGCCGGAGCGGTCGAGTCGGTAAATGTCATGCGCGACCAGGCGACCGGCCGCGCGCGCGGTTTTGCATTCGTTGAGATGAGCACCGACGAGGAAGCTCAGAAGGCCATCCACGAGTTGAATGCCTTTCAACTCGGCGGGCGAAGTCTCACCGTCAACGAGGCCCGTCCGAAGCCGCAGAGCGGCGGTTACGGCGGCGGCCAGTCGCATCGCCGCCGGTCCGAGCCGCGTTGGTAACACTTGAGCGAATGGTTTCACGGCGCCGTCCGGAAGGCGGCGCCACCCGCTCGACACGCCGCCAAGCGTCCCGCCGATGCACACGGAATCGTGTCCACGGGCCGAATCGCCAAGCTGTTCGTCGGCCAGGGTCACGGGTTCATCCGCCTGACAGACGATCGCGAGGTGTTCTTTCATCGGAGTGACGTCGCCGAGGGCACCTCGTTCAACGATTTCGTCGTCGGCGATTCCGTCACGTTCGAGTTGTTCGAGGATGCCGTCAGCGGCGCACGCGCGCTCCGCGTGAGACACCGACGACGGCCGCGCTGAACCGGGGTATACTGACGTCTCCCGCTTTTCTGAGCCTTCGGCCGCCCCTGGCCTGAGCCCTCACCAAAGCCTCGGCTTGTGAGGGTGTCACATCATGGTCAAGCGTCCGGACGGAATGAATGCGTTCGAGTTCTCGGTGCTGTCGGCTCTTCGTGCGGCCCAATTGCACCGCGGCTGCACGCCGCGCGTGGCGGAATCACAGAAGGTCGCGGTCACCGCACAGCACGAAATCGCCGAACGGAAGGTGGTTCGGTCCGACGTCGATACTCGCCGTCTCGTGAATCCCGTCGACCTGGCCGCGCGATGACGGCGCCGACGGCGGCGGGGATGCCCGCGCGTCGAACCGCTCGTGATGTCCGTCACTCCTGAACGGGCGCGCGCGACGCGTGACGCTCGGGCGAGCGGGAGACCAGGCCGTAATACGCGCTGAACGGCAACGCCGCAGGCGGGATCTGACGGGGCAGGACGCGCATCCCCTCGCCGTCCACGACTTCACATTCCCGCGTGACGCGTTTGGTCGGGTTCGCCCGCATCTTCGCGACGGTGATGGCCAGCCGGAATTCGTCGCTCAGCTCGACCCAGTTCAACAGCAGGATGTTGTCGACGAGCGAGCTCATCGCGTACTCGCCTGCCATCGACGACATGCCCAGAATCTCAGGGTTCTCGTGATTGTAGACCGCCGCAATCTGGTGCTCTTTCATGAGCGCCACGAGCGCGTGGAAGAAATCGCGAAAGATTCGCTTCGACGATCCGAGCGTCGATCCGTACGTGGACAAGCTGTCGATGACGACACGCTTGGGCTTGAATTCCTCGACGACCCGCTCGATCTGCGCGAAGTGCCGATCGATCTCGATCTCCTGGGGCGAATCGTACTGGACCCTCACGACCCCGCGCGCGATATCCGGTTCGAGATCGATCCCGATCGTGCGGCCGTTGCGCATGATCTGCGCCGGCGTCTCGTCCAGGCTCAACATGAGGCTGTGCTCGCCGCGTCGAGCGCCCTCGGCGATGAACTGGAGCGCCATGACGCTCTTGCCGACGCCGGATACGCCGACCACGAGCGTCGTGCTTCCGAGGAAATAGCCGCCGTTCACGAGCTCGTCGAGGCCGGACACGCCCGTCGGCACCCGGGTCGTCGGGTCGTACGCGGCAGCCATCTCCCGGCTCATGCTGCGCGGCGCCTGCACCCGCTTGTATACTTCGAGGCCGTGGCCGTCGACGATGCGAAACGAATGACTGCCCATTTGAAAATGGTGGCCGCGCGATTTCGCGATCTCGATCGAGCGGCTGGCGGCGCGTTGAACGTCCTCGATGCGGACGACGATGAGTGTGTCCGCGATGAATTCTTCGACCGGAGGCGTGGCATGGCGAACCCGCTCGAGTCCCGGCGATTCAACGGCGAGCATCGCCGTCAGGTTCTCGCGGTGCAGCCCCTGCACGAGCGTATGAAACATTTCACGCGCGCCACCGTTGTTGCCGTCGTGGCCATTCAGACCGTCGACCGGAAGCGGCGGCAGCGAATCGATGAACATTCGCCGCGCGCCGATGCGCGCCGCTTCGGCGAGCAACAGGCTGTCGGCCTGCTGAAGCTCCTGCTGCAGCACCGACCGCGTCGTGAAAATGACCTTGACCTTGCCCTGACGTTCGAGGTCCGGCAGGTCCCACCCGAACTGCGCAGCGTCGCGGATCACCTTGATCGGCGAAACCTCGAACAGCACGATGAGGCCCGGCTCGCCGAACTCGGTGGCGCCCCGGTAGATGAACTCGACCCCCAGCGTCGTCTTGCCACTGCCGGCCCGTCCTTCGACGACGATCACGTTGCCGCGTGGAATCCCGCCACCGAGAATCGCATCGAGTCCGACGACGCCGGTCTTGACCGGATCTGATTCCGCCATGAGCCCACCTTATGAGACGCTCGTGCGGCGGCGCGTGCGTCGAAGGACATCCGATTGGGTCGATTCAGCAAGCGACGCTTCCGCCTCTGACGCTTCTTTCATCGCATCGAGCAGGCTTTTGCGCCCGTCGGGAGTCGAGGCGATGTCGATCAACGATGTCAGCCACCCTGTCCCGGAGGTTTGGAGAACATACATCCGGGCAGCGTGCGTCGGGTTCTGGGAGCGCTTCAGGAAACCGGCATCGGTCAGCAAATCGAGCGACCTCGCCGTCTGATTGAGATCGTCCCCCACGTACGCGGCCAGCCGGTCGCTCGTCAGCAGGGCATGCGGATGGCGATGAAAAAACAGGAGAAGATCGAGATCGCACGGGTGCCGGAGGACCCCGATGCTGGTCAGCAGGTGTTGAAATCGAGGACCTTTGGCCATTGATACGCTGTAATTGCGCGAAAGATGGGATGTTACGCCCCTCTGGGCGCCAAATCAAATGCCCGGCCGCTCGATCGATTCAGTCGCGGCGCCCGGGCTTCGCGCGATCGATGGCGCTTGGCGTGGCGCGATTCACGGGGTACCATCGTTTCACGTGGCGCGCAGCCCATGGATTCAAGGGGTTTGCCCTCATCGCCCATCGCCCTCATCGTCGATCACGATGCAGATACCCGCCAGCTGTACTCGCAGGTTCTGACGCTCGCGCGGTTCGAGATCGACGAGGCCAGCGAGGGGCGCGAAGCGCTTGCGAAGGCCCTGTCGTCCCACCACGACGTGATCGTCACTGAGACACGATTACCCGGGATCGACGGGTATCAGCTCTGCGGTCTCCTGCGGCGGGATCCCGGCACGCGGACGATTCCGATCGTGGTCGTGACCGGGGGCGCGCATCCAAACGAGCTCGAGCGCGTGAAGCGTGCGGGCGCCAACGCGCTCCTGGTCAAGCCATGCCTTCCCGAGGCATTGCTGATGGCGATTCACCAGGCGATGGATGCCGCGGATCCTGATCTGTCGAACATGGCGGCTGTGGAGCGTGAAGCAGGCCTGCAACCGCCCGCCGGCCGCCGCGCGCTCACCAAGAACCGCGCCTATGCGCGCGGCCATACCAACGCTCCGCCCCACCCGCCGCCGACGCTGGTGTGTCCGACGTGCGACCAGCCGCTCGAGTACCAGCGGAGCTACGTCGGCGGCGTCAGCGCCAGCCATCCGGAGCAATGGGATCTGTTCGAGTGTCATGCGGGATGCGGCACCTTCCAGTACCGTCAACGAACACGGCAGCTTCGCCGTCTGTGACCTGTGAGCGGATGCGGCGCGACGATCCAGGCTTGTGGGCGCAAGACATCTGGCGGCCTCCGCTCGAAAAATATGGCAGCGTCACACGGCTCACCGTAGCGTTGTACGACGCCGAGGGACGTCTCGTCTGCGGACCGATCAATCGCACGTCACTGTTCGATCTGTTTGGCGAATCCGAACACGATCCCGGACTTTTCGCCGAGTGCGCGGCGCGGTGCCGCCGGGGCGCGAACGCCATCGTGGTCACGAACCGGTTCGCGCTGGCAGCCCTCGGGACCGCGCTCGTGCTGAACGGCGACACAGTCGGCGCAGCCGTGGCCGGCTACCGTCTTTCCGAATTTCCCCAGCCGATGGCGATCGAGCGGCTGGCGCGCGAGGCACGATTGCCGCAAGCGCCAGTCTGGGACGCCGTCCGCCATGAGACACCGGCTTCGCGGTCCCGCATCACCTCCGACGGCGAACTGCTGAAAGTGCTGGCCGAGACCGTGTTACGTGAGCACGATCGCTCACGCGAGCACGTCGATCTTTCAGCACGGTTGCAGGCGGCGAATGCGGCGAAGGACGAGTTCCTGGCGATGGTGTCGCACGAGCTGCGCGGACCGCTCAACGCCATCTTGGGCTGGACGCGGCTGCTGCGTACAGAACATCTGACGGAGAACGCGCGCGCACGCGCGCTCGACACCATCGAACGCAACGCCTGGACACAAACGCGGCTGGTCGAAGACCTCCTCGACGTCTCGCAGATCGTGGCCGGACAGCGCGAGGTGGAGCGGCAGCTCCTGGCGCTCGCGCCGATCATCGACCAGGCCGTCGCGAACCTGTCTCCGAGCGCCGACGCCAAACAGGTGCGGCTCGACGTCCAGCTGCAGGACGATGCCCTGGTCGCAGGCGATTCGCTTCAGTTGCAGAGAATTGCCACGAACCTGATCGCCAACGCCATCAAGTTCACGCCGCCCGGAGGCGACATCCGGGTGCGTCTGTCTCGCGACGATCGCCACGCGACCCTGATCGTCGGCGACTCCGGGTCAGGCATCAGACCGGAGTTCCTGCCGCACATCTTCGAACCCTTTCGCCAGCAGGACGCCTCCACGACGCGGGTGCACGGCGGGATCGGACTCGGGCTCACGATCGTGCGTCACCTCGTGGTGCTGCACGGAGGCTCGATTGGGGCCGAGAGCGCCGGCATCGGTCGCGGCGCGACGTTTACGGTCGTCCTTCCGCTGGCGGCTGGCGCCACCGACGTCGAGCAGCGGCGCCCCGTCGCCGTCATCGGCAGACCGGTGGAGACCACGCCGCTTCCGAGGTTCAGTCGCGGCGTTCACGTTCTCGTCGTCGACGACGATCGTGATGCGCGCGAAGTGCTCCATGCCGTGCTGCAGCAGGCGGGCGCCGAGGTCACGACGGTTGCATCGGCGCGAGAGGCCCTTGCAAGCATCGACCAGGCGCGCCCCGATGTGCTCGTGAGCGATATCGGGCTACCGGACGAAGACGGGTACGCGCTCGTCCGCCAGTTGAGGATGCGCCGGGCGGAGAATGGGGGACGTACGCCGGCGGTCGCGGTGACGGCGTATGCCGCCGCCGCCGATCGCGAACGCGCCGCAGCGTCCGGCTACGATCGACACCTGTCGAAGCCGATCGACGCCCGGGAGTTGATTCGCGCAATCGAATCGCTCATCACGTCAAAGACTATGAACTTGTAACGCGAGCACGCGCCAATACTCGCTGAGTCGATGGGATGTCATCATCGGCTGCATCATCACCGACGTCGTGGCATTCTTCATCGTCGTCGCCTGCGGAGCGACGCTGTACACGCGGGGCGTTCGCGAAATCAAGGATGCCGCTGACGCCGCCGTGGCGCTGGCGCCGCTGGCGGGCCGCTTCGCATCGGTCCTGTTCGCGATCGGCCTGTTGAACGCCGCGCTGCTGTCCGCCGCGATTCTCCCGCTCGCCACGGCGTACAACGTCGCCGAGGGCCTCGGATTCGAATCCGGCCTCAACAAGAAATTCTCGGAAGCGCCGATCTTCTACTGGTTGTACACGTCGCTGGTCGTGGTGGGCGCCGGATTCGTTCTCATCCCGCGATTGCCGCTGATCAAAGTCATCATCGTTTCGCAGGTCGCGAACGGCGTGCTGATTCCGTTCGTGTTGTTTTTCATGCTGCGTCTGATCAATCGCGAAGATCTGATGGGGACGTACAGGAACTCACGCGTCGCTAACGTGATTGCCTGGAGCACGAGCGCGGTGATGATCGCGCTCACGATCGCGCTTGTATGGACGTCTATCGCTGGATAGCGCATATGTGCTCATCACGTTCGTCATCTTCCCTTTATGCCCATGCTCGACGTGCGTACGCGTCACGCGTGCGCGCGTTGAACCGGCGTATACTGACCGCTTCTGCTTTTCTGAGCGCTCGGCCACTCCTGACCAGGCTCTCACAAAGCCCTTGCCTGTGAGGATGTCCAGACTTGACGCGCATTCATCTTGTCAATCCGAGTGTGAAATCGTTCGGCGTCGCCGTGATTACGCCGCGCTGGCTCTACGTCCTCGCGGCGGCGACCGGCAGCCGCTGGGGCGATCCGGTCATCGTCGACGAAACGCTCGATCCGGTCGATCTCGACACGATTTGCGCGGGCGACGTCGTCGGCATCGGCATTCATACCGGCAACGCGCTCCGCGGTTACGAGATCGGACGCCAGGTGCGCCAGCGCGGCGCCTGGGTCGTCTTCGGCGGCATTCATGCCACGCTGTTTCCGGACGAAGCCGCGACTCACGGTCAGGCGCACGCGGTCGTGCGCGGCGACGGCGACGTCGTCTGGCCGCGCGTCATCGAGGAGTGCCTGGCTGGACAGCCGCGGCCGGTCTACGAAGGGGGCCGCATCGCTGGCGATCAGTTCGTGTCGGCGCGATGGGATCTGCTTCCGGAGCGGCGGTACATGTGGGCGTCGGTACAGACGCTGCGCGGCTGCCCGAAGCATTGCTCGTTCTGTTCCGTGTGGCGGACCGACGGACAGGAGCCGCGCCAGCGCGGCGTCGATCGCGTCGTCCGCGAGATCGTCGAGCTGCGCCGTCTCGGATTTCGATTCATCGCGCTCGCCGACGACAACTTCTATCCGGTCACGTTCGACGATCTGGCGCAGGCGCGGCGCCGAGCCGATTCCTCGCGGCTGCGCGAGCTCCAGGCGCTGCGCGACGAGCGCTTCGCGCTGATGGCGAGGCTCGCCGAGCTGCCGCACGATCTCGTCTTCTACACCCAGATTACGATGGAGGCCGCCGAAGACCCGGAATTCCTCGACGCGATGAAGCGCGCGAAGATTCGCGGCGCGCTCGTCGGCGTCGAGTCGGTGACCCGCGAAGGGCTCAAGGATGTCTACAAAGGCTTCAACCTGGCCGGCGACGAGCTCGTGGCGCGGCTGCGCGAGTTTCGCCGTCATGGCATCCACGTCCTCGGCTCGTTCATCTTCGGGCTCAACAGTGACACGAAGGACACGTTCGACGCGACGGTCGCGCTCGCGGAACGGGCCGATCTGACGTTCGCACAGTTCGTGCTGCTGACGCCGTTCCCCGGCACCGTCGATTTCGACAAGTGGGCTGCCGAGGAGACCCGCCGCGGGACGACGGTCGACGGCGTGCCGATTACACAGCATTGGCTCATTCCCGAAGGACGCCGGCCGAAACTGTACGCCGCGCATCCGACGATGTCGCTCGAGGAGATTCGAGTGGGCACCCAGCGCGCGTGGGATCGCTTTTACGGGTGGCGCCACGTCTGGGCGCGATCGAGCGTCGTCGAAACCGTTCGTGCCCGGATCGCCTTCGTACTCATCTCGAAGCTCTACCGACACATGTACGCGAACACGGGCATCGCGACCGACAGCGCGCGCGTCCAGCGATCGACGCAGTGGGCGCGATGGATCGGCGTTGCCTGCCGGCGGCTGTTCCTCGGGAGACCCATGCCCGATCTGGCCGTGCCCGGCGAGCCGCTCGAACCGGCAATCAACTGACGTCCATTGATCTCGCATTACGATCGGCTCGAGGATCGGGAGGGCGTATGCATTCCGCAAACGCTCTAACTTGGTACCCTAAACTTCCTGCAGGCTGACATTTGTCTTTCCCGCCGCAGCTATCGTGCAGGTTGCTGATGCCGTTCCGGTGCTCGCTTTATTGGGCAGTCAAAAAAACCGGTTGGACGACTGCTCCCCGAAAGTCGCATCGGTCTACCAACATCTAGCCTGAAGGACCAGGACGAATCACATCCGGTTTCAGACCTTCCACCGCTGACGGCAATCGATTGTCCTCTTTGGCATCGACATTGCGGAGACGAGGTGTTCGTCGCGTCTCCGCACGCACATGAATCAGTTCGTCAGAAACAAGCTCGGTAACGCAACGCGTGTTGTACGACGTCCGTTCTGCGCGTGCATGTGCGTCGCGCTCGTCGTGCTCGCATCGGTCAATTCCCAGGCGCAACCGAGATCCCAGGCAGGACGATCACGAGTTTCTTCGGTTTCAGGCGCCTCGCTGATCGAAGCGCCTGCGCCGGACGCCGCTGTCTTCAGACTGGGGAATGCCGCCAGACCTTTCGGCTGGTCCACGGTCATCGGAGACTTCGATACGGACGGCAAGCCGGACGTTGCCGTCGCGGACCACATCGGGCGCGACGCGAACGGCTACGCGTACCGCATCGAGTTCTCGATGTCGGGGCAGGCTCCCGGCGGCGTCACCTTCCAGTCCACACAGAGTGCGGTCACGATTCGCGCTGCCGATGTTGATGCCGATCGGGATCTCGACATCGTCGTCGGCCTGCCGATTTCAGGCCGGACCCTCGGCGTGTGGTTGAACGATGGGCACGGGCACTTCACGTCCGCCGATGTCGCGCAGTTTCCCGCAACGCTCGAGGCGGAACAGACCGCCGCGATCGGACACTCGCTCGCCCGACTGGCGCCGTTCGAGCCGTCTCCTCGCCGGGCGGAAGACGGACTCGGGCGGATCTTCGATGTGGCGGCGTCCCCGAACGCCTCGCGCGGCACATCGTTCTCACGCATTCACGACCTCTCGTCTGCACCCGCGTCTTTTCGAATTGCCCCTCGCGCGCCTCCGATTCCCTCCGAAGCCTCATTGTCGTAACGCACGCGTGACACGCGCGGGTATCTGATCACCGCCGTTCTTTCGCGCGCGCATCCATCGCATTCGTCAATCATCGAGGCGGCGCCCTTGTCGGCGCGGCGCAATTTCGGAGTCGATCGTCCATGAAGGTTCGCCAATCGATCGTCGCGGCGATCGTTTCGAGCATCGCCGTCACGAGCATCGCTGGTCAGGGTGGATTTCGCACGCTGACGATCGAAGAAGCCGTCAACGAAGCGGTTCAGCGGAATCTTGGACTGCTCGCCGCGCGAGCGGATCTGTCGGTCGCCGAGGCCGCCCTTGTCACGGCACGGCTTCGACCGAATCCGGTGCTGTCGGGAAGTGCCGACGGCCTCGATTGGCTCGGGACAGGGTTCAGCGAGCTGAACAACGCCGGGCCGCCTCAGTACGCCGTCCGCGTCGACGTGCCGTTCGAACGCGCGAGCAAGCGGGAGCTTCGCACTCACGTCGCCGAGGAAACCAGGCGGGTCGCCGAGGCGCAAATCGCCGACGCGGTGCGGCGATTGATGCTGGAGGTTCTTCTCGCGAGCATCGACGTTCTCGAGGCCAAAGCCAAGCTTCGCCTGGCCGAGGACACCCTTCAATCATTCGAACGACTCGTTCAGCTGAACGAGCGGCGCCTCACCAGCGGCGCGATCCCGCAACTCGAGGTGTCGCGGTCGCGTGTGGCGATGCTGCAGTACCGCGGAAACGTCAGGAGCGCGCAGCTCGTCCTGACACAGGCGCGATTGAAGCTGCTGCCACTCCTTGGCAAGAAGCCCGACGAAGAGCCGATTGACATCGACGACCGGCTCGCGTTGCCGGCCTCGGCGATCGCTGCCGATTTGACCGTGCTGCAGCAATCTGCCCGATCGACGCGACCAGATCTTCTCGCGGCTCGACGCGAGCAGGCTCGCACGCAGGCCGATCTTCGACTTCAGCTCGCACAAGGCAAGGTCGACTACACGCTCGGGGCGGAGTACCGCCGTCAGCAGGGCGTGAATGGACGCGGCAACCTGCTAGGCCTCTTCTTCAGCGTTCCGCTTCCGCTGTTCAACCGCAATCAAGGTGAAATCGTTCGGGCCGAAGCGGAAGCCGGCAAGGCGACGCGATCGCTGACCGCGCTCGAAACCGACGTCGCCGGCCAGGTCGCCTCGGCGTACGCGGAGTTCACAGCGTCTCGGCAGCTTGTCGACGAGATCGAGCGCGATCTCCTCGAACCGACCGACCAGGGGCGCACGGGAACGGCGTACGTGTATCAGGCCGGCGCCATTTCGTTGCTTGACGTCCTCGACGCGCAGCGCGCCTACAACGACACGATGGAGACGTACTACTCGGCGCAAGCCGCGTATCGCCGGGCTCAGGCCCGGCTCACGCTGGCGATTGGAACGGAGACCGCTCAATGACCACACCACACAGACGGCGGCGGTTCGTGCGGGCTGCGATGCTGCTGCGAACTGCCGCCCTGACGTTCGTGATGCTTTCCGTCGCGATCGGCATCGCGGGATGCCGCGAGTCGACGCCCGCGGTCGACGCGTCGGCGGCGACATCGGATGGCCATGAGGCTGCGCACGCACCCGGCCACGTACACCTCGAAGAGCTGCAGCTCGAGCAGGTCCGGGTCGAAGAGCTCTCCAGCAAGCGTCCATCGGACTGCATCAAGCTCACGGGCACGGTCGAATTCAATGCGGATCGAATGGCGAAGCTGCTTCCGCCCGTTTCGGGTCATGTGCAGGACATGGCCGTCAACGTTGGCGACATCGTCCGCAGGCACGACGTGCTGTTCGTCCTCAACAGCCGCGACGTCGCCGCCGCGACTACGGACCATCTCGCGAGCCACAAGGATCTGGAGCTCGCGGAAAAAACGTTCGCGATGACGCAGGACCTGTTCGAGCACCAGGCCGCGTCCCGCATCGCGCTGGAGCAGGCCACGAGCGAGCTGGCGAAGGCGGGGGCGCGCGTGACGCAGACCGAAGAGGGCCTTCAGGTACTGGGGTTGGAGCCGCATCGCGAACACGAGCCGACGATCACGCAGTCGCGGATCCCTGTCCGCACACCGATCGACGGCACCGTCATCGAACGCAGCGTGACGAACGGTCAGTTCGTCGGACCCGAGAACGCATCGCTCGTCACGATCGCCGATCTCTCGAGCGTCTGGGTCCAGGGAGACATCTTCGAACGTGACCTGCGGCACCTCGCGATTGGCCAGTACGCGGACGTCACGACGGCTGCCTATCCGACCGATCGCTTCGGCGCCCGTGTGTCGCGCGTCGGGGCGGTGGTCGACAGCCAGACGCGCACCGCGAAGGTCCGGTTCCTCGTCGCCAACCCCGACGGCCGGCTGAAACCGGGAATGTTCGCCTCCATCGCCCTCTACTTGGCCGATTCCGGATCTTCGCTGACCGTGCCCGCCAAAGCGGTGTTCGTCGAAAACGGTCGAACGTTCGCGTACGTCAAGGTGGGGCCGCAGGAATTCGCGCGCAGGGAAATCGAGACCGTCCGGAGCGACCGTGATCGCCTCCGCGTGACGCACGGAATCGAAGCGGGCGAACACATCGTGAGCGACGGCGTGCTGTTGCTCCGGCAGCTCGAATCGGAATCGGAGAGCCAGTGATTCGCCGTCTCGTTTCGGTCGCGCTGCACCAGCCGCTCTACGTCGCCTTGTTGCTCGTCCTGTTCGTCGCGGCGGGCGTTGCGGCGTTCCGCTCGCTGCCGGTCGAAGCCTTTCCCGACGTCACCGACGTGCAGGTGACGGTCATCACGCTGTTTCCCGGACATGCCCCGGAAGAGGTCGAGAAACAGGTCACGATCCCGCTGGAAATCGCGTTGAGCGGATTGCCGAACGCCGTGCGCATGTTCTCGCACACGCAGTTCGGCCTCTCGTACATCATCCTGACGTTCAACGACAACGCGAACGATTACTTCGCGCGCCAGCAGGTGCTCGAGCGGCTGCAGGGCATCGATCTCCCGGGCGGCGTGCAGCCGGAGCTGGCGCCAATGTCGACGGCCATCGGCGAAATCTATCGGTATCGCGTCGCCGCGAAGGGTCTGAGTCCCGCGGAGCTGCGGAGCATCCAGGACTGGGTGGTCGCGCGCAATCTCAAGATGATCCCGGGCGTCGCCGACGTGGTCAGCTTCGGCGGCTTCATCAAGCAGTACGAGGTGACGGTCAATACCGCGCGCATGAAGTCCTACGGCGTCACGCTGCAGCAGGTCTTCACGGCGCTGGGGCGTGGCAACGCGAACGCAGGCGGCAGTTTTCTCGAACGAGGCGAACAGCAATATCTGATTCGCGGCATCGGGATGCTTCAGTCGAGCGACGACCTCGGCGACATCGTTGTGGCCGAGCACGGCGGCACGCCACTACTGATTCGCGATATCGCCGACGTCACGCTCAGCGCAGTGCCTCGTCAGGGCATCGTCGGCCAGGACGGCGACGACGAGATCGTGTCCGGCATCGTCCTGATGCGGAAAGGCGAGAACCCGTCGGACGTGCTCGCCGCCGTGAAGGATCGCGTGGCGGCCATGAACGCGTCCATCCTGCCGAAACCCGTTCGTATCGTGCCGTTCTACGACCGGACGAAGCTGATCGACACCACGCTGCACACCGTCTTCAAGAATCTGCTCGAGGGGGCGCTGCTGGTGACGATCGTGCTCTATCTGTTCCTGGGCAACTTCCGGGCGGCAGGCATCGTCGCGGTCGTCATTCCGCTGTCGCTGCTCGCGACGTTCATCGGCTTGAGGCTTCGCGCCATCCCGGCGAACCTGCTGTCGCTCGGCGCGATGGACTTCGGGATCATCGTCGACGGGGCGGTCATCGTGCTGGAGAACGTCTTCCGGCGTCTCACCGAACGCCGCGAACATCATCGCGCGCCGAAAGCCATCGTCCTCGACGCCGCCGTGGAAGTCGGACGCCCGACGCTGTACTCCATGCTCGTCATCATCATCGCTCACCTCCCGATCTTCACGCTGCAGCGCCACGAAGGGCGAATCTTCGCGCCGATGGCGTATACGGTTGTCTCGGCGCTGGTCGGGTCGCTGCTGTTCTCTCTCACGCTCGTCCCTCTTCTCTCGTTCTTCCTCCTTCGGAACCACGCGGAGGGCGGCGACAACGTCATCGTCCGCTTGTGCAAGCGGGCGTATCGGCCCGCACTGCGGTTCGCTCTCGAACGCCGCAGGATGGTTCTCGGCGCGGCCGTGGCCGCGCTCGCGGGCAGCCTTCTGCTCGTGCCGGCGTTGGGCACTGAATTCCTTCCGGAGCTCAATGAGGGCGCGCTCTGGATCAACGTCATGTTGCCGCCTGGCATCTCGGTGACCGAAACGTCGCGGCAGCTGGCGCGTATCCGCGGAATGCTTCGACGGTTTCCGGAGGTCGTCTCGGTCCTTTCGAAGGCTGGACGGCCGGAGGACGGCACCGACCCGAAGATGATCAACATGGCCGAATTCCTGGTGGACGTGCGGCCCGAGGCCGAATGGCCACGCGGCGTCACGAAGGACCGTCTGATCGAGCGCATGAACGCGTCGCTCCAAACGATTCCGGGCATCGAACCCAGCTTCTCGCAGCCCATACGCGACAACGTGCTCGAGAGCATCTCGCAGATCGACGGGCAGGTCGTCGTGAAGATCTTCGGCGACGACGTGGACGTGCTGAGAGGCGTCGCGAAGGATGCGCTGCGCGCGATCTCGGGTGTGCGCGGCGTCGCGCGCGCGTTCGTCGACCGTGCCGGCCAGGTGCCGCAGCTGCGGATCGCGATCGATCGCGGGCGAGCGGCGCGGTACGGCCTCAACGTCGCGGACGTCGAGGACGTCATCGAAACGGCGCTCGGCGGAAGGACCGCCACGCAGTTATGGGAAGGCGAGCGACGGTTCAACGTCGTCGTGCGTCTCGGTGAGGAGGAGCGCGGCGACCAGGAGGCCATCGCGAACGTGCTGATCGATACGCCGACCGGTTCGAGAATTCCGCTCTCGGAAGTCGCGAACGTGTCGGTCGGGAGCGGCAGCATGAACATCGCCCGGGAGGGCGGCAAGCGCGTCGCCGCGATCGGCGTATTCATTCAGGGCCGGGACATGGGCGGCGTTGTCGGCGACATGCAGGAGCGGGTCGCCACGAGCCTCCGCCTCCCGCCCGGCTACTTCGTCACGTGGGGCGGGGAGTTCGAAAACCAGCAGCGGGCGATGGCGCGGCTTCGGCTGATCGTCCCGATCAGCGTCCTCCTGATCTTCCTCTTGCTCTTCAACGCCTTTGGAGCGGTGAAGCATGCCGCGTTGATTCTGGTGAACGTCCCGTTCGCACTCATCGGCGGCATTCTCGCCCTGTACCTGACTGGCATTCATCTCAGTGTGTCAGCGGCGATTGGCTTCATCGCGCTCTTCGGCCAGGCGGTGCTCAACGGCGTCGTCATGGTCAGCTATTTCAATCAGCTGCGTCGAACGGGCATCGGGGCGTACAACGCCGCGTACGAAGGGTCGCTCGTGCGGCTCCGCACCGTATTGATGACCACGCTGCTGGCGATGCTGGGACTGACACCGATGGCGCTGTCCCACAGCATTGGCTCTGAAGTGCAGCGTCCGCTGGCGGTCGTCATCATCGGCGGCCTGTTCTCGGCTTCTGCGCTCACGCTGCTGGTCCTGCCGGCGCTGTACGTGATGTTCGAAGGCCGGCATCAGCACGTTCCGGAGGTAACCACGTGAGCCGATGGGTATGCGTGCCGTTGATCGTCGGACTTGCGCTCGGGGCCGCATGCGTGCATCGCGTGAGCAGTTACCCATACGCGTGGCGGCTCCGGGGTGCGGTCGTATCCGTGAACGGCACGATGTTCCAGGTACGCCACAAGAGCGGCGACATCGTCGATTTGCAGATTGACGATGAGACGTCGTTCGTGAAGAACGATCGCACCGATTCACGGCGCTCTTTGCTTGACGGGACTCGCGTCGTCGTCGATGTCGACACGATTCAGCGTGGAGTGTACCGCGCGCGGCTGGTGCGGATTTTCGGAGGAGGACGTCCGCAGTAGCGCGTTCAGGCGGCCGATAGTCGATCGGCCTTCAATGCCGTTAGCTTTCTAAGGTTCGCTGCGTTGAGAGTCGTCCGAAAGGCTGACATTTGTCTTTCCGGCCGCAACGTTTTTCGCATCTGATGACCTGTTATCCCAACTTTCTACGCAGAATCGGTGGCATCGACATTGCGGAGCTCGGGGTTGAGAAATCGTTTCGAGACGCTCGGGTCGCGTCTCCACTGATGAATACCGTCGTCCGAAATACGCTCGGTGACGCGACACGCCTTCTGCGGCGTTCCCTGTATGTGTGCGCCGCGTTCGTGCTGCTCGCATCGGCGACGTCCCAGGCGGAAACCGGGCCGCTCATCGACCGTTCGCCAGCTTCCTCCTTACCAGATGCGGTGCGGACCGAACCGGCTCCGTCGGGACGCGTGGCATTCAGGTTGGGAAATGCAGCCAGACCGTTCAGCTGGTCGACTGCCATCGGCGATTTCAATACCGACGGCAAGCCGGACGTGGCCGTCGCGGACCGCATCGGGCGGCGGGCGGGCATTTACGCCTATCGCATCGAGCTCGCGATGTCGGGCCAGGCTGCGGAAGGCGTCACGTTCGAATCTGTACATGACGCGGTCACGATCAGCGTCTCGGACGTCGACCGCGACCGCGATCTTGACATCATCGTACGCCATCCCTTTTCCGGCGAGACGATTGCCGTCTGGTTGAACGACGGGCATGGGCATTTCACCCCCGCCGATGTCCTGAAGTTCCCCGCGGCGCTGCAGTCGCAACAGACAGTCGACATTACAGACGCGGTCATCGATCTCACGCCTTTCGAGTCATCACGGTGGCGAACGGACGACAGCCTTCCGGCTGCGTTCGGCGTCATGCCGTCAATCCCGCGGCCTGGCTCATTTCTCTCGCGCAGCCGCAGCCTCCAGTCTTCGTTCGCTTCCCGTCGAACGATTCCTCGCGCGCCTCCGAACCGTTCCCACGAGTCGCTGTCGTAAGCCCGCCGGACGTTTCCGGTCTCATCGCCGGTCGCCGTGCGTGGCTTGGTCAGGTTTTGGGCCACGGTTAGATCGCGCCTGGAAGTACGGCGCGACGGAGTCCGACATGATTCAGTCCATCATGATCAATTGGCGGTCGAGTTCAGTACGGTGGATCCCTTCAGTCGCCCAATTGACCGGTCCCAAACGGATCCGAGTGAGTTGGATGTTCTGGCAGCTGTTCTTGTACAGATAGGGTCGGTTTGTTCGACGTCGGGGAGCTGGAAGATCGCCTTGACGGCGAACTGCATCTCCGCGGGCTTTTCTGCTGAAGATGCCGGCGCTCTAGCCGCCGAAGTATCCGCTTCGGGCCCGCACGCTCGTCGCGGCACGCTGTTTCACTCGCACGTCGAGGCGTCGCCACTCGCGCGATCCTGCCGCTTCAATCGCCAACACGTACTGCTGGCGCAGCTCGTTGACGAGGCTGCCGGCGGCGGTCGTCGTTTCCTGAAACGTGCTGGCGAAGATGAAGCGGCCACCCGTCCATTCGGCCAGGTCGCGCAGGTCGGGGAAATGGGGCTGCGGCGATCGCGCAGTCGCCTCCATCATCGTGCGTTCGTCCGTGGCGGGGACCGCGGCGACGACGAACACCGGCACATCGATCGCGCTCGCGACGGCCGACACTTCGGACGCGCTCAGTTGACTGCTCGTGTCGATGCCGTCGGTAATCAGGACCAGGGCCTTGCGTGTTGCCGAACGCCCGGCAAGTTTGCGTGCGACCTCTGCTGTCGCGTCGAACAACGACGTCGTGCCGTAGGGCTCGAGATCGTCGAGGGCGTGCGCGAACGACGAGAGGTCCGTGCCGAAGGCGTGCCGTTGATGAAGCGACGAATCAAAAGTGAAGACTCCCAGCTCGTCGTCACCGGTGCGGAGCTGCGCGAGCAGCGTGTCGAAGGCGTGGCGAGCCATCTCCACTTTAGGTCCGAAGCTCATGCTGCCGCTCATGTCAACGAGGACGGCGAGACTGAGCGACGATCGATCGTCGGCGCGGACGGAGATGACCGGACGAAGCTCGCCGTTGTCCCGCACTTCGAAATCACGAGGCGTGAGACCCGCCACGGGCCGACCGCGCCGGTCGCGGACCGAAGCCTGGATCGTGACGAGATCGACCGAGCTCTTGAATGTCTGGTCGACGGATTGTGCTTGAATCCGCGCAGGCGACGAGCCCAATACGGCACAGATCGCCGTCGCGATTCCGAGTTGACGCACCACTCGCGGCATCGGATTCCTCAATCGTGATGTTGTGGGGGTAACGAAATCTTACCACAATTCGATGCAGATGCCGACATCAACTCGAAACGCCCGAGCCGATTCTGCGCTGTTTCTCACAGTCCCACTTCTTCCGGCGGCTCGAGGGCTTTGAATGCGCGGAACAGCAGGAGGTCGTACGCGATTTTCAGCGTGCCGGCGATGAAGAACGGCGCGTCGATCATCGAGGGGCGCGAGAACAGCAGCCCCGCGAAGAGCGGGCTCAACGCCGCACCGGTCGTGCGCGCTACGCCGGTGATCCCCGACGCCGCCGAGCGTTCTTCTGGAGCCACGACGGCCATCGTGTACGACTGTCTGGTTGGCACGTCCATCTGGCTGATGCTGAACCGGAGCAGCAGCATGAGCGCGGCGAGCGGCAATGTAGGCATCAGTGGTATGAGCATCAGCAGAATGTTCGAGGGCAGGTGCGTCACGACCATCGTATTGATGAGTCCAATTCGAGACGCGAGCCGCGATGCGACGAGCGCGGAAATACCTGCGAACACGTTTGCCGCGAAAAACAGTGTCCCGAGCGTCCTGGGATCGACGCCGAACCGCAGGTAAAACCAGTACGCGGCAAAACTCTGGATTACGAAGCCACCGCCGAACGAATCGAGCGCGAACAATCCCGACAGCTTCAACACGACACGATGCGATCGGTCGATGCCCGAGAACCGCGCGAACATCGATCGATCGCCGACCTGCCTGTCAGACGCGCCTGCTTCCACCGCCGGGGAGGCGGCGCTGAACATCAGGGCGAGCGCGACGCCGAGGAGCGCGTACAGGACGACGACGGCGCGATAGCTGTCGACGGGCGCCCATGATGTCTGCAGCGCGTGAGTCCAGGTGCCGGCGGCGAGCGCGCCAAACGCGGTCGCGAGCGAGCCCGCCAGCGTGTACCACGCGAACGCCTCCGTTCTGACCCGATTGGGCACGACCTGCGACAGCGCCGCCTGCTCGATCGGCAGAAACGGACCGACCTCCTGACCGCTCGGGCTGATGACCCCGATCGTTCCGGCGATCACCAGCAGCCACATCCGATTCGTGAAGGCGAACGCGACGCCCGCCGCTCCCATGAGGCCCGCGCCCACGATCAGCATTCGGCGCCGCCCGATCCTGTCGGCCTGAGTCGTGAGATACAGCGACACGAGCGTGTCGCCAAGCAGCGTTGACGTGAGCAGCAGGCCGGTCTCGGATTCGCTCAGGCCGAGCCCGACGAGATACAGCACGAGGACGACCGACAACGCTCCGTACGCGAACAGTCGAATGAAGCGTGTCGCAAACAACAGCCGCCCGTCGGAGCCGAGAGAGCGAAGCGCGGTCGTCACTCGTGAATTGTGTGTCACGGCGCGGTCCGTTCGGCGATGCTGACACAAAAATCAGGGGCGGGCATAGAATCGGAGCCGATGAAAGGCAAGGGAGACGCGATGTTGAAATCAACGCTCGCCGCGCTGTTGTCCTCCCTCGTTTGCGTCGCATTGTTCGCACGGCAGCCGCCACGCAGTCCCGCCGGGCAGGCCGCCGCCGCGGTCAACCCGACGGGCGAGTTGCGGCAGATCGTTCCGGGCCACTACGTCTACAGCTTCACCACCTACAACAGCGGGATCATCGTGACGAGCGAAGGCCTGGTGGTGCTCGACGCGTTGAATTCCGAGGCGACGGCGCGGGCGCAGCGGGAGGCGATGGCCAGTACCATTCGTCAACCGGTACGCGCTCTGGTGTCCTCGACGTTTCATGACAATTACTCGAAAGGCAACGTGGCCTACGCGGACGTGCTGAAGATCGGCCACGAAAACTATCGGACCGATCTGCTGGAATTGATGCGGCGCGGGAACGTATCGGCCGAGGAACAACGAGCCCGACTCCCGAATCAGACGTTTCGCGACCGCATGACGCTGTATCTCGGCGGCAAGGAAATTCAGATTCTCCACGTCGGCCGGGCGCACACGCGAGGCGACAGCATCGTGTTCGTTCCGCAGGATCGCATCGTCTACCTGAGCGAGCTGTATTTCGCGAATCAGTTCCTGTTCATCAACGACGGCTACGGCATCGACTGGCTGCGCGCGCTGGATACCGTTGAAGCGCTCGACGCCGACATCTTCGTGCCGGGGCATGGGCCGATCCCGCCGGACCCTCGGGAAACTCGACAAGGCCTCCGCCGCTTCCGACAGATGCTGGTGGACGTTCGAGACGCCGTTCAGAAGGAGATCGCGCGCGGCGCAACGGAGGATCAGGCGGTGGCGACGATCCGATGGCCTCAGTATGAAGGACTGCAGGGATACAGCGCTCAACGCGAAACGGCGGTGCGGCGGCTGTATCAGCAGCTGACCGGCAAGCTTCAATAGGAAGCCATCATCGCGCCTACCGGTGCGCGACGTGTCATGCCGATAAGCGGCGACCCGAAAATCGGCAAAGATGATCTCCGGTTTCGTATTATCCGGTTACGTATCATCCCGTCCGGTATCAGTGGAATCCGAGGAGAGGCAGACCGGAGAGTCATCCGGCCTGCCGCGTGTCTGTCGTCAGCGGGCGGTCGTGGGTGACGTCACGCCGATTGCGCCTACTTCCAGGGTTTTGTCATCGCAAATTTCTGCCCCATCAGATTGACGGCGGTGACGCTGACTTCCTTCGGTCGGACGACTCGCAGGCTGAACGGGGTTCCGTCGCGGCCGCCGAAGTCGCCGAGCGAGATCGTGCGCTTTTCGCCCGCTTCCATGCGGCTCACCAGCTTGGTGAACTCCGTCGCGCCGCCGACCGGCTTGATGGCCAAGCGGATGTCGAGCAGCGGCTGCGCCGCCTGATTCTCGATGACCATCACGATCGACGAGAGCTCCACGCTCATGAACGCGGCGGTTTCACCCGATGTGCCGACCGCGCCTGCCGCGTTGGTCGACGCGGACGAGCAGGCGGCGACGAGACAAGCTGCGAGAACGACGCCACTGAGGACGACCGTGCGGAATGCGGTGATCATGGCCCCTCCTTCCACCGAGACGCCGCGCACCGAGGTAATCTGCTGTCGAGATGTGAGGCGGAGTCTACGCCTGAACCCGCCGTGCCGCAAGAGCTCTGTGTAACATGAGCCGATGAAGCCCGAGCCGGCTCTCCCCAGGATCGTGCGCCGCCGATCGCGCGTGCACGGCTACGGGGTGTTTGCCGCCGAGCGGATCCGGAAGGACGCGCGAATCATCGATTACGCGGGTGAACTCATTCCGAACGACGCATCGGAGGCGCGCGAAGAACGGTATCTCGCCGAGGGCTGCATCTGGGTCTTCCGGGTGAACCGCGCCTGGAGCCGCGATGCGAACGTCGGCGGCAACATCGCGCGGTTCATCAACCACTCCTGCGCGCCGAACTGCTGGTTCGAGGTCGTCGACAAGACGATTTGGATCCGCGCCAGGCGCGACATCCGCCGAGGCGAAGAGCTCACCTACGATTATTCGATTGACGGCGAGCGGACGATTCCGTGCCGCTGCCGGCCTGGCTGTAGGAATAAAATCTAACGCCATGTTCATCGCAGCCGCGGCGGTCGCCGCGCTCGCCCTCGCGGCCGATCTGCCGACCGGGCAGGTCGTGCCCGACGTCGTGTGCGCCGCCGATTCAACTCAGAGCTACGCGCTGTATCTGCCGCGTGATTACAACGCTGACCGCGCATGGCCCGTGATCTTCGCGTTCGATCCAGGCGGCCGCGGCCGCATACCGGTCGAGCGGTATCAGGCCGCCGCCGCACGCTACGGCTTCATTGTCGCCGGATCCAACAACTCGCGTAACGGATCGGCGGAAAACGCCAGGGCCGTGGTCGCGATGACCGGCGACGTGCTGTCGCGGTTCCGCGCCGACGAGCATCGCCTGTACCTTGCGGGCATGTCGGGCGGCTCGCGGGTGGCGCTTGGAGTGGCGCTCGGCTCGCCCAAGGACCATGTAGCCGGCGTCATCGCGTCGAGCGCCGGCTATCCGGACGGCAAACTCCGGAAGACGCTGGCGTTCCCGATCTTCGCGACCGCCGGCGCCGAAGATTTCAATCATCTGGAGATGCGCCAGCTCGATCGCGCGTTGACCTCTCCGCACCGGCTGGCGGTTTTCGAAGGCGGGCACGTGTGGCTCTCGAGCGAGCTGGCGATCGACGCCGTCGAATGGATGGAGCTCCAGGCGATGAAATCGGGGTTGAAGCCGCGCGACGACCGCGAGATCGATCAGATTTTCGCAAAGCGCCAGGCGGCGGTCGACGCCGCGAAAGTGGACAAGGACACGTTTCTCGCGCTGCAGGCGATTGCCGACGATTTCGATCGGTTGAAGGATGTCCGCGCGATTGCTGTGCGCGCCGCCGAGCTGGGGCGCGACAAGAACGTCCGCGCGGCGCTGAAGCGCGACCGCGACGAAGACGATCGCGAAGAGTCGATGCTCGACGACATCAGGATGGCCGAGGCCAGGCTCGAAGCCGCCGATCGAGGCGACGCGCTAATGGAGCTGCGGCGGCGCTGGAAAGATCTTTCCGACACAGCCCACGCGCCAGACGATTCGGCGGCGCGCCGGCGTGCACGCCGCGTCCTCGCGGGGTTGTCCGGGGGCGTGACCACGACCGACCCGGACTACTTGAAAATCATCAATCAGTACAGGCTCGCGCGTTCCGGCAGGCCGTAGGCATCTTGAAGCGACGCGGTCGAGTAAGGATCATGCAGAACATCACGGCTTCATCCGCCGATAACCCCGGTGTCGTTGCACGGCCCCCGGTCCTTTATGGCGTTGCGTTCCTGGTCGTTCTCGTTTTTCGATGGCTTTGGCCGATGCCGATCTTCCCGGCTGCTGCTTTCTGGACTGGTCTTGCCATCGTTACGATCGGAATGGGAATCGCAATATGGGGAAGACGAACGATGCGGGCCGCGGGTACGAACATCAACCCTTCGCTCCCAGCCCTGGCCATCGTTCGGTCAGGTCCGTTTCGTTACTGCCGCAACCCTCTCTATCTCGCTTTGACGCTCCTCTTTGTCGGTCTCACCCTCGCGTTCAATACATGGTGGGGCATCGTCATACTCGTCCCGCTCGTCATCGTCATGCATGTCGGCGTCGTGCTGCGCGAGGAGCGGTACCTCGAACAGAAGTTTGGTGAGACCTATCGACAATATCGATCGAAGGTTCGACGGTATCTTTGACGTTCGCGACCGCTTACTTCTTTTTCATGCCTTTTCGAGCGCGCCGAGCTGCCCAATACTTCGTCATCCGTTCACTGACCGCCTTGCGCGCAGCCGGGGACATCCGGCGGCGCTTCCGGCCGGCTCCGCCGGTACGAGCGACGCCAGCAGGACGACCTCGCTTACGTCGCCGCCGACCCGCCCGTCGCGCGGCGCCACTCCCGGGAAAAGCGCCACGGATAGCGGCGATTTCGGCTTCGAGCTCCTGAATTCTGGCTGCCGCACCATGTTGTGCGAGCTGGCGAAGTTGATCGGTCGAAAGCGAATTCGGCAAATCGGCCTCCTTATGAACGTTGACGACCGTTTCGTCGGAGCCAAATGTAACACAGGCTTGCTTCATCTTTTACAGTCACTCTGCACCAAGATCTTACCGACTTAGCTACGGCGCTCAGACATAGGTCACTCATTTATCACTCGCGCGTAGGGCCCCATCCCCACGCGCTTGATCCGTGACGCCTCCCCGGCTTCGCGCTGCGCGCTCGCCGGTCGTCGGCGTGGCCGCAGGCGCTTGCGCATGGATAATGGTGCCGAGTGACTCTCGACCACCTGCGTCGTGCCGCCGTCGCGCGCAGCCTTTTCCCATCGACCACGCTGCAGCGGGCGCTCGACATACTCGGCTTCGTGCAGGCCGATCCCATTCGCGCGCCGGCGCGAGCGCAGGACCTCACGCTGCGTCATCGCGTGACGGGCTATCGCGCCGGCGATCTCGAGCGCGGATATGCCAGCCTCGACGTCCACGAGGACTTCTTCGTGAACTACGGCTTCGTGACCCGCGCGGTGCAGATCCTGATGCATCCGCGCGGTGGTCCGGCGCCCTGGACTGCGGCGCGCGGACGATACGTGCGCGCTCTGCTGGATTTTGTCCGCTCGCGCGGCGCGGTGCATCCACGCGAGGTCGACCGCCACTTCTCGCACGGGACGGTCACTAACTATTGGGGCGGCTCGTCGAACGCGACGACGCACCTGCTCGATGCGATGCACTACCGCGGATTGCTCCGCGTCGTCGGTCGGGAGGGCGGAATCCGGATCTATGCCGCGCACGAACACGACGCGGCGCCGCACGATCCTGCGACCCGACGTCGGCGCCTCGACGGGCTCGTGGACGTCGTCGTGCGGACGTACGCGCCGCTCCCGGCGGCCAGCCTGTCGATCCTGGTGAGAAGGCTGCGCTACGCCGTTCCGCAGTGGACCGGCGAGTTGGGAGGCGCGCTTCAACGCGCGAAGCGGCGGCTCGCCCATGCCCGCGTCGACGGCGCGGATTGGTACTGGCCGGCCGACGACGAACGATTCGCGAGTGACGGATCAGACGAGGTGGTCCGTTTGCTGGCGCCTTTCGATCCGGTCGTGTGGGACCGTCGCCGGTTCGAGATCCTCTGGGGCTGGGCCTATCGCTTCGAGGCGTACACGCCGGTGGCCAGGCGCAAGCTCGGTTACTACGCGCTGCCACTCCTGTGGCGCGACCGTGTCGTCGGCTGGGGAAACGTCTCGCTGAGGAACGGGGCGCTTCAATCGGACCTCGGCTACGTCGCGTCGTACCCGCCGCGGGATCGGGCGTTTGGTCGCGCGCTCGAGGAAGAGCGACATCGTCTGCGCCGCTTTCTCGGTCTCGACGCCTGACCCCGCGGCCTCGTCCGCCCGGTCGCTCCTGTTGACATCCCAAAGGCATGGTGCTACACCTTTGGCATGGCCAAAGGAACCGCGGGCGATCGGCGGGACGTCCTGCAGGGCACGCTCGATCTCATGGTCCTGAAGACGCTCGAGACGCTGGGCCCGCAGCACGGCTACGGGATCGCGCGGCGCATCGAGCAGATGAGCGAAGACGTGTTGAAGCTCAACGAGGGAACGGTGTACGCGTCGCTCATGCGGTTGTTGCAGCGGCGCTGGATTCAAGCGAGCTGGGGCGCCTCGGAGAACAACCGGAAAGCCCGGTTTTATGCGATCACCAGGTCCGGTCGACGCCAGCTCGCGCGCGAAACGGAGAACTGGAGCCGTATTGCCGGCGTGATGGCGCGCCTTCTCGGTACGGCGGAGCGGTCCTGACATGTGGTCCCGAATCGTCATCATCGCATCGCGGCTGCGTTTTGCCTTGTCCCGTCAACGCGTCGACGACCAGGTGCGTCGAGAATTCGAAGGGCACATCGACCTGCTGGTCGATCGCTACATCCGTGCAGGGATGACGCGGGAGGAGGCCGAGGCCGCGGCGCGGCGGCAGTTCGGGAACGCGCTTCTGGTTCGCGAGGAGATTTACGATCTGAACTCGGCGCTGCCTTTCCTCGACACGACGTGTCAGGATCTGCGCTACGGCCTGCGGCTTCTTCGGCAGAACCCGACGTTCTCGCTCGTCGCGATCCTGACGCTGACGCTCGGCATCGGCGCCAACGCTGCGATCTTCCAGCTCGTGAACGCGCTTCGTCTCCGCTCGCTTCCCGTGGAGAAGCCGTACGAGCTCGTGTCGATTGGAATCGATCAGCACGGCAAGGGACGCGTGGGCAGGGGCTATCCGGGGGGCCGGTCGATCTTCACCGAGCCGCTGTGGCAGGAGATCCGCTCGCGGCAGCAGGCGTTCTCGTCGCTGTTCGCCTGGGGCAAGGACGCGTGGGATCTCTCGACCGAAGGGGAAGTGGTGGCTGCGCGAGGCCTGTACGTCAGCGGCGGTTTCTTCGATGGGCTCGGCGTTCGCGCGCATGTCGGCCGCGTCCTCACCGACGCGGACGATCGGAAAGGATGCGGCTCGCCGGGCGCGGTGCTGTCGCACGCGTTCTGGCAGACGCGATACGGCGGCAATCCGGACGCGATCAGGAAGACGATCATGCTCGACCGCCGCCGGTTCGATGTGATCGGCGTCGCGCAGCCGCGGTTCTTCGGCGTCGAAGTCGGCCGAGCGTTCGACGTGGCGATCCCGCTGTGCGCCGAGCCGCTGTTGCGCGGCGCGCAACCTGCCACCGGTAGACGCGACGCGTGGTGGCTCGATGTCATGGGTCGACTCAGACCAGACTGGACCGTCGAGCAGGCGCAAGTGCAGCTCGCCACCATTTCGCCGGACATTTTCCGGGCGACCGTGTCGCCGAGTTACAAGCCGGACACGGCGAAGAACTACACCTCGTTCACGCTTACCGCCGACGCGGCCGCGACCGGCGTGTCGAACCTGCGTAGGGCGTATGCGACGCAGCTGTGGGTGCTGCTGGGCGCGACAGGGTTGGTGCTCCTCCTGACGTCGGTCAACCTGGCAAACCTGATGCTCGCCCGCGCCACGTCCCGCGGCCGCGAGATTGCCGTGCGGCTCGCAATTGGCGCATCGCGTGGCCGGGTCGTCCGTCAGCTCCTGTCGGAAAGCGCGCTCATCGCCGGTCTCGGCGCGGCCGGTGGGCTGCTGCTCGCGCGGTGGATCAGCCAGACGCTCGTGAGAGTCCTGAACGCAGGCCCCGCTCCTGTCTTCGTCGATCTGACGCCGGACTGGCGCCTGTTCGCGTTCATCGTCGCGTCCGCCTTCGTCGCCTGCATGCTGTTCGGCCTCGGCCCGGCGCTGACCGCGACTCGACGTGATCCGGCGACGACGCTCGAGCCCGGCGGCCGATCGTCGACCGATGGACACGATGCGGTCGCGGTCCGGCGCGGCCTGGTCGTCGGCCAGGTCGCCCTCTCGATCGTGCTCGTGGTCGGGGCCGTGCTCTTCGGGCGCACCTTGAGGAATCTTGGCGCTGTTGATTTGGGCTTCGATCCGAACGTCCTCGTGGCGTCGGTCGACCTCCGCCGAACCGCCGTGCCGGCTGAGGCGCGTACGCGCACGTTCGCCGACATCGTCGCACGACTCCGCGAGGTACCCGGCGTCGGCCACGCCGCCGAGACGTTGATCGTCCCGCTCAGCGGCGCCGACTGGAACGGGCGCATTGTCAGGGGCGGCGTCGCACAGGAAGGCGACGTGCACTTCAACGAAGTCGGCGGCAGTTACTTCCGGGCGATGGCGACGCCGCTCCTGTCCGGACGGACGTTCGACGATCGGGATCGGCCGGACACGCCGCGGTCGGCCATCGTCAACGAGACCTTCGCGCGGCGGCATTTCCCGAACGAGGATCCGATCGGGCAGACGTTTCAGATGGACATGCCGGCCGGAGCCGCGCAACCCGTCTATCAGATCGTCGGCGTGTCTAAGGATGCGAAATATCTCGGAGTTCGGGAGGAGCGCACCGCCGCGGCCATAAGGTTTTCGGCTCATGAGTCGAGCGCGATGTTCCTGCCCATCGCGTATCTGGCCGCCTCGCAGAACACGATGGCGCCGCCTGATTTCCGGATCGTCCTGCGCGCCGATATGCCGCCCTCGTCCATCACGCGCGCGCTGACGCGCGCCATCACTGACGTCGCACCGGGCGCCGCAGTGTCATACGATGCCATCGCGAAATACGTCGACGCCTTGCTCGTCAGCGAGCGTTTGATCGCGTGGCTCTCCGGATTCTTCGGCGCGCTTGCCACGTTGATCGCAGCGATCGGTTTGTACGGCGTGATGTCCTGTCTCGTCACGCGCAGGAGGGTCGAGATCGGCGTTCGCATGGCGCTCGGTGCGGAGCCGCGCACGGTGATCCGCATGGTGCTCGCGGACTCGGGCAGGCTGCTCGCTGTCGGCGTCGTCATCGGCGCGGCGCTTGCAGTTGTTGCGTCGCGATATGCGGCAAGCCTTCTGTATGGCTTGACGCCATCCGATGCCACGTCGTTCGCGGTTGCGATCGGCGCGCTCAGCGCTGCGAGCCTCGTCGCGGCATGGATTCCGGCTCGCCGCGCGTCCACGCTCGCCCCCGCGGTGGCGCTTCGGGAGTAGCTGATTGAGCGGTTCGACGACGATCTTGCGGAAGAAATGGTCGCTGCGTCCGCCGCCCGCGAAGGTGACGGCGCCGGACCAGTGGCTCGCGATGTACCGCCGCATCGAAGAGCGGCTCCGCACGAATCCGGGATGCTGTTGATTCGGAGCGCCGATCTTCAGAGCGCGCCAACCATCGTCAGATCCGAGGTGCAGGCCATCGAACCCGACATCGTCGTGTGGCGCCTCATGCCGCTCGAGACGTGGATGGAGCAGTCGCGATGGGCCATCGCGTATTCGGGACGATGTTCACCGTCTTCGCGGTCATCGCACTGGTGTTGTCCGCTGTCGGCATCTACGCGGTGACGGCGTACTCCGTTGTCGAGCGCACGAAGGAGATCGGGATCCGCATGGCGCTGGGGGCGCGCGCGGGCCGCGTGATGGCGTTGTTCGTCCGCCGCAGGCTGCCGGCGCTCGGCGCCGGGCTCGCGCTCGGAATGGGTGGCGCATTCGGCGTCGGACGGCTCGTCCGCAGCATGCTGGTGCAAACGAGCCCGACCGACGCCCTGACGCTGACGTCGCTCGGCGGATTGCTTGCCGGCGTCGCCATGCTCGCCGTCGTCGTGCCAGCCCTGCGCGCGAGCGGATCGATCCCACCGTCGCGCTGCGGCACGAGTGACGCACCTGAGCGGTTCGGGCGCAAATCGTGGGGCGCGAAGCGAAGGTTCGCTAGAATTTGGAAGATGTGGGAATTTCTTCCAGCCAGGAAAATATTCGAAATACCTCTTCTGACTCGAACGCGGATCCGATCGGCATACGCGGTCGGCGCGATCACCGACGGCCTGCAGCTGATTCTCGGGCCGTTCGGCTGGGCGTTCGCCGACGAGGTGCTCGACGTCGCCGCGATGATTCTGATCTCGCGGCTGATCGGGTTCCACGCGCTCCTGTTGCCGACGTTCGTGCTCGAGCTCGTGCCTCTCGCCGATTTACTGCCTACGTGGACTGCGTCGGTGGCGCTCGTCCTGTCCATCCGCAAGCGACAGGCGCCCGAACCGGCGCCGCCGGGCAACGGGCCGGTGATCGACGTCTGACGGTTTTCGCGCATCCTTCCCGCAGCAGCGCGCTCTCCACTTTTTCCTCCGTGCCCTCCGTGCGCTCCGTGGTGGCGAGCTCAATTTTGCAGCGTGCGCAATTGGCCAGCCGCAAAATCGTGTAAGGTTTTGTCCGTTTCTGAATAATACGCTTTCGGAACAATCGCGCGGACGCAAAGGCGCCGAGCGGGCAGCCGAACGCTGATCGGCGCCGCCCGTGACAGAATGCGCCAGCAGCCGGATGATCCACCAGCCTGCCATTCATGTTGCGGCGATCCGGAAGACCTACGGCCGTACCGTCGCCGTGAACGACGTGTCGTTCGACGTCCGGCCCGGAGAAATCTTCGGTCTGATCGGACCGAACGGCGCCGGCAAGACGACGACCATGGAGTGCGTCGAAGGGTTGCGAACGCCGGATCGCGGCGCCATCTCGGTCCTGGGCCTGGATCCGAAGCGGGACGCCTACGCGCTGCAGAAGCGGATTGGCGTCCAGCTTCAAGAGGCCCAGCTCCAGAAACGGATCAAGGTATGGGAGGCGGTCGCTCTTTGGGCGTCTCTCTACCAGAAACCTGGAAGCGGCGATCGCCTGATCGAACAGCTCGGGTTGAGCGACAAGCGGAACGCCTGGTTCATGTCGCTCTCCGGTGGCCAGAAGCAGCGGCTCTTCATCGCGCTCGCCCTCATCAACGACCCCGAGCTGGTGTTCCTCGACGAGTTGACGACGGGACTCGACCCGCAGGCGCGGCGGGCCATCTGGGATCTCGTGCGCGGCATCCGCCGGCGTGGCAAGACCGTGCTGCTGACGACGCATCTGATGGAGGAAGCGGAGCGGTTGTGCGATCGGGTGGCGATTATCGATCACGGTCGCATCGTCGACGTCGGCACGCCGGCCGAGCTCGTGCGGCGGCACTGTCCCGAGCACACCGTCGTCGTTGCCACTGACGACCCGGCAGCGGCCATGCGATTTCGCGACATTCCACAGATTGATTCGGTGACCAGCGATGGGTTGCGGGTGACCATTCGTGGCCGCGGTGATGATCTCGTCACTCAGGTCATTCAGCGTCTCGCCGAGCATCGGATGCGGGTCATCGATTTCCGCACGGAGACGCCGACACTCGAGGACGTCTTTCTTCGGCTGACCGGCCACGCCATTCGCGAGTGAGAAGCCGACATCATGCTGCGCGGACTCTGGCGACTCACCTGGCTCGAGATCAAGATTTTCGTCCGCGAGCCGCTTGGCGTGATTGGCACGGTCGGCGTTCCAGTGCTCGTCTTCGTCGTCCTCGGACGCCTGCTCGGCCCGCGGGTGCGAGCCGGCGCACCTGACATGCCGCGCTTCGTGTCGGTCGATTTGCCAATCTTTGTTTCGATTCTGATCGCCGCCAGCGCGGTGCTGTCGCTCGTCGCCATCGTGGCGATCTACCGCGAAGGCGGAATTCTCAAACGGCTGCGGGCAACGCCGCTGCGCCCGCTGACGATCCTCGCCGCCCAGGTGCTGGTGAAGCTGCTGTCCACCGCGGTCACCCTCGCGCTGATGATGCTCGCCGGCCGTCGTTACTATCCCGTGGATGCCGACGTTCCGATTGCGTCGTTCACGCTCGCGCTGCTCCTGAGCACCCTGAGCATCGTCTCGCTCGGCTTTCTGATTGCGAGCGTCGTTCCCACCGCGCGGTTCGCGCAGCCGATCGCCACGCTGATCGTCTATCCGATGATTGGGCTCTCGGGACTATTCGTGCCAGTCGAGGCGCTGCCGCCGACGGCGCAGATGATTGCCCGCGCGCTGCCGTTCACGTCCGCGGTGTCGCTGCTGCGGGGAATCTGGCACGGCGAGGGCTGGTACCGCCACGCCGGCGATGCCGCTGTGTTGACCGTGATGTTCGTCATTTTCATGACCCTGTCGTCGAAAGTCTTTCGGTGGGAGTAGCTGTGACCGGCGGCGCAACGAAGTATCATCGGGCCTCACGACATCGACGTGCCGCAGTGCGCATCCTTGGAGGAACACGATGAGGCTTCTTTTGAGCGCGGCGCTTGCGCTCTCGATCACCTGGCCCGCCCACGCGCAGCTCGCGGCGTCCAACGCGGCCGGCGTTTCCTACGGACATGTGCATATGAACGTCAAGGACGTCGAGCTTCACAAGTACTGATGAAAGAGATTCTTTAGCTGTCGAAGGGCTACGATACGTCAACAAGGAAAGCACAAACATGACATCGAACATCCGCCGTGCCATTCGTCGTCCTCGTTCTCTGAGTGCCTTCGTCGCGGCCATCGTCGCGCTCGCGGTCGGTGCGGGCCTGGCGACCATCTTTGGCCAGGAAAATCAACCGGTCGACTTCAGTCACAACGTGCTCGACGCTCCGGCGCCCGTTGCGGGCGCCGTGTTCGGCAGCGGTCCGGCGCTCCACCCCGGAGATCTCATCTGCACGACGCCGTTCCAGACGAGCGCGAACGTCGACACCGATTGCGAGAAGAAGGGTCCCAGCAACGAGACGTCGATCGCGATCAACCCGACCAATGAGGACAACATGATCGGCGGCGCGAACGATTACCAGCTTGGTCTCAATTCCGGCGGACACGTGACCGAAACGATCCACTCTCGCGCGCACGTGACCTTCGATGGCGGCAGGAGCTGGTCAGAGTTCCCGATCCTGTTCGGATCGGCCTATCAGGCCACGGGCGATCCGGCCGTCGCGTTCGACGCGGCCGGGCACGCGTACTACGCGACGCTCGGCTTCCGATTCGTTGGGCCGACCAACGCGCAGAACCCCGACGTGCTCGTGGCCAACTCCGGCGACGGCGGCAGGACGTGGGCATCGGTTCGCGTCGCCACCGGCAGCGGCAACTTCGGCAGCGTCGGCGATCTTCTCGACAAGGAATACGTCGCCGCCTGGGGCGACGGCAACGCGATCGTCACCTTTGGCGACTTTCGACTGGCTCAGAAAGGCTCGTTCGTCAGCGCCCGAATCTTCAGCTCGGTCACTCACGACGGCGGGACGACGTGGTCGACGCCGCAGGTCATCTCGGGAAATCTCGATGAAGCGTTCGTCTCGGTGCCGGTTGTGGCTGCCGATAGCCGCATATACGTGGCATTCCTCAATACGACCGATCTGACGACCGGCCGCGACGACTATGAGGTCGTTGAAGTCAGCCCGTCGACCGGCGCCCGTCTTTTCGGTCCGGTCAAGGTGGCCACAACGATCGACGGCTTCACCGATTATCCGCTGGCGTTCGGACGGCAGACGTACCAGGACAGTCTGTTCCGGACCTGGGCGGCTGGCAACATCACAGCGGATCCCACCAACGCGGCACATCTCGCGGTGGTGTGGTCGGACATGCGGAACAGTGTGCTTCCCGCTCCCGGCAATCCATACGCGGCCACGACGAACTCTGACGTCATCGTCAGCCAGTCATTCGATCGTGGGCGGACATGGACCGCGACGCCCGCTGCGCTGAAGCTGGCGGGCGATCAGTTCATGCCCTGGGGCGCATACGACAGACGCGGCATCCTTCGCATCGGGTTGTTCGATCGCCGGTACGACGCGGCCAACCACATGTACGGCTATAGTCTCGCGACCGAGAAACGCGCCGGCGCCCTGACCTTCACAACGACTCAGTTGACGACAGAACTGTCGGATCCGACAACCGGAGATCGCTGGTTCGCGGCGACCGTCAACCCGGCCTTCCCGTTTGCGACGACGTTTCTGGGCGATTACTCGAACATCGCGGCGATGCCGTCGGGCGGGATTGCGGCGTATTGGACGGACATGCGTCAGAAGGCCTGCTTCGGAAGCCGCTGTGGACAGGGCGAGGACGCATTCTTCGCTATCGCACCGTAATTTAACAGGTCGCGGAGGCCACGATGAAACGGGCGTTCACGTTGAATCTCTCTACGTGTCTCGTCGCCGTGGTGATTGTCAGTGCCGGCCCTCACACGCTCCATGCGCAGGGCCAACCGCCGCCGGATCATCCGGCAATCACGATCCGGGGCCAGACCTATACGCCGCGATCGATTCTGGCACGCAACATGGGCACGCCAGAGGACCAGAGCACCGCCTTTCCCCCTCACAAGATCATTGGCAACATCTATTACGTCGGGACGAGGACCCTGACGTCCTTCCTCGTCACGACGCCACAGGGTGCCATCCTCATCAACAGCACGTACGAGCGGAACGTGCCAGTGATTCAGAAGTCGGTCGAGCAGCTTGGCTTCAAGTTCTCCGACATCAAGATCGTGCTTGGCAACCACGCTCACGGCGACCATCAGGAAGGCGATGCGCTGGTCAAGCAACTGACCGGCGCCCAAGTGATGGCTATGGCCGAGGACGTCCCCGCGCTCGAAGCGATCAAGCCGGGTGGCAAGGCGCATCCGATTGATAGGATTCTGCACGACGGCGATCGCGTGACGCTCGGCGGCACCACCCTCGTCGCCCATCTGACACCGGGCCACACGCGCGGCGCAACGACGTGGACGATGAAGGCACAGGACGCTGGAAAAACGTACGACGTGATGTTCGGCTGCAGCCTGCGTGCGCCCGAGAAGCTCACGCCTCAGAATGTCGACGAGTTCAACCGTTCGTTTGCGCTCGTGCGCGCGTTGCCGTGCGACGTGCAGCTCGGCGATCACGCGGCCCAGTACAACATGCAGGCGAAATACGCCAAGCTCCGGAGCGGCGGTCCGAACCCCTTCATCGATCCTGACAACTGCAAGCTCGAGGCGGAGATCTCAGAGACGATGTTCCGCGCGATCCTCGCCGAGCAGGGCGCGCGGCAGCCTTGAGCTCCAAGCGCTCCCTCGGCACGATCTAGCGCGCGGTTCACGAGCGCCCGCGGGCGAGGCTGCGGTCGCGGGCCGCGATCAGGAACCGGCGTGGCACCCGGTGTCTGACTACTCGTCGACGCGGGAGCGGATTGGAGGGGCCTGGAGCCATGACTTGAGGGTGGTGTGTCAGTTTGAAAAAAACTCAAAGACGTCCAGCACTCATGGACAGCGGCCGTCTAGGCAGAAGCTGGCCGATGCGCGCGAAGGAACGAACGAATCTGGCGCACCGCCAGGGGAATCCGCTCCTTGGGCTCCTTCCACGGGAACATGCTGACTTCGGCGTTCGGCGCGAGCATCGCGGCCTCCATGGCGACGGCGTACGGATGCGCCGGGATATCATCCGGCAGGATCAGCACGGGCGTCCGGCAATTGCGGACGAAATCGCGCGTCACGGTGAAGACGAAGTCGGGGTTGGTGCGGTACATCTTGGTCAGAAATCTGTCGACCATTTCCATCGTGATGTCGGGCCGGCGAGCCGTCAGCGCCGGACCCCAGCCCTTCATATTGGTCTCGTAGAAGAGGTCGCGCATCTCCGGACGCGACCCGCTGGGTTGCGCCAGCACGGCCGCGACAACGCGATCAGGTGCGCGCTTCAAGAGGTTCCAGATGAAGGGGCCGCCGATGCAGAAGCCCATCACCATGAACCTATCGATGCGCAGGTAGTCCATCAGACCGAGCTGGTCATCGGTGTAGGCATCCCACGGTCGATCGATCTCGAGCGGGCCGGAGGAGTGGCCGTCATTGGCATTGCGCAGGTCCGACGCGATGCAGCGGTACTCTCGCTTGAACTCCTCGATCGGATTGAAGGGATCGCCGCGGTGCAAGCCGGAGATCGTCGAGTTCAATCCGCCGCCGGCGATGAGCAACAACGGGAAGCCGGAACCGGCCTCCTCATAGTGGATGCGAACCGGGCCTTTCTCGTAGAAGGACATGGCACCTCCTTGCCCAGTCTGCTGACCAAACACGCGCGGCGATGCGGCCATCGCCGCCGCGCCCGCTGCCAGTATCTTGCGTCTGATCGGATCCATAATCGGCATCCTCCTCGATCATTGTCGTGGCCGGTGCGTGCGGACGAACGCCCGACGTCGCCGTTCATCCACCGATAGCGCACGGACTATAGCGCAACATACAGCGCTTCCGGCGCTTCCTCACAGAGGCACGGTAGTCCCAGACGGCGTGCGCCGCAGCCGGCACCAGCAGCAGCAGAACGACAGCCGAAATCTTGATGAAGCCTGGACGAACGCCGGGCATGGCGCGCTCCCCGAGTGCTGCAAGCCTATCAGATCGCGACACCGTTCGCTCTCTCCTCTCGATGGTTGATGAATTCGCGCGCTTGCTCGACAGGATTGCTGCGGTTCTCCTGCCCGCGACAAACCGCTATCACTTGCGTGTGTAATGAAAGACCGTGGTCCCGCGTTGCCCTTTGTACATATAGGTCCATCGCTGCGTCATGTGATCGTTATCATCGAGTGTGATGATGAGACCCGTGTTGTGCCAGTCGTCAGGTGTCTTCATACCCGTAACTCGCTCGAGCGAAAAGGTCAGCCCCTTGCGCAGATCGACCGGGGCGCTGCTCACCATCTGGGGCTGGTTGCCGGCGCTGCAGTAGTGCGTCGCGATCACGCGATCGCCGTCCACGGTGACCATCGTGATCATCGCCGGCTCATTGCGCGGCTTCGTCTCCACCAACAGCGCGCTTCCGTTTGCCGTCAGCGTGTACGTCTCCTTAATGGGTGTGCCGTCCTGAACAGTCTCCCACTCGCCCGCAAGTGATGCGAGTTGCTTGAATGCAGCCTCGCTGTTCGTTCCGTCCGGCGGGTGGTCTTGTGCAGATCGCCGTTTCATGTGGTGGTCCTCTTCGACCGTCCACGTGTTTCCGGCGTCGTGAGATTTCTCGCCCTGCCAGCGGAACGATTCCGGCCTTATGTCACGAAACGTCCATCGAATAGGCAGACCGTCCGTATCCGCGCCGCGCAGAACGATCCGGTCGCCCTGCCGCCCGCCTTGTGTGGTGACGACATAGTTGAACTGCGGGTTGATGAAGACAATGCGCCACTGTTTGAGCTTCGTGTCGAAAAACCGAATCGTTGTTCCGACCGTGCGCTCCTTCTGATTTCCGGCCGGATAGCCGATCCAGAGGTCCTGCATGGCGTGGCCATCCATGACCCAGCCAAAGTGCAGCTCTCCCTTCTTGCGGAACACGGTGCCGTCGTCGCGGTGGAACGTGAACTCCGCATCCCAGGTGCCCACCAGACGGTCGAAAGTCTGCGCCTCTTCGCCAAGCGACGGATTCGGAGTCGGCGACCCGAGAACATCAACCATTGCGGCTCGAAATGACGCAGCGTTCTTTGCCGACACGAGTCCTGCTGTGGCGGCGATGACGATGAAACCGAGACAGATACCGACACGTGTGGTCCGGATGTTCCTCGACATGGTGAGGCCCTTGAGCGCTGCGTGTCCCTCACCCAATTGTTCGCGAACCTCGGGATCAGCCGCTTGCACTTTCTTGCTCATTCCACGGACGACCAGCGCGCCGGACGCCCGCAGAGGATCGGCGCGCGGCGGTTTCACTCGAATGATTGCCCGAACGTGAGCCGATTCCGCTCGACCTCGAGCACGCTGAATTCGCGAAGACCCGATCGTGTCCCCTGTATTCGGAAACGCGTCGTCGTGCACGACGACGCGCGTAGCGCCCGCGCAACGATTCAACTCCGCGGCCGGCCCAGTGAGTGGTTACGCCGGCCCGAACCGGCGACAGCGGACGAACGCCCCGTTAGGAGGACTATCCGCCGGTGCAGTGCCACTGGGGGGGCATCAACGGTAGCCGAACACGGGCGGGAACATGACAACCACCAGTGCCGCCCATACGGAGTACACGGGCAGATAGGCGATCTGCCATCGCTCCAGGGCTGCAAACGAGCCCCGGTGACGCAGGAAGCACGCATAGAGCCACGCCGACCACGCCAGATTGACGAGCAGAATGAGATTCTCGCCAAGAGCCGCCACTCGGTTGGGAGTGAAGCCAAACTCGGAGATGCGGGCTGCGATCGCCACGAGCGCCACCCCGTCGACCACGAGCGCGCTGACCACAAGCAGCAGCTGCAGGCCGTCGAAGAAGTCGGGCGGTGCCTGCGGGTCGCGCGCGGAGGCGGCGTAGAGCACCAGCCCAACGACGACCGCCAGCAGCAGATCGAAACCGATCAGCACCTCGCGCTTCACGTTGATGGGGCTGCCTGTCCACGCCATCGTGGCCAAAAACACCAGAAGCAGAATTGTGAAGAGCGGCGTGAACAGCCTGGTCAGCACTGGTGCCATGTTCTCGATGACACTTTGCTTCGCCTCCACCAACCAGGATCCGATGATGACGGCTCCCGCCGCCCCGCACGGGATCAGCCAGCCCGCTACGAACCAGTCAGCTTTCATGTCGATAGCGGCGAACATCATGAACGTGAAGCCGGTGAGGACGCCCCCGCCGAGCGCGATGAGCACGTAATAGATCGCCAGCTCGCCCGAGAACCGGACGAAGTTCATGCGCCCACCGTCGGCGAACCAGCGGCCTCGGACATACGCGAAGCCCACGGCCAGCCAAAGCGCGATCGGCAGGTGCAGAGCGGTCAACCTCTCAGTGTCACTGCCCGTGCGGAAGGGGAACATGTTGGCGAACACAGCCCCGGCCGCGAAAGGCAACGCGAGCCAGAGGCCACTTGCAACGCCCAACCCACGCTTCCACAGGAAGTAGACCGTCAGCAGCGGCAAGACGAACAGACTGGCGTTCCGGAAATAGAAAGGCGGCAGTTCTTGATCAGGGCGGAGCGGAAGACCGAACAGCGCCGGCAGCTTGACGGCCAACGCCGCGGCGACGGCAAGGCCCAGGACGACGAGGATCTCGGTGCGTGAGGTGTTCGCCGACTGATCGGCAGCGTCGGGGGCAATGACCAACTGCTTCCACAGCCGCTCGGAGTGCGCGCGTGCGAACTCGCGTGACAGCGCATCGAGGCTGCCCATGCGCTTGACCGCGACCAAGAAAGCCTCATCCCCTGCCAGGCCGACCTCGGTGAGCGCCACCAGCTGGTCGCGGAGATGTCCCTCGAGCTCCTCCACGTCGGGAGCGTGAACGGCCTGCCGACGGCGTACGTACGCCCGCCACTGCGCGATTTGCTCCTCGAGCGGTCGATCGGCGAAGGTCGTCATGCCGTGCACGCCTTCATCCAGATACCCCGCAGGGTACCGTCCACGACGTGCCACTGCTGCCGCTGGGCTGCGAGCTGCGCCCGGCCTTCTCTGGTGATCCGGTAGTACTTACGCCTGCGACCGTTCTCCGACGCGGCCCACTTCGCCGCGACATGACCTTGGCGTTCAAGCCGGTGCAGCACGGGATAGAGCATGCCGTCGGTCCACTGTAGGTGCCCGCCTGACAACTCGGTCACTCGCTTGATGATGGCGTAGCCGTAACTATCGCCTTCGGCAAGGATGGCGAGCACGAGCGGCGTGGCGGAAGCCGCAACCAGGTCCTTACTCATGTCCATACGTAAAAGTCTTATACATTGTGGTTCTATGTATGTCAATAACTGAGGTCAAGCGCCTCGATTGATGAAGCAGGTGGGGGTTGAATGGCGAGCGGTTGGATGCCGCTGCAGCGGACGCGGCTGCGTGCGCGCGTCTGACGGACCTGCCCGGGGTTCGGGTAAGTCGCGCGGCTATGGCTGTCGGCGGCCGGGGCCACGGCGACGCTTCGGCTACAACTGCCCCTGACGTGCGAGCGCCTCGGGGTTGATGACGTTGATGGGCGCGCCCGCGGCCCAGGCCACGATCTGATCGAAGATGTCCGCGAAGTGCAGCTCGTACTCGTCGCGCGTGACGTAGCCGATGTGCGGCGTGCACACCACGTTGTCGAGCGCCAGCAGCGGATCGTGCGCGTCGATGAGCGGCTCCCTGTCGTACACGTCCACCGCGGCCATGCCCGGGCGACCCACGCGCAGCGCCGCCACCAGCGCGCCCGGCGCGATCAACCCCGCGCGGCTCGTGTTGACCAGGAGCGCCGACGGTTTCATGCGCGAGAGGTCGTCGGCGGTGACGATTCCGCGTGTCGCCGGCACGAGCCGCATGTGGAGCGACAGCACGTCGCACGCCGCGAAGAACGTCTGCTTGTCGGGCGCCACCGGCCAGCCCTCGGCGCGCGCCCGCGCGATCGACTCCGGCCGCGCCCACGCGAGCACCTCCATGCCGAACGCCTTGCCGTAGCCCGCCACCACGCGGCCGATGCGCCCCCAGCCGTAGATCCCGAGCGTCTTGCCGCGCAGCGTGTGACCGACGCCGATCTGCCAGTCGCCGCGCTTGAGCGCGGCCATCTGCTGCGGCAGCTGCCGCATCGCCGCCATCACCAGCGCCCAGGTGAGTTCGGCCGCCGCGTACGACGGCGTATCGGCGTGCAGGTTCGACGACACGATCACGCCGCGGGCGGTGCACGCGGCCACGTCGATGTGCGGGTAGACGCTGCGTTGGCTGATCAGCCTGAGCTTGGGCAGCCGCTCGAGTAGCGCCGCTTCGATGCGCGTGCGCTCTCGGATCAGCACGAGCACCTCCACGTCGGCGAGGCGCTCGGCGAGCCTGTCGACGTCCTGCACGTGATCGTCGAAGATCGTCACGTCGAACGGCGCGAGCCGGGCGAAGCAGGGGAGCGTGTGCAGCGTGTCGAAGTAGTCGTCGAGGATCGCGACGCGCACGAGGCACGCGGCGGGCGCCGACGGCGGGACGTGTCGCATGCTGCGAAGATTCTCTCACGCGCCGATCTCGCTCGAGCGCCTGCTCGGGAAAACGAGAAACTGCTTGCCTTCTTCGGTCGAGACCTCCGCGGCCTGGCGCGAGGGACATGGAACGGACCGGCCCGCCGTGATTATGAACGGATGCGGCGACTCAGAGGGAAACGCTGATCTGTCGACCTCGATCGCAAGATGAGTCGCCACTTGGCGACGACTCGTTACCGAATCAGCGATAACGAACCACGTTCCGGTCTGCGTGCGCTCGGCATGCGCGGACGCCGTTCAAGACTGCACGGCCCGCTCACTTACCACCCGAACCGAACGCCAAACCGGACCTGGCGCTCGCTACCATCCTGTGTAGCCGTGATCACGGCGAAGCCGTTCAAGTCGCGTACAGACCCGTCCGGATTGAGACGCAGGTTGGAAACGTTCGTGTTTCCGTTGCCCGGATTCTGGAATCGTGGCCGGTTGGTGACGTTGAACATCTCCATCCGGACTTGCACGTTCAACTCCCGCTGCAACTGAAACTGCCGGAACACACCCAGGTCCCACGACGCGACGCCGGGCCCGCGCAAAAGGTTGAAGGGCGCCGTGCCGAAACGGGCATCGGTCACGGGTCGGAACGCCAGCGGATCGAAGTACGCGCTGTTTCGACCGATGCCGCCCACGATCTGAACGTCAGGCTTCACGAGATCCGCCCGCTGATCGTTCTCCGGCGCGTTGAGCGACGTGCCCGAGGCCGTCACGCTGAACGGCGTGCCACTGTAGAAGCTGAGGACGTTGTTCACCTGCCATCCGCCCGCGATCTGCGAGAGGATGCCGTGATCGCTCAGCCACCGGCGTTCGGGCCCGAACGGCAGTTCGGTGATGTTCGTGATGTGGAGGTTGTGCGTGCGATCGAAGTCGCTGACCGATCGGTTGAGATCGTACAACTCCGGAATATTGATGCGCAGCGCACTGTCGCTGTTTGCATTGCCCGCAAGGCCCGTCGATTTGGACAAGGTGTAGTTGACGGCGAATTGGACGCCGTTGGCGAAGCGTCGTTCGAGTCTCGCCTGCAGCGCATCGTACTGGCTGTCGCCAACCGGCGCGATCAGCCGCGTCTGACCGGTGCGGCCGAACCGCTGGTTCAACTGGCGGCCGGCCTGCCCGCCGTTGATCGGCGACCAATTCAGCTCGAGAAAACCGAGCTGATTGATCTGGCGCGTCCCGACGTACGCCGCCTCGGCGACGAGGCCCCACCGAAGCTCTTTCTGTACGGCAGCGTTCCACGACCGGATGTAGCCGCGGTCGAACTCATCGGCCAGGGTGAACACGGTCAGCGGGCTCGGCACCGAGATGCGGCCGTTCCCCAGATCGGCGTCGGCAATCGGCGGGATTCCATCCGCGAGCCGGCTCGCGAAGGCGAGGGAGTTCGGCCCCTGGATCAGCAGGTTCAGCACCGCCGGGTGGTTGGTGCGCAGCGGTCTCGCCAGCGAGTAGGGATCGTTGGTGATGCCGAATCCCGCTCGCAGAACCATCCCGTCGTTGATCCGGTACGTCGCGCCCAGCCGTGGCGCGAACAGCGTCTTGCTGACCTTCACGCCCAGGTCCTCGGGCACCGATCCCACGCCGCCGATCAACATCTGATTGGTGTTCACGTCGTAGCGCTCGAGGCCGCGGTCGGCGCGGGTGGGAATCGGAAAGTACTCCCAGCGCGTGCCGTACGACAGCGTCAGCTTTGACGTGGCCTCCCACTGATCGCGGGCATACAGGCTGTACTCCCTCATGCGCGTCGTGTACGGCTCGACCAGCCGGAGCCGGCCGACCAGATCGGGCAAACCGAGCAGAAACGCGCCGAACGCGTTGTACTGATTGCCGCTCGGACCACCCAGGATCTGCGTGGGGCCCGATCGGAACCGAAAGCCGCCGCGCGCGCCGAAGCTCGTGCCGCCGCTGATCTCGGGCTGCGTGTGGTTGAGGGCCTGGTAGTAGATGTCGGTGCCGAACCGGACGTTGTGTTGCCCTTTCAGCCAGTTGACGTTCATCACCGCCTGATACTGATCGTCGTTTCGATAGTACGGCATGAACGTGTCAACGGTGCCGAGACCGGCATAGGTGTCCAGATCGAAGTACGGCGTGCCGCCTTCGTACGACTGAGAACCATTGGTGCCGGGCAGGCCGAGCCAATCGAGTCCCTTCCGCTCGTTGATGTCGGACTGCGCCACGCCGGTGTTCATCCGCACGAAGCCCAGGTGCGCATCCATCAGCACGCCGGGAGAGAACACATACGTGGCCCCGGCCGAGACGTTGTAGGTGTTGCCGCTTCCCGTGCCGGGGTTGCTCGTCCCCATTGCGGGGCCCTGCAGCTGCGGGCCGAACACGGTCGCGTTGTCCGTGTAGAAGTCCAGAACGCTGTACCGACCGAACAGATTCAGCTTGTTCGTGGCATTCCAGTTGATCTTGCTGTCGATCGTCCACCGGTTGAAGACGAAGGGCGCCTGCACGAAGTAGTTGTTCGTTTCAGGAATCGAACCGTCCGCGTTTTGCACGTTCGGCAGCGGAATCAGCGCAAGGAGTCGCTTCACGATCGGATCGATGCGTTCCGCGGGGATGAGATTGTTCGGAAATGCCGCCCGTCCCGAGCCGTTGGCATTGCCGGTCATCGGATCGTAAATAGGCGTCGACGATGCGCTCAGATCGCCGCGGCGCATGGCCTCGGTCGGGACGGAGACCGTCTTGCTCAGTTGCTGTCGATCGCGCGTCCCCTCGTAGCTCACGAAATAGAAAAGATTGTTGCGGACGAGAGGGCCGCCGGCGGTGGCGCCGTACTGGTTGTACCTCCACTTTCCTTTCGAGGTGCCGGGCGGATCGAAGTAGTTCTGCGTCCTCAGCTTTTCGTTCGTGTGATACTCGAACGCCGAGCCGTGCAGCTGGTTCGTACCGCTCTTGATTTGGACGTTGATGACCGATCCGCCCGCCAGCCCCTGCTCGGCGTCGAAGCTGTTGGTCACGATGTTGACGGTTTCCAGCGATTCGAGCGCGGGCACGTACGCCGCCACGTGCGGCAGCCAGATATTGGTGGTGCTGACCCCGTCGATCCGGATGTTGTTGGAGCTGCGGCTGGCACCGTTGACGTTGAACACGAGCGCGCGCGACGGGTTGGACGGCACCGAGTGCGCCTCGGCTGGCGGCGTGAAGCCAGGGAGGACACGAAAGAGGTACTGATAGTTTCGGTTCAGGGAGACTGGAAGATTCACGAATTCCCGCTCCTTCAACTCTGCGCGCACCTCGGCGCGCTCGGTCTGCAAGACGGGACTCTCGGCCGACACCGTCACCATTTCGCGGAGCTCACCGACCTGCAGCGCGGCGTCCACGCGCGTGGCGGTGTTGAGCGTGACCGGGACGTCCGCGCGAGTGAACGTGCGGAACCCGGTGAGTGTGATCGTGATCGTGTAGGTGCCCGACTGCACCGTTGGAAAACGGTAGACGCCGGCCGTATCGGTCACGGTCTCGCGCGACGCGGCTGTTTCCCGGTGCGTGATGGTCACCGTTGCTCCCGGAATCGACGCACCGGTCTCATCGGTGACATTGCCGACGAGGGAGCCGTATAACACCTGGGCGCCAGCGGGAGTTGGCCATCCGCACAGCGCGAGCAGCGCGAGGCCCGCGATGATGACGCGGGAGTACGAACGAGCAGGCGCGACGAGCGACAACAGGCAGGAACGGGAGATCGTCATGGCTGGATGTCCTCCCACAACCTGAACGCGCCGGAGAATTTGCGCGAACGTTACGGAACCGTCCGGGACTTGTCAAGGACAGCAGCGACACGAGCACCTTACTCCCGTAACGCGACTGTCGGATCGAGCGCCGCGGCTCGGCGGGCCGGCAGCCACGACGAGATCGCCGCGAGCACAAAGAACACGATTGCCATCGTCCCGAACGTCAACGGGTCGGTGGGCTTCACCCCGACGAGCATCGTCGTCATCAGCCGCGTAAGTGCCAGCGCTGCGACGAGACCAACACCAATCCCCGCCGCGCTCAGCCGCAGTCCGTGGCCGACGACGAGTCCGAGAATCCTTCCGGGCGCCGCGCCGAGTGCCATCCGGACGCCGATCTCCGCCGTGCGCTGGCGCACGACCGTCGACAGGACACCGTAGAGGCCCACCGCCACGAGCAGCGCGGCGATAACCGCGAAGACGCCGATCAGCAGCAGCGTGAAGCGTGTGTGCGCTTGTGCGCGAGACACGAGCGTCTCCATCGGTGCGACATCGGTGACGAGCAGCGTCGGATCCGTTTTCGCCATTTGCGCTCGCACGAGCGCCGCGTACGGCGCCGGATCGCCGGACGTTCGCAGGGCCCATTTCGGCGCGCCGAACCCCAGGAATCCGTCGGTAAAAAATACTTGTTCACGTCCCGGCTCCGCGAGCGACGTGAGGCGCTGATGCGCGACAACGCCGATGATCTCGACGAACTCAGGCTCCGGGGTCCGCACGCGGATCAGAATGCGCTTCCCCACCGCCGATTGGTGCGGAAACGCCTTTTCGGCCAAGAACTGATCGATGACGACGACGTTGCGGGAGGGATCGTTGTCGGCATCACTAAAGGTGCGCCCCTCAAGGATCGGCGTACGGAGCGTCTCGAAATAGCCGGGCCGTACCAGTTGCCAGTCGACGGCCTGGTACTTACTGTTGTCGGCCAGTGCGTCTTCGGTACCCCACCGGATCGTGCTGAAGTCCCCGGCAAGCGGGAACGGGAACGACGCGGTCACACTCTGCACGCCGGGTATCGCGTGCAATCGTTCTTGAATCTCGCGGGTGTTCGCCGCGCGCTGCGCCGGCGGACCCTGCCGGCCGCCGAGCATTTGGAACGTGAGGAGGTGAGCCGGATCGTACCCGGGATTGATGCGTTGCAGCTCGAGGAAACTGCGGAACATCAATCCCGATCCGATCAGCAGGACGAAGCACAGCGCGACCTCGGCGACGACGACGATGTTGCGCAAGGCGCCGCCGCGGCTGAGCCCGGCGGTCCGGCTGCTGCCGCGCAACGCGCTCATCACGTCGAGCGCGAATGCGCTCCATGCCGGCGTCAGCCCGAAGAACGCGGCGGCTGCAAGCGAGATTGCCACGGTAAACGCCAATACAGTCGAATCAAGGGTAATGGTGCTGAGTCGCGGCAGGTTGGCGGGCGCCAGCGCGAGCAGCTCCCGAACGCCGGCCCACGCCAGTGCGACGCCGATCGCAGCGCCGATCGCGGTCAGCAACACGGCCTCCGCCAACATCTGCTGCATGATGCGCCACCGCCCGGCGCCGAGCGCGGACCGTACGGCCAACTCGGGCCGGCGCAGCGACGCGCGCACGAGGAGCAAGTTCGCAACATTTGCGCACGCGATGAGCAGGAGGAAGATCACCGCCCCCATCAGTGCGAGAATTGCGGGACGTACGTCCTGGACGAGCGCTTTCTGCATCGGTTCGACCCGCTCGTAGAAGCGCGCCGTCGCGTAGAGCGAGAAGTTCTTGCGGATCTGTGCGGCTGCCGATTCGACTTCCTGCTGCGCCCGTGTCAGCGTGATGCCGGCCCTCAACCGGCCGATCGGCCGCAGGAAGTACGCGTTTCGATTGGCATTGTCGTATGTGAGCCGCTGTGCGTTCCACACGTCCGGCGTCGTTTCCATGTTGTCGACGGGCGGGAACAGCAATTGGAATCCGGGCGCGAGGACGCCGACGACGCGCTGGAGACGCGGACCGCCGCCAGGCAAGTCGTGCCCGACGATGCCGGGATCACTGCCGAAGCGGCGGTGCCAGTACTCGTAGCTCAGAATCGCGATCGCCGGCAACTGTGGCGCCTGCGCTGGCGCGCCGGTCACCTGCGGGACCGGCGGCGGCGCGATCCCGTCGGCATCGTCGAAGTCGCGGCCGAGCAGGATGGTCGCGCCCATCACGCGGAAGAAGTTCGTCGTTACGCGCCCGACGCGGACTTGCTCCGGTGTCCCATCGGCGCCAGGCACGATCTGCCGGCCCGTGTTGACCGCCGCCATGTCCTCGAACGCGTCCTTGGTGCCGTTGCGCAGATCGGCATAGTTTTCCGCGGAGATCGGCATGCCCAAGTTATTGCGTGCTCGGAGATCGGCGTACAGGACGACGAGCTGCTGGGGATCCTTGTAGGGCAGCGGACGCAGCAGCACGGCGTTGGCCACGCTGAAGATCGCCGTGCTCGCGCCAATGCCCAGCCCGATGGTGAGCGCGGCGGTCAGCGTGAAGACCGGGCTCCGCCGGAGGGCGCGCGCCGCGAACGCCAAGTCCCACAACATACGGTCGGTGCTCCCAGCCTTAGCTTGCCGTCAGGCTCCGGTGACCGGGCCACTTAATAGACGCGGCCCAGCTGAATCCGTTTTGGTGTCAGAGGAAGCCTTTCGTCGAGTGCTTCCGCTTGCAGAAGGTGAATTCGAGAATATCTACAATGTTGCTCCATACATGCGATGAGTCACTCCGACCGCAGAGCCTCGACCGGATCGAGCGCCGTCATGCGGCGGGCCGGAAGATAGCTCGCGAGCGCGGCGACGGTGAGCAGGCCAACCGCGACCGCGACGTACGTCGCCGGATCCATCGGGCTTACCTCAAACAGCATCGAGATCATCAGCCGACCTAGCGCCAGCGCGATGACAAGACCGATCGCGACGCCACATGCCGCGAGCGTGGCGCCGTACCCGACGAAGAGCCGCGTAATCTGGCCGCTCTTGGCGCCGAGCGCGATGCGGATGCCGATCTCGCGCGTCCGCTGCGACACGACGTACGAGATGACCGCGTAAATCCCTGCGAGGCCGAGCAGCAGCGCCATGCCGCCGGCGACGGCGAGGAGCACGAGTGCGAACGACGTCCGCGCCATCGACGCTTCGCTGATCTCCTGCAGCGTCCGCACATTCGCGAGCGGCAGGTTCGCGTTGACGGACCACACCGCCTGGCCGATCTCGGCCGCGAATCCCGCGGATCCGGTGCGCCTGCTGCGGATGACGAATGCCGCCCCTCGCTGCGCCCAGTGCGCCGAGGTCTGGAAGTTGGCCATCAGCAGCGGCCAGTACACGATCGGCGGCGCCGTCCGGTCGACACCATCCTCGCGCACGTCCGCGGCGACGCCGACGATCTCGCGCCAGCGGGAATTGAGCGTCTCGCGAATCTGCTTGCCGAGCGCGGCCGACGGCTCGCCCCATAGCTCGCGCGCGAGGTTCTCTGACACCATGACCACCATATGGCCGTCGTAGAGATCGCTCCACGTCAAGTCACGGCCCGCGACGATGCGAGTCCCCATAGTCTCGAAGAACCCAGGTGAGATGAACCTGAACGTGCGAATCGCCGGCAGCGTCTCGGCGCTCGGTCGGTCGGCGGTGAAGATCGGATCGTGCCAGCCGGACGTCGTCATCGGCACGTTCGACGTCATCGCGACGGAGTCGACACCCGGAGTCGCGGCGATTCTGTCGGCGATTGCCTGAGTCATGCGCACGACGGCTTCTTCCTCTCGGATCTGCGCCGACGGGATCGAAATCCGGAACGTCTGCACCTGTTCCGGCGCCGAGAAGCCGGCCGGCACATGGCGCATCGCCTGGAACGTTCGGATCATCAGTCCGGATCCGACGAGCAGCACAACTGCGAGCGCGACCTGAACGACGACGAGGGTGCTGCGCGCGAAGTGGCGATCCTTGCCCGCGCTCTGCGTTCGGGCGCCGCCGCGCAGCGCGCTGACAACATTCGCGCGCACGCAGCGGACAGCCGGAATCGAGCCGAACAGCAGTCCGGCGGTAATCGACGCGGCGCCGGTGAACAGCGCGACGCGCCAGTCGATCGCGATATCGCCCGCACGCGGCAGGGTGGCTGGGGCGAGCCGGAGCAGCGCGCGCAGCGTCGCATATGCGAGCGCGAGTCCGACCGCGCCGCCGAGCGCCCCGAGCGTGACGCTTTCCGCAAGCATCTCGAGCGCCAGCCGTCCGCGTCCGGCGCCCAGCGCCGCGCGGATCGCGAGCTCCTGCTGGCGCCCGTCGGCGCGCACGAGCAGCAGGTTCGCGACGTTCGCGCAGGCGATCAGGAGCACGAGTCCGACCGTCCCCATCAGCACCCACAGCACGGTGCCAACGTCGCCGATCACCGCGTCCCTGAGCGGCCTGACAACCGGCGTGAGCCGCGCGCTCTCGAACAGCTTCAGGCTCCCGCCGAGCGGGACTGGATACTTGTGCATTGCCGTCGGGATCAGCCGTACTGCGTCGGAGGTCGCCTGATCGATCGTCGCGCCACGTTTGAGCCGCGCGATTCCCTGGAAGCTGAAGTTGCCGAGGCGGGTCTGATTCCGATCGAGCCGCAGCGGCGTGATCATCGTCGCCGGACGATCCACGAAGCGGAACGAGTCGGGCATCACGCCGATGATGTCGCGCGCTCGCCCGTCAAGGACGATGCGCCGGCCGATCACGCCGCGGTCCGCACCGAACTTCGTTCGCCAGTAACCGGCCATGAGGATGACCGTTTCGGTGCTGCCAGGCGAGTCGTCCTGCGGCGTAAACGTGCGGCCGAGCATGGCCGCGACGCCGAGCGCCCGCAGCGCTCCGTCGGTCGCTTGAATCGTCCTCACTTCTTCCGGCTCGCCGGTGCCGGTGACGCTCGCTGTGCCGGTCCGCCACAAGCCGACGCGATCGAACGTCTGTGCCTCGTCAGCGTACGTGAACATCAGGAACGGCGCCGCACCGGCGTTCTTCAGGCCGAGTCCTGGGGCGTCGTTATCCAGCGCGACAAGCTCTTCCGCCCGCGGATACGGCAGCGGCTTGAGCAGCACACCGTTGACGATGCCGAACACCGCCGCGTTGGCTCCGATGCCGAGCGCGAGGGTGAGCACCGCGACGCTGGTAAACACGGGGACCTTCCACAAGCGGCGGAGGGTGTGCCTGAACCGCATGGAGCATGAGACGGAAAAATCGCCGCCTTTGTTGGCAGATTCTCCCTTCACAGACTGTCGTCTAACTGCGCCTGCCGATGCTCTCAGCTGATGAGGAGCCCTCCGCGCGATGCCACTCGTCGGCGGCATTATTTTTTTTGTCACTCACCATTCAGATCGCCTCAGATCGCCGTTCAGTGTCCAAGGGCTGAGATGGACGCCCTGCTGCAGGATCTCCGCGATGATGCGCCGCGGCGTGGGTCTGGCGGCGATCGGCGGCGCGATCGGATTGACTATCGCGTATGGCGGCGGACGCAGCGTTTCGGGTCTCGTCTACGGCGTCCGCGCATCCGATCCGCTGGTGCTGGCGTCGGCGACGATCGTGGTGGCGTTGATCAGCTCCGTGGCGACGGCGCTGCCAGCTCGTCGAAGTAATTTATGACCGTGAATGCGATCGTTCTGCGGCAACCTTGGCGATGACGTACATCGCACCAATGGCGACGATGATCATCGCGCCGCGGGCGACGTGCGATCGCGCCGCATGCGCGACCTCCGGCCAGCGGTCGCCCGCGAAGTAGCCGAGCCCCAGAAAGACGGCGCACCACAGCACGCCGCCGCAGTACGCAAAGGCGGCGAACTGCGGGTAATTCAGACACGCTGAACCGGCAGCAATCGCAGTGACGTGCCGCACGCCGGGGATGAAGTAGCCGAATGTCAGCAGCCAGCCGCCGAAGCGCTGAAACCAACCCTGCGCGCGCTCGATGACGTCTTGACGGCCCCGAAATCGCACGCGCAACAATGGAAGACCCACCCACCGGCCCACCGCATAGCTCAACGTGATGCCGGTCAAACATCCGGCGATAGCAGCGACGACCGTGCTGGACAGGTTCAGACGTCCGGTAGCGATCAACGCGCCAGCGATGGTGAGCAACAGCTCGTCCGGAATCGGAAGGCCGAAGATACCGAACACCTGCGCGAAAAACAGCAGCGGCGCCCCGAACCGAACCAGCCACGCGACGAGCTCGCGTTCCACGTCAGGACCAGCATGGCATAAACGCAGGCTCGCGCGAACGCCATTCCGCAATGCACAGGTCCGTGGTTCGATATCGTCCGTTCGAAACCGTCGACGGCGTATAGCAGCCGCGGCCATCTCGCCACAAATGCGCAGACTCCACGCTGAGGACGTCGAACGATGGTCTGACCGCGGCGCAGAAGTCAGCAGAGGGCATACCAGATCATGACGTCGGTAAGGCTTCCGACGTTGATCGACGGGGCTTAGCGTAACCGGCTCGAACCGCTGTGTACGGACCCGTACGTACGGTGGTGTGGCAGGGGTCGGCGGGCAACCGCCGCCCCTATGCCGATCAAACGCCGATCTGGTTACGTGGCAGGGTGCCGCGGAACACCGTCGACGCGACTGTCGTTGTCACCGGGTCGTTGCTGCGATGAGGTTCTTGTCTCGCATCCTACGCTCGCATCCGTCGTCCGACTCTGACGCTCGTTTAAGAAAGCGCCGAGCGACGGCGGTACGCGAGGCCGCCGGCTAGGCCCGTTTCCAGCAGCAGCAGCGATGCCGGCTCCGGGGTTGGCGCGGTATTCGCGGGCGTGAAATCGAACATGAACTGGAACCCGCTGCTCGCGGTACCGGTCCCTTCACTGATCCTGACTTTCAGCCCGACCATTGCGGACACCGGGCGCGTATGGAAGGAAGATGTCTATGCCGCTGCATCTCCCCGAACGCGCGTCACTCGAGTATTCAAGAAACTAGCGAAGGAACGGCTGGCAGTGCCGCGCGCGACCAATCCGGCGACCAGGCTCGCTGACTACTGACAATGATAACGACCGTCCCGGGACAACGCGATGCAACAACTTGTCAGACAGCGGCAGCGCGAGGGAGGGCGTGGAGTCGCTCCTATTTGTCGCTTCCGCAATGGTACCGGACGGGGATTATTTTCGCGGTAGCACCTGTCTCATCCTCCGAACAGCTTGATCGGACCAGTGCTTCACGCCGAAGAAATGAACATACGCTGTCGAGGACTTGCCGTCGTAGCACTCAACACAAGGCGAGTCATGTGAAAAGCCGAAACCTGTTTGATGTCCCAGCTCATGAGCCGCTGTTGCGCCGATGCCCCTGCCCAATGCTTCAATCAGTTCGGTGCGCGTTTTCGTGCATTCGTTCACCTTCGGGCAGCGAACTGCAGCGAGTTCAGCGCTGAACAGGACGTCGTCATGGACGCTGCTCACCATAGCCGCCGGATACGTTACACCGGCAGCGCCAAACGAGATTAGCTGCCCAGGGTTTGACGCATACGGCGTCTCCTCAATTCGGATTGTCCGGTCACCGGCGGCCGTTTCAGCGAAAACAACATCAAAGCCGTCGAAGGCTTGTCGCAACGCGTCAAGCGCCGCTCTCTTCACGACTGCTTGATCGGCCTCGTTCAGCGACTCGAACGCCCACGTGGTGCTGAATACCACGGCAATTTTGATCGACGCCGGTCGAGAACACGATCCGATGGATAGGGCCAGCAACAGGTGAACTGTGCGCGACCACCTACATCGCGACCCGCTACACGTCCTGAAGCTACGCACCACAGCGGCACTCTACATCAGAATGCATTCAGAACTGCGGCACGTCGGGACGGTCGAGCCCTCGATTCGGACTCAAAGACGTCGCGCACTCGCTGCGGTTGTTCAGGCGGAGCCTGGCTTCACGATCGCGGCCGTCGCCGCACTGACGCTCGGCATAGGCAGCAGGGCGGCTGGTTCACCGTATCGCCAGGATATTTCGAAGTCTTCAAGATTCGGGTGAAACGTGGCCGCACGTTTACCGCTCGCGACGACCGAGCGGCGCCGCCGGTGGCCAGCCGCGATAACGCGTTGAATCGTGATCCGGGACCGATGATGTTCATCCCGCAGGCGCAGGAGGCTGACGCCGTCAACGCGCTGAACGTTCGCATCTCGCCGATTGCATGGGTCGTGCGCACACGCGCGGACGCACCCGCGGTGCGTCGTATGGTGATCCTGCACGGTATGCGTCTCGCGATCGTCGGAGTGGTTATCGGCATTGTGGGCGCGTACTGCTTGACGCGGTTCATCGCCAGCTTTCTGTTTGGAGTCAAGCCGCTCGATCCAGTGGCCTTCGCCGTCATCCCGCTCCTGTTAGGCGGCGTCGCGTTCCTCGCGGTGTGGGTGCCCGCGCAGCGAGCGAGCCGAGTCGATCCCGTGATCGCGTTGCGCGGCCAATAACCGGCGCCGGCGCGGACCCGAGCGCGTTGACGATCGGCAGCAGCGCGCTCGGCGTAAAGAGCACCGTGTTCGCATCGATGAGAAGCCGCTCTACGCGCGCTTATCGGCTTGGCGGACGCGCGATGTCCGTCCCTGCCAGCGCGATCAGGCCGTCGGCCAGCGTGCCTCGCCAATTGAGGTAGTCGTGCCCGCTGTTGAACTGCTGGTAGTGCACCTCGTAGCCTTTCGCGAGCAACACATCGCGCATGTGGCGGCTCGGTTCGAGGATCGCGCCGCCGTTGCCGCGCGAGTCGACCTCGAAGACGCCGGCGTCCATCCAGAATCTGAGCGGCAGCTTCGGGCTCTTGATGAACTCCTTCGCCAGCCATCCCGTCTCCGTCGTCGCGTCGGCATCCGGGAAGCCGCTGTGATCGGGTGCCCACCAGAACGATCCGGACTGGCAGAGGACGTTGCCGAATATTTCGGAGTGACGAAGTCCGGCGTAGGTCGCGGCAATGCCACCGAAGCTGGATCCGGCAACGGTCGTCAGATGCGGATCGCTCGTCACGGTGTAGTGCGCGTGGACCCAGGGCAGCAGCTCCGTCGCGAGGAAATCGGCGAACTGCGGATTGGGCGGCAGCTCTTTGTTGCGGGCGTCCTGACTGGGATTGGCGATGAGCACGGCCACCATCGGCGGAATCTTGCCCGCGGCGATCAGGTTGTCGAGAATGACGGGCGTCGGCACGCTGTTCAAATAGGCGCCTTCGTCGAACAGGACCAGCAGTGCGTACGGCTTGCCGTTCGCGCGGTAGTCGGACGGCGTGTACACCGAGAGGTTGCGTTCGTTCTTCAACAGGTCGCTGGCGATCTTGTGCTTGTCGACCTTGCCGGCCGGGATCGTGTCGTTGCGCACGATCCATGGCTGCGGCGGCGCGCCGGGCAGCTCGGCCATCGACTGGCAGTCATGACGCGTCGCGTTCGGCTGCGAACATCCCCATCGGCGTGGATTCAGCGGATCGCCCTGCGCGGTCGCCGCTCGTGCCATGCGTTCCCCCTTTGGGTGGGCCCGATGATAGCGGAGGTCCGGGTGCCGTGCCCTCGGCGCTCCCTACCTGTGTAGCAGGATCGGCCTGGCAGTCGCTGAGCGAAGTAGTTCGGTGCTCCTCCGGCAGTTGTTTCGCAGAGTCTCAGACTCGTAAACTTGGTCGGGTGGACACCAGTTCTGACGCTGCACTGTTCGTGTTCGTACGGCTCCATTCGGCCGCTGGCAACGAAGATAGGGTCTGCGACGCTTTAATGGCTGTCGTGAAGAGCTCACGCTTAGAACCCGGCTGCGTGAGTATTCATGCATTTAGATCAGCTGGCGATCGGCGGCTTTTCTTCATTCACTCCGTCTGGAACGACGGAGGCGCGTTTGACATTCACGCACAGCTGCCGCACACCGTGACCTTCATGGAAACCGTCGACGGCCTGCTCGACGAACGACGCGAGGTAACTCGGACACATCGGCTCGTTTGAGATCTCGCGTGTTTATCGCGAACAACGCCGTAGTATTTACCGGAGCGCGAGTCGGCTGACATGAACTGTGAGTGGTGCGCGCTCAGAAGTCTTCTGCACCAATAGGTCCAGCGTTCCTTGGACGAGATCGTGGCTGAACCTCGGTGACCGCCTTCAACGGTCCGTTAGATGGTGCCACGCGTGCAAAGCGTTGGTGCGAAGCAGATCAAGTACTCAAATGAGTTTACTCGAAACGATTTCGACGCTTGCTGCGCGACAGCGTGCCCGGGTCGAACATATTCCAGCGAGGCGACACGCAGGCTGAGGCGGCGCGGTACCAACCGTAGTCGCCGGGGAGCGAAAAAGGGAGGTCGCGTTGACGAGAAAATTGCGGCGGTTTTCTCGAAAGAAATATCGGACCGCGGGCGGCGATGGGCAAACAGATACACACTACGGTCGAGCTGCATCGGTTTGGCTTCGTTCGCACTAACGATTAGTCTGCCTGGAGAGTTCTCAAGGCGAATTTGCCCGTACGAGGCTCGTGATGCGCGTCAAATGCTACAGATGTCAATTGTCCGCGGACGAAAGGGCGCTCAGGGCGCGAGCGTGCGGCGTCCCGAAAGCAGGTGCACGAGGAACAAGACGATCGCAATGACGAATAGGACGTAGGCGATATTGGTTGCGACAGCGGCAACACCAGACACACCGAGCGCACCGGCGATCAACGCGACAATGAGAAATACCAACGCGTAATACAGCATGATCCCCTCCTCGCTCGCGCCAAGATGCCGAGCGCCTTCCATCTACAGCGACAGCAGAAACTGTGCCATATCGGCCTCCACACTCGAGTCGCTTCCTCGAATGCGTTCAACGCGAGTCGCGCGCCGCGTTCGGCTCCGCACGGACTCCGGAGCGTTGAGCTCTTTACTTGAAATAGCAGCGGAAAATTCACGCCGACCGAGTTTTTAGCAGGGACACGGAAACTTCATCGCCCGCGTTGGTATGAGCTGGACGCTCGACGCCCGCAGATCTCCACTGTGCTTCACCGCGTCGGTTCGAGTTTGATGATCGACGCGCTCTCGTTGTTGCCGACCCAGAAGGTCACCGGCGTCGTCGAGTTGTCGACGAACACGCGTCGAATGTTCGTCTGCCGGGGCAGGAGATATTCGGTGAACCGGCCGCTCTTCGGATCCAGTCGCATCACGCGGTCGGCTTCCATTCCCGCGCTCCACACTTCGCCGCTCTTGTCGACCACGACATCGTACGGCGCCGTATACGGCGTCGGCACCGGCCATTCCTGAAATGTCGCCGTCCTGGTATCGAACATCCCGATCTTGCCGCCGTAAAATTCTCCAAACCACAGGCGATCTTGCGCGTCCATGCGTCCGCGGCGAGGTCTCGATCTCGGCGTCGGCGTGGGAAAGAGCGTGAGCGCACCGGTCTTTGCGTCGATGCGGCCGATGTTTTCGCCGCCAAAATCGCAGAAGAACAGATTGTTCTTCGAATCAGCATAGATCCCGTAGACCGAATGGGGACCCGGCGCGTTCTTGTAAGGCTCCCACCGCTCGAACGCGCCCGTCGCCATGTCCATCCGGTACACAGCGGTCGCGCCGCCCGCGTCGTTGAGCCAGACCTTGCCGTCCACCTCCCAATGCTGCGGGCCGACCATCGATTGCTGCGTTTCATCGTTGGTGAACTCGGGCGGTACGCTCCACGTCTTGAACGTCGCGGTCTTCTTTTCGAACCTGGCGATCCCGTTCTGATACATCATCGACAGCCAGAGGTTCCCCTCCATATCGGTTTCGAGATCGAGCATTCCGGTGGGAAACCCCGGTCTGGTCAGTGGCACGGGGTACTCGGTGACCGTGCCGCTCTTCGGATCGAGCCTTCCAAGGAACTGTTCGCCGAAATTGGAAAACCACACCGTGCCCGCTTCATCGACGATGACGTCGTGCGGCTCGATTGTTTTCCTCGGAACGTCGTACTCCGTGATGATGACGCGCGTGGCGTCGCCCATCGGACGAGGGAACGTCTTGAGCGCATACGACCAGGCAGGGCCTGCGTTCAAGTTGACGCTTGCCAGGTACTCGGCCAGGTCGTTGGTGCCCGCGCCGAAGCGCCGCACCAGATTCGGCGCGCTCACGCGCCTCTGCGGGTGGAGCGGAAAGCTCTGGTTCGCATAGCTCGCCATCCGCTCGAGAACCCGTCCGAACTCGTGCACGCCGTGCGTCGATCGGAGCGTTCGCTCGAGTGTGTGGCAGTTCGTGCAGCCGAGGAGTTGTTTTTTCTGGTCCTCCGTGCCCGGAATGCTCGCGAGCCATTCCGCGTCGGTGAGTTGCGCACCGAGGTTTTTTGCCTTGCGCAGCGTCAGGTTGGCCGTTGTTCCGTTCGCGCCGACGTGGACTGCCGCGGGCCCTTCGAGATCGTATCCGACCGCGCGAATCCTGAGGGTGTAATGGCCTGGTACCAGTCTCGCCGCAGGGAAGCGGTAGCGCCCCTGATCATCACTCACCACGGTCGTCGTGATTGTGGATCCGTCGGCTTTGACGCTGACCAACACGCCTTCCATCGCGCCGTCATCAGCGGACTTCACCTGGCCGCTCAACGCGAGCCTGCGCTCGTCGTCCAGTCGCGTCACGCGTGCCGACAGCTCGAGGATCGAGAAGATCGCTGCAGCTAGTGCCGCGAGGATGACGAATGGTGTTCGCATGGTTACCAGCTCAGTTTGAGCGCTAACTGGATCTGCCGTTCGGATGTCTGCGTGGGCGACGTGAGCTGACTGGCGGTCGCGATCACCCTGCCGCTCCCGTCGAAGATCTTCGTCTTCGGCGCCTGGAAGTTCGGTGTGTTGAACAGATTGAAGGCTTCGATGCGCAACTGCGTGCGCATCCGATCGCGCGTCAACGACCAGTTCTTGAAGAGTGAAGCGTCGAACTCGCTGAGTCCGGGGCCGCGCAGCGTGTTGCGTCCGAGATTGCCGAGCGTGCCAAGCGCGGGAAAGGAGAAGCACTCCGTCCGAATGTAGTTCGACGGGTTGCCCGGATTGATCGCGTTGACCGTGCAGCCGGGCGCCGACGGATTGAAGTCGGGCCGCTGGCCGCCGGAGGTGCTCCGGACGCGACTGTCACCGGTACGCGCCTGGTCGGTCTGCAGCGTCACCGTGAAGGGCGGGCCGCTCTGCGCGCTGAAAATGCCGCCGAGCTCCCACCCGGCGAGGAGGGCGTGCGCCGTGCCAACGAACGACTCGGGCATCGGGATGTTCCAGCTATAGCTCAAGACAAAGCGGTGCGCGATGTCGAAGTCAGAGATGCCGCGCTGAAGCCCGGGAAGAAACGCGTACGGGGATCCCGATGTGTTCGTGCTCTCATTGTCGCTGAACGTGTTGGACCCGAGGTCCATGCTCTTCGACCATGTGTAAGCCGCCTTGAAGAACAACCCGCGGCTGAAGCGCTTGTTGAAGTCGACGACGAGACTGTTGTAGGTCGAGGAATCATCCCACACCGTTGCGGCGATCCGGCTGAAGTTTGGATTGATCCTGGGAATCGGTCCGCCGTTCCTGGCGGACGGATCGGTGGGGAAGACAAGATGGCCGTCGGCCGAGGTCGTCACCAGCGACGGCGGCACCTGATTGACGTCTTCGATGCTTCGCGGCAGGTTCGTCCCGTGCGATCCGACGTAGCCGGCCGTCAGCGCGGCGCTGCCGGCGAGCTGCCGCTGGATTGTCAGATTCCACTGGGTCATGTAGGCGCGTTGGGGATCCTGCTCGACATATGACGCGCGCAGGCTGCTCGGTGTGATCAAGGCGAGGCCGCCCGTCGGAAACGCCGCTGCGGGCGGCGAATTGACGGTGCCTTCCTCGAAGTATGGGAAGCTGTTCGTGCGGTTCTCCATCAAATAGGGAAACGGCAGCACGTCATACACGCCAAGGCCGGCGCGGACGGCCGTCGTGCCGTCACCCGACGGATCCCAGCCGAGCGCCAAACGCGGAGCGAAATTCTTCGTCGTGGTGTTGAAGTAGGCGCCGCCTGTCTTCGGCACCGCAGATCCGGGGGCGACCAGAACGGCCACCTTGTCCGACACTTCCGTGGTCGGCGCGACGTACTCGTACCGCAGCCCGAAGGTGATGTGCAGATTGCTGCGAACGGCGAAGCCGTCCTCGAGATAGAAACCCGTATACGACGTGCGCAACCCGCGCACGTCGTCGGTGCCGGGGACGTCGGTCCTGAACTGGCCGGGGATGCCCTGAAGAAACAGTGCCACCGTGTCGAAGTCGTACTCGCCGATTGGCGCGCCGACGAGCGAGTTCTTGTCGTAATGGATCCGCTCCACTTTGCCGCCGAATTTGAACGTCTGCCGCCCCGTAATCCACGACGCATCATCGCCAACCTGGAACGAGGTGTAGTCGAGGATGTCGGAGCCCGACGATCCGATCCCGCCCTGCGTGCCGGTCAACCCCGCCACCGCGAGGATGCCCGCCGGCACGCCAGGCTGAAACCCGAGCGAGCTGTTGGTCGCGATCGGATCGATAGCGGACGTGTCGAGCGCATCGGTCACGTGCGAATGGCTGGCGCCGACGAGCGTGCTGTTGAGGAAGTGAGACGTGAAAACGCGCTGCAGGGTCACGACACCGTTCGCATGCCGCGACGGAGATCCCGTGCGCTTCAGGTTATAGGGATCCGGCTGCGACTCGTCGGTGTTGTCGTACTGGACACTTCCGGAGATAGTGGTCCGATTGGAAAAGTTGTGGTCGATCTTCGCGACCGCGTATCGCTCGAGGCCGATCCGGTTTCCCGCGAAGATGAACTTCGCCGTGTCGCCGGTAATCGGTCCGTTCGCGATTGGGAAGAACGCCAGATACGGGATGATGCGCGGCGCGATCGGGATCGGGGTCTTGGACGCGCACGCATTGCCGCCGGCCGCGACGCACACGAGGCCGTTGCGGGCGTCTGGCGACAGCGTATCGGAGTTGTGCGCCAGGCCCTTGGTCTCGTGCAGCTCTTCGTAGTCGGCGAACAAGAACGTCGTGTTCTTTCTGACCGGTCCGCCAGCCGAGCCGCCGAACTGATTGCGCTGGAAGTCCGGCCTCTCGGCGTCGAAGAAATTCCGCGCGTCGAGCGCGCTGTTCCGCAGGAATTCAAACGCGCTCCCGTGGAAGGCATTGGTGCCCGATTTGTAGACCGCCGTCACCACGCCTCCGGTGGACCGGCCATATTCGGCGGTGTACTCGTTGGTCAGGACGCGGAATTCGCGGACCGCCTCGACGCCGAGATTGACGTTCAGTCCGCTGCCGGGGCTCGCGTTGGCAAAGTCGTTCACAACGAGGCCGTCGACGAGAAACACATTGCCGGTGGGCCGATTTCCGGAGATGGACAGCGCAAGGCCGTTGCCGCGTGCCGCGCGAGAATTCGAGAAGCTCGCGGCCGACTGCTGTCCGATGCCGCCCTTGACACCCGCCTCGAGCGTTGTGAGTTGCAGCCAATCGCGTCCGTTCAACGGCAGCTCGCGAACCTCTCGTTCCCCCACCAGCCCACCGAGGCTCGCATCGATCGTGGTGACTTGCGGCACCTCCGAGGTCACGGTGACGTCCTGCGTGACTCCGCCTAGCGAGAGATCGAAGTTCGCGACCGCTGCCGCCCCGACCGTGACGGTGACGGGACTTCGAGTTGCCGTCTGAAATCCGCTGAGCGTCGCTTCGACCGCGTAGTCTCCGGCAGCAATGCTGAGGATTTGGTACGTGCCAGCCACGTCTGTGACAACCGTGCGCACCGCTCTCGTTTCCAGGCTCGTCGCGGAAACCGTCGCGCCAGGCAGCACAGCGCCGGTGGAGTCCCGCACCGTGCCGAGAATTCTTCCGGTGGCCGTTTGTCCCTGAATCACCAGTACTTGGCCGACCAGGATCATGGCCGTCAGACCGACGAGCGCACCGAACGCGGTACGTGTCATCTCGTCTCCTGTTTGGTCCTGCACGTCGCGACGCTTTTTAGACCACGCCTTCGAGCCGGCATTGTCAGACCGCGTCATATAAAGAATCTACGGGGTGTGCGGCCAGGAAGCGGTCACACGCGACCGGACTCGGTTTCATCCGAGATTGCGACAGAGGTCGCGTCAATCGACAAAGGTCGCGTCAACGCATGGATCCCGCACGGGAAGCTCGTGAGCCTTGTGCGGCGACCTACGGCAAAGGCGCGGGGCTCAGCCGCCCTGAGTCTTCTTCGCGCGATTGCCGCTCGCATCGACCCTGCCCTTGACGACCGCGCCATCGACCATCACCAGTCGAGGTGAGCTGATATCACCTTCTACGGACCCCGTCGCCTGCAAGTCGAGCCTGTCCGTAGCGGTGACGTTCCCGATCACTGTTCCGCTGATCAAGATCGATCTGGCGACCAGACTCGCTTTGACGGCAGCGCGTGCGCCAATCATCAACACGTGATCGCCGACCTCGATTGTGCCTTCGACCCTCCCGTCGATTCTGAGATCCTGAGAGCTGGTGATTCGGCCCTCGACGACGACGCCTTGTCCGATCCAAGCTGTGGCGCGCCGTTCATCGACATCGGGTCGGGGTGCGGGTGAGGGAGTGGTCTGACTTCGCTCGCGCAAGGTGTCTGCAGACGCCATTCATTGCTCCATGCCAAAGGTCTCGAGGCAATGTCACACGATCAATCGCCTGTGCAACTGGCCTGTCGAGAAGATCAGCGAAAGGTTACCGCGAAACGCCGATCCGTTTACGATTCGATGACCAGCACTTCAATCGCGCTCGGGTATCCGCAACAGCTCGCGAACGTCCGCACGACGGACCTGCCCACGCTCCGTTTGCAGGCGACGACGCATGAAAGTGCTACAACTGTGCCCGCCAGTCACATTTCAGGAACGGAAGGGAGCGCGTATGAGTAAGCGGTGTGTACTGGTCGTGGCGGTACTGCTCGTCTTTTCGCAGACGGCTCGCATGCAGAAGAGTCGCACGCTCGACATTTACTCGATCGACGTCGAAGGCGGACAAGCCACACTCTTCGTCTCGCCCTCCGGCGAGTCCCTCCTCGTCGACGCCGGCAATCCAGGCGACCGCGATGCCGATAGGATTGCGGCATCGGCGAAGGAAGCGGGGGTCAGCCGGATCGACTATCTCGTGATCACGCACTACGACGGCGATCACGTCGGCGGTGTCAAGGACGTCGCAAGCCGATTGCCGATCCGCACATTCGTCGATCACGGGCCGCGGATGCCGCCTCCCGGATCGTCGCCGCTGACGCCGGAGGCGCAAGCCAACGTCGACCGCGTCGATCGCCAGTACGCAGAGGCGCGCGCCGCAGGCCGCCATATCGAAGTGAGAGCCGGCGATACGATTCCGATTCAAGGCCTGGACGTCCAGGTGGTATCCAGCAAAGGCGCGGTGATCACGAAACCACTCGCCGGCCGCCGGACCAACAATCCGCTCTGCCGCGATTTCGCCCCGCACCCGCAAGACACCAGCGAGAATATTTTTTCCGTGGGCATGATGATCGGGGCGTTCGGCCGTTTCCGTCTGCTGGATCTGGGTGACCTCACCTGGAACACCGAGCACGACCTGGTGTGTCCCGACAATCTGCTCGGCGTGGTGGATGTCTACGTGACCACCCACCACGGCCTGGCGCGCTCGGGTCCGCCGGCGCTGGTGCATGCGATACGGCCACGTGTCGCCATCGTGAACAACGGACCGCAGAAGGGCAACTCACGTGAGACGTGGGAGACGCTCAAACGCTCGCCGGGCCTGGAGGACGTCTGGCAGCTCCATTTCTCCGTTCAGCGGCCGGCGCAACCTCGGTTCGAAGAAAACGGACAGCCCGGAGGGCCCGATCTGAACGCTCCCGAATCGTTCATCGCGAATCTTGTTGACGCGCCCCCAACGCACGCTCCGGCGTACGCGCTCAAACTCTCGGTGCGGCCAGACGGGAGCTTCGTCGTCGTCAACACACGCAATGGATACAGCAAGGAGTACAAAGCAGGCTCGAGGTGACGCGAGGTCGGAGGTTGTTCCGTTCTAGAAGTTCACTCCCGTATCGCGCCGTTAGGCAGCGCGCGGGTTGGTACCCAAAAACCGGGTCATGTGACCTGAAAACGTTTGAGGGATCGAGAACTCCACCCGAGCCACGGCTGACGCAACGAATTGAATGAACGCGAACGTGCGCCACTGCGCCGAAAGTTGTGCACCAGCGTGCACAGGCACGACAAAAATGTCGTGCATTCAGCACGTGCCTTCGTTGAGGCATGCTGTAATTTGTAATGCACGGGGCCACCAGCGGCAGGACCCCGACCGAAGATACCGGGCTGCCATATTCCACTTCGAACCCAGGCGAACGGATGATACTGATTATCGAGGACGACGAGACAACACGGGAAGTGACGGCAAGGATCCTCATGCTGGAGGGTCATACCGTGCTTACCGCCGAAGATGGACGACAGGCTCTGACGATCCTAGAAGAACATCGTCCGTCACTTATTTTCAGCGATTTGAGAATGCCGGGTCTTGATGGTTGGAATTTCCGTCGACTCCAGCAGCAGTCGCCGGATCTGGCGGCGATCCCGCTGATCATTGTCTCCGCAGCGATGAACCTCGAGCACGAGGGACAAGTGCTGAGCGTAACGGCAACGATCGCCAAGCCGGCGGACATCGATGACATTCTGCGGTACGCAAGGAAATACGATTCTGAGCGGCTGTGACGACCTTCGATCGCACGTGACGAGGCCTGCGACACGCAATCGGATCCGAACCTGAAGCGTGAACTTCGAATAAGGGAATTTATTCCACCGTTGGCGACGTGTGACGAGTGTCGCGAAGAGACGCGCTTGACGGCGCGGCGGAAAAGGTGCACGCTGCGACGGCTGGCATCGTTGAACCGGTGATTGCGATGGTTTTCAGCGCCGGCCCCTTCGGATACAGTTCATCTCACCGCAATCGATTCGCTCCCAGTTCCCGTGTGTCAGCGTCGGGCTCGGGCTCCTCGGCAGCCTATCCCCATTAGGGAGGCGTGATGCTACGCAAGCTCCGTCCGTCGTTTTCGTCGTTCCTCATCGGGCTCACCGCTGCGCTGACGATCGGACCCGCTGTTGTAGTGCCGGCGTACGCGCAGACCACCGGCGGCGCCATCGTGGGCGTTGTCTCTGACGTCCAGAGCGGCGTGCTGCCCGGTGTCACGCTGACCGCGCGAAACGCCGAAACCGGCGTGGTTCGCGCCACCGTGAGCGAAGCCGACGGTCGGTACCGCATGGCGGGACTGCCGCCCGGCCGGTACGACGTGAAAGCGGAACTGGGGGGCTTTTCGGTCGTGGACCTGAAAGACATCACGCTGACGATCGGCCTCGAAGTGACGCACAACATCACGATGCAGTTGCAGGGGGTCCAGGAGTCGCTGACCGTCACCGGCCAGGCGCCGGTGGTCGAAGCGACCAGGACCGACGTGTCGGGCGTCATCTCGCAGCAGCAGATCGAGTCGCTGCCGCTGGCGACGCGACAGCCCGTGGCGCTCGCGCTGCTCATGCCCGGCACGAGCCAGGACGCCGTGCGGCCGCGGAAGTTCAACGCGAATCTCGGCGCCGGCGCGTTCACCAACGCCGGCGCGTTCCTGATCGACGGCTTGTGGAACAAAGAGCCGTGCACGGGCGAGCCGCGACAGGACTTTCCTCAGAACGCCATCCGCGAGTTCAAGGTGAACCTGAGCAACGCCACGGCCGAATATGGCTGGACCGCCAGCGGCGTCGTCTCGATTGCGACCAAGAGCGGCACCAACTTGATCAGCGGCGAGGCCTTCGAGTACTTCCGCGACAAGTCGCTGAACACGATGAACAGGTTCGAGCAGGCCGCCCACGACACCAAGGGCTCGCCCAAGCCGAACTACCGCCGCAACCAGTTCGGCGCCTCCATCGGCGGACCGATCGTCAAGGACAAAGTCCATTTCTTCGGTGCGGTCGAGCGCACGAAGGAAGACAAGTTCGTCACCGTCAGCACCGGGAAGTCGCAGTTCTACTCGCTGCTCGAAGGGAGCTTTCCCGAGCCGGAGTACAGCAACACGTACTTCGGCAAGACCGACTGGCAGATCAATTCGAATCAAAGCGTCTTCGTACGCTTCGCCGGCCAGCAGCAGGACTACACCTGCGACAGCTGCGGCGGCTCGGCGGCGTACAACTCGGACGGCGGCATCAACCAGCCGCGGCGATCGGTCGCCGCCGCGCACACCTGGGTCATCTCGTCCCGAGCGCTGAACGAGGTTCGCGGCCAGTACTCGTTCTACGGTTACTACCCGCACCCGGTGTCCGATACCACCGTGTTCGACTTCGCCGACTATCCAGCGCAGCGCCTCAAGCAGTTCGTGCCGACGTTCGCGTTCCCGAGCGCAACCTACGGCTGGCCGGCAGGCCTCTACGTGCTGCAATGGGCGAAGGAAGTCCGTGATGACTTGTCGATCACCACGGGGGCTCATACCTGGAAGTTCGGCGGCGGCGTCCGCAGCATGCCGAGCCAGGACGACGTCCCGCCGAACAATGGCGCGTGGACGTTCGGCACCGATCAGGTATTCGACGGGACGCCGGCGACGCAGGCCCTCTTGAGGAACCCGATCCTGTTCACGGCGACCGGGCCGAACACCTCGATCCGCCGCGATCTGCCGAATGTCTACACCGAGGTGTACGTGCAAGACGAGTGGAAGCCGGTCAGCAACCTGACGGTGAACCTCGGTCTGCGGTACGACTACCAGGCCAAGGTTCTCAACACGACGCTGAACGCGAGCGATACGTCAATTTTCCCGACGTTCGGGACGGCTCGCGACCTCAGCGCGTTCTACGACTTCAAGAACCGCGGCGACAAGAACAACTTCGGACCGCGCGTCGGCTTCGCGTGGGACACCAGGAACAACGGCCGCACGGTCGTCCGCGGCGCCTTCGGCGTCTACTACAACCCGATCTGGGCGACGTTGATGCGCGGCGAGCAAACGAACTTCCGCCAGGCCGCCATCAACATCAGCAACCCGAGCTATCCGGACCCGTACGGCGGCCGCGACCCGCTCGCCTTCGCGTCGACGGCGCCGCAGAACATCAGCATCGTCGACAACGGCCTTCAGAACTCGCGCGCCGTGGCGTCGACCGTGGGCATCTCGCAGGGCATCACCAGCCTGATGGCGATCCATGCCGACGTTGTTTACAACGACATGGAGGGGGTGCCGCTCCTCACCAACATCAACCCGCGCGCGAACGGAACGACCGGTAATCGGCCCAATCCAACCTTCGCGCGCATCGACGAGCTGAAGAACCTCGGCTACAACAAGTACAAGGCGCTGCTGCTGCGTCTCGAGAAGCGGCAGGACAAGAACTTCCAGTTCCTCGTCTCGTATACCCTGGCCAAAGGCGACGGCAACATCCCGTTCACCGGCAACTCCGGCCGTGTAACCGATTCGCAGAACCGCGGTCTCGACACCGGCCCGTCGGCCAACGACCGCCGGCACGTCCTGGTCGCGAGCGGCGCATATCTGCTGCCGGGCGACGTGCAGATCGGCGCGGTCTGGACCCTCCGCACGACGATGCCGTTCAACGCGGTCGCCGGCGCCGATCTCAACGGCGACGGAGTCGTGTCGGACTTCGTTCCTGGTACGACGCGCGCGATGGGCAACCGCGACAATGCCACGCTGCTGACTGCGGTCAATGCGTACCGAGCAACGCTGGGCCTCGCGCCGTTTCCGGCGTCGCAGCTCGACAGCAATGACTACAACGCCGTCGACATGCGCGTGAACAAGTCGTTCGCGCTGGGCAGTCACCGAAAGATCGATTTGATCGCGCAAGTCTTCAACGTGTTCGGGCGCGACAACCTGGCCGCGTCCGGCGGCGCCGGCGGCCAGAACGGCGTGCCGCCGGGCTGGACGCTGAACGTCCGATCCGACGTGTTTGGCCGGATCAACCAGGCCTACAACCGTCAGCAGGCGGAACTCGCGGTCCGGGTGGGTTGGTAAGGAACGCAGACGTGTTCTGCGTGTTCCGGGTTGATCGTGACGTCGCTACGACGGCCGCTCGAAGACGAGGAAGAACCAGTACGAGAACGGCGTCGCCGGATTGACGAATCCGATCTCGTTTCGGAGGAATCGAAAACCGTTGCGGATCGCCTCGTCGCGGACTGCGGCCGACGGCACGCGGTGATGTTGCGTGTAGCTGTCGGGCGGCTCGCCGCGCTCGGCCTCGCAGTCGATGATCGCGAGGAGGCCGCCGCGTTTCAGGGCCCGCTGGAATCCCTCCATCATCGCGTCGTAAGCGCGCAGCTCATGATACGTGTTGACGACGAGAACGACGTCGACGCTCAGCGGGGGCAGATGCGGATCTTCTTCGGTTCCGCGCACGGTGATGATCTGAGACAGCCGATCGGAGGATGCGCGACGGCCGATATCGGCGAGCGCTTCCTGCTGAACGTCTACCGCGTACACGCGGCCGGCGGGGCCGACCCGTTTCGCGAGGTGGAAGGTGAAGTACCCGGTGCCGGCGCCGATGTCCGCGACGCGCGTTCCGGGTCCGATGTGCAGCGCGTCCATCACCGCCCCGGGCCGCTGCCAGTCGTCGCGGTTGCCGACTTCTTCGTGCTGCGCGACGGCCTGGCAACGAACAAGAGCGACCGCGAACGCACCAGCCACGACGATTGGAACGGGCAGCAGTCGCATCGAGACGGACACGTATTGTAGATCCGCGGGACTTGCACTCGCTCGAGGAACGTAGCGTGCGCACCATGCGCGGATTCTACGGTCGATGTGCCAATGCGGCGGCGCGCTCGGGCGCGTCGACCGGCGCGCGGACGCGCAGCGGTTCGCGCTTGAGGATCATGTGGATCAGGATCGATGCCGTCATGATGACGGCGCTCCAGAAAAAGATCTCCTGCAGTCCATGGAGCAGCGCCGCCTTGACGCCGGCCAGCAGCCGCTGCAGCAGCGCGGCGCCGCCGGGCACGCGGCCGAACCCGGCTTCGAGCTGCGGGCGGACCTGCATCAGCAGCAGCGGATTCTCGAAGTAGGGGCGCGCGATCTTCGGCACCACCGACGGAATCGTCCGCGTGAACTCGTTGTGATACCGCGTCAGCATCACGGAGCCGAATGCCGCGACGCCGACCGTGCTGCCGATCGATCGAAAGAATATCGTGGACGAAGTCGCCGCGCCCATGCGCTCCCGCGGAGCGACGTTCTGCACCGCGAGCGTGTAGACCGGCTGCAGCAGTCCCATGCCGAAGCCGGCGACGACCATCGCCGTCGCCACGTACAGCCGCGTCGTCGCCGCGTCCATGCGCGCGAAGAGAATCATGCCGATCGCGACCAGCACCGATCCGGCGACGCCGAGCATCTTGTACTCGCCCGTGCGCGAAATCGTCTGGCCGCCGACGATGCTCGCGACGACGACGCCCATCAGGAGCGGCGTGAGAAGGTTGCCGGACTGCGTGGCCGACACGCCGAGGACGCCCTGCATGAACAGCGGCAAATAGATGATCGTTCCGAACATGCCCACGCCGAGCACGAACGCCGCGACGGAGCAGACCGCGATCACCGGCTGTGTGAAGAAGGTCAGCGGGATGATCGGCTCCGCGGCCTTCGACTCCGCGTACAGCAGCGCGCCAAGCATCACCGCGGAGACGACGAACAGCGACACGACGCGCGTCGCGCCCCAGCCGTACTGCGTCGCCCACGTCAGCGCGAGCAGCAGCGGTACGATCCAGCCGATGAGCGTCGCAAATCCGGCCCAGTCGAGGACGTGATCGATGTGGCGCGGCTTCATGTTCGGGAACTCGAAGTGGATCGCGGACACCGCGATGACGCCGAACGGCAGGTTGACGTAGAAGCAGGCGCGCCACGACCAGTGATCCGTCAGCCAGCCGCCGAGCGTCGGGCCGAAGATCGACGCGACGCCCCACAGCGCGGCGAAGAGTCCCTGGTAGCGTCCGCGCTCGATCGGCGAAAAGATGTCGCCGACGATCGTGAAGAGGATGCCGACGACCATGCCGCCGGCGACGCCCTGCAGTCCGCGGAAGACGATCAACTGGCCCATGCCGTCGATTGGCAGGAACGTGAATTGGCCGGCCGCGCCGCACAGCGCGGACGAGGCGACGAACAGCATCGCGCCGAGCATGAAGAACGGTTTGCGGCCATAGCGGTCCGACAGGCTCGCGAAGATCGGGACCGACACGGTGGACGTCAGCATGTAGATCGTCGCGACCCACGGGTAGCGGTCGAATCCCTGCAGCGACGCGATGATGCGCGGCTCCGCGGTGCCGACGATCGTCTGATCGATGGCGGCGAGCAGCGCGGCGAGCAGCAGACCGGTCATCGTGCCGATCAGCTGCGGCCTGGTCAGGCGAACCAGTCCTGAGGTGACATACACGGGGTCTGCGGCCGTGGTCGTCATTGGAAGCCGTTAGCCTAACATGCGCGCCGGAAAGACATCCGCGCGCGGCCGCGCGCGCATCGGAGACGATCGCGGCGACGAAGAAAACGTTGACAGGCGAGCGCCGCCGGCAAATGCGCATTCGATCGACTGAGCGTCAGATGCGGGACGCTGCGCGCATCACATCCCAATCAGAATCAATACACCCGCAATGAGCGCAAGCGCGGCCATCAGCACCCCAGGAACCGGCATCGGCGCGAATCCGGCGATGCCGGTGAGGATCAACCAAATCGCCAACAGGAGCATCCCCGCGTTACGTGTCATCCGGATCGCCATCACGCGCCTCCGGAGGCTATCGTAACCGCGTTCCGCATCGTTCAATTGTTCCTGTCAGTCATTCGCCGCTCGAGGAAGGCACGATGTCGTCGCGGGGCTCGCCGATTCGGAGATCTCGCGCATACAATATGCCCCTCATGCCACCAAGATTGATCGCGCTCCTGATGTTCGGATGCTTCGCGGCCGCCTCCCCATCCGTCGCGCAGAGCAACCCGGACTGGACTCGTCCGTTTCCTCCGTTTCGCATCATCGGGAACATCTACTGGGTTGGTTCGTACGATTTGGCCACGTATCTGATCACCACGCCGCAAGGGCACATCCTGATCAATACGGGTGTCGGTGACACGGCGAAGCAGATCAAGGCGAGCGTGGAACAACTCGGCTTCAACCTCGCGGACACGAAGATTCTGACCGCCACGCACGGCCACTTCGACCACGTCGCCGGCATGGCGGAGTTGAAGCGGATGACCGGCGCGCGGCTCATTGTCTCGGACCAGGAGAAGGAGCTGCTCGAGTCCGGCGGCAAGTCGGATTTCCGCTTCGGCGACACGCCGGGCGCCCGCTTCGAACCCGTCAAGGTCGACGGCACGTTCAAGGACAGCGACACCATCTCGCTCGGGGGGACCGTCCTCACCGCGCACCATCATCCTGGCCACACCAAGGGCGCGACGAGCTTCACGCTCAACGTGCCGGACAGCGGCAAGACGTACCGCGTGGTGATTGCCAACATGGGATCGATCAATCCCGGCGTCACCGTCAGCGGCATGCCGAACTATCCAGGGATCGCCGAGGACTACGCGCGAACGTTCAAGGCGCAGAAGGACATGCAGATCGACGTCTGGCTGGCTTCACACGCGGCCCAATTCAAGCTGCACGACAAGTACAAGCCTGGCGACGCCTTCAATCCCGATCGCTTCGTCGATCCGCAGGGCTTCAAGGCGGCGGTCGAGCAGCTGGAGAAGACGTATCGGGATCAACTGGCGCGAGAGCGCGCACGCAGATGATCGACGTCACTTCTGCCGCGGCTTGAGCGCGTCGCGGAACTTGTCGGCGAGCGATCCAAATCCTTCCGCCGGCGCGGAATCTCGGCGTTCGGTGTACTCGCGAACTTCATCCGCTTCGCGCGCGCCCTGCACCGCCTTGGCGCTGAGACGAATCCGCCGCCCCGACGAGTCGACTTCGAGAACGATCACGTCGACGTCGCCACCGACGGGAAGCTCGCGCGCGACGTTCGCTTCGTTCGCCACGCCGGTTTCACTGAGCGGGATGAGACCCGTGCGCCCCGGAGCGAGGAACACGAACACACCGAATTTCTCGTGACGCTCGACTTTTCCCGTGAGCCGCGCGCCCGGCACGATCTCCGGTTGCGAAGGCGCCATTCCCCCGGCGCGCGCCGAGCCTTCCGGAACGAGCGCGACGCCGATTCGCTTCTTCTCGAGGTCAATGCTGAGGATTTCGAATGTCCCCATCCTCCCGGGCGCGACCAGGGCGGACCATCCGTCTGATCGCCCCGTCGGCGCGAACGTCGATGCATGTGCCAGCCCTTCGATTCCGGGCTCGAGCTCGACGAACGCGCCGAACTCGGTGACGCGTGTGACGCGGCCGGTCCGCACCTGGCCGACCTCGTATGTCTCGTGGACTCTCGACCACGGATCTTCTGTGAGCTGTTTCAACCCGAGTGAGATCTTCTGCTTGTCGTCGTCGACGCGCAGAATCTTGACGGTGATCTCCTCGCCGGGCTTGACGACTTCAGACGCGTCCGCCACGCGAGACCATCCCATCTCGGACACGTGCAGCAAGCCCTGCACGCCGCTACCGAGGTCGACGAAGGCGCCGAACTCGCGCACGGACGTGACGCGCCCTTTCATCACGGCGCCGGCGACGATCGATCGCCGGATCTCGGCGGCGCTCGCCTGCTGTCTCTCCTCGAGAAGGACACGGCGCGAGACCACGATGTTCCTGCCGCCTTCCTTGTATTCCGTGATTCGGAACTCGTAGACGTGTCCTTCGTGCGCCGACGGATCGGTCCGCAGCGTGTCGATCTGCGAGATCGGACAGAAGGCGCGCTGCCGGCCGAGGCGGACGTCGTATCCGCCCTTCACTGCCCGTTCGACTTTCCCTTCCACCGGAAGACCGGTATGAAAGGCGTCTTCGAGGTGCCGGCTCGTCGCAGCCGATCGCGCCAGCTTCCGCGAGAGCGCCAGCCCTCCCTCAGTCGACACGACCATCGCCTGTATGCGGTCGCCGACGGCCACGTCGAGCTCGCCCTTCGCGTCCTTCAGTTCGTCGATTTCTATCGTGGCTTCGCCTTTGCCGCCGACGTCGACGAAGGCCACTTCCGGGCCAATGGCGACGATCGTGCCCTCGAGGGTCTGGCCTCTCTCGAAGCGCTTCGGTTTCGTCGAAGCCTCGAACATCGCGGCGAAGTCTTCTTCAGGTTCGGTCATCCCGTACAGTATGCAGCCGGGAGTGCTGCTGATGCATCGACGACGAACGTTTCTGACTCAAATTTCTCTGGGCGTCGCCAGCGTCGCGGCGGCCTGTAGGGCGCGCGACGGCGACGCGCCTTCGTCCGGGCCGTCGCCGACGAACAGCGCGACAGCGGTCGCTGGATCGACTGGTGCTGGTGTGACTCGGCCGGCGCCGCTCCTCGATGAGATTCCCGCGGACGCGCCCACGTTGCGGTGGACGCCCGAGCACCGCGATCTCGTGTATACGTTCGGCGGCGCCGCGCCGAAACATCGCATCGCTCCGGACACGCGCATCGTCTCCTGGACCGAGGACTGCTTCGACGGCTTCGTGAAGACGGCAAGCGACCTGCCGTCGCAGGTGATGCCGCCGGGCCACGACAATCCGCAGACCGGTCCCTTTTACGTGGAAGGCGCCGAGCCCGGCGACACGATCGCAGTGCATCTCGTGAAGCTCGAGCCCGCGCGCAGCTACGCCGTGTCGGCGTTCGCGCCTGGCTTTGGTGCGCTCGTCGGTACGGATCGCACGGCCATCCTCGCTGCGGATCTGCCCGAGACATCGTGGCGCTACGATCTCGACGCCGATCGCACGACAGCACGCGCCTCGTCGCGCGACGGCCGGCACACGTGGGAGGTGCCGCTCGCGCCGTTTCTCGGCTGCCTCGGGGTGGCGCCGTCGGCCGCGGAGGTCCGGAGCACCATCGTTCCCGGCACGTTCGGCGGAAACATGGACTGTCCGGAGGTTCGCGCAGGCAACACGGTGTTCCTCGGCGTGAACGTGCCCGGCGCGCTGCTGTCGTTTGGAGATGGCCACTACGCCATGGGCGACGGTGAGATCATGGGCGCGGCGATCGAGGGCGCGATGAACGTCGAGCTCTTCGTGGAGCTCGTGAAGCACCAGCCGACGCCGGTGCCGCGGATCGAGAATGCAGACGAAGTGATGTTCGTCGGCTCGGGACGTCCACTCGAGGACGCCGCGCGCGTGGCGTTCAAGGCGATGGTTCGCTGGGTGCGCGAGCGGAGCGGCATGACCGAGCTGGACGCGTATCAGTTCGTCTCACAGGTTGCGCGCGCGCCGATCATTCAGCTCGTCGATCCGGAATACACCGTGCTCGTGAAGATCGACAAGAGGCGAGTGCCCGCAGTTAAAACAGGTCTCAAAACAGGTCCTTGAGCGCCGCGCGCACGTTGTCGCGAGCCGACTGCACCAGGACCCGGAAGAAGTCGCCGCCGAATGCTGAGATACGCCTGCACGCTCGTGACCGGATCAGGTCACCCGCCGCCATCGGCGCGGCTTCGCGCGAACGGGTCGTCGATGGCGAACAGCCACCTGCCGTCCTGCTGACGCCGCACAATCTCAATCGCCTTGCCCGACCATTCCGTCACGGAACCATCTGTTCGCGTGCGCGTCACGACCCAATCGTTGTAAATCGCCGCCACCGTATCGCAAGCGATCATCTGCACGATACGCATTCGCATCTCGGTCGGTTCGGTTGTCAGGCGCGACAGACCGTTCCTCAGCTGGTCATGTCCGGTAGCCACTGTGCCGTCACGATGCACCAGGCATGCGGCGGACTCGTATAGCGACACCAGACCGTCGAGGTCCGCGGCTTTCACGAACTCTGCGAAGAGCCGATCGCATTCCTCCGCCGTTCGTGCGATGCGCATTATCATTGCTTGCCGCCCTCGAACGTGCGCCACTCCCTTCGTATAATCCGCCCATGACGTACGCAAGGGCGGTTGCTTACTCTTCGCTCGCTGCGCTGTTGGCTTTGTACGTCGTCGGCGCCGTGAGTGTACCGCCTGGATCTTTGCGGCACGAAGTGCAGACCTTGCCACTGTGGTTCCCAATCGTGGCAGGGTTTCAGAACCGGGAGGTCGCGAAGTGGGCAGCGGTACCTTGTTTCATTCTTTGGCTGACGCTCATGATCTCTATCTGGCTGTTCCTGCTCGGTTGGGCGCGAATCATCACAGGACACTTTTCGCCAATCGAAGTCGCCATGACGCTTGTTGTAGGGGCCAGTTCGATCATCGGCCTGTCTGCCGCCGTACGCTGGAGAACTGTCGTTCGTCCAGTCGCAGCATTCGGCCTCTTCGTCTTGTTTGGTACCCTTCAGATCATCGCGCTCCGTTTGAGTTTTATCCCTTACATCGCCAGCCGGTAAGGTGAGGCGACCGTCGGCGGTGAACCAGTTGTGGAACGCACGCTGGACCGCGTCGCGGCCGATCACCGTTCCGAACGTCAGCCGTCACGACCGCACTTTGCGGAAGAACGCACGGACGTCTTCCACGAAGAGCTGCGGCTGCTCGAGGCAGGCGAAATGACCGCCCCTCGGCATTCTCGTGTAATGCACCAGATTGAAGTTGCGCTCCAGTATGCTGCGCGGAGGATCGAACACCCGCATCTCACGGGGGAAAGAGGCGATGCCGACAGGAACCGACAGCCTGCCGGACGATGGCGGGCCGGAGCGGTCGTCCGCATTTCCGCGATAAATCCATACGGCAGTGGCGACAGTATCGCTCACGAGATAGATCATGACGTTCGTGAGAAGCTGATCTTTGGTGAACGTGCGCTCGATGTCGTCGCCCGAATCGCTCCATACTTTGAACTTCTCGATGATCCACGCCGCAGTTCCCACGGGGTTGTCGTAGAGCACGAACGAGACGGTGCCCGGTTTGTGCTGCTGCTCGTCGAGGTAATCGAGCTCCTCGGCGCGGTACGTCGTCGCGGCACGTTGCCAGGCTCGCTCTTCATCCGTCATTTCGTTTTCAGGAGGCGGGACTCCGCCGCCCATGTTGAGATGAATTCCGGCGAGGCTGTCGGGGAACTCGCGCGCCAGCGCTCGCGTGATCGCGCTTCCCCAATCGCCGCCCTGCGCGCCAAACCGAGAGTACGCCAGCGCCTCCGTCATGAGCTTGTGCCAGAGGCGGGCGACGGTGGGCGGACCGATGGGGACCTTCGGTTTCGAAGAAAAGCCAAAGCCCGGGATGGACGGCACGACGACGTCGAACGCATCGTCAGCCGAGCCGCCGAAGCGCGCGGGATCGGACAGGGGACCGATCGCTTCGATGAATTCGAACACGGACCCGGGCCAACCGTGGGTGAGCACGAGCGGCAGCGGTTTCGGACCGCGCCCTTTGACATGATAGAAGTGGATATCGAAATCATCCACGCGCGCGAGGAACTGGGGATAGCGATTGAGGTTCGCTTCCGCTTTACGCCAGTCGAATGTGCTGGTCCAGTATTCGGTCAACGTCTGCATGAATGCCCAGTTGGCGCCGTAGCGCCAGTCGGGCGCGTCGAGACGGTCGGGCAGTCGCGTTTCCTTGACACGGTTGAGAATCCTGTCGATCGTCGGCTGCGGGACGCTGGCCATGAACGGCCGGGGCGCCGCGCGTTGTTGCGCCAATAAAGGCGCCACGAACGAGGCAGGGAGAACACCCAGCAGATCACGCCGCGAAATGTCATGCGCCATTTCAAGCCTTCGGGCGTAGAGTATCGCATCGCGAGGAGGGCCCATGAGATCTCTCGGCCTGTCCGGTGCGGCCGCCCTGGCCGTCTTGGCGTCGCTTCTGTCGACGACAGCCGCTGCACAGTGGCTGAACTATCCCGCTCCGGGAACGCCGCGTCTGCCCGACGGCACGCCGAACCTTTCCGCCCCGGCGCCGCGGACCGCTGACGGCAAGCCGGATCTGTCCGGCGTCTGGAGAGGCGCAGGCCCGTTCTACCGCTTCAACATCGCTCAGGATCTCCAACCCGAGGATGTTCAGCCGTGGGCCGAGGCGCTGTTCCTGCAGCGCGTGCGCGACTCGCGAAAGGACAGTCCGCTCGCGAAATGCCTGCCGGTCAGCATTCCGTTCCACACGTTTTTCAACATGACCAGGATCGTCCAGACGCCGGCGTTGGTCTTGATCTTGTACGAGTCTCCAAACAGCCCGTACCGAACCGTCTTCATGGATGGCCGTGACCTTCCTAAAGACCCCAACCCGACTTGGTTCGGGTACTCCGTCGGGCGGTGGGACGGAGACACGCTGGTCGTGACGACCGCCGGTTTCAACGACAAGGGGTGGCTCGACAGCGCCGGACATCCACAGACCGAATCGCTCCGCGTCACCGAACGGTTCCGGCGCCGGGATTTCGGCCACATGGATTTCGAGATGACGCTCGACGATGCGAAAGTGTTCACCAGGCCGATCACCGTGAAGCGGGAACGGCTGCTGGCGCCGGATACCGAGCTATTGGAAGACGTGTGCGATAACGAGCGGGATGCGCCTCACATGACCGGAGGCAGCGGGATCAGATTGAGCCCGGCGCTGCTCGCAACCTATGCCGGAGTCTATGAGCTCCCGTCGGGACGCGAGGTCGTGGTCACGGCCAGCGGCGACATGTTGTTCGTGCGCGGCCTCAATGAGCCGAAGCTTCCGCTTCTCGAGCAGTCGGAAACGCAGTTCATGTCGACGGCGAATCCGACCGGCTTCGAGTTCGTCAGGGACGCGCAGGGGAAGGTCACGCACCTGATGGTGCGCGGCGCAGCCGGAGATCAGAAGGCGGTCCGCAAAGGCGCCGTCCCGACGCAGCCGAAGTGACGACGGCTACGAATCGCGCAAGACTTCGGCCGGGTCGATGCGCGACGCGCGACGTGCGGGCAGCCAGCCGGCCATTGCACCGACAGCTGCGAGAACGCCCGCCGATCCGACCAGCGTCGCCGGATCGCGCGGCTCGAGGCCATAGAGCAGCGCCGACACGAACTGCGACGCCCAAAAGCTCACGCCGGTGCCGACAACGATACCGATGCCCACGAGCGCCGATACGCGCGCGAGGACGAGACGGATCACGCTCTCCGGAGCGGCGCCGAGCGCCATGCGGATGCCGATCTCGGTACGCCTGCGCGACACGGCGTACGACGTCACACCGTAGAGTCCGAGGCCGGCCAGCAGCAGCGCCAGCGCGCCGAAAAATCCCGACAGCATCGCCACGATCCGTTCCTGCGTCAGCGATGCATTGACCTGGTCCGACAGCGGTCGGAAGGTGAGCGCGAGGTCGTGGTTCACGCCGCCGATCGCGTCCGCAACGCTCCGCGCGAGCAGAGCTGGTGATCCGGAAGCGGCGCGCACGTTGAGATTGAATTCGTTCGACGGCAGGCCAGGGCTCGGCTGCGTCACCGGTGAATAGACGGTCGGCGGAATGGGTTCGCGAAGCCGCCGGTACACGGCGTCGCCGACCACGCCGACGATTTCCAGGATCGCCTCGTCGGCGCGTGCCGGAAATCGCCGAAGCGTGTGACCGATCGGATTGGCGTCCAGGAATCGTTCCCCTGCGCGGAGGCGTCGGTCAGGATCGCGAGCCGATGCGGGTCCTTGACGGGCAGCGCGCGCAGGACGAGGCTGTTGACGAGCGAGAAGATCGCGGTATTTGCGCCGATCCCGAGCGCGAGCGACAGGATGGCGACCGTCGTCACGACGGGCGTTCCGATCAGTTGCCGGACCGCGACTCGGAGATCGTGGAGGTACCCGCCGTGCCTCGCTCGCGGCCGGTTCGAGAGCTCGAGAAACGACGCTGCATTCAGCGCGTCGAGCGCGATCTGACGCGCCTCCTCGTCGGAGGCTCCGCGACGAGTCGACGATTCCTGCAGCTCGGAAAGATGACACGCGAGCTCGTCAACGGTGTCGAGCGAGAGTTCGCGCCATTGGCGATTGGCGCGCTCGCGGATCAGCGTCCGCCACTGCCGCATCAGCCGATCACGCATATCCCACTCCTGCGAGATCACGAATCAGCTCGAAGAAGAGCCGCCATTCCTTCCGCTGGGCCGCCGGCACCTCACGGCCTTCCGCGGTGATGCGGTAGTAGCGGCGCCGGCGCTGTCCCGGCTTTTCAACCCACCGGCCCTGGATCCACTTGCGCTCTTCGAGCTTGTAGAGGAATCAAGCGCGTGAAGAAAATCGGCAACGCGCACGTCTTCGAAGCGGCCATCTCCAAGAGCGCGGCGCAGCGCCGATTGATCGACGATCTCCTCAGCTTCTTCGGCGGCCGCATTCAGCCCGTCGTCGCGCATCTGATTGAATCAGGCAAGCTGACGCTCGACGACGTCGAGGAAGCGAAGCGGACGCTTCGCAGGCTCGCCAAGGAGGACAAAAACCGATGATCGCCATCGTCACCGATCACCTCTGGCAGTCGATCGCGCGGAGAAGCCGGTGCAGGACTGAACTGCGTGAAATAGACTTTCGGAGTCGTGGGCTCACCGTCGATCGCATCGTGGATCGCTCACGTCGCGTTCTGGGGTCTCCTCGTGTATGGCTTCGCGCTCGGCGAGCTGAGTCTGAAGCGACTGGCGACCTTCCTGATCCTGTGGCTCACGGGCTTGATCGGGTTGTCGCAGATACCGTACGACCCAGCCCGCGCGATGTTTCCATCGTACGTCGCGTTGCTCGACATCGCGCTCGTCTTCACGATCTTCAAAGCTGACGTCGGGATCGGCTGACGCGGGCGCTGCGGTTCAGTGCTGCCCGCGGCCCCGCGTCGGCGCCGGCGGCAGCGTGCCGCCTTCGGCAAGTATCTTCATGTTTTGGAGCGCGGTGTTGAACTGCGTGGTCCGTCGCGCCCTGTCTGCCTCACGCGCGGCGTCATCGGCCAGCATCGAATTGTCGAAGAACAGCGTGTAGACAAGCTTCGAGGTGGTCGCCGTCACGGGCCGCGCCTCGAGCGTGCCGTGATACAGGTTGTACGGCCGGCCCTCCCTCACAGGCTGAGTGTAGGTGTAGGACAATTCCGTTTTTCCCACCAGGACCTCGTTCGCGACCGAACGGACCGCGCCGAATTCGCCGTCTCTGCCCGATGTGATCGTGCACGGGATGCGCAGCCATTCGCCGATGTCGCAGAACTTGCCGACGCGCTTCCACACGTCGGCGGCGGGCCGGTTGACGGTGATTTCCAGCGGAATGAAGGTGTAGGTCGGCGAAGCCACCACGATGCTGGCGGCGGCAGGCGGTGCAGCCTGGCCCGCGGGCGCCGGCGTCTCTGAACTGGCGGCCGTCGACAAACACACGATCGTCAGCGCACACACGGAACATGTTTTTCCGAATTGAATTCGCATCTGTTCCTCCAGAATCATTCGCGACGCGCTGTGCCGGGACATCTTTGCACAACATTGTCCGTTCGTGAACTCGTCTCCGCCGCCAAAAGACCGCCGAATCGTCGCGGCTTACCTCATCGCGAATCTTGTGGACCTGCTGTGGCCCGGCAGTCTATTCTCCGGCCGCGGCGTTCGACCCGCCGGCCATGGCCGCGAATCGATGGAGGTCAGCATGAGCTCCTATCCTCCCGGACGTCGAGACTTTCTCATGACGATGACGGCGCTCGGCATCGTCGGCCTGCCTGTGGTCCGGCGCGATGCGACCTCGCGTTTTGTTCGTGCGTTCGATCCCGCGGCGGGCGCCACGACGGCCACGGCCTACGATCCGGGCGCAAAGTTCGAGATCACGGTGAGCGAGGTCGAGTTCCGGCGCAATTCCGCGGGGCGGATGCTGATGGCGCGCGTCTATCAGCCGAGCGGCGCCGGGCCGTTTCCGACCGTCCTCGATCTGCACGGCGGCGCCTGGAACGGCAAAGACCGCCACGCCGAAGAGCCGATGGACCGCGCGCTGGCGGCGAGCGGCGTGCTCGTCGTCGCGATCGACATGACGCTGGCGCCTGAAGCGCCGTACCCGGCGTGCGTGCAGGACGCGAACTACGGCGTGCGCTGGCTGAAGTGGAAAGCGGCCTCGTGGAAGGGCGATCCGTCGAAGATCGGCGTATACGGAAGCTCGAGCGGCGGTCACGTCGCCGAGCTGCTGGCGATGCGCCCGTATGATCCACGCTACAACGCGATTCCGCTGCCCGAAGCGCCGAACGTCGACGCGAGCGTCGCCTACGTCGCGATGCGATCGCCGATCAGCGATCCGTACGCGCGCTTCCAGAACGCCCAGCGGCTGAAGCGCGACGCCATGGTCAAGAACCACACGATCTTCTTCAATCCGTGGGACGCGATCCACGAAAGCAATCCGCAGGAAATGCTCGAGCGGCACGAGAAGGTCACGCTGGTGCCGTTCCTGATCATGCAGGGAGCCCTCGACGACAACGTGCTGCCGTCCATTCAGGAGAAGTTCGTCAAGACGTATCAGGCCGCGGGCGGCGACTGTCAGTTCCACGTGTTCGAAGATTCCGAACACGAGTGGGTGGCCAAGCCCGGTCCGCAGACCGACCGCGCGCGCGAAATGGTCAAGGCGTTCATCGCGCGCCAGTTGAAGACACGCAAGCCGCCCTTAAGATGAATCGCGCGGCCCGCTCATAGTCTCTCTGGATTTTCCTCGGGCTCAAGAACAGACCGCCGTACACGCAAATTTCAGCGCTCAACTTCGGCCCTGAACTCGAGCCTTGAGCGTTGACCGTGAATGCTGGCAACGCCGCGTTCGGCGATGAGGGCGGGCCGCGTCGTCCTGCAGGCGTTGCGCTTTCGCGAGTGCTTCCGCAGGCGCGCAGTATCACGGACAATCTGCGCGGATCCATCCGAGCGCTTACCATGCATTCGGTCACGAGATGCCTTCGTGTTCGATGAACGACACGTCAGATCTGGAATCGATTCCGGCGTGAGAAACATCGCATGCGAACAACATTCGGCAGTGCTGTGACGGTTCCGGCAGATGCGCGAAGTCTCGAGCCGTCGATCGGATTGCGCGCAATTCGAACAAGCCACCCGTTGACCGTCAGTTGGACAGAACCAATTCAAACCGGACTCTGACGGCAGCACTCTTGCGGATCACCCGACGTAGACGATCCCGAGCGCCGCAGCCGTCAAGGTTGCGCGGCGCCTGGGCTTCGTGCCAGCCGACGGATCCCGACTGGCCGCTCGATCGACTACATCACTCGGGTCGACAATCCGGTAGCACAGGAGACGTATATGAGAGCATTTTGTTTAGCGGCATGTTTGGTGTTGTTCGGCACGGTGCTGACTTCTGCCGCCAGCCTCCCTTCGTCGAAGGCAGCCGCTCAAGTCAACACCGTCACGACGTGCGGTGCGTTTGGCAGCAATCCCTGCACGAACACAGACAACTCCGGCCGCTGGTTGCCTGTCATGAGTACGCAGATCAAAACCTCAAATGTTACGGATCTGTTTGCCGGCGTATCGCTCGTAACAGGGATCTACACATCGACCACCGTGAAGGGCAACACCACGGGCGCGACAAGCACCGCCGTCGCTGAGGGGACCGTGAGGGTCCGTGCGCTACTCGACCCATCCAGCCTGCAATGCCAGACAGACTGCACAAGCTATCGCACGCTGCCCGATCTGAACCACGGAGTGGTGTTCGACCAACGGATTCAGACGTTGTCAGCGAACCTGGGATTCATCTTCACCGGCCAGTGCGCGGCCGATCCGACCACCTGCACGCTGACGCCGGAGCAAATCACGCTGGTTCTCGACACGAGCGCCGCGCATGCGTTCAATTTTCTTCTGCCGAACGTAGGCGTCGGCACACACACGCTGGTCATCCAGGCGCAGATCTCGACCGAGAACACGAGCGTGATGAGCAACATCAACGGCGGAGTCTCTGAGTCCAACGCGTTGTTCGGCCTGGGGTCGCTGACGGTCGACGCCGTCCGCCTGGTCAACAGCTTCAACTGCACCACAGACAGCTCCGGAGCGACGACCTGCGGCACCTAGTCTTACGCTCGCCACCACGGATGCCACGGAGGACGCGGAGGAAGAGCCCGTTTTTGACGGGTATGAAGCTCCGCGTCCTCGTGTCCTCCGCGGTGAAGAGGTAATTTCGGAAAACGTAGACGCTCGCTCGTCAGCGCGTAACGGAGGCACCGCCGTCGAATATAGGTAATACGAAACGAGATAATACGAAACCGGAGATCATCTTTGCCGATCTTCGGTTCGGCACCTATCGCACGAAACGACGAAACACGAAACCTCGAAGAAGACTAGCGAACGTGCTCAGCGTCCGGTCGCGTCACTTCAGAAACCGTCTGAGCTCGTCGAGATCGCCCAAAATGCGGTTGACGAGATCGTGAGGTCGGACGTCAGCGCGGCGCGCGAGCTGCTGGATCTGGCCCTTGATGATGTCGATCTCGTCGTGCGAATCGGTCGTGGCGCTTTCACGGTCCCACGACGGTTTCACACCCTCATTCAATAACGCCCCGACTGATTCTCGCGTGCGCTCCAGCGTCAGGCCGTGACGCGTCAGGATCGATGCCGCCGCCGAACGTTCCTCGCGGAGCACGCCCAGGAGGAGATGCTCGGTGCCGATATGGGCGTGATGCAGAAGGTCAGCTTCCTCGGCAGCGTATTGCAGCACTCGCTTCGTCTCGGTGCTGAACGGGATTTCTACCGATGTCGACACTCTCTCCCCGGCGCCGTGAGCCTCAATCTCCCTGTGCACGTCGGCGTAGGTGAGCTGTGCGCGCGTGAAGATCGTCCGTGTGAGCCCCTTCTTGTCCCGCAGCAACCCGAGGAGGACGTGCTCGGTCTCAATCGCCACGCCGCCAAGCTGCGAGGTCTCGAAGCGAGCGAAGAAGAGCGTGCGCCGCGCCGCCTCGCAATAGCGTTCGAACATCACCGTTCATTCAGCTCGCAGCGCCGCCTGCGGATCGACGTGTGACGCGCGGCGCGCGGGCAAATATGTCGCGAAGATCGTGACTGACAGCAACACCGCCGTGCCAATGACATAGACCGTCGGATCGCGAGGATTCACGCCGTTGAGCAGGTCGCCGATGACGGTGCTCAACGCGAGCGTGAACAGCAGCCCGACGGGATTGCTCTGCGTGACCGACGTCAGGCGCACGACTCGATTTGTCGCCGGAACCGGCAGCGGACGCAGCAGGAATGCGTCGATGAGGCTGAAGATCGAGGCGGTGGCGCCAACGCCGAGCCCCGTCGACACGAGCACGGCGAGCGCAAAGCCTTTGTGGCGCCGGACGAGCCTCAGGGCGTAGCGAATCTCGAACGATCGAATCATGTGAAACAGATACGCCAAATCCTCCTGGCCGTTGCGACAATTTCCGCATCCCCTCGAAATGCGCCGTGCCTCATGCCCTGCTCGGCCTCGGCGAGCGACCGTCCGTCGTTGACACTCGTGGACCCGCCGGATGGCTTGCGAACGGACGGGCTGCCGCGCGCGTCGCGCAAGCTGAGGCGCAGGAGACGCGCCGGCCGGGCCAGGCGTGAGCGGTCTGTCGCTTGCATCCTCGAAAGGAACCGCGACGCCGCCAGCGCCACGCCGTCCGGCGTCGTAACCGATCGAGACACCTCGCGCTGAGGATTCCAGGGGGTCTAATGAAAGAGTTGGTACTGAGTCTCCCGACGTTCGGATTCATCGTCAGCACACGGGCCGCGCTCGGCGTCGGCATCGGTCTGATCGCCGCAGAGAACCTGCCGGCGAATAGTCGCCGACTGATCGGAGCAGCGCTTGTCACCATTGGCGCGGCGACGACCGTTCCGGCGGCGATCTCGGTGGTTAAAAGCCTGAGACGATCGCGCCGCCGTTCACCTGCATCAGTCGAACAGGACGAACGCCTCGTTGGTGCGACGCGATTTCCCCGCAAGGGCGACGACGTGTTCTAAACGTCGGCGGGCCTGCCGCACTACGGGCGTCGCGAAAGGTAGCTGTCGATCGCTTCGGTCGCTTCGCGCAGCGTCGACTCGACTTTGTTGCGCTCGCGAATCATGTCAGTCTCGAGAAACCCGAAGTCGTCTCCGTCGCGGGAAAGCGTCGCCAGGTCCTTCACGCGCGCGAGCAGCGGAAGAACCGCGAGCTCCGCGGCCGGATCCTGATCGAATCGGCCCGACTTCGTGTAGAGGGTCGAGTTCAGTTCGTGCGTCAGGCGGACGACGAGCGCATTGAGCGCCACGCTCTCGGTGGCGGTGACCGGCTTTGCCGCCCGATCGAAACGCGAGGCGACATCGTCGAGTGCGGTCGCGAGCTTCAGAGTCGATCCGAGGTCGAACGCCGGACCGGCGGTGGCAGACAGATCTTTCACGGCGGCCACGTACGCAGCGGCAATCGGCTCGAGCCGGTGAGGCAGCACCCGCATCGTCGCCAGATCATAGAGTTGCGCCACGCGGTACTGCGTATCGAGCTGCAGCACTTTCATATCGAGCTTGTCGAACGTGTCCTCCGGCGTGTGCCAGTAGACGATGCGGCCGGCGGCGTCCACGTCTGAACTTCCTTTCTCCGGACCGGGCACGCCAACCGAGAAGAACGGGATTCCGAGGCCCTGGAACGCCGAATCGCTGTCTCGACCCGGCCGGAAGGCGCGCTCGCCGCTTGGGGGCGCCACCGGGGTTTTGCCGGTGATCCGCTCTGCGGATTCGCGCGCGTACTCTGCCAGTCCCGGCCATCCGCTCGACGACACGGCGTCGATCCGCGATCCGCGTCGCCCCGGTCCGTCGAGATTCGTGTACGCGACGCACTGACGATCGAGATCCGCCCAGAAACGATCGGCGTACCAGCCGGAGCCGGCGTAGCGGCCGAACGAGTGGCCGGTCCACCACGCGAAGCGCACGCCGCGCTGCAGTTCACCCGCGTGGCGTTGCAGCACGCGCGCCATATCGAGGATCGACGCGACCGACCCGGCTGTGTCGGTCATGCCGTGATACCAGGCGTCGAGATGCGTCGCGACGAGCACGAAGTCGGCCGTGCGCCCCGGTACGTCGGCGACGACGATCGGGATCGTTCGCCAGCCGCGCGTCACTTCAGCCGTCAGCGTGACGGTAATCGGCCCTTTCGCCGCAGCGCCGGCGAGACGTTCACCATCGGATTTCGTGATGTCGATGTAGGGGATTTTCGGCAATCGACTCGCGCTCTCCGGAGTCGGCGTTCCCCATATCGTGGTGACGATGTCCTCGTGGAGCGTGTCGGTGGCGTCGATCTGAAGAACGGCGAGCGCGCCAGCCTGCTGGCCGGCGAGCACGAGCGCCTCGGTGTCGGCGATGCCGCGGACGACTGGAATCTGGTCGCGGACACCGGAATCGAATGCGAGGCTCTGATCGACGCGTCGCGTGAGCGTTGGCTCGAAGACGAGTTGTCCTCGCAGTCCATCCTTCGGGGTCGCAGCGGCGAAGGCGGCCGTCTTTCCATGGATCGTTCCGATTGACGGCACGATCACTTCGGCACGACCGGGCCAGCTCAGATACGCACGGCTGCGGTAGGTCGTGTGCGCGATCCCGTACTCCGCCAACTTGCGATCCAGGTACTCCGCGGAGGCGCGCTCGCCATCACTCCCGGACGTTCGATCGACATCGATGGTGCGCAACGTTCGTTCGATCTCCGCGGCCGAGACCTCCGATTGGACGCCCTTTGTGTTCGGCGGCGACTGGACGTGACCAGCGGTCCACGACAGGAGAATTGCCGGCACGATCGACGCCGCGGCCGCAGCGCCTTTGAGAAGCGTCATCGCGGTACGATACGCGGCCGGCCAGTCGGCTTCAACATCAAGGCGCCGCGGCGCCGGTGATAGACTCCGCGTCCATGAGCCGCACGTCGAGAATTGCCCGCCGGTTGTCGGCTGTTTTCATTCTCGCCTCGGCTTTGATGCCGCTGCCCGCATTCGCGGACCAGATCGATCCGTCCGCGTTCGCCGCGCTGCGCTGGCGGCTGATCGGGCCGTTCCGCGCCGGCCGCGTGTCGGCGGACGCAGTCGATCCGGCGGATCCGAACACGTATTACTTCGGCGCGCCGGGCGGCGGCGTCTGGAAAACCACCAACGCGGGGCAGACGTGGGCTCCGATCTTCGACGGGACGCGGATAGCATCGGTCGGAGCGCTCGCAGTGGCGCCATCGAATCCGCGCATCATCTACGTGGGCACGGGCGAGGAGACGCGCGGCGACGGCGTGTACAGATCGACGGACGGCGGCGCGACGTGGACGAACGTCGGGCTGCGCGATACGCACTTCATCGGATCGATCGTGATCAGCGCCGACAACCCGGACGTCGTGCTCGTCGGCGCCATCGGCGATCGCACGCCGGGACCGGATCGCGGCGTGTTCCGGACGACCGACGGCGGGAACACGTGGGCGAGGATGGTGTTCGTCGACGACCGCGCCGGCTGTCCGTCGATCGTCGCGGCGCCCGACGCGCCGCGCGTGGTGTTCGCGTCGCTGTATCCGGCGGCCGGCGCGCGCGGCGCGGCGCTCGTCGCAGCGTTCGATCCGGCACGGCCCGCCCCTGCTCCAGGCGATCGGCCGCCGAGCCGGGCGCCCGCGATCTTCAAGTCCGTCGATGGTGGAGCAACCTGGGCGCCGCTGGCGGCGAAGGGACTGCCTTCGCCACCCGTCGGCCGGCAGGGGCTCGGGGTCGTCGCGAAGAGCGGCGGCCGGATCGTGCTCGCGGGACTCCGCGACGGTCTGTATCGATCAGAAGATGGCGGAGAGACGTGGACGCGCGCCACAGACGATCCGCGCATCATTCCTGTCGGCGTCGTCACCGACCCGGGCCTGCCGGACGTGGTCTACATCACGCAGACGTCGCTCTATCGATCGAAGGACGGTGGCCGGACATTCGACGCCCTCGCCGGCGCGCCGAGCGGCGACGATTTTCAACTGTTGTGGATCGACGCGCACAACTCGAGGCGCCTTCTTGCCGGAGTCGATCAGGGCGCGATCGTGAGCGTCGACGGCGGCGTGACGTGGAGCAGCTGGTACAACCAGCCGACCGGGCAGTTCTACCACGTGGTCACCGATGGCCGGTTTCCCTATCACGTGTTCGCCGCGCAGCAGGACAGCGGAACCGTCGCGGTCCCGAACCGCAGCGATTACGGCGCGATCAATTTTCGCGACTGGTACTCGCCGGGTGGGTTCGAGTTCGGCTATCTCGCGCCCGATGCGCAGGACGCCGACATCGTCTTCGCGGGCGGCTGGTACCGGACCGTCGTGCGCTTCGATCGCAGGACCGGGCAGATCGTGACGGTCTTCGTCCCCGGCACGAAGTACCGGTCGGTGAACAACGCGCCGATGGCATTCTCGCCGCACGCTCCGCGCACGTTGTACTACGGCACGCAGTACATGATGACGACGTCGGATGCCGGCGTGACATGGCAGGAGATCAGTCCCGATCTCACCGAAGTGGCCGGCCGCCCGCCGACGTCGACGCGGTCGCCGCAGGTGCCGGCGATCACGACGTTCTCGTTGTCACCGCTGAAAGCAGGCCTGATCTGGGCGGCGACCAACAACGGCATCGTCCAGGTGACCGCAGACGACGGCGCGACATGGAAGAACGTGTCTCCATCCGGTCTGCCGCCCGGCGCGGCGTTCGAAATCATCGACGCCGGCCGTCACGATCCCGCCACCGCCTTCGCGACGCTCATCGTCCCGCAGGATGTGCATCCGCACGTGTACCGGACGCGCGACGGAGGCGTCACGTGGCAGCCGATCGTTGAGGGACTTCCCGACACGGCGTTCGCGCGCGTGGTCCGCGAAGATCCCGTGCGGAAAGGGCTTCTGTATTGCGGCACCGAGAGCGGCGTCCACGTGTCGTTCGACGCCGGCGACCACTGGCAGTCGCTCCAGCTCAATCTACCGGCCTCGTCGATGCGCGACATCGTGGTTCACGAAGACGATCTCGTGCTGGCGACCTACGGGCGCGCGCTGTGGATTCTGGACGATGTCACTCCGCTCCGGCAGATCGGGACGGAGACCGGGACGGCAGATCTCCGGCTGCTGAAGCCGGCGCCGGCGATTCGCGCGCGATGGGACGTGTACGGCGACACGCCGCTGCCGATCGAGACGCCGACGGCGCCGAATCCACCGGAGGGCGCCATCATCGACTATTCGCTGACATCGATTCCCGACGGCGACGTCATGCTGACGATCTCCGACGCGCGCGGGAAGATCGTGCGCACGTTCACGTCGGTCGCGCCGCCGGAGGCGAAGCGGCTGGCGAACGTGCCGAGCTACTGGTTCGCGCCGCCCGAGGTGCTGACCAAGAATTGTGGTCTGAACCGGTTCGCGTGGAACCTTCGCTATCCGAATCCGAAGATTCTGCCCTTCGGGTACTTTGGCGGACTGCTCCCGTTCGTCGAGTACACGCTTGCCGAGCACGCTGTGCCAGGACACACACCGCGCGATCAGCCCGAAGGGCCGCTCGCGCTCCCCGGCGACTACACCATTGAGCTCTCTGCCGGGGGCCGACGCGATCGGCAGACGCTGACCGTGCGTCCGGATCCCAGAGTAGTCGCGTCGCCAGCCGATTTGATCTCACAGTTCGAGTGGGCGTCGCGCCTCGTCGAAGCGCTCGCCGTCACCTACGATGGCTACACCGGACTGAAGGAGCTGCGCGCGACGATCGCGGCGCGCGTGAAAGCGTTCGCGGACGCGCGCGACGCGAAAGACGTCGCAAGTACGGTGGAAGCGTTCGACAAAAAGGTCGAGGCGATTCAAATCGGTACCGCCGCCGTGCCGGGCCTTGGCCTCGTCAACCGCGACATCGCACGGCTCTACCAGATGCTGCTCAGCGGCGATGCGCGCCCGGCCGAGCGGCTTCAGGCGTCGGTCGGCGATTCGTGTCAGGCGCTGAGGACGGCGCTCGATTCCTGGCGCCGGCTGAACGCAACCGATCTTCCGGCCGTCAACGCGGCGCTCGCACGATTGAGCCTGCCGCCGTTTGGCGAAATCACGGTTCCAACGACGCCGTCGTGCGCGCCGTAGGGAACATCGCTCCTTTACTCACCCGAGTGACCGAACACGCCGATGCAACCGCGGCCCACCAGACCGAACTGCACGCACGGACTCCTCGGATCCTCGACCGTCGGCGGAGCGGGAGTTGTCACGGCATTGAACACGTGGTTGTTCTCTGCAAACGCGGCAGCGTTCCGCCCCCGCACGTCCTGGACGTTCTGAAGCCACGTGCTGGTTTCGGCATCGATGACGCCGAGCGACTGCACGAGCGTCGTCGTATCGGCCGCCGTGACGTAGAAGCGGTTGTCGCCGGGGTTGTGCCACACCTCGTCGCCACCGCCGACCTCGGTGATGACGTTGAAGATGTGACCGGTCAGCGCGCTCAGGACGATCGGGAACCCACACGCCGCGACCAGCAGGTGTTGAAATGGTCCGAGCGCGATGCCCGTGATGCTTGCGCTGGCAGTACCGGTGAGCGCTTGGCAGTCGAGCACGATCGATTTGTCGACGGTCAGGGGAAGTTTCGTCGGATCGATGCGGGCGATCATCGGGCTGCCGCCGGCCGGACCTGGAACAGTGATCCAGAACCTCCGCAGCGCCGCGTCCCAGAGCGGCTGTTCCAAGCCTCCCGCGCCCGTGAATGTGATCTGACCAAGGACGCCGTACGTCCTCGCGTCGATCAGCGTCGCGTACGGGGCGACCGCACAATGCGCGGCAGGATTGGTCGGTGTCGGGCAGATTTTCGCCGGCGAGAGCGGCGCGTTGTTCGCCACGAGAATGAGATGATCTTTCGGATCGTACCCGAGCTCGTCGGCGCGACCGCACCAGTGTCCAGTGGTGCTCGCGGGATTTCCAGGCGGCGTGTTCGTGTCGCACGTCGCGTTCGCGGTGTTCACCGACTTGAGGATCATCAGGTACGTTGGCGAGTCGGGATCGACATCGGCGACCTGGACCGTGCTGTTGCCGTCGCCTGCCCACAGGCGTCGATTCGGCGTTACCAGGACGCCGTTGGGCCCGGGCCCGTTGGTCGTGGACGTACCGCCACCGCTCGGTTTCGGTCCGGCCATCCCGGCTACACGGCCCGCGTAGAAATTGTCCTCCGCCTCGATGATATCGACGCCGAAGTTCGATCGATCGGCGAGATAGAACCGCTCCGTTCCCGGATCGACCCACCCGATGTCGGTGCTCATGATCGGATTACCCGGCACAGCGATCACGCCGAGCAGCTGAACCGGCGTGTTCACGTTGTGCTCGTGATGTTCGCTCTCGCGGCAGTCGCGATCGTCATGCCGGCGATCGTCGCGATCCGCGCGCATCGTCAATGGCATGGCGATAACCAAAGTCACCAGAAGCGATCCCATTGTTTTCGGGTGCATATGGGCTCCTTTCAGTTGGCTGGCAGACGAGCGCTGTCTAGGCGGAATCAGAATCTATGGAACTCCGACTAAGGGATCAATCGTGACGGCGCGGAAATAGCGTTTCTTTACGCAAGCGCTGGATTTTTCGGGGTCGACAATGCCGCTGGAAGGCGTGGGGCGAGCGCCGCAACGCGCAAGACTGAGGATCGCTATCGGCGATTCAGGCATCCAGCCGGTTGATCACTCGTAGCGCAGCGCCTGCATCGGATTCACGCGCGACGCACGACGCGCGGGGACGTAGGTCGCGAGGAACGTGACCGCCAGCACGAGCGGGACGACCATGAACAGCGCGGCGACATCGCGCTCGTTGTCACCCATCGGGAACGCGGCCATCAGCAGTTTTCCCGCGGCGACACTGGCCGCAAGGCCCAGCAGCAGACCGACCACAGCCAGCACGAGACCTTGACCGAGCACCAGCCGCAGCACGGCGGCGCGGTCGGCGCCAATCGCCATGCGAATCCCGATTTCGCGCGTGCGCCGGCTCACCGCATACGCAACCAGGCCGTAGAGGCCAACGATCGCGAGGCCGAGTCCCAGCAGCCCCATCGCAGCGACGGTGCCGACGAGCACGTTGATGATGCTCGTGGCACGCATCCGATAGAGCGCTTCCATCGTGCGTACGTTGTAGATCGGCAGGTTCGCGTCGAGGCGGTGCACCGCCGCTCTCAAGGGCGCAGCGAGCGAGGACGGATCGCCGGCAGACTGGACCAGCATGATCATCCGCTCCACTTTCTTCTGGCGATACGGAAAGTACACGAATTCCGTCGGCGGCTCGGCGATGAAGATGTACTTGCTGGTCTTCGCGAGCCCTACGACCTGAAACCAGGTTCCGTCGCGATCGACCAGCCGAATGCGTTTGCCGATCGGATCCTGGTTCGGCCAGTAACGCTGCGCAAACTGCTGGTTCACGATGGCGACTCGCGGCGCGTCGACGGAATCGTCGCGGCGGAAGCTGCGTCCCTCCAGAATCGTGATCCCCATCGTGTCGAAGTAATGTTCGTCGACACCCGAGGCGAGCACGCTGGCGTTGTCCTTCCCCGGAGGGAATTGAAAGCCCTCCGGAACGAGCGTCTCGGAGTCGATCGCGTTTGTCATCGGCACCCACGTCGTCATCGTCACGGCCTTGACGCCAGCTACGTCCCGCGCTCGTTCGGCGACCTGTTCGAAGAACTGCGTCGATTGCGCGTCGGTGTAACGCAGAAGGGTCGGATCGAAACTCATCATGAGCAGATGATCGATGCGATACCCGGGTCCGTCCGCGAGCTGCTGGCGGAAGCCGCGGTACATGAACAGCGCGATGACGAGCAGTACGACGGACACGGCGATCTGTCCGCCGACGAGCACGGCGCGTCCCCAGCGGCGCCGCCGGCCCGGCCCGACGCTGTCGCCGGCTTTCATCACGGCGGTCAGATCCGTACGCGTCGCCTGAATCGCCGGCACGAGGCCGAAGATCACCGCGCTGGCCACGGCGACGATGAGGCTGACCGCGAGCGCGCGGCGATCCATTTGAATCGAGAGCGTGATGGGAAGATCCGTCGGCAGTTCGATCTGCCGGAACAGCGTCATGCCGGCGTAGCCGACGCCGAGCCCCGCGATACCGCCCGTCAGGGCGAGCAGCAGGCTCTCCGTCACCAATTGCCGTGCGAGGCGGCCGCGGCCGGCGCCGATGGCGAGGCGCAGCGCCATCTCGCGTGCGCGCGCGGGCGCCCGGCTCGTCAAGAGACCCGCGACGTTGGCACATGCGACGAGCAACACCGCGAGCGCGAGCGTCGACAGCATCGCAAGCAACGTCGCGTCCGGTGGATCTTCCGCCATTCGCGCCTGCAGTTCGGTGCGCACTGCGAGCCGGCGATTCTTGTTCGTGTCGGGATACGCGCGCTCCAGATCCGCGGCGATCGTTGTCAGTTCCGCCTGCGCCGCAGCCTGCGTGACTCCGGGCCGCAGCCGTCCCTTGATCTGGAGATTCCTGGCGTCGCGCGCCTCGAGAGAACCGGTCTTGGGATCGCTCATCAGACGCGGCGACATCATCAGCGGCACGAAGAAATCGGATCGAACGTACTGGTCCATGCCGGTGAATTCGGACGGCGCCACGCCGATCACGGTCAACTCGTTGCCGTTGATGCGCAGGCGGCGGCCGAGCACCGCCGGGTCTGACCCGAATTCCTGCTCCCACAGCGCTCGCCCGAGCACGACGACGGCGTCTCGTCCGGGTATTTGATCCTCTTCGGGCCTGAAGCCGCGTCCGAACGTCGGCTCGACGCCCATCACGGTAAAGAGGTTGCCGCTGGCCAGCATGCCCATCTTCAGTTTCGGTGCGCTCGTTGGATCCGCAGCGAAGCCGGCCGTGAGGTACGTGAACGCGACAAGTCCCTCGAAGCTCTTGCTGCGGTCGCGAATGTCCACGTAATCGCGATACGAGGAGATGAGAGAGCTGGCGCCGAAAGCCTCGACCGACGTCGTCGAGCCGACCGTGAGGACTTCGCCCGGGCGCGCGACCGGAAGCGGCCGCAACAGCAGCGCATCGGCAAAGCTGAAGATCGCGCAGTTGGCGCCGATGCCGATCGCCAGCGAAAGGACCGCGACCGCTGCGAAACCTGGACTGGCGGCGAGCGTGCGGCACCCGTACCGGACGTCCTGCCACAGCCGCTCCAGCCAGACCAATCCCCATAAAGTCTGCGTCGGTTCTTTCACGGGCATGCTCCGATGTATCGGACGTTGACCGCGTCGGACACGGTGAAAATCGTGTGCTCAGCTGTCACATTCCTCAGAAATTCGGCAATGGCCATTGTCTGAGGGGGGAGGATGTGGCCGACGTCTTCCAGGAGATGATACGCGTATCGCGCCCGTGTCGTTCTATCCGGTCCCTGACTTGTAGATGTCAGCCACGAGTGCCTTCCGCCAACGCACCGATCGTCCGCACGAGCTCACACGTGAGGATCGGGCTTGCAGTGATAGCCGCTCGCACCGATAGTTAACGTTCGGTTATTCCAAACGTCCTGCAATCTGACACGCACGACGTCCCGAGCCGACTGGCGAGCTCATGGGACCGTGACTGGAGGGCGTGATGCGGCACTCTGTTGTCGCAGCAGTCGTTTCAACGATCGCAGCCGCCATCTGTTCCGCGATGCCGGCGCCCACGCGAGCCAACGATCCAGATGCGCTGACCGTTCACGAGTGGGGCACCTTTACATCGATTGCCGGTTCAGATGGAACGGCGGTCGAATGGCATGCGCTGGGTGGCCCGTCGGATCTGCCGTGTTTCGTCGAGCGCAGCGCCTTCAACATCAAAGGAGCGCTCGCGGGCACCGTTCGCATGGAGACGCCGGTCCTGTACTTCTACGCTCCGCGGGAGACGATCGTCGATGTTCGTGTTCGGTTCCACAGCGGCGTGATCACGGAATGGTTTCCTCGCGCATCCGTCGCGCAGACCAACGCTCCGACTGCTCCGGGATCCACGAGTGCGATTGAGTGGACCCGTGTGAAGGTCTCACCCGGCGGTGCGCACGACTTTCCGGTCGAGCGGGGGACGAGTCACTACTACACCGCTCGCGAGACCAACGCCGCGGCGGTCCGCTCCGGATCGCAAACGGAGAAGTTTCTCTTCTACCGAGGAGTCGGCCGCTTCACGCTTCCAATCGCGGCGACGATGGACGCCGCGGGCCAGGTGAGCATTCGAAAGCAGGGACCGGGCAGAATCGACGAGATCATTCTCTTCTCGAATGATCGCGGACGGCTTCGATACGAAGTCCGACGCGCTGCCGATGGTCTCGTCACCGTCGATCCACCGGTGACCGATCAGGAGCCTTCGCTCGAGCTTCAGAGGATGCTCGTGGCGAATGGCCTCTACCCGGAAGAAGCGAACGCCATGGTGAAGACGTGGCGCGATTCATGGCTCGAGGAAGGAACGCGGCTCTTTTACGTCGTTCCGCGTCGCGTGATCGACAGCGTCCTGCCGCTGGACATCAATCCTCCCGCGGACGATGTCGCTCGCGTGTTCGTCGCGCGGACCGAGCTCGTCACTCCTGCAGCAACGAACGAGATCACGCGCGCCCTTCTCGCGAACGACATCCCGGCACTCGCCAAGTACGGACGCTTCCTGGAGGCTATCGGCCGCCGCATCGTCGAGAACGCATCAGAGGCGGATCGCATGCTGCTCGAACAGCGACTCCAGAGCGCATACGCGGCGATGATGACGTTTCGCGATCGGTGCGCGGGTTGAATGCTCACTCGTAGTGCAGCGCCGTCATCGGATCGACGCGTGACGCGCGGCGGGCGGGCAGATACCCAGCCACCGTCGATACGGCGATCATCGCGATCAGCGCCAGCCCGATCGAACGCGGATCGGTTGGTGCGAGGCCGAAGAGCAGCGTCGTCACGAGGCGGTTCGCCGCCACGGCTGCCGCAAGGCCGATGGCCATGCCGACGCCGACCAGGGTCATCGATTCCTGCATGACGAGCCGGAGCACATCTTCGCGCTGCGCGCCGAGCGCCATGCGGATGCCGATCTCGTTCGTGCGCCGCGCCACGCTGTACGACATCAACCCGAAGAGGCCAATGGATGCGAGCGCGAGCGCGAGGCCGCCGAAGAGCGCGTACGCCTGCGCGAACAGCTTTTCCTGCATGAACCGCTGCTCGACCTGCTCCATTTGCGTGGAGACGTCCTGCAGCGGCAGGTTCGCATCGATCTGCCTGACGGCTTCCCGAATCGCAGCAATCGACGCGAGCGGATCGGCAGCGGTGCGCACCTCGAAAACGACGCCGCCCCGCGTCGGCATCTGCGTGTAGGGCACGTAGATCGTCGGTGGCGCGGGCTCGCGCAAGCTGTCGTACTTCGTGTCCTTGAGCACGCCGACGACCTCGAGCTTGCCGCTGTTTTCGACGCTGCTGCCGAATCTCCGTCCGATTGGATCTCGATTCGCGAAGTACTTCTTGACGGCCGCTTCGTTGACGATCGCGACGAACGGGGCTCCGTCGACATCCCGAGACGTAAAGCCGCGGCCGACAAGGACGGGAATCTGCATCGCTTCGAAGAAGCTCGGCGACACGACCACGCGGTTCACGTCGTGCTTTTCGCCTTCGGCGTAGGTCTCGCCCTGAACGAACATGCCCGTGCCGCTGACGTTGCCGGAGAGCAACGCGGGATCGGATAGCGCCACTGCGCGAACGCCGTTCACCGCTTGCAGCCGGTCCATCATCTCGGCGTACAGCGCTTTGATTCGCTTGTCGTCGTATCGGTTCAACTGCGGGTTCACGCGGAAGAGCACTACGTTGTTCGGATCGAATCCGACGTTCACGTGACGAAGATTCTGGACCGTGCGCAGAAACAGCCCGGCGCCGATGAGGAGCACGAGCGAGATGGCGACCTGCACGACGAGGAGCGCCCTGCTCAGCGCGCTGCGCCCGCCGGCCACAGTGCGGCTGGTGTCTTTCAGTGCGCTGCTCACGTTCGCGCTGCTGGCCCGAAGCGCAGGCGCGAGCCCGAACACGATCGCGGTCAGCGTCGTCACCGCGGCGACGAATGCGACTACTCGCCAGTCCATCACCGTCGCTCGTCCCGTACTGCCGGGCAGCAGTTGCCTGCCCCAGTACCCCACCAGAATCCCGAACGCGCCGCCGAGCGAAGAGAGCAGCAGGCTTTCCGTCAGCAGTTGCCGGACGAGCCGCGCGCGCGTGGCGCCGAGCGACAGACGGACCGAGATCTCCTTCTGCCGCCCGGTCGCGCGCGAGAGCAGCAGGTTGGCGACGTTCGCGCACACGATGAGCAGCACCAGCGCGACAACGATCGTCAGAATCGTGACCGCGCGGAGATCCTCGGTGTTCGCGTCGTAGATGCCGCGATCGCCCGGCTCTGCCCGCAGCTGCGACACGGCGGTCCGGTTCCGGAGGTACGACGCCGATCTGCCCCCTTCCGGCAGCGACGCGAGATATGAATCGAACCCGGCGCGTGCCGTCTGCTGGAACATACCGCCGAGATTTGCCTGCACTTGTGCGGGCGTGACCCCCGGCTTCAGGCGTCCCATCACCTGCAGCCACCAATAGGTCGGCTGGTCCAGGCGCGATGAGGCGACGCCGGGATCCCGTGGAAGACCGGTGCTCAGTTGCGGATCGAGCGCAAGCGGAACGGATACGTCCGGCGCCGTCGCGGACGGCTGCTGAACGCCGGTGAACCACTCCGGCAGCACGCCGACGATAGTCACCGGAACGTTGTTGATCTGAACAACCCTGCCGATCGCCGCTCGATCGCCGGCGAATCGCGAACGCCAGTACCGATAGCTGATTGCGGCCACGGGCGGCGCGGTACGACGGTCGTCGTCCGGGACGATCGTTCGTCCGACAATCGCCGACACGCCGAGCAGCTGGTAATAGTTGCCGGACGAGATGAACGCCGTCGCGATGTCGGCCTGGCGATCGACGACGACGTTCACGCGGCCGTACGGGGCGCACGCAAAGAGATCCGTCATCGTCTGATTCGCGGCGCGGAACTGCTCGTACATGGGATACGAGAAAGTGGTGCGGACCGTCCGTTCGCGGCCACCGTAGGCGTCGCGATTGGTGAACCCGTAGTCGCTCGAGCTCGTCGCCATCTGGTTGCCGCCGATGCCGCGCAGCCGCACGAGCGAGCCGGGATCGTCGACCGGAACCTTTTTCAGCAGCAGTCCGTTGACCGCCGAGAACAGCGCGGTGTTCGCGCCAATCCCTAGACCGAGCGAGACGACGACGACGGTCGTCCATCCTCTGGCCTGAGCGAGCATGCGCACGGCTTGACGCACATCGCGGAACATGATCCATGAACGCTACGACGGGCGATGCATCGTGTCAACGCCCGTTTTGCGCGAAGTGGCGCTGTGACGATCCGCCTCGACGGTGACGCCCGCTGACATGGTGAACTTCAGATGTTCGCGGCGGCCGTTGACGCGACGTCCGTCAGTTGCCGCAACGTGTCTCCGGTGAGAGCTATTCGGAGCTCACAGCGCCGGGGCGGACCGCGATATCCGGAAAGGCTTTCAGGAGCGCAGCGTCGAAGGTGACGAGCGGCAAGTGCTCACGTGCCGCCAGCTCGACGAACAGCGTGTCGTACACCGCGATCTTGGATTGGTGGGCGCGAATCAGGGCCGCCTGCCATAACGTTCGGTTCGGAATCGCGTGAATGCGCAAGGCGTCGGCCAATGACAAGCGGCGGGTGGCTTCGTCGATCGTCAGGACGTCGTGACGCGTCGCCATCCAGAGCGCGTTGGCGAGCTCGGCCTCCCAGAGGGCAGGCGCCCACGCCTCATCGAGCGTCGCCATAAAGGTGCGGACTTCCTCGACGAAACGGTGCGTGCCGAGGACGAAATACGCCACGACGTTCGTGTCGACGACGGCGTTCACGCGCGGCCGGCCCCGATCCAGGCATCGACCTCGGCAGGCGTCGGCCGCCGCGCTTGGCGAGCCCACCCCGCTTCAATCTGTTCGAGCACCGAGCGCCGTTCTGCCACGTGCGCTTCGAGCAAGTCGCGGACTTCCTGCTCCATGGAGCGGCGCCGACGGCGCGCGAGTGCCTTCAGCGACTTGACAGTTCTGGCCGGGACGTTGCGAATCGTCAATGTAGGCATCCTGTTGATCGTTGCTCCTCTGCAAGCACAATGCTAGCATCATGTCGGCCGTCTAACAAGCGATCGCCATTTTCGAGCGCATCTCCTCTGCGATCGAATAGGCGACGCAGCGATGCGCGCCGGCTAACGAAGCGCCGACGGGTGACGTTACGTGCACGCAGGAGGTGGGCGCGATCCGGGTCTGCCGCTGTTGCGCATCGAGACGCTGTCCGATCACGTCGGCCAAACGCTGCGCCAGGAGAGAAGCGTCGCGGTTCTCGCATCATTCTTCGGGTTCGTGGCGCTCGTGCTCAGCTGCGTGGGACTCTATGGGTTGATGGCGTACCTCGTTCAGCGACGCACGAGCGAGATTGGCATTCGCATCGCTCTGGGCGCCCGCATCGGGATGGTGATCCGGGAAGCGCTCGCGCAGTCTGCCGCCGGGATCGTCGTGGGGATTGCGATGACGTTTGTCGCCACTCGTCTGATCGCAAGCCAGCTGTACGGCGTGAACCCCGCCGATCCGCAGAATGCGACCGCCGCGGCATCCATCCTCATCGCGTGTCTGGCCGTCGCCGGTTATCTGCCGGCGCGGCGCGCTTCGCGAATCGACCCGATCCGAGCGCAGCGCCAGGAGTAAGCGGCGCGCTCGAACCTATCGGCCGGCCTTCGGCCTCTTTGGATTGCGCTGGTCGCCCTCGCGATAAGCGGCTTCTTCGTCCGAATCGCCGAGATTCAACTCGGGATGGCCCCGTTGGGCTTGCACTACATCGGATCGTTTTCCGAGCTTTCGCGGCTCGCCCAAATACCTGGACTGATGCTTGCCTTGGCCGGTCGGCGGTTGGTTCTTCCGATTACGGTTGGGATTCGTCATGACGATCAGATCTCGCAAGTCCGAGGCCAGCACCCGACGTGACGCACCAGAGAGACCAGCCCTCACCGGATCGTGACGCGAACAATTCGGCTCTTGCTCCTCGTTCTCGGCCTGGGCATCGCCGCGTCACTGGTCTGGCGCGCTGGCCCGCGACTGATTGCGGGCATGCTCGCGCGCGTCGGGTGGCGCTTCGCGGCCGCCGCGGCGATCTACGCCGTGCACGTCGGTATCCGCGCCGTCGCCTTGTGGCGCAGCCTGCTCGATGGTCCCGTTCGCTTTGCAGACGTATTGCGCATCCGCCTCTCGGGCGAGGCGGTGGAGATGCTGACGTTCACCGGACCGTTTCTGGCGGAGCCGGCGAAAGGCTGGCTCCTCAGGAACCGTGGCGTCACGACGGCCGCCGCATTCGCCGCCGTCATCACGGAGTATCTTCTCTATACGGTCGTCGCTGCATGGCTGATGGTCGCCGCGCTGTGGCTGCTCCTTGTGCGCGGCGTGCTTCCCCCGGGGATGCGACCAGCAGCGTCTGTGGCAATGGGGATTGTGATCGCATTCCTGGCGGCGTTCGCCTTCGCCGCAATCACCGGCGTCGGCCTGATCGTGCCGCTTCTGCGGACCTCGCGCGCGTTGATCGGGCGACAGAACGCCGAACGTGCGGCTCGCGATTTTCGTCCGGTCGAAGAGCTGATCATCGGATTTCTCCACGAACACCCGGGACGGTTGGCCGAGGTGGTCGCAATCGAGACGACAGCGCACGTTCTTCTGATCGTGGAGATCTGGATCGTGATCCAGGCCCTCGGCTTTTCGGCGTCGTGGATCACTCCGATCATCGTCGAGGGCGGGGTGAAATTCGTGACGGTTGCCTTTGCATTCATTCCCGGCCAGCTCGGCGCCTCGGAAGGCGTGTACGCGTTGCTCGCGGTCGCGGTCGGTTTGCCAGCCGCGGCCGGACTCAGTCTGGCGCTCGTCCGCCGTGTTCGCGGATTGTTAATAGCCGCGGCCGGCGTCGTCGCCCTGACGCTCTTTGATCATCGCTGAGCGAAGATGTTCGTCGCTTGAAGCGGTCACGGCGCAGCGGACGCGATCGTCACGCGAACGTCGCGGTTGGCGATCGCATCGTTGCCACGGATGTCTTCCGCCAGCACGCGCAGGATGTAGTTGCCTGGCGGCGCGCTCGCTGTGTCCCAGATGCCAGGCGACGCGACGCCGTCGCGAAATGTGTTCGTGACGTCGTACAGGAAGCGCGTCGACCGCCGGCCGTAGAACGGGATGCCGCTGCCCGGCGCGTACACGAGTCGCGCAGCATCGGGATTGAGCGACAGGCGATCGAACACGATCGTCACGCGCGGCGATTCGAATCCGGACGCGGGCGATCCATCCTCTTTTAGTAGTTGATATCCGAGTCGATACAGACCGAGCCGCCTCCGGCTCTCGTTGCCGTTTGTCTGATCCCAGGCGTCGACGACGATATGCACACGGGCGCGCACGACCAGGCGGCCTTTCACACGCTCCTTCAGCAGCCCGCCGGCTTCGTCGTACAGGCGCACGCCGCCGCGCGCGATCGTCGGCGGCACGGTGTCTTCGAACTGCACGAGCCGGAACGACAGCGGGTTGCGCTCTTCTCCCGGCCATCCGACGTTGAGATGCACGTGGTTGAACGCGTTCACCGTGCCAATCACGTCGGCTGTCGTGAACCGGGCGCCGCGTTTGACGCGCATGCCGACGATGGCGCCGCGGTCGTCGCGGGTGGCGACGAACCGGGGATCGTCGAGCGCGCGGCCGTGCCGGTCGCGGCCGACGCGCAGGTGCACGTACGTGACCGCGCCGATGCGCACCGATTCGTTCAGCGTGCCGAAGTCGGCGACCGCTATCGGCGCGGCGACGAAGCCGTCGCGAACGGCCCGGACCGACGTTCCCTCATCGGCGTGAACGTCGATGCCCGCGTGAAACCGCTCGCCGCTCTCGCCGCCGCGCGCCTCGCCCATCGTGCCGGCGATTTCATGCGGACCATCCATCGGATCGATCGGCCACAGCAGCGGTTGCCACCGGAACGCGTCGGCGTCGAATCGCGGATCGAGGCGCGGCGACGGCGGCGCGTGGAATCCAATCCGCGACGGCGCGGCGATGATTCGCACGAGCGCGTTACCCGAATCGGCCAGGATCAGCCGTCCGGGCGCCGCAGCGGCCAGCGCGCCGAGGCGGCGAAAGCGCGCGTCCGCGCCGGCGCCGTCCACGAACCCCGGATGCGAGCCTGCGACGATTCGTGCGCTCCCATCGGTCCGCATCTCGACTATGCGGCCGCGATCGTCGGTGACGAAGACTTCGCCGGTTGCGACCGACACGATGCCCGTCGGCCGAAACAGCCCATCCACCAGCGGCGTCGCGATCGTCGCGACCGCGCCGGCGGGCGAGATGGTGCGCACGACGCCGTTGCCGGTGTCGGCGACGTAGATCGTTCCGCTCGAGTCGATCGCGACGCCTGACGGGGTTTGGAATCGCGCGTCGGCCGCTGCGCCGTCGAGCGCTCCCGGCCCCGCGCCGCCTGCGATCGTCGTCACTGCGCCGTCGGCCGCGATCGCACCGACGCGATCGTTGTAGGTATCGGCGACGATCACACGGCCCGAACGGTCGACCGTGATGCCGATCGGTCCATTCAATCCGTCGCGGGCGATCGTCGACACACGTCCGTCCGGCGTTACGCGCCTGATCGCGTTGTTGCCGGTGTCGGCGACGTAGAGTGTTCCGCCGGCGTCGAGCGCGATGCCCGACGGCGAGTCGAACATCGCGTCCGCGCCAATGCCATCCGAGAAACCGGGACGGCTTCCGGCGATCGCCGTCACGACGCCGTCCGCCGAGAGGCGGCGAATGCGCGGCGCGTCGCCGCCGTCGCTGATGAAGATCGTTCCATCCGGAGACACGGCGACGCCGAACAAATCCGAGAAGCGCGCCTGCCACGCGCCGCCGTCGCGAGCGCCAATCGTCCCGTCGCCCGCAATCGAGGAGACGACGGCAGTCCAGTCGCGGTCGAGCGGACGCTCGCGCATCGAGACGCGCCGCGTCAACCACGCGACCGCGACCGCAGCGGCGACGAGCAGCGCGCCTGCCGACAGAATCCAGATCGCGCGGCGCACTCTTAAGTTGTAGCGGATCGGCGCCGGCGGCGCCGGCAAATCGCTGCAGGCTTTGCCGGCGGCTCAGCGGAGGATTACGTCACGCCTGACGACGCGTCGGTGAAGAAAGTGAATCACTGTCTGCGCGACGCGTCACGCCCAGCTTGATCTGCAGCGCTCGGATTCGCTGGCGATGAAGCAGCTTGCGCTTTCGATCCTTGTGAAATCGTGCTCGGTCTCCATTTCGCTGTGACATCAGTCCTCCATCTGCCAGCGTATCTGAAACCACGACTTGCGCTGTCCCGTTGTGGACAGCGAATCGGCGCAGAACGACCTTCGAGCTGCGATTCGACGCCTACGCCTTTCTCGAGTCGGCGGGACTCGCGAAACGCGTCGTGATGTACCGGCGCCGCGACCTCATCTTCTCCCAGGGTGATCCGTGCGACACCGTGATGTTCGGAACGACACGGTCTCGCGTGAACTTCTTCCTGAACAAGTTCCGCAAGCTCGGTTTCATCGAATACGACACGACGAGCCTCACGATCAATCCCTCCCTGCTGACAATCGTCGTCCACGAGTGACCGGGACGGCCGGCGTGCCGGCTGGAAGTCGCCGTACGAGCACTGTGCTGTTCTGAACAGTGCCCGATGGGGCGATTGCCTATACTCGAGAAGTGAATGTTCGCAGACGGACGCCGGCTGAAGACACCGCCGCGATTCTGCGCGATGCCGTGCAGGCGGGCGTGACCATCCCCATCCCTGGCGCGCGCGAGGCGCGGGCTGGCCGTCCGAATGTTCAACCGGCGGCGGCCGTCGTCACGAGCTCGTCCGCCCGTCACGCACCGATGGACGCGTTGTCCATTCGCCAACGCCTCGAGGCCGAGCGCGAAGGAGGCGGTGCGCCGAGCCAACGGCGGCCTGCGTCGGAACGGACACCGATCGCGACCCTGGTCCGTTGGCTGACGCGGCGACCACGAGAACCCGAGCACGCATGAGACATACGCTTTACGAAGATCCGGTCACCCACAAGTTCGCGCTGATCAGGCTGCCAGAGAAGTTCGCGGACGGCGACGCACTGCCGATCCTGCCGACGGAAAGATGGTTCAGCACGCACGAAGAAGCGATCGCCGCGCTGCCCGACTTGTTGAACCGGGACGAGTGAAGGGCGGTCGAATAATTGCCGCGAAGTCACGAAGACGCGAAGAGGAAACGGTGATTACGCCATTTGCGATCGCGGAGCAGCGATGACCCGCGCCGAAATGGAGGCGCTCGTGCGAGACGTCTGTATCCATTACGGGTTTCCGTTCGAGGTGGTGTCCGTCACGGCTTCGCCGGAGGGATGGACGGTCCGTGTCCGCGGCGGCACGGACGGCACGGTCGTATTCAGCGTCCACGATGGCCGTCCGCTGGCGATGCGCGTCGCGATTCACGAGAGACTACAGGCAGAATCCTGAGGCACCACGGAATCCGCCCCCTGCGCTCCGAGCCGGGGGACGTGACGTATACTGCATTCCGTCACACCACACCGCATCCGCCAACGTCCGAGCAGTAGCCGTTCTGCCACGGGTACGTGCCGACCAGCCGTTCTTCGGACATGCTGACCATTGGCGAAGCCCGCACGACGATTGTCGGCACGCCGTGGCGCGAGCGCATCCGCCGACCGGCGGACGTTTGCGGTTGTTCGAAGCTGGATGGGAGCGGCGTGGAACCTCGCTTGCCTGAACGCGCAACCCGCTCGCCCGAAAGGCTCGCGCTACAGGATGAAGGTTGCGCACATCAAAACGACGGCAGCGCGAGGCTTTCAGCCGAGCGTGGTCAGACCGCGATCCGCCGGATCCGGCGACGCCTGATCCCGTTTCTCGCGCTCCTGTATCTCATCGCCTACCTCGATCGCGTCAACGTGGGCTTCGCGGCGCTGCAGATGAACTCGGCGCTCGGTTTGTCGAGCCGCGTGTACGGCTTCGGCGCCGGCATCTTCTTCCTCGGATACTTCCTGTTCGAGGTGCCGAGCAACCTCGCGCTCGCGCGCGTCGGCGCGCGGCTGTGGATCGCGCGCATCGCGATCGTCTGGGGCCTCGTATCGATCGCGATGCTGTTCATCACGGGGCCGCGCAGCTTCTATGCGATGCGGTTCCTGCTCGGCGCGGCCGAAGCGGGATTCTTTCCCGGCATCGTGTTGTATTTCACCTACTGGTTTCCGGCGCCCGATCGCGCGCGCGCGATCGCGCAGTTCTCCACCGCAAGCATGGCGGCGGGCATCGTCGGCGCGCCGCTGTCGGGCGTACTGCTGTCGCTCCGCGGCGCCGGCGGTCTCGACGGCTGGCAATGGCTGTTTCTGGTCGAAGGCATTCCCGCCGTCGTGCTCGGAGTCGTCGCGCTGTTCTACCTGACCGATCGCCCGGAGGACGCGCAGTGGCTGCCGGCGGAGGAAAGGGCGTGGCTGATCGATGCGATGCGCAGAGAGCGCGATGCGCTGGAGCGGCCTGGCGCGAGCTCCGTGCGCACCGGCCTGTTCGATCCGATGGTCTGGCGGCTCGCGCTGAGCATGTTCCTCGTCGTCACGAGCGGATACGGCTTCAGCTTCTTTCTCCCGCAGATCGTGAAGGCGTTCTCCGGCGCGTCGGACCTCGCGGTTGGCATGTGGACGGCGATTCCGTTTCTCGTTGCCGCGATCGGGATGGTGAGCGTCGCGACGCATTCGGATCGCACGGGGGAGCGGCGGCGGCACGCGGCGGCGTGCGCGTGGCTTGCGGCGGTCGGTCTGACGGCCAGCTCGCTCTTGAGCGCGCCGGCCGCGCGCTTCGGGGCGCTGTCGATTGCGGCGATCGGCCTGTACAGCTTCACACCTCCGTTCTGGTCGCTGCCGACGGCGTTCTTGCGAGGCGACGGCGCCGCGGCGGGAATCGGATTGATCAACGCGGTCGGAAACCTTGGAGGATTTCTCGGACCGTACGTCATGGGGTGGACGAGAGACGCGACCGGAGATTACCTGGCGGGGCTTCGGTTCCTCGCCGCGGCCGCGGTCGTTTCGGGCATTCTCGTGATCACCGCTCGGCTGAAAGCCTCGCGCTACAGAGACGGTAACGCGAGTGTCGCGCTACAGAGACGGTAACGCGAGCCTCGCGCTACAGAGATGGTAGCGCGAGCCTTTTAGGCGAGCGTGCAGTTCAGGCGAGCGTTCTCGGAAAACCTGCCGTGTCGCTCGGCGTTGCCGTAACAGATCGTTTCGCCGAGGGCGATCACGTCGTAAGACAATTCGTGTCCGTCTGCTGGCACGAAGCGGGCCGAGCATAGACCACGAAAACCACGAAACCGCGAAACACACGAAATCACAAGATACGAAACGATGAGAGACGATCCAATTTCGTGAGTTTCGTGTCTTCGCGGGTTTCGTGGCCAACGCAGACGTCGCGATGTGCGTTGACTCCGTGTTCACTCTGCGATATACCATTTCACCCAATGAAACGCCGGTTGAAGGCGGTCGCGGGCGGCCGCTATACGGTGGACGCCGCCGCGAAGGCGCTGGAGCTCTTGAACGCGTTCTCGTTCCGCGAGCCGCGATTGTCGCTCGCCGAGCTCGCGGAGCGTACCGGCATCCCGCGCGCGACGGCGTTCCGCCTGATGTCGACGCTCGAGCAATCGGGGTTCGTCGTGAAGCACCACGGCGCGTATCAGCTCGGCATCAAGTGCTTCGTGCTCGGCAACATCGTCGCCGGCGGCCTCGATTTGCGCGAGACGGCGCATCCGCACCTGGTGGCGCTGCGCGACGCCACGCGCGAGACGACCCAGCTGGCGATTCTCGATCACTGGCAGGTGGTCTACCTCGATCGAATTCTCGGGCCGTTCCCGACCGGCTTCATGCGCTCGCGCGCCGGCGCCATTCTGCCGGCGTACTGTACCGGCCTCGGCAAGGCGCTGCTCGCGTATCGTCCGGAGGCCGAAGTCGCCGCGTGGGCGGCGACGCAGAAATTCGCGGCGCTCACGCCGCGGACGATCACGTCCGCGAAGCGGCTGCTGAAGGAGCTCCGCATCGTGCACGAGCGCGGCTACGCGGTGGACGACCAGGAGCGCGAGAAGGGCGTGCGGTGCCTCGCCGCGCCAGTACGCAACCATACCGGCGACGTCGTCGCCGCGATCAGCATCGCCGGACCGATCGATCGCATGCCGCAGCGGCTCGAGGGGAGCGATCTCGCCGAGGCCGTGACGGCCGCTGCGCGCGCGATTTCCATTGACCTTGGAGCCGTTGGCGAAGACGTGTCGGACCGCGCCGCCCTGCCGGCGCATGGAGGTCGAAGGTGAAGAGAGCCGTCGTACTGTGTCTCATCGTCGCCGCGAGTCTGTGGCCGCGGCCGGTCGCCGCTCAGGCGGTCACCGGGACCATTCTGGGTTCGGTAACAGACACCACGGGCGCCGCCGTTCCGGGCGCGACCGTCACGCTCACCAATCTGGGCACCGGGCTGACACGCACGGTCGTGACCGACTCGGTTGGTGAATACACCGCGCCGTCGCTCCCAACGGGCAAGTACCGGCTCGTGTCCGAGCTTCCCGGCTTCAAAACCGTCACGATTCCCGACATCGATCTGGGCGTCGACCAGCGCGTCCGCATCAACGTGCAGCTGCAGATCGGCGCGGTCGCCGAGAACGTGACCGTCGCCGCGAGCTCGCCGCTCGTGCAGATTGCCTCGTCGGAGCTCGGCACGACCGTTCAGGAAGAGCAGATCAAGACGCTGCCGCTGAACGGCCGCAACTTCGTCAACCTCACGCGCACCGTTCCCGGAATCGTGCGCGGCATTCCCGGCGCGAACATCGACGGCGCGGGCAGCCTGGCGTGGCGTGCGTCGGCGTCGTTCTCGGCGAACGGGCAGCGTCCGCGCGACAACAACTACATGCTCGACGGCGTCGACAACAACGAGACGTGGCTGCAGACGGTGGTGCTGTTCCCGAGCGTCGACGCGCTCGACGAGTTCAAGATGCAGACGAGCACCTACTCCGCGGAGTTCGGCCATTCGCTCGGCGGCGTGGTGAACCTGCAGATCAAATCGGGATCGAATGCGATGCACGGCAGCGCGTTCGAGTTCCTGCGCAACGATGCGTTCGACTCGAACAACTTCTTCAACAACCGCGCGGGGCGGCCGAAGCCCGATTTCAGCCAGCATCAGTTCGGCGGCACGGCCGGCGGCCCGATCGTGAAGGACAGGACGTTCTATTTCTTCGATTATCAGGGCTACCGCGTGAAACAGGGACAGACGTACCTGTCGACCGTGCCGTCGGCGAAGATGCGCGCCGGCGATTTCTCCGAGCTCAATCGCGTCATCTACGATCCGGTCACGCACCTGCCGTTCCCCGGCAACGTCATTCCGCAGGAACGCTGGGATCCGGCCTCGAAGAACATCCTCAACCAGTTGATTCCTGAAGCGAACACCGGCGGTGTTGCGGGCGCGAACGGCCAGACGATCAACAACTACCTGATCAACCCGACGCTCGAGCGCCAGGACAATCAGATCGACGCGAAGGTGGATCACGCGCTCACCGGCAAGAACCGGTTCTTCGTGCGCTACAGCTACGAGAAGACGCACCGGGTGCTGCCGGCGACGCTGCCACACGGCGACGCGGGGTTCACCTTCGGCGCCGGCGAAGGCAACATCAAGGCGCAGGGGCTGGCGCTGAACGACACGCACACCTTCAGCTCGAACTGGCTGAACGAGTTCCGTCTCGGCTGGAGCTCGATCAAGTTCTTCATGACGCCGGTCGATTATCTGCAGAACCCGGCAAAGTCTGTGGGATTGCCCGGCATCAATCTGAACGACGCCACGTCGGCGATGAGCCAGATCATCTTCACGACGACGACCGGCGGCGGGAACGGCTCGAGGAATCTCGGATCGAACGGCAACCAGCCGCTCATCACGAACCAGAACGACATCCAGTTCTTCGACAACGTGACGCACGTCGCCGGCCGTCACACGCTCAAAGCAGGCGGCAGCTTCACGCACCGCTCGCGCGAGATTCTCAACGCAGACACCATCGTCGGCCGCTTCGACTTCACGCAGAACCTCACCTCGAACTGCGCCGGCATCACGAGCGGCTGCACGCCGATCGGCAACACCGGATTCGACGTGGCTAGCTTCCTGCTCGGCTACGCCAGCAACGCGAGCCGCGCGCTCTTCGACGCGAACACCTACAACGAGGTGCGCCCCGAAGCCGCCGCCTACTTCCAGGACGACATCCGCGCGACCGATCGTCTGACGATCAACGCCGGCCTGCGCTGGGATCTGTTCGTGCCGTGGGTCGAGGTCGACGATCGTCAGTCGAATTTCGACGTCCCGACCGGCAGGTTCGTCGTCGCGTCGCAGAACGCGGTCATCAACGGCATCAGCGTCGGCCGCTACCTGCAGACCTATTCGCGCAAGGATTTCGGTCCGCGCTTCGGCTTCGCGTACGACGTCACCGGGAACGGCCGCACGATCGTCCGCGGCGGCTACGGCATCTTCTGGAACTTCACGCCCGGCGGCACCTCCTCGTCGAAGGCGCAGAACCAGCCGTTCCTGCAGGCGCAGGCGTTCACGACGACCTTCGGCACGAACATCCATCTGTCCGACGGTCTGCCGCCGCCGCCGGGCGTGCGTCCCGATCTGCCGCCGGCCGGTTCCACGCGATCGGCGTTCGACCCCAACTTCCGCGACGCGCACGCGCACAACTTCAACGTCAACGTGCAGCGGCAGTTCGGCGCCAACTACATGATCGAGGTCGCGTATTCCGGATCGCGGACGAAGGACGCTGCGCTCAAGACCGATCTGAATCAGGCGCCGCCGATCGTCGGCGTCACGGATCAGAACGTCAACCGTCCGTTCGCGAAGATCGATCCGGCGCTGCGCACCGTCGGCACGCTGTCGAGCACCGGTTACGTGGAATACAACGGCCTGTTGATGAAATTCCAGCGCCGCTCGGCGAACCACTTCTCCTTCCTGAACTCCTACACGCTCGGCCGCGCCATCGATCTCAACTCGGACAACGACGGCACGGTGACGCTGACCAACATCTTCAATCCGGAGTACAACCGAGGGCCGGCCGACTACGACGTCATGCAGACGTTCAGCTCGAACTGGATTTACGAGCTGCCGTGGGCGGCGCAGCGGGCGTACGGCGGCTGGCAGATCAGCGGCATCCTGTATCTGCGCACCGGCCTGCCGATCACGATCACGCAGTCGCAGACGATGCTGTCGACGGGCATCACGAACAACCGTCCCGACACGATCTGCGACCCGGTGCTGTCGAACCCGACGATCGCGCAGTGGTTCAACACGTCGTGCTTCAGGCAGACGGCCGATTCGAGCGGCACGTTCGGCAACACCGGACGCAACAGCGTGCGCGGTCCGGGCGACTTCAACGTCGACCTGTCGCTGATCAAGAACACGAAGATCGGGGCGATGCAGACCGAAGCGCGAATCGAAGCGTTCAACATCCTGAACCACCCGCAGTTCGCCAACCCCAACGGCCAGCTGGGCAACTCGGCGTTCGGCACCATCTCCGCGATGCTCGCGAGCCCGTCGTGCGCGCTGTGCGGGACGACGGAGCGGCAGGTGCAGGTGGCGGTGAAGATGAAATTCTGAGACATCTGAAATTGCTGATTGCAGATTTCAGATTGCTGATTGATTGCCGATTGGCGGCATTCAATCGACGAGCAATCGGCGCCTGCAATCAGAACAATCAGAACAATCAGCAATCAGCAATCTGAAATCAGCAATGTTCCATTGGGGTCTCATCGGCGCTGGTGATATCGCGCGTCGCCGCGTCGCGCCGGCGATGCGCGATTCGCCGGCGTGCGAGCTCGTCGCGGTCAGCCGCGCGCGCGCCGACCTGGCGGCGGAGTTCGCCTCGGCCTTCGGCGCTCGCCGTTGGCATGCGCGCTGGCGCGACCTCGTGGTCGACCCCGAGGTGGAAGGCGTGTACGTTGCGACCCCGGTCCACGTCCACGCGGAGCAGACGATCGCTGCAGCCGAAGCGGGAAAGCACGTTCTCTGTGAGAAGCCGATGGCGATGGATGCGGCCGAATGCGATCAGATGATCGCGGCCTGCCGCGCCAACGGCGTGCGGCTGGGGATCGCGTACTATCGACGTTTCTATCCGGTCGTGCAGCGGATCAAGGCGCTCGTCGCATCGTGTGAGATCGGCGATCCAGTCGTCGCGCAGATGACCGCGTTCGAGCCGTTCGATCCGCCGCCCGATCATCCGCGCATCTGGTTGCTCGATCCGTCGCGAGCGGGTGGCGGCCCGATGATGGACTTCGGCTGCCATCGGATCGAAGTGCTGCTGCACCTGTTCGGCGCGGTGCGGCGTGCGGCAGGCGTGACGGCAAATGTCGTCTTCGCGCGCGCCGTCGAGGACACATCTGCGGTGGTCCTGCAGTTCGATCGCGGCCCCTGCGCCACGCTGGCCGTGACGCATGCCGCCGGTGAGCGCCGCGACACGCTCGAGATCGCCGGCTCGCGCGGATCGATTCAGGTCGGCGATCTCAACAGCGGCGAGCTGCGTATCCGCGTCGAGGGCGTCGAGCGCCACGAGTCGCATCCGCCTGCTGCAAACGTGCACCTGCCATTGATTGAAGACTTCGTCGACGCCGTCGCCGGCAATCGTGCGCCGGCCGTCGACGGCGAGATGGGACGGCGCGTTGCCGCCGTCGAGGACGAGATCTATGCTGTCGCGCCGTCACTTCGTTAAGAGCCTTGGTGCCGTCGCGGCGTTCGGCGCGCGCGGCGTGTACGCGCAGCCGCCGCAGCCGGGACCGGCGACGCCGCCGAGCACCGTCAGCACGCCGCCGCGCGACTTCAGCCCGAACGCGCCGCCGAACACCTACATGGATCCCGACATCGTCGTCGTCGATCCGATGTTCGGCAGGTATGTGCTCGGCAACACGCCGATCAAACGGCTCTGGACCGGTGCGCTCTGGGCCGAGGGACCGGCGTGGTGTGGAGAGGGTCGGTATCTCGTCTGGAGCGACATCCCGAACAATCGTCAGCTTCGCTGGCTCGAAGACGACGAGCGCGTCACGGTGTTCCGCAATCCGGCGAACAACTCGAACGGCAACACCTTCGACTTCCAGGGACGCCAGCTCTCATGCGAGCACCTGACGCGCCGCGTGGTCCGCTACGAGCACGACGGGACGGTGACGGTGATCGCCGAATCGTTCAACGGCAAGCGTCTGAACTCGCCGAACGACGTCGTACCGCATCCCGACGGCAGCTACTGGTTCACCGATCCGCCGTACGGCCGCAGCCTGTACGAGGGTAAACCCGAGCCGCGCGAATTGCCGACGGCGGTGTATCACGTCGACAAGAGCGGAAAACTGACGCAGGTGATCACCGAGGATCAGGTTCCGGATCCGAACGGGCTCGCGTTCTCTCCCGATTACAAGAAGCTCTACGTCGTCAGCACCGGCAGAGGACCGGGCGATGCCGGTCCCGGCGGCAAGGGCGACGTCTTCGCGGCCGACGTCGCGTCGGACAACACGATCTCGTCGCCGCGCCGCTTCGCCGATTTCATCGTCGACGGCGTGAAGTGCTCGCCCGACGGGGTTCGGTGCGACGTCGACGGCAACGTCTGGTGCTCGAGCAACGCGGGACGTTCGATCGGCTACAGCGGCGTCACCGTGTGGACGCCGCAGGGCAAGTTGATCGGACGCATCCGTCTGCCCGAAGCGTGCGCGAACCTGTGCTTCGGCGGACCCAAACGCAACCGCCTCTTCATGGCCGCGAGCCAGTCGCTCTACTCGGTTTACGTCAACACACAGGGAGCGGCTCCCGGATAAAACTCTTTCCAAGTACGAACGAACTAGATATTTCTCCTGCGCGCTCAGCGGCTGCGTTTCGACGTTCTGGCCGCGCGAATCCGTGCTGCGTGCGAGCGCACCCGCTCGTCGCGCGTTCCGGTTCGCAACGCGCGCTCCGACGCGGCGAAGGCGTCGTCGATCCGGCCAACCTTGTAGTACGCCCACGCCAACGCGTCCCGGGTGAAGATATCGTCGCGTGTGGCGGCGACGGCCTGGGCGATCGCGAGCGCTTCCGGCAGCTTGCGATCCCGCTCCGCGAGGAACAGCGCCAGGTTCGCTTCGGTTTGCGCGACAGCGGGTCCAGCCAGATCTTCCGCCAACTGATAGTAATGCTCCGATGCGGTGACATCGCCGCGTTCGGCGTAGAGATCGCCGATTCGCGATGCGAGGTCGAGCGTCGGCGTACGTTTCAGCTGTTCGAGATAGATGGCCAGCGCCTCGTCTCGTTTTCCGCGTGCAGCGTTCACCTTGCCAAGGCCGATCACCGCCTGCGGATAGTTCGGAAACACGAATGCGGCTCGACGATATTCGCGAATCGCGTCGTCGAACCTTTCCAGCTTCAGATCCAGCTCACCGATCTGCGCGGCGTACCACGCCTGCGCCTCCGGATCCTGAACCGGCGTCGCCTGCTGCGCCATCTGCATCGCCTGTAACGCGCCCGCGGGGTTTCCCCGCAGCTCGCGCGCGTAGGCGACGCGCGCGTACGCCGCGGCGCTCGGGCGCATCGTGACCATCGTGTCGAACGCCTCGAAGGCCTTGTCGTACTCGCCGAGCTCGATCAGGGCGTCGCCCATGACGCCGTAGTTCCACGCGTCCTCAGGCCGCAGATCGCGCGCGCGTCGAGCGGCTTCGAGCGCCTCGCGGAACCGGTGCTGCGAGAGCTCGATGGCGCCGAGCATTCGCAGCGCGTCGTACTGCGCGGGCATTTCTTCGAGGACCGTCTTCAACACTTCACCGGCTCGATTCGCCGGCCGGCCGTCGGCGGTCGCGCGAGCCTGACGCAGCAGCGCATCGGCGAGCAGTACCGCCGCGCCGATGTCGCGAGGTTCCCGGCGGATGCGATCCTCCATCTCCGTGATGCGTTGCCGCAGCCCTTCGCTCGACGTCGGCGGCCCGCCCGGCATGCCGACGGCCGGCCCGATGGTGATCGGCTCATCGCGAGGCGGTGAAACCCGCGAAATCAGGTGCGGCGCGACCGCCGCCGCGATTCCAGCGAGAATCGCGACGGCGATAGTGAGATGGCGTGCACGCGTCGAGGACAGCATCTATGGAACCTCATAGCCCTGATGCGGCGTCGCGACGTACGGGAATCGGCTGAGAAACGGCTTGTCGTTCGCGTCGACGCCGTCGCCGAGCAGATCGTTCGGGCTCTTGTCGGGAAGGCCGAGTGCGGCGTGCAGGATCGGGCCGTAGCCTTCCGCGAACGCGCGCAGGTCGATGTCGACGATGTCGTCTTCGAGGCGGCGGCCGTTGGGGAATCCGGCGAAGTCGCCGGCGAGGACGCCCAGCCGGTTGCCCATCCCGACGGCGGCGCTCGGCGCGATCGCGGTGTTGAGTCGCAGGAGATCGGCCTTCCTGGGTCCGGTGAAGTTCAGTCCCGGGACGCCCGTCAGCAGAATCGCGACGAGGTCGGCGCGGCCCGTTTCGGCGATCGGCATGAGCGCGCCGCCTGCGTGACCCTGCGGCGGCGTTCCGTACAACGCGTTCTCCAGCCGCGATACCTCGGGATTGGTGTAGAAGCTCTCGAACTGCCCGTCGTCTTCAGGGTCCGTTCGGTTCCACGAGTCTTTTCGTCCGAGCGGGATCACGACCTCGTTGATGAGCGGTTCGCCGAGCCGCGACACCTGCACGAACGGTCCTTCGTCGTTGCTCATGCCGTCCTTCCGCAGGATGCGGACCTGCTGACGGCTTGCGCTCGCGTAGACGCCGATCGTCGTCCGCGGGCTCTGCACGAGCTGCGCGATCGGCACCTGGATCGCGATCGAGTGCGTGTTGTACCGCGCGACGGCGTCGCGTCCCGGCTCCGGCGGCAGCGGGATGGCGTGGAAGGCGTTGAAAGGACGCAGTCCCGCGAGATCGAAGACCGAGCCCAGATCGACGAAGAAGGGATCGTCACGCTGGCCGGCGAAGACTTTGATGCCGCCGCGCAGCGTGTGCACCGCCGCGTCGGCGAGCGCAACATAGTTCGGTGTCGAGCGCGGCCCGATGTTGTCGGGCGGCGTCGTCAGGCTCGCGCCAAGCACTTCCGCCTTCTCCGAGCCGCCGCGACCCTGCCGGATCAGCCGCACGGTGTAGGTCTGGCGCCGGTTCCAGTTCGGATCGTCGAGCGAGGCGATGGGACCGGTGTTGTAGAGAAACGTGTCGGGATTTCGGGTTTCGGTCTGGAATCGGAATTGGTAGGTCAGGTCTTCCTTCGCGTCGCCATCGTTGTCGACGTGGATCTCGTAGAGGACCGTGTCGTCGAAGGCAGGAAAGTTCGGCCCGCCGGCCGGCGACTCGAGCGGGATGTAGTTGGCGATGATCGTCACCGTGTCGGGACGATCCGGGCTGCGGAATGCGTAGAGATCCGTGTTGTCGGCCATGGGATCCTGACTGATCAGCGGCGCTTCACGATGGCTGGACGCCCCGCCCGGCAGAATCTGCCAGGCGGCGATCGACGCCACCAGGCCAAAGGACAGAAGAGCTTTTTTCATCGCGCGGTCCTCCTTCATTTCTTAATCGCGGCGGGGCCCGGCATTGTCTTAACGCGGCGGGGCCCCACCCCCGCCGCGCAGACGCGCGCGGGCCGTAGCCCGCGCGCGTATCTAGAACAGAGCGTTGCTGCTTCAAGTGCCGAACTATGACATCTCATACGCACACTTCTACGGCTCGCGAGGTCAAGTGGATTGAGTTCTCTTGGCGACGTTCTGTTCTAAAAACGCGCGAGCGGTTTACGC
>Ga0209474_10000034_pt1 | contig 150145 bp, 133 predicted proteins | sample GraSoiAngelo_145_FD_185902 | JGI IMG/M metagenome (GOLD analysis project Ga0209474, IMG submission 185902) | Grasslands soil microbial communities from the Angelo Coastal Reserve, California, USA - 14_1009_05_20cm (SPAdes) (version 2) | ecosystem: Environmental > Terrestrial > Soil >... | reverse complement strand
CTGCCCGGAAAGGAGCGCGCCGGCCGCTTTCTGCTCGCCCGCTGTGCACATGGAGGCCCTGTCCGCCCTCCCTCGTCCACATCCTGTCCACAGGGTCGTTCCTCCCGCGGCCGCAATCTTGCCATCGCCTGAACAGGGCGCATGGAGGTGGGGCCCGGCGCTGGCGTCACCTCCTACCTCTCTGGACTTCGGACGTTTTTGGACGGCCACGCATTCACGCCCACATCGTCGCACCACGTCGTTGCGCCGCAGAGCGTCACCGACGGAAAGCATCACTGTGAATTCACTGTGGATAACTTGCGGTGACCTCCGGCAGAAGTCGGAGTAGCGCCTCACGGGTGTTCAGATCCGGGTCGTCGATCACTCGCTCGAGCAGCCGCGCGAGCACTTCGCCGACCTCGCGCCCGGGCCCGATGTGGAGCTCCCGCATCACATCCTCGCCGCGGATGGCGAGATCCGACACCTTCAGCGCCGCAGCGCGATCGATCTCCCGCTGGAAGCGGACTTCCGCTTCCGCCTGATTCGCCAGCCCTTCCTCGACGAGACGCCCCCGCGCCTTCAGATCCGCTCTTCGCAGCCCCCAGAGAGCGGGTAGCTCGGCGGGCCCGATGCGGGCCAGCACTCGGCGGACGGTGGCGTCATTCCACTCGGGGAGGAAGTGCCAGTTGTGCTCGGCCACCAGCAGCGCCACGCGCTCCGTCTCGCGGCGCGGAAATTTCAGCCGCTGCAGAATCGCGGCGGCGAGCTGCGCGCCGACCTTCTCGTGATCGTAGAACGTGTGCTCGCCCGGAGCGCCCTCCTTCGGCGCGGCGCAGCGCGGCTTCGCGACGTCGTGGAGCAGCGCCGCCAGCCGTACCACCAGGTCCGCCGGAGCGAAATCCACGCACCGCAGCGTGTGCTGCCAGACGTCCCAGCGGTGATACCGGTTCTGCGCGAACCTCACCGACTCGAGCAGCTCGGGGACGATGCGCGCGAGCAGGCCCGTGCTGAGCAGGAGCCGGAGCCCGCGACTCGGCGGCGCGCCCCGCACCAGCAGCTTGATCAGCTCCTCGCGCACCCGCTCCATCGCGACCTTCGAGAAAATCTCCAGCGTCGCCGGGATGGCGCGCCGGGTCGCGGGGTCGAGGGCGAGGCGCAGCGTACAGGCAAACCGGACGGCGCGGAGCGGCCTCAGCCCGTCTTCGCGAAAGCGCGCCACCGGATCGCCGACGGCACGCAAGCGGCAGCGCCGCAGGTCTTCCGCGCCGGAGAAGGGATCCCGCAGCACCCCGTCGATGGGGTCCCAGGCCATCGCGTTCACTGTGAAATCGCGCCGCGCCAGATCGCCGTCGATGTCGCCGAGGAACGTCACCGCGCTCGGCCGCCGTCCATCGAGATACGGGCCTTCACCGCGAAACGTGGTCACCTCGACGTTGTGCTCGCCGGTGACCACCGTCACCGTGCCGTGCTGCATTCCGGTGGGGACCACGCGCGGAAAGAGCTTCACCACCTGCTCGGGAAGCGCATCGGTTGCGACGTCGAAGTCCTGCGCAACCTTGCCGAGCAAGAGATCGCGGACGGCGCCGCCGGCGAGCCACGCCTGCTTCCCCGCTGCGCGCAACGTGCGGAGCAAGGCCATGACGTCGGCGGGAACGGCTTTGGCGTCCAGCACGCCCGTCAGCTATCACGCGTTGAATGGTGCGCCCAACAGGACTCGAACCTGTGGCCTGCGGTTTAGGAAACCGCCGCTCTATCCACCTGAGCTATGGGCGCCCGGTGTCCGAAACTCGGGGGAATCTAGCGCATCTCGCTTCCGCCCGAGGGGCCTTCAGTACGCGATCAGCGATTCGACGGGGCCGCCCGCCCCCACCAGGCGCTCGCGGCCCTTGAGGAACGTCAACTCGACGACGAAGAGGAAGGCGCCCACCTCGCCCTGCTGCTTTCGCACCAGCTGCGCCGCGCCCCAGGCGGTGCCGCCGGTGGCGAGCAGGTCGTCGACGATCGCCACCTTCTCGCCCGGCCGCACCGCGTCGACGTGCGCCTCGAGGACTCCCTTGCCGTACTCCAGCGCGTATTCGATCCGGTCCGTCCTGTAGGGAAGCTTCCCCAGCTTGCGGACGGGGGCGAAGCCGATCTTGAGGCGATCCGCCAAGGCGGCGCCGAAGATGAATCCTCGCGACTCGATGGCGACGATGCGATCGAACGCGCGACCGCGCAGCCGCCCTTCCATGTCGTCGAGGACGGATTGGAATGCCTTCGGCTCGCCGAGGATCGGCGTGATGTCCTTGAAGAGGATGCCAGGCTGCGGGAAGTCGGGAACGTCGCGGATCAGCGTGCGGACCTGTACCAGGGAGCCCATTCGCCGCATCCTCGCAAAAAACCGGCCGCCGGTCCCATGGGGGGGTTGGGACCGACGGCCGCGGGATCGGCCGAAGCCGGAAACCCGTGCGGTGTGTAGCAACGCGGCGCGTCGGCGGCAACGAAAAGCGTCAGCGCAGAAACCCCAGCGGATCCCGGGGCTGGGTACCGACGCGGACCTCGAAATGCAGGTGCGGTCCGGTGGCGTTGCCCGTCTTTCCTACCCGCGCGATCTGCTCTCCGCGCGACACCTTGTCGCCCTGCGAAACCAGGTTCTTCGCGTTGTGCGCGTACACCGTCACGACGTCGCGGTCGTGGGCGAGCAGGACCAGGTTCCCGTACCCGCGCTGCTCGCCCGAGAAGAGCACGATCCCGTCTTCGGCCGCGCGCACCGGGGTCCCCTCGGGACACGCAAGATCGATCCCGTCGTGGTGATCGCGCTCCCGCTCCCCGAATCCGGAGATGAGGACGCCCGGCGCAGGCCAGGCGAGGGGCTCGCCCAGCGCGGCGGGGTCGAGCCGCTGCACTCCCGCGCGAGGAATGGACGAAGGCGAGCGGCGGCGGACCGGAGCGCGAGTCATCAGCGGCGGATCGGGGGGCGGAATCGGCAGCTCCCGCTCCGCTCCCGGTACGAAGAGCGAGCTCCCTGCGGCGAGCTGGGCGGCATTCTCGAGGGCGTTCTCGCGCAGCATGATCTCCAGCGGTACCCCGTAGGTGCGGGCGATGCGCCAGAGCGTCTCGCCGGCGCGCACGTGGTGCACGACTCCGGCCTGCTGAATGACCTTTTCCTCGGGCCGCGCCGTGCGGTGCGCGCAGGCGCACGCGGAGACGCACAGGATGAGCGTCAGTCGCGCACGAGCCCGGGCAGCTCCCAATCCTTCAGCTCCTCGACGAGCTCCTTCCGGGTCAGGTCGAGGTGCAGCGGCGTCACCGAGATGAGCCGCCGATCGAACACCGCGTTGCAGTCGCTGCCCGGGACGTTTTCGTGCGCCTGCTCGTCTCCGCCAATCCAGTAGTACGCGCGCCCGCGAGGGTCCAATTTCTCGACGACCGCGGCCGCGTAGGACCGGCGGCCGATGCTGGTGATCTGCACGCCTTGCGGCGCTCCCGGCGGGACGTTCACGTTGAGCAGCGTCCCCGGGGGAAGGCCGTGGCGACCGATCTCGCGCGCGAGGGCAACGGCGAACTTCGCGGCGTGCGCGTAGTCGCGGGTCTTGATCAGGCTGATGGCGAAGCTGGGTACTCCGCCGACGCATCCCTCCATCGCCGCCGCGACCGTGCCCGAGTAGTGCACGTCGTTCGCGAGGTTCGGCCCCCGATTGATCCCGGAGGCCACCAGGTCCGGCGCCCGGCCCTTGGCCACGTGGTTGAGCCCGATGTAGACGGCGTCGGTCGGAGTGCCGTCGACGGACCAGCGCTCGATCTCCCCGTCCGGACCCCAGGGCGGGAGCTTCTCGATGCGCAGCGGACGGTGCAGCGAGATGCTGCGGCTGGTGGCGCTCTGCTCGCGGTCCGGCGCGCAGACCACTACTTCGCCGAGCTCGAGCAGCGCCTCCGCGAGCACCCGCAGCCCTTGCGCCTCTGCGCCGTCGTCGTTGGAGACGAGGATCCGCATGGCGCGCAATGTGGCTCAGCGCGCATCCGCCCGCAACGGCCGCTTGCCGGACCTGCGCGGCGGCCGCACACTGCGACCATGTCCGAAGCGCACACGCTGGCGTCGCCGCTGCCGACAGCGCCGGAGCGCCTCGCCGCCGAAGATGGAACGCCCCGGTTCGGCCTTTACGCCGGTTCGGTGGCGGATGCCCGCTTCGGAACGCTGAAGCACGTCCCGGGCCTGCTCGAGCGCCGCCTGATCGAGAAGAGATGGCAGTACGTCTTTCTCTCCACGCCGGAGATGATGCTGGCGCTGGCGGTCATCGACTGCGGATACCTGTCGACCGGCATCTGCGCCGTCTTCGACCGCGGTTCGGGGCGAATGCTCGTCGACGACAATCCGGTGCTGCCGCCGATCTGCGCGCAGGTGGCTGAAGAACCTTCGAGCGGGATGTCGGCGCGGTTGCTCGGCCCTCGCATTCGCGCGCGGATGCAGCGGGCGGGAAGCCGCATGTCCATCCAGGCGACCTGGGCGCATGCGGACGTGGACCTGCTCCTCGAGACGGACCGGGCGCCTCCGCCGATTACGGCCATCGCTCCCGCCGGCGCTGCCGGACGCTTCGATCTCACGCAGAAGACCGTGCTGGTTCCGGCGGAAGGCGAGGTGCGCGCGGGAAACGTCCATTTCCCTGTGCACGGCGCATTCGCCGGCCTCGACTACACGCATGGCCTGCTTCCGCGCGAGACCGCCTGGCGATGGGCGTTCGGGTGCGGACGCGCAGGTCCCCGCCTCGTCGCCTTCAACTTCAGCGACGGCTTTCTCCAGGGCGACGGCGAGAACGCAGTGTGGATCGACGGCGAGCCGCGTGGGGTCGGGCCAATCACATTCTCGTTCGAATCGCAGGCGCCGCTCGCGCCCTGGCGCGTTCAAGGCGGGGCGGGCCGCGTCGACCTCATCTTCCACCCCGAGGGGTTCCGCGCGCAGACGATCGATCTGAAGCTGATCGCCAGCCGCTATCTGCAGCCGTTCGGGACCTTCTCGGGCCAGATTGACGGGGTCGCCATCGAAGGCCTCCCCGGCGTCACCGAAGATCATGCTGCCCGGTGGTGACGGCCTTTCTCATCGCCTGTGCTGGGCGCGGTACTCGTCGCGGAGCTTTTTCACTTCGTCGTAGATCCCCGCCGGTACGACCTTGCCCCGCACGACCTCGTTCGCTTCCTCCGCCGCCTTCTGCCACTCCTCGAGGCTCGTGGGCTGCACGACGTTGAGGCCCCGCTTCTTCATCTGCGCGATCGCGTCCTCGTTCTGCTTGCGGATGTCGTCGCGCGTCTTCTTTCCGTAGTCCTCGGCGATCTCCAGCACCTTCTGGCGCAGGTCTTCGGGGATCTTCTCCCAGGTGTCTTTCCGCACCACCGTGGCGCCGGTGAGGAATCCCCAATGCATGTTCAACATATTGCGGGCGCGGGAGTACAGGTTGGTCGTGTACGCGTAGAGCGGCGACTGGGCGACGACGTTGATCATCCCGGAAGTCAGCGAAGGGACGAGGTCGGTGGAGGAGAGGACGACCGGATGGAACCCTGCCGCCTTCCAGGCCGCCTCCGCGCCGGGATCGCCGTTCCAGGTGAAGACCTTCCCTTTCCCGAAGTCCACCGGCGTCCGGTACGGCTGGGTGGAGAAGAGATAGACGAACCCGACCTCGCCCCAATGCAGCACCTGGTAGTTGCGCCGGGCGATCGCGTCCTCCAGCTTGCCGCGGATCTTCTCATGGACGTAGTCGTACTCCTCGTAGGAGTCGATCATGAACGGCACGTCCTCCGCCTGCGGCTCGGGCGTGATCTCGTGCAGCCCGATGGCGGTGATCGACGCGGCGTGGAGCTGCCCGATCGACATCTTCCGGATCATCTCGCCTTCGTTGCCCTGCGTGCCGCCGGCGTAGATCTTCAGCTCTACCTTGCCGTTCGTCGTCTTGGAGACGTCCTGCGCCATCGACATCAGCAGCTGGTGCCAGGTCGATCCCTGCGGCGCCAGGGTTCCGAGCTTGATGCGCACGGGCGCCTGCGCGGAGGCGGCGGTGGCGGCGAGGGTGAGCGCGAGCGCGAGTCGATTCATGCGAAGAGTCCTCAGTCGGGAAAGACGTCGTCCTCGTGCGCGAGCAGGTAGCGGGCGCGGCGCTGGGCGAGCACGTTGACGAGACGGTTGTTGCGCGCCTTCGGCTGATCGACGTCGAACGAAGCGGCCTCCTTGAGCAGGCCCTCGTACTCGCGCTTGTTCTGCGCCGGGCCGGACACCGCCTCTGCATAGGTGACGAGCGGCGAGATTTTCTCTCCCCGGGACAGCTCCCGCACGCGGTCGAAATGCTGCCTCTGCCTTTGCGGAGTGGTCCCTTCCGGCCGCGCCGGATCGAAGGTGATGGCGAACTCGTGCAAGGCCCCGTGATCGTAAGCCTCGTCGAGCTGCAGCGCACGATCGAGCAGCGAAGCAATCAACGGAACGTCGCCGACCAGCTCGAGGTCCCGCTTGTTCGCGGCGATGGCCGCTGCCCAGGACGCGAGCGTCCAATAGAGCAGCGGGACGTCATCCTTCTGCAGCCTGGAGAGGCCCGCAGGCGTGCGCAACTCCTGAAGACCGACGCCGCGGGCGAGCTTCAGCCCCTCGGCTCCGTAGTCCCGCGCCCGCAGGTACATGCGGCGCGCGCGGAGCATGGCGGCTTGCGCCTGGTCGCGTGGCGCGCCGAGCTCCGCCGGCTGCTGCAGGAAAGCGTACGCGTACTGGGTGAAGCCCCGCGCCAGGCCAAGCCGCAAGGCGACGTGATCGTCGAGCTCGTCGGAGAGGGTCTCCATCGTCTTGAGCGCGAAGGGCACCGCGTCCCGCACCAGCTCCGGATCGTCCTCGCGCGCGAACGCGCTGCCCTCTCCGGTATCCGCGATCGCGTCGGCGACGTGGTTCAGCGCGAAGCGCTTCGGAGAGCAGGCAAGCAGGAGGAGGAGCGGAGCGAACTTGATCGCGCGCAAGATGGGCGAGAGTGATATTGACGCTGCCCTGGAAGTCAACCTTTGCAGCGAGAGGGAGTCGGATTGGACGCGCCGCCCGCAGCCGCCCACGTTGCCGGAGCGCCCGAAGCACCCGGGGAAAGACCAGCAGGCACCTCGTTCGAGCGCTGGGCGCTCGTCGCCATCGTGCTCACGATGGTGCTTCTTCCCACTCTCGAGGCGGCAGTCCGCCGGCTCACCGGCTCCGGCGTTCCCGGTGCGGCCGTCTACACCCAGCACCTCACGCTCTGGGTCGGCTTCCTCGGCGCGATGCTCGCCACTTCCAGCGGACACCATCTCGCGCTTTCCACCGTCGACTTCCTCCGCGAGGGTTGGCCGCGCGAGCTGGCGCGGTCGTTTGGCAGCGCCGTCACGACACTGATCTGCGCCGTCCTCGCTTACGCGTCATTCGACATGGTGCTGCTCGACAAGGGCCGGGTCGACACGCTGGCCGGCGGCGTTCCCGAATGGTGGTTCGAAGTGGTGATGCCGATCGGCTTCGCGGTGATGTCGGTGCGCGGAGCGATGAAGGCACCGACCCGGCGGTCGAGGATCTTCTGCTTCGTCATCATCGCAGCGGTGCTGCCGTTCGTCGTCTCGCGCGCCCTCGCGGTCAAGGGCGCCGGCTTTCTCACCATGCCCGATGGGCCGACGCTGCTGCACGGTCACACCGCGCGCTTCGGCGCGCCCGCGGGCCTTCTCCTGTTCGCCTCGTTCCTGCTCGGGGCTCCCGTGTTCGTGGTGATGGCGGGCTTCGCGCTGCTGCTCTTCTACCTGGCGGCGACGCCGGTCGCTTCCGTCCCGGCGGAGACCTTCCGGCTCGTGGTCTCTCCGACGCTCCCCGCCATCCCGCTGCTCACCGTGGCCGGGTACGTGCTCGCCGAAGGGGGCGCGTCCAGGCGGCTGGTGCGCGCGGCACAGGGCTGGTTCGGCTGGATGCCCGGGGGCCTCGCGGTGATGGCGGCGTTCGTCTGCGCCCTCTTCACCACTTTCACCGGCGCGAGCGGCGTCACCATCCTCGCGCTCGGCGGGATCATCCTGCCCGCCCTGATCAGCGAGAAATATCCCGAAGGCTTTTCGCTCGGCCTCGTCACTGCCGCGGGGAGCCTCGGGCTCCTCTTCCCCCCGTCCCTGCCGGTGATTCTCTACGGCGTCGTCGCCGGAGTAGCCATCGATCATCTGTACATCGGCGGCCTGGTTCCCGGCCTGCTGATGGTCGTCCTGGTGGCCGCGTACGGGGTGTGGATGGGAATCCGGAACAAGACGCCGCGACAGCGCTTCGAGGCGCGGGAGGCGTTGCGCGCGCTCTGGGTCGCGAAGTGGGACCTGGGCCTGCCGCTCTTGATCATCGTCGCGGTGGCGAGCGGTTTCGCCACCATCGTCGAGTCGGCAGCGCTGGGAGCGGCCTACGCCATCGTCGCGGAGATCGTCCTTCACCGGGATGTGCACCCGACGCGCGACCTCCCGCGCGTGCTCGTCCACGCTTCCACGCTGGTAGGCAGCGTCGTCATCCTGCTCGGCGTCGCCTTGGGCATGACCAGTTATCTGGTCGACGCGGAAATTCCTACCCGCTTGCTCACCTGGGTGCAGGCGCACATCCATTCGCAGTGGGAGTTCCTGCTCGCGCTCAACGTGCTCTTGCTGGTGCTCGGGAGCGTGCTCGAGATCTACTCGGCCATCGTCGTGCTCGCGCCACTGGTCGCGCCGCTCGGGGCCGCGTTCGGCGTCGAGCCCGTGCACCTGGGAGTGGTCTTCCTCGCCAACTTGGAGCTGGGATTCCTCTTTCCGCCGATGGGGCTCAACCTCTTCCTCAGCGCGTCGCGTTTCCAGAAGCCGCTGCCGCTGCTCTACCGGAAGGCGCTGCCCTTCCTGGTGATCATGGCCGTCGGAGTGCTGCTGATCACGTACGTGCCGGCGATCACCACCGGCGTGGTGTCTTTGCTGAAGCCCGCGCGTTAACCCCGCTTCTCCAGCGAGACGTAGTGGGTCTCCCGCGGACCCGTATAGATCTGCCGCGGACGGCCGATCTTCGTGGAAGGATCCTCGATCATCTCCTTCCAGTGCGCGATCCACCCCGGCAGCCGGCCCAGCGCGAACATCACGGTGAACATCTGGGTGGGGATCCCCAGCGCCTTGTAGATGATGCCCGAGTAGAAGTCGACGTTCGGGTACAGCTTGCGCTCGACGAAGTACGGGTCGCGCAGCGCGGTCTCCTCCAGCTGCTTCGCGAGGTCGAGCATCGGGTCCTTGACGCCCAGCTTCTCGAGGACGTCGTCGCACGCCTTCTTGATGATCTTCGCCCGGGGGTCGAAGTTCTTGTAGACGCGGTGGCCGAATCCCATCAGCCGGATGCCGCTCTTCTTGTCCTTGACCTGGCCGATGAACTCCTGCGCGCTCAGCCCCTTCTTCCGGATGTCCTCCAGCATGTCCATCACTTCCTGGTTCGCGCCGCCGTGCAGAGGACCCCACAGCGCGCAGATGCCCGCGGAGATGCTGGCGAAGAGGTTCGTCTGGGCGGAGCCGACCATGCGGACGGTGCTGGTCGAGCAGTTCTGCTCGTGATCGGCGTGGAGGATCAGCAATAGATTGAGCGCCCGCACCGCGACCGGGTCGGGGCGGTATTCCTCCGCCGGGACCGCGAACATCATCCGGAGGAAGTTCGCGCAATAGTCGAGGTCGTTGCGCGGGTACATGAACGGATGCCCGATGTTCTTCTTGTACGAGAAAGCCGCGATGGTGGGCAGCTTGGCGATCAGGCGCGCGATGGTGATATCGCGGTATTCGTCGGCCTTTGCGTTCAGCGCGTAGGGATAGAACGAGCTGAGCGACGACACCATCGCGGAGAGGATCGCCATCGGGTGCGCGGTCATCGGGTATCCGTCGAAGAACCGGCGCATGTCCTCATGGATCATCGAGTGGCGGGTGAGCAGCCGCTCCCAGCGGGTCATCTCGTCCCGCGTAGGCAGGTGGCCGTAGATCAACAGATACGCCGTCTCGGTGAAGGTGCTCCTCTCCCCCAGCTCCTCGATGGGAACGCCGCGGTAGCGCAGGATGCCCCGCTCGCCGTCGAGGAAGGTGATGGCGCTCTCCGTCGAAGCGGTGTTCATGAACGCCGGATCGAGCGTCACCAGTCCCGTCTTCCCGCGCAGGTCGGAGATGTCGACTGCCCGCTCGCCCTCGGTTCCCTCTATGACCTGAAGGTCCAGCAGCTCTTCCTTGCCTGCATTCATGCTGACGGTCTTCTCGGGCACGGTCGCTCCTTCGCTCTGGATGCCTGCGGGCAACGTGGTCTCGCGCGGCGCTGGCAAAGAGTCAAGAGGCGAGCCGCGCGAGCAGTTCGCCCAATTGAAACGGCGCATCGCAGCTCGCGCGCAAAGGCGCCCGGCTTGTTCGTCAGCACGCCGCGGGCATGGGGAGGCCTCCGGAGCAATTCCGCGATGCCGTCGTAGACCTCCCCGATGAAGCCGTGGATGACACGGGCGGGTTCCGCGCGGGAAGGCCCAAGCGCGCCAGCATCGCGTTCACACTGTCGGCGAGGTCGTCGCGCGAATCGACCAACGTCCCGTCCAGGTCGTAGATGACGCCCTCGAGCATCGCGAACCTTTAACCCGCTTCCACGCCTGGGTGTCGTGCTGCCGGACGCTGCCTGGAGGCAACCCTGATGAAGGTCACCCCGGTCTTTTCTTCCCTTCTTGCTGCCGCGGCGCTCGCCGCCTGCGGCAAGACGGGCACCACCGACGATTTCCGCGCCGCGGCGCCGACCTCGGACAAGATCGCCATTTCCGAATACGACGGCGACCCGGTCGGCGGCACCGCCGCCGACGATCCGTCTTCGAGCGCACAGCAAGCGGCGAGGCCGGAGTGCCATCCGCACCTGTTCGTTCGCACACACGAGATCATCGGCAGGCTCAACCGGCATTTCGCCAAGCACCTGCACCATGTCGAGGAGCTGATCGAGAACAATCCGCTCAGCGACGGGGAAACCAGGACCTGGGAGAACATCCGGGCCGGCCTGGACCGGAAGTTCACCATGACCCGCACCGCGAACCTCGACGGCTCCGTCACCTATGACTTCGAGCTCGACGTCGCGAGCGTGCCCGCCAGCGGGTCGCTCTCGTTCGTCAAGGTGATGTGGGGGTCGATCACGCATTCCGGCCCCTCCGTCGAGGCAAGCGATGCAGGAACGACCGAGGCCGTCGAGAACAAGGGCGTCGTGACGTTCGACTTCACCGCCCTCGCCTCGGTCAAGACGTCCGAGCGCGCCCGCGGGCAGATCACCGACACGTTCGACAACGTGCGCGACCCGGCGAAGGGCGTGAAGAGGGTCGCCAGCGTCGTCCTGACCAACTTCGTGCCGGAGGAAGGAGATCCCCACGGACCGCGGAGCGGCAGCTACTCGTGGGAGCGCGAGCCCGGCGTGGGCGGCAAGTTCCGCTTCCAGGACACCGTGACGCTATTCTGCCTGCCGAACCCGACGGGCGTGCAGTCCGACGTCACCACCATCTCGCGCTGGTACAAGGCGGACGACGGCCAGGTGCACGGACGCAGCGACTCGATGGCGAGGGGCGGCCAGCTCCCGACCGGCGATACCTGGATGGGCGTGACCTGCGCCAAGGGCCAGACGACAGCCATGCCTGCAGAGGGCTTCTGGATGATGAAGCTCGAGGACAGTACCGGCGCGACGCTGAGCTCGCAGATGTCGCAGGTGGGTACCGATCCTTGCGATCCGTTGCTCGGTGCCGTGCCCAGCGCCACCGGCAACAACACCGACTACGACTTCCCCACGGATTTCAGCGCGATCACCTTCCCGGGTGAATGGTAGTTGTCGCTGCAGCCCCCGACGACACACGGGAGGCGTCCGGCTCCGGCCGGGCGCCTTTTGTGTTTCCATGGGACGGATGCGGATGTGCCACGTGCCGGCGGGTGAGTTCTGGATGGGGACCGATCCGCCCGAAGGCCAGCAGAACGAACATCCGCGGCGGCGCGTGACCACGGCGGCATACGCCATCGGAGAGGCGCCGGTCACCAACGCCGAGTTCGCCGCGTTCGTCGACGGCGGCGCCTACCGGGATCCCTCGCTCTGGAACGAGGCCGGCTGGCGCTGGCGTGAGCAAGACGGAATCGCCGCTCCGCGCTTCTGGAACGACGCTGCGTGGCGCGACTACCTCGCGCCAGACCAGCCGGTGGTCGGCGTGAGTTGGTACGAGGCGGACGCCTTTGCCCGGTCGCTGGGAATGCGCCTTCCTGCGGAAGCGGAATGGGAGCGCGCGGCCCGTGGCGACGACGGCAGGCGCTTCCCCTGGGGCGACGACTGGATTCCGGCCAACGCCGCGCACCGCGGCGGCCTCCGCCATACCCTGCCCGTCCGCTCGCTTCCTTCGAACCGCAGCCCGCACGGGCTCTACGATTGCGCGGGCAACGTCTGGGAATGGTGCGCGGACGAGTATGCAAAGGGCTTGCGCAGCGCTCGCGGCGGCTCCTGGAACGCGCACCCTCCCCAGCTCCGTTGCGCCGCGCGCAACGCCTGGCCGCCGGACGCCCGATTTTCCAATCTCGGGTTCCGCGTCGCCCGTTGAGCGGCGGCTAGATCGCGGTGATCAGTACCCGCTGGACGGCGTTGTTGCCGTAGCCGAGCTCGTTCCATTCGGGCTCGTCGGGCTGGGTCCTCCCCTGGAGATCAGTCGCGCGGCAAGCGAGGAGGTACCGGCCCCGCACTTTCGGCGTCCAGCGAAGCTCGAAGCGGCGCCAGGAGTGCGGCAGCGCGGGGCCCACGAGACGGGCCGGGTGGCGCTGGCCATCGATTTCGACGTCGACACCATCGATCCCGTCGCCGCTCCACGCGAGACCCGAAAGGAGGATGCGAGCTCCGGCGCGGACCCGTTCTTCCAGGCCGGTGAACATCGACTTCACCCGCACCCGGGTCACCGGGTCGCCCGGCGCATAGACGTATTTTTCCGTCTGGAACTCGCCTTCGAACGGGCGTTCTACGGCCTCGATGCGCGCAAGCCACTTCACGCTGGCCATGCCGTACCAGCCGGGAACGATCAGCCGCAGCGGAGCGCCGAACCGGGCGGGGATCGGCTCGGCGTTCATTTCCCAGGCGAGGAGCGTGTCCGGGTCCGTCGCCACTTCCCGGGGCAGGGAACGCTGGTACCCACCTCCATCGGCGCCGGTGAACACCACTTCCACGGCGCTCTCCCGCAGCTCGAGAACGGAGCGCAGCGGGACGCCGGTCCACTGGGCCGTGCTGACGGCCCGATGCGCCCACTGCTCGCCGGACACGGGCGGATCGATCATCGCGCGCCCGTTTCCGGCGCATTCGGTGACGACGGTTTTCGTCACTGCAGGCATCCGCCGAAGCTGGCGCACGGGCACCATCCGCGGCGTGATCACCGCACCCGCGATTTCGACGGCGTGCGAGTCGCCGAGCCGCGGAATGGCGAAATGGCAGCGGAGGAAGCGTTCTTCCGCCGGCGTGATCAGCCGTCCGAACGCGGCATCGGGTGCCTCCGCGTTGACGGGGTCGCGGGAATGGATGCGCCGGCCCTCTGCATCGAGGACGGAAAGTGACTCGATCTCTGCCTGGACCCGCATTCGCCGCCGCGACGGGAAGGTAGGTCCTCGGTGCCTCTATGTCAGGGGGCCGGCGCTTGCCCGGCTGCCACTCGGCGCCGTTACCGCGCGGCTTCCCGCCTGACGGCGCGGAGCGATTCGGCGGCGAGCGCGATGGCAGCACCCAGGAGAACGACGTCCTTGAGCAGGAAGCCGTGCGCCGGGTGCATGGGCGAAAGGGCGCCGGGTGTCGAGAAGAGGAACGAGACCGTGCTGACGAAGGTGGCGACCGCGAGCGCGCCGCCGATGACCGACGCACGGGCGGAGATCGGGCGGACGGCGAGGAGCGCGGCCGTGACCAGCTCGGAAGTTCCGATGATCCGGGAGACGCCTTCGTCGGTGAAGAACGCGTAGAGCCAGCTCATGAGCGGGCTGTTGGCGACGAGCGGCTTGATTGCGGCGGCCTCGGCGGCGGTGAATTTGAGGGCGCCGAAGAGAACGAAGATGAGGACGAGCGCGTAGCGCAACACGCTGATCCCGATGGATTCGAGGGTGGCGCCGCGGTCGGCGGCGGTGGGCGAAAAAGCGGCTCGAAGCTCGACACTGGTGCTCATGACGATCCTCCTGGGATTGGAAGGGAAGGCAGTTCGTGCTCTTGAGGTCGCGGAAGGTCAGGAAACGTTACGCGGGCGTAACGTCAGGGTGCGTTTCCGGACTTGATCGGCGATATCGACGCAGCGTGAGGAGGCTTCCATGGATGCGGACGCGATCGTCATCGGCGCGGGGCAAGCGGCCGTACCGCTCGCGGTAAGGCTCGCCAAATCCGGACGGCGGACGCTGCTGGTCGAGCGATCGCGCCTCGGCGGTACCTGCGTGAACTACGGCTGCACGCCCACGAAGACCATGGTGGCGAGCGCGCGCGCCGCGCACGTGGCGCGCACCTCGGGGCGCCTGGGCGTCGAGTGCGGAGTGCCGCGCGTGGACTTCAAGGCGATCGTCGCGCGGAAGGATGCCGTCGTGCGGCAGTGGCGCGAAGGGATTCAATCCCGGCTCGAAGGCGCTCGCGATCACCTCAGGGTCGTGCACGGACATGCCCGATTCACCGGGGAGCGCGAGATCGAGGCGGCGGGAGAGCGCCACCGGGCGGAGATCTTCGTCATCGACGTCGGCGTCCGGCCGGCAACGCCGGAAATCGAGGGGCTTGCCGCCCTCCCCTGGCTCGACAACCGGCGCGTGATGGAGCTGGAGGCGCTGCCCGAGCACCTCGTCGTCATCGGCGGCGGATACATCGGATGCGAGTTCGCGCAGATGTTCCGGCGTTTCGGAGCGGCGGTGACGGTGGTGCAGCGAGGGTCGCATCTGCTCGACCGCGAGGACCCCGACGTCTCGGAGGCGCTGGAAGGGGTCTTCCGCGCCGAAGGAATCGACGTCGTTGTCGGCGCTGGCGTGCGCCGCGCCGCGGCGGGCGCTTCCGGCGTCGCGATCACACTGCAGGACGGCCGCCGGATCGACGGCTCGCACGTCCTGGTGGCGGTGGGTCGCCGGCCCAACACCGACGATCTCGGGTGCGAGCGCGCCGGGATTGGTCTCGATGGGCGCGGCTTCATCAAGGTCGACGACCGTTACAGGACCAGCGCGGAGGGCATCTATGCCGTGGGGGACGTCACGGGCGGTCCGCAATTCACGCACACCGCATGGGACGACCACCGCATCCTCTTCGACGTGCTCACCGGTCGATCGGCGCGCAGCCGGTCGGGGCGCGTCATCCCGTATGTCGTCTTCACCGACCCCCAGGTCGCCGGAGTCGGTCTCAACGAGCGCGAGGCCCGCGCACGCGGCGTTCGATTCGACGTGGCGAAGATGCCGTTCGGGCAGGTGGCGCGTGCCATCGAGATCGACGAGACCGCCGGTCTTCTCAAGCTTCTCGTCGACCCGCAGACGGAGCGGATCGTCGGCGCGAACATCGTCGGCGCGGAGGCCGGCGAGCTGATCCACGTGTTCGCCGCGCTCATGCAGGCGGGAGCTACCGCTCGCGCGGTGGTGGACGTGGAGATGGCCCACCCCACCTTCGCCGAAGGCGTACAGAGCGTTGCGATGCAGCTGCCGCGGTACGCCCTGGGCTGACGATCAGGCCTCTTCGAGAGGATCGATGGGATCGAGAACGAGACCGGACGCCAGCTTGGGGAAGAAGAAGGTCGACTTCTGCGGCATCACCTCGCCCGCGTCCGCGACCGCTTTCAGTTGGGAGATCCGCGTCGGATTGAGCAGGAACGCCGCCTGCACGTCGGGCCGCCGGGACTCTTCGAGGGCGGCGTCGAAGTCCTTCACGTAGCGAAGATTCGTTTGCTTCTCCTGCGCGGCGCGATCGATGCCGAGCGTCTGCTCGAGCACCAGCGCGTGGAGGATGGGGACATCGAGCGTGCGGAGCGGCTCGGGCCCAGCCACGGCCGCTTCCGCTCCGGGGCGGAGGGAGAGGAGGAAGATGCGCCCGCGGGAAGCGAGGAGGAAGCTTCGTTCGCGGGACGCGAGCTTCGTGCGCAGCTCCGCGGAGCTCATGGCCGCAAGCTCATCGACGGCGAACCGCGAGCGAAACTGCCCGAGCACGCGCTCGAGGTCGAAATCGGCAAGCCCGTGGACGACCCGATGCGTGGGCAGGATGACGACGCCGGGATCCTCCATGCTGGTGAGGAACATCGACCCGTACTCGATCGACGCTCGCGGAGACCGGGCCTGCGGCCGCAGCTCCTCGCGGATCGCCAGCATCGTCTCGTAACGATGGTGGCCGTCGGCGATGTACACCTTGCGATCGGCCATCGCCGCGGCGATCCGCTGATGCGCGCCGGCATCCGTCAGGCGCCAGACCCTGTGAACGGTGTTACCCAGATGCGCCTCGAGCTCAGGTGCGCCGGAATCGACCGGGTCGAACTCGCGGTCGACGATCCTGGCAGGGTCGGAGTAGAGGCCGAACACCTGCGACAGGTGCATGCGGCAAGCGCGCGCCAGCTCGAGCCGGTCCAGCCGCGGGCCGGAGAGGGTCCGCTCGTGGGGCAGCACGACGCGCTCGTCGAAGCGGCGCAGCCGGATGCGACAGATGAAGCCCTTGCGCGTGTGCTCCCGGCCGCCGACGGAGAAAACCTGGTGGTACCGGTAGAGGGCGGGAGCGTCGTCGCGGCGGAGGATCCTATCCTCCAGCCAGCGGCGCAGCTCGCTGGCAGCGTTCCGGTACTTCCCTTCGCGATCTCCCTGCGGAAGATCGACGCGGACGATGTTGAACGGGCTCTTCGCCTCCAGCTCGCTGCGGTCCGATTCGGCGATCACGTCGTAGGGCGGCGCGATCAATGAATCGGCGACACCTGCGCGCGAGAGGTCGTAGCGGACGGCGCGGAACGGAACCACCTCGGCCATGACGACAGTCTACAGCGCGGCCAGCTCACTTGCCCGTCCGGATGGCGCTCCTACACCCCGAGAGCGCGCGCCGCTGCGGCGACGTCCGACGGCGCGACCCAGACGATCATGCCGAAGCCGCCCTGGCCCGCCGATCCGTTCGCTGCGCGGATGTTGACGCCGGCGTCGGAGAGCTTGCGCAGGCTTTCGGCGGCCGCTCCCGCCCGGTTCGGTCCCTGGACGAAGAACGCCTGCTTCCGCCCGGAGAGCGTCAGCCCAGCGGTCTTCGCCGCACGCGTCAGGGCATCGGCGTTCTGGGTGACGAGATCGATCTGCGCCTTCCCGTTGCCGGTAGGAAACGCGGTGAAGTTGAGCAGGTCGATTCCCGCTTCCTTGAGCGCGGCGAGCACCCGCACGCCCTCGCCCGGCTTGTCTGGTACCTCGACGTAGAAGTAGTCCACACGACGGATCTGGTCTGCCATGTTGAACGTCTCCCGGCTCGTTGCGAGCCGGCGGCATGCTAGATCGCCGCGAGCGATCCGTCACGCGATCCAGACGTTACGCGCGATCGTTGCGGTACACGTCGTACGCCGCGGAGTACTCCATGACCCGCGCGACCTCCGAGATGAACTTTTCGTCGTGCCCGGCGCGCCGCAGCAGGTGGAAGCCCATCTCCATGCCGGACGTGATTCCTCCGGCGGTGATGATGCGGCCCTGGTCGACGACCCGCGCGCGGGAAATCCTGCACTTCGGCGCGATCTGGGCGAGACGGTCGATCGGCGTCATCCCCGGAGGTGTCTGCTCCACGCGATCCGGTTCCTTGCGATTCGTCGCCAGCAGCCCGTCGAGCAGGCCCATCTTTCCGTAGACCCATGAGCCGGTGCAGACGCTGGTCAGCAGCGTCGACTGCGGCAGAGCCCGGACGTACTCGTGGAGGCGTCCATTGTGCAGCTCCTGGCGCGTGCCGTAGCCGCCCGGGATGAGGAAAGCATCCATCGTTGGCTCGTCGCTGAAGCAGTAGTTCGGATGCACGGTGAAACCGGCCTGCGCCTGCACCGGGCGCATTGCGTCAGCGATCAGGAATGCTTCCAGCTCCGGATTGAATCGCCGCGCCACCGAGAAGACGCCATGCGGAGCGGCGAAATCGACGATTTCCACATCCTTGAATACGTAGATCCCGAGACGGAACGGCGGCATGGAGCACCTCCGACGGCAGCCTAGCGCACATCATTAGGTGCGTGGGCTGCCCTCAAAACGCCGGGAGGCCGGTGAGGGCGCGGCCGATCGAGAGCGTGTGGATCTGATCGGTGCCCTCGTACGTGAACGTCGACTCCAGATTGGCCGCGTGGCGCATGATGTGGAAATCGCCGGCGACGCCGTTCGCTCCGAGCAACGCGCGGGAGCGCCGGGCGGCGTCGAGCGCGATGCGGCAGTTGTTCCGCTTGAGGAGGCTGGTCTGCACCGGGTGGAGCTTTCCCTGCTCCTTGAGCCGGGCGTAGTGGAGCGACAGCAGAGAGGCCTTGACGACCTCGGACGCGATGTCGGCCAGCTCCGCCTGCACCAGCTGCTTGGAGGCGACGGGGACCCCGAACTGCCTGCGCTCGCGCGTATAGGCGATGGCCTGTTCGAGACACGCGCGCGCGGCGCCCAGGACGCCGAAGGCAACGCCGAAGCGGGCATTGTCGAGACAGGAGAGCGGCGCCTTCAGCCCCTCCGCCTTCGGGAGCCGCGAGCCTTCGCCGACCTTGACCTCGTCGAGGTAGAGCGCGCCGGTGACGCTGGCGCGCATGCTGAGCTTGTGGGGAATGTCGCCGGAGGCAAAACCTCCGCGGTCGCGCTCGACGACGAAGCCGGCAATGCCGTCGGGGCCGCGAGCCCAGACGATGGCCAGATGGGCGATCTGCGCGTTGGTGATCCAGAGCTTGCGCCCGGAGATGGACCAGCCCTCCTCCGTGCGCACCGCGCGCGAGTCCATCGCGCCGGGATCGCTGCCGTGCTCCGGCTCGGTGAGGCCGAAGCAGCCGATCACCTTTCCGGCGGCCATCTCCGGCAGCCACTTCTCCTTCTGCGCCTCGGACCCGTAGCGCCAGATGGCGTACATCGCGAGGCTGGTCTGCACGGAGACGAAGGAGCGCAAGCCGGAGTCGCACGCCTCCAGCTCGTGGCAAGCGAGCCCGTACGCCGTGCTCCCCATGCCCGCGCACCCATAGCCCTCGAGGTTGGCGCCGAGCAGTCCGAGCTTCGCCAGCTCCGGGATGAGCTCGGTGCCGAAGCGGCCCGCCTCGTAATCCTCGACGATGCGCGGCATGCACCGGTCCTTGACGAACCGGCGCACGCTGCTTCGCACCATCTTTTCGTCTTCGTGGAGGAGCGGGTCCCAGGCGATCAACTGCTCGACGTCCATCGTGTCCATGCGTGACCCCGCTGCGCGAGCGCGCCGCTTCGCGAGCTTTCGCAGAGCATCTACCGCATCCGCGGGCGCGCGTCAGGCCTGTTCGACCGCGCGACTCCCTGCCGCGTGGAGTTGCTGGAGCAGCTCCCGATGCTCGGCGGCGAACGCGGCGCCGCGGGCGCGCATGGCGGTCGCCAGCGCGGCGGGCAGGTCGAGCGCGGCTCCCTTCGCTGCCGCACCCCGATAGGCTGCGGCGAAATCGGGCGGCACCCGCAGCGACCAGTTCTCGGGGCTCACGGTCCCAGGGCGGTTGTAGACCTCCCGCAAGCCGAGCAAGTCGGTGAAGAAGACCATCACGTTGCGCGCGGGGCCGACGAAGAGGTCGGCGAGCTGTGCGCGCGCGAGCGCCTGCGGAGATGCCGCCATCTGCGCGATCCACCGCGGCCGCGTGCCGACATCGGGCACCAGGCGTGAGGCGAGATAGGCCGCGCGCTGTTCCGACATGCCCGATGCCGCCCACCGCTCCGCGACACGCCAGATGGACTCGGTATCGTGCGTCCCGACCATGATCCAGTCCTGCGGTCGCGCGTTTTCCGCGCGGTAGACGTCGCGGGGATCGCTCAATACGGACTTCTGCGTGACACGGAAGCGGCCGAGCCCGTGCCGCTCCAGTACGCGCCGCACCGGATACGGCTGCGTGCTCAGCACCTCCGCGATGATCTCGTCGGTGCCGCGGCCGCGCGCCGCCGCCATGTCGACCAGCGCGTCGAACAGCATGGCGTACTGCTCGACTTGTGCCGGCGAGAGCACGCGAACCCTGCCGTCGGCGTACGGTAGCTCGGAAGCGTCGATCTGCTCCTGCCGCGCGATTGCCCATTGCGCCAGGTCCACCCTCTCCGGCGAGGAAAAAAGGCGCGCCCCGCCCTTCACCGCCACCAGAGGATCGGCGGCGTCCGCGGCGTACACCCAGGGATCGATCCATCCGTGCGGATGATCGACACGCAGGCCGTCGAACTCGTCGAGGACCTTGCCGACCCTTCCTGCGACGAACGCCATCGCGGGGCCCGCGGCTGATCGCGTTCCGTACAGCCGAGGATCGAGAACACCATAGCCCCAGGGCTGACCCTCGGGCGTGGTCCGGCTCGGTGGCGCGCCCATGCGCAGCGTGTCCAGGAGCAGAGCGCGATGGCTCCAAAGATCCCGATGCGAGATCCCGATCTGCAGGTCGCCGAACAGAAGAAGCCCGAGCTGATGAGCTTCGGTCCGGAACGCTTCGTGCTGCTCATGAGCAAGCAGCTGGCCGAAGCGGTAGAAGGCGATTTCGTTCGCCCCCTGCGCCCGCAACTCCTGGCCGTGCGCCCCCGCGAATTCCCGGGAGAACAGCGATCGATCAGGCTCGGGCCACCGGCGCCAATCCGGTTCGCCGTGCAGCGCCTCGAGCACCGCGTAGAGCTCGGCACGCTCCAGCCAGGCGCGGTTGCGTTCCGTGAATCGACGCACACGCTCCTGTACGGCCCGATCGCCGCGCGCCCGCAGCCATGCCGCCGCGAGCAGCCTCCGTGCCGACTCGTGCGCATCCGCGTGCGCCGCCCGCGAGAGCGCGTCCGCCGGCCGCAGCCCGACGACGGCGCCGAGCTCCTCCTCCGTGAGCAACCCCTGTTCCACCAGCGGCGTCACAGCGATGGAGAGCGTGTTCCGGCTGAAGAGCGTCGCGTCGTACGGCGAGGGATCGTGCGGCGCCGTCTCTCCCTGCGGCCCGAGCTGGAGGCCGTGGAATCCGAGCTCGGCGGCGAAACGGAGAAAAGCGCGGCCCCCGCGCGAGAGCGGCGCCCCACGGCCGATGTCGTCGCGCGGATCGCCTGGGAACGCGAGGTCGTGAACCGAAAGCAGCAGCCGGCGGACCCCGAGCGCCCGCAGCGCCTCGCGCACGAGCTCGCGCAGCGCGTTCAGCCCTTCTCCGCGACGGGGACGAGCCACACGGTGCCGAGCGGGGGCAACGTGAGGAGCGCCGACTGCGGCTGGCCGTCCCAAGGCACTTCCTCGACTGCAATGCGCTCGGGATTGCCCACGCCGGAGCCTCCATAGGCGGGCGCGTCGGAGTTGACGAGCTCGCGGTAACCGCCGGTCTGCGGCATCGCCAGACGATACTCGTGCCGCGGCACCGGGGACAGGTTGGCGACGCAGACCATGTGCCGGGAGCGGTCTTCCGACCAGCGCACGAACGCGAACACGTTGGCGTCCACCGCGTTGGCCTGCAGCCACTGAAACCCGCGGCCGTCACCGTCGAGCTCGTACAGCGCCGGCTCGTCGCCCAGCGCCCGGTTGAGATCGCGGATCAGCGCCGACACTCCCGCGTGCATTCCCGACTCGAGCAGGTGCCAGTCGAGGCTGGCGTCGTGGTTCCACTCCGCGCGCTGCGCGAACTCCCCGCCCATGAAGAGCAGCTTCTTGCCCGGGTGCGCCCACATCCACCCGTAGAGCGCGCGCAGGTTGGCGAACTTCTGCCATTCGTCGCCGGACATCCTCCCCAGGAGCGACCCCTTCCCGTGCACGACTTCGTCGTGCGACAGCGGAAGGAAGAAGTTCTCGCTGAAGATGTACATGAGCCCGAAGGTCAGGTTGTTGTGGTGCCACTTCCGATGCACCGGATCCGTGGCGAAATAGTGGAGGGTGTCGTGCATCCAGCCGAGGCTCCATTTGTAATGGAACGAGAGCCCACCCTCCTGTGCCCGGTGGGTCACCTTGGGAAAAGCAGTGGACTCCTCGGCGATCATCACCGCTCCGGGATGCAGGTCGCGGACGCGCTCGTTCACTTCCTTGAGAAATGCGATCGCCTCCTCGTTCTCGCGGCCGCCCGAACGGTTCGGAATCCACTCCCCTTCCCGGCGCGAGTAGTCGCGGTAGAGCATGCTCGCCACCGCGTCCACGCGCAGGCCGTCGACGTGGTACTGGTCCAGCCAGAACAGCGCGCTGGCGAGGAGGAAGTTCCGCACTTCATTGCGGCCGTAGTTGAAGACCAGCGTCCCCCAGTCGGGATGAGCGCCTAGCCGCGGATCCTCATGCTCGTAGAGCGCGGTGCCGTCGAACCGCGCGAGGGCGTGCGCGTCGGTCGGGAAATGCGCGGGCACCCAGTCGAGGATCACTCCGATGCCACGCTGGTGCAGCTCGTCGACGAACGCCTTGAACTCGTCGGGATGACCATGCCGTGCGGTGGGGGCGAAGTATCCGGTGACCTGGTATCCCCACGATCCTCCGAACGGGTGCTCGGCGACGGGAAGCAACTCGACATGTGTGAATCCCATCTCGCCGACGTAATCGGCGAGATGACGTGCCGCCTCCTTCCAGGTGAACGGACGGTTGCCTTCCTCGATCACGCGGCGCCACGAGCTGAGGTGCACCTCGTACACGGTCATCGGCCGGCGGATTGGATCCTGCGTCCCCCGGCGCTCCATCCACTGCTCGTCGCCCCACAGATAACGGTCGAGCTGGTGGATGACGGAAGCCGTCGCCGGCGGCACTTCGGTGCGGAAGGCGTACGGATCGGCTTTCAGCAAGTGCGCCCGGCCGTCGCCGGGGCGGATCTCGTACTTGTAGCGCGCACCCCCTCCGACGTCCGGAACGAACAGCTCCCAGACCCCCGTCGAGCCGATGCGGCGCATCTGGTGGAGCCGCCCGTCCCAGGAGTTGAAGTCGCCGACCACAGATACCGAGCGCGCCGTCGGTGCCCAGACCGCGAACGACGTCCCGAACACTCCCTGGGAATGGCGGGGATGCGCCCCCAGGCGCTCCCAGATGCGCTCGTGGCGGCCTTCCGCGACCAGGTAAGAATCGAGCTCGCCGAAAGTGGGGAGGAAGCTGTATGGATCGCGCAGGGTGAAGCTCGCGCCGCCGCGATACTCGATCTTCAACAGGTAGCCGAAGACGTCCTTGCGGCCGTTCAGGCGGGCTTCGAACACGCCGCCTTTCCGATGGCGCGCCGGCACTTCGCCACCGAAGTCGGGCAGGATGGTGACGCGCTCCGCGTCCGGACGAAACGCCCGGATGACGACCCCGTCGCCGTCGGGATGGATCCCGAGCACCGCATGCGGATCCGGATGCCGCAGCTCCACCAGGCGCTCGATTTCCAGGTCCACTTTCGCCAGGTCCGTCGGTCGTCTCACGCTTCCTCCTGCTGCAGGTCGCGCGCAGGAATCCCGACCCAATCGGGCCGGTGGCCGACCTCATACCGCAACTCGTAGAGCAGCTTCTCCAGCTCGAGCGAGGCGAGGAGGACCTTCGCCGTCCTCTCGTCATCCGGGAGCAGATGTTGCGCCCGCGACCGGTACCCCGCAAGGAATGCCTCGCGCGCAGGTCCCCGGCGATCGCCAGGAGACGCTCCGCGCTTTTCCGCCGCAGCCGCCGCATAGGCGAAAGAGCGGAGCATCCCGGCGACGTCCTTGTACGGGCAGTGCTTCTCGCGCCGTTCCGGCAGCGTCCGCGCCGGCTCGCCCTCGAAATCGAAGATCAGCCATTGCCCGCCGGAGCGCAGCACTTGCCCGAGGTGGAGATCGCCGTGCTGCCGCAGCCGCAGTCCGGCGGGGTGCGCGGTGGCGAGCCGCTCGATCCGCGCCCGCAGCGCATCCTTTCGAGACTGCAGATCCGGCACGATCGATCCGGCGACCCGCACGGTCCGATCGAGCTCCGACAGGAGTCCGAGGGTCCAGCGCTCCAGGTCCTGGCGACGAATGGGTTCCGGCGCGAACGCCGCCTCGTCCGGCGCCGCGAGCGCGCTGTGCAGCTCGCCGACGCGTGCGCCGAGCTCGCGGATCTCCCCGAGCAACGCCACCGGCGGGACGGCCTCCTTCGTGAACGCATCGACGACGTACGACCAGCCATCGGTCTCGACGCGGACGAAGCGGTGCGCGACAGCCACCGTGGCCTCCACGATGCCTTCGAGCGAGAGCGCGCCCAGCAGCGCCGGCGTGGAGCGAAAGCCCCGCCGCGCCAGCAGCGCACCGATCTCCAGCTCCGGGCTCTTTCCTTGATCGAGCTTGCGGATCAACTTGAGGATGACGGCATCGCCGAATACGAGCGAAGTGTTGCTCTGCTCCGCCGAGAGCCTGCGCACAGTGGGCCGCTCGGGCAACGAAGACAGGGGCGAGTCTGGTCCGTCGAACCGCTCCCCACGGAGCGCGCCACCGCGCGTCCGAATCGCACGGCGTCCGCGGAGGATCGCGAGAATGGCGAGGCAGGCCTGCTCATCGAGCGCCTCCTCGAGCGGAGCATCGTCCGGTTTCAGGGGCAGCAGGTACCGTTCCGCGGGACGCTCGCCGTCATAGCGCACCTCGATGGTCACGACGTGCAGGCCGTCGAGGCCGGCCTCGTCGACGACGCGCACCGCGGCGATCGGCGTGCCCTTGCCGCCGAACCAGCGTTGTCGCCGCAGCCAGTCCGGCAAGGCATCGAGATCCAGCATCCCTGCTCCTAGAAGTAGTAATCGAAGCCCTGTTCCGAGCGGCGGAAGCGCAGGACGGACCAAAGCGCAGCAGGCTTCTCCGGCGTCAGCTGCACGACCGCGCTGGCGCCCTGCCACAGCGCCCGCTCGCCGGAGAGGACGTCATGCACCTGGTACGTCTCGTCCTCCGGGATGCCCAGGCGGTCGAGGGGAAGCTCGAGGATTGCCTCCTGCGCCGCGTACGGATCCAGGCTCACCGCGACGAGCACCAGGCTGGATCGGTCGGGCGTTGCCTTCGAGTAGAAGAGCACGCGCTCGTTGTTGGCGCGGTGGAACTGGAGATTGCGATACGACTGCAGCGCGGGAATCTCGCGCCGCGCGCGGTTGAGCGCCGAGATCCACGCCTTGATGTTGCCCGGGCGTTCGAGGTCCCAGTTGACGATCTGGTACTTCTCCGAATCGGCGTACTCCTCCTTCCCTGGAAGGGCGCGGTTCTCGCAGAGCTCGTATCCGCTGTAGATGCCCCAGCTCGAGCTGAGCGTCGCGGCCAGCGCCGCGCGCAGCATGAATGCAGGGCGCCCGCCCTGCTGCAAGTGCTCGGGAAGGATGTCCGGCGTGTTCGGCCAGAGATTGCCGATCATGTAGTCCGCCGGGCGGCCCTGGGTCAGCTCCGTCAGGTACTCCTCCAGCTCGTGCTTGAAGTTGCGCCAGGTGAAGTACGTGTACGACTGGTTGAAGCCGGCCTTGGCGAGCGCCTTCATCACCTTGGGCCGGGTGAACGCCTCCGCGAGAAAGATCACCTCGGGGTGGCGCGCATGGACCTCCCCGATCACCCATTCCCAGAAGGGCAGCGGCTTCGTGTGCGGATTGTCGACGCGGAAGATCCGCACGCCCTGGGCAATCCAGTGCATGAACACGGAGCGCAATTCGGCCCAGAGGGCTTCACGCGCCGGACTCATCCAGTCGAAGTTGACGATGTCCTCGTAGCGCTTGGGCGGGTTCTCGGCGGTCTTGATGGTGCCGTCCGGGCGGCGCTGGAACCACTCCGGGTGCTCGCGGATGTAGGGATGGTCTGGCGAGCACTGGAAAGCGATGTCGAGAGCCACCTCCAGTCCAAGATCCTTCGCGGAGGCGACGAAGCGGCGGAAGTCCTCGAGCGTGCCGAGCTGCGGATGGATCGCCTTGTGTCCGCCTTCGGGACCGCCGATGGCCCACGGGCTGCCGACGTCGTCGGACGCCGCGGTCAGCGCGTTGTTCTTTCCCTTGCGCGCGGTCCGGCCGATGGGGTGGATCGGTGGCAGGTAGACGACGTCGAACCCGAGCTCGCCGGCGTATGACAACCATCGCTCCGCGTCGCGAAACGTTCCGTGGCGCTTCGGATCTCCGGACGTCGAGCGGGGGAAAAATTCGTACCACGAGCTGAACACGGCGCGCTTGCGCTCTGCGAAGATGCGCAGCTCCCGGTCGAGCCGGGTGGCGACTACCCGATCCGCGTGCCGCGACGCGGCCGCGACCAGACCGGGATCGAAGGCGGCCGAAAGCGTCGCCGGCGACTGGCCCGCGAGCAATGCTTTCTGTCCGTGGCGAAGTCTCTCCGCATCGGCGCGGACGCCGGCAGCTTCGGCGCGGGTTGCGGCGCCGTCGAGGAGGGCGGAGCCCTCGAGCAGCTCGGAGGAAACGTCGCGGCCGACGTCCACCTTGCGCTTCAGCTCGTGGACCCAGGTGCGAAACGAGTCCGGCCAGGCCTCGATGCTGAACGCGTACAGGCCGTGCCCCGTGAGCGGCAGGTCTGCCTCCCAGACGTCGTTGCCGACAAACCGCATGGGCTCCTCGCGGGCTTCCGTCGCCTGCGGAGTGAGCTGGCGCCAGCGGACCACGGCGGCGAGGTCCTCGTGGCCCTCCTTGAAGATGTCGGCCGTGATGCGCACCGGTTCGCCCGCGACGCGCTTCACCGGAAACCGGCCGCCGTCGAGCTGCGGCTGGACGTTCTCGATGATGGTGCTGCCCCTGCGCTCGGGCATTGCTTCCTCCTGCTCCCGTGGGCTCGCCAGGGGCGTCGAACTCCGGGCCCGGGCAGGAGCACCGGTGATCGGTCATCTCCCGGTCCCCAGCGCCACTGATGGGCATTCCGTCTGTCGGAAACAAGGCGTGGTCGCGCGGCCCTGACCCGACCGCGGCTCGGCACCGGTCAGGCTGGCGAGCGAGTCAGCGCTTCGTCACGGTCCCGCGCTGCCGGTAATGCACTGCGCGAGCTGCACGCGGGCATTCTCCAGGTTGTCGGCAAACGTTCCAGGAGTAGAGCCCGGATAGTTGTTCGCCGCGTACATGCTGCCGGTCGGCTGTCCATTGGCTCCGATCGCTGACATCGGAAACATGCCCCGCGCGATGTTCATCGCCGTGCCCGGATTCATCGCTTTGCAAAGGGTGAGGTACTCGTAGTCCTCGAGCCCTTTGCGGATCATCTTCAGCCGGTAGCTTGCGACCGGGATATGGCTCGTCCCCCCGATGGCGTACGACGAGCCGTTCACCACCGTGGTGGGCGTGCCCGGGTAGACGAGCGTGCCGTCGCCTTGGCCCGTGAAGTCGTAGATGCCGTCGTTTCTCCAGGCATCCGGGAGCTTGTTCGAGATGTCCCAGTAGAGCATTCCCGGCGCGTCGTAGATGAAGTGCATCCAGGGCTCGGCGCGGTTCTGCACCGCCGTCGCGTCCACCATGAAGTTGGGCCAGTTGACGGCGCTCGCGTTGCTGGCGCTGCCGCAGTCGTGCACGTCGCAGCTCTGGTACATCCAGAGGGCATTCACCGGCGCATTGGAGAGGAACGCGTCGTAGTCGGCGCGGTGATTGCCCGGCGCGAATCCGTTGGGCTTCATGTCGAGGAAATCGACGGGCGGGTTCAGGATGTTCACGGCGCTCCCGGCGTTGCAAGCCAGGTAGTCCGCCACGGTGCCGGTCACCATGACGCGGAAGCCCGGGTCGACGCTGTGCGCCCAGGCCCCTTGATTGACGATCGGGGCCCAATTGGCGCAGCTCGATCCCGGCTCATCGGGCCGCGCATAATGAAAGGTCCTGCTGAACCAGGAGAACGTCCTTCCGGCACCGGTCCTGGTGAACGTCGCCCAGTTGGCCATCTTCGCGGTGGCAGTCGATCCGTCGTCGTTGCCGTCGAACCACGGGTAGACGAGCGTGGTCATCTGCGCCCCCGAGAGACGCTGGCTCGCATCCGTGCCGTTGATCACGCTGCCGTAATCCTTGTCATATGTAGCGAACGTCGCCTGCCAATCGGACGTGTCCGGATGATCGGGCAGGAACATCGTGATGCGGTGATCGAGCAGGAATCGCCCGTAGAGTCGCGCCCAGAGATGGAAATCGGGATTGCCCCTGGCGCACCACGGCCCCGATGCGTTCCCGTGAGCGACGCACATGTGATCGATGGACACCGCAAAGGCGGTCGGCAAGGAGCTCGTCGACGGCAAGGCGAAGTTACGGACGAGCAAGACCACGCCGATCGTCCCGAGCGATTTGGCGCCATTGCTCACCCTCACGTTTCCCGTGTACCTGCCCGCCGGTTGACTCGCTGGAACATGGACGTCGACGAACACGACGAGATTGTTCCGGGCGGAGACGCTCGCCGGAAATGCATTTCTCGTCTCCCCGCTGGACGGCCCTTCGCTCCAGACGCCGTTGTTGTTGAAGACCGCAGCGCCGTCGTCGCGCCCGGGAACGAGCGCATCGGGCCACCATCCCCTGTCGCCTTCCGGATTCGAAGGGGAAGTGAAGTACATGTTCTGCTCCCGGTACAGGCGGAGCTCGGACGACGGGATCGTCGTCGTCGGGCTTCCGTCAAGCACCAGCGTCGGGGCGGTCACGGTGACCGCCGACAGCGGCGACTTTGCCGTCACGACGACCTGGAACGACTCGAACTCGTTTCTTGCGGCGCGGATCTCGATGCTGCTGACGAGGGGCACCTTGTCCGTCTGCCGCACTTTCACGGATGACCGGATGGCGGTGACCGTCTGCGCCTCGAGAGGTGCACCCAGGAGCAGAAGCGAGGATGTGAGAGCGACCGCGAGCAACCGGACAGGCACCGCTCGGTGCTAATGGGAGCACACGACTAGGGGCAAGATCTTTCGCTTTCCAGGACGTTCGGCGGTTGGTTGCCCGCCTGCTGTGCTCGAACGCACCAGCGTGATGATCTAGGCTCGCCGGATGAAGAATCGCTGGTCCGACGCCGAAGCAAGACAGTATTGCGACCGCTACGCGCCGCGCTGGGGGGAGGCGCTCGCTCTGCGCGTCTACACGTCCCGCTTGATCGGCGCCGAGGCCGATCTCGTCATGCACGGCGGAGGAAACACCTCCGTCAAGATCGCCAGGGAGAACCTGCTCGGAGACCGCATTGACGCTCTGTGCGTGAAGGGAAGCGGCTGGGATCTCGATTCCATCGAACCGGAAGGATTTCCCGCTCTCGACCTCGGCTGGCTGCGGAAGCTGCGCAAGCTGGAAGCGCTCTCCGACGAGGAGATGGTCAACCAGCTCCGCACGCATCTCTTCGATGCCAGCGCGCCGAATCCGTCGGTGGAGACGCTGCTGCACGCGTTCCTTCCGCACGCGTTCATCGATCACACGCACGCGGACGCGATCCTCGCGCTGACCAATCAGCCGGACGGCACGGAGCTGATCAGGAACGCCCTCGGCGATCGCGTGCTGGTGGTCCCCTACGTGATGCCCGGATTCCGGCTGGCGAAGCTCGCCGCGGAGATCTTCGAAGCAAAACCGGACGCGGAGGGAATGGTCCTGCTGAAGCACGGACTCTTCACTTTCGCGGCCGATGCGCGGACGAGCTACGAGCGGACCGTCGACTGCGTCGACCGGGCGGAGAGCTTCTTGCGCTCGCGCCTGCGGGGGCGGTCCGCGTCCTCTTCGCGCGCCACCGAACCGAACGCCGCTTCGGCGAAAATGGCGCAGATCGGTCCCGCCCTGCGCGGCCTCCTGGCCTCGCCGAGCGGCAATCCCGACCAGCCGCATCGCCGCGTCATCCTCGAGCACCGCGCAACTCCGGAGATCCTCGGATTGCTGGACGCCCCGCAGTGCGCATCGCTGGCGGCGCGCGGACCGCTCACGCCCGACCACGTGATCCGCACCAAGTCGCATCATCTATTCATCGCGCAGCCAGCCCTGAACGACGCCGATGCACTGCGCAGGCAGCTCGCCGACGCCATCGCAAGCTTCCGTACGCAATACGACTCCTACTTCGCGGAGCAGGTCAGCTCGAAGGGCGTCACGCGCAGCAAGATCGATCCGGACCCCCGGGTGCTGCTCATCCCCGGCGTCGGAATCGTCTGTGCGGGCAAGACGCGCAAGGACGCCGCCATCGCCGCGGACATCGCGGAGCACACGCTGCGCATCAAGGCGGCGGCGGAAGCGATCGGCCGCTACGAGCCGCTCGGCGACGCCGAGCTGTTCGACATGGAGTACTGGAGTCTCGAGCAGGCGAAGCTGGGCAAGGAGGTGGAGAAACCTCTTTCTCGCCAGGTCGCCCTCGTCACCGGAGCAGCCGGCGCCATCGGCGTGGCCACGTGCATGGAGCTGGCAAGAGCGGGCGCGCACGTCGTCCTCACCGACGTTGACGACGAGGCCCTCGAACGGGCGCGCGGCAAGGTTTCGCGCATCGCCGGCGGCAGCTCCTGCGCCGCGGTGAAGATGGACGTCACCGACGAGGCGTCCGTCGCCGCGGGATTCGATCGCGCCTGCGCCATCTTCGGCGGCGTGGACATCGTCGTCGCCAATGCGGGGATTGCGCACGTGAGCCCGCTGTCGGACCTCGATACGAGCCACTTCCGCAGGGTGCTGGACGTGAACCTGGGCGGCTATTTTCTCACCTTGCGCGCCGCGGCGCGCGTGATGCGCGCGCAGGGCACGGGCGGAAACGTGGTCATCAACGCCTCCAAGAACGTCTTCGCTCCAGGCGCGGATTTCGGCGCCTATAGCGCGTCCAAGGCGGCCGGCCATCAGCTCGGCAAGGTGGCGGCCATCGAGCTGGCGCCGCTCGGGATCCGCGTGAACATGATCAACGCCGACGCGGTTTTCGCCGAGGGAGACACGCCTTCGGGCCTCTGGCAGCAGATCGGGCCGGATCGGGCCCGCTCGCGTGGCATCCCCCCGGAGAAGCTGCAGGAGTTCTACCGCGAGCGGAACCTGCTCCACGCCGAGGTTACCGGCGCGCACGTAGGACGCGCCGTCGTTTTCTTCGCTTCCAACCAGACGCCGACGACGGGAGCGACGCTGCCCGTCGACGGCGGAATTGCCGCCGCCTTCCCGCGCTGAGCCACCACACTGCTCGCGGGGCGCTGACGCGAGTGGCGGCCGAAGCACCCGCCGTGCACAATGACGTGCATGGGTTCCCTGCGTATGCCCGCTCCGTCAGAAGCGCTTCCCGGACGCGACGAGCCGGTGCGCGTCCCGCCTCAGCACGTCGTGCTCGGTGCTCCGCTGTTGCCGCCGTTTCCCGACGGTTCCGAGCGGGCCATCTTCGCCATGGGCTGCTTCTGGGGCGCCGAACGCAAGTTCTGGAACGTCGAGGGCGTGTACACGACCGCCGCCGGCTACGCGGGCGGATTCACCAAGAACCCCACCTACCGCGAGGTGTGCTCCGGCCAGACCGGCCACGCCGAGGTGGTGCTCGTCGTCTACGATCCGAAGCGCGTGACTTACGCGGATCTGCTGCGCGTCTTCTGGGAGAACCACGATCCCACGCAGGGGATGCGGCAGGGCAACGACGTCGGCACCCAGTACCGCTCCGCCATCTACACGACCAGCGAGGCGCAGAAGAAGGCCGCCGAAGCATCGCGCGAGCAATATCAGCAGGCGCTGGCGCAGGCGCGGCACGGGCAGATTTCGACGGAGATCGCCGCCGAGCCTCCATTCTATTACGCCGAGGACTACCACCAGCAGTATCTGGCGAAGAATCCCGGCGGGTATTGCGGCCTCGGTGGCACCGGCGTGTCCTGCCCCGCAGGCCTTAGTCGCTAGGTTTGCGCACGACGAAGAACGCGGCGCGCGCAAAGAGCTCATCCAGGCCCGGAATCCGGGCAACGCCGCTCAAATATCGGAAGAGCGGGAACCGCCGGCCGCTGAAGCCGATCTGCTCGAAATGCTCGACCTCGAAGGAGGTCGTGGCGAGGACCTTGCGGAACTCTCGAATCGTCATCCGGTTGAGGAATTCCCGCCAGTAGGCGACGTCGCGGTACGGATTCGGTCGGCGGTTCCCTGTCTCTGCATCGAACCAGTAGAAGGCTGGGACGTGCGCGTCGGAGTCGTAGATGTCCGCCGCGGTGGCGAGGAGCGTCTCCATCGAGAACACGACGTGCGGCCAGGGGAACGGAATGATGTCTTCGAGGTGGGCGCCATACGGCCCCAACCAGGGATGGAAGTGGATGAGGAACTGACCTCCGGGCCGGAGGATGCGGTAGCACTCGCGGAACATCTCCCGCGGCCGGCTGAGATGCTCGACGGTATCGATGGTGTACATGAGATCGACGCTCGCATCCGGCAGCGGAATCGACGTTGCCGTCGACTGCACGAAAGGGATGTGCGGATACTCCTTGGCGCCGACGCGAATGACCTTCGGGTCGTTCTCGATCCCAATGGGCGTGAACGCCTCGGAGCGGAGGAAAGCGTCGAGGATGTATCCCTTCGAGCACCCGAGCTCAGCGACGACCTTGTCGCGAAGCGTAACGAAGCGCGTGAACAGAGCGCGGTAGTCCTCGATCTGGCTCGTGCGATCGGCCACGTAGGCCGCGGCGTTGGCGTAGCGCTCGGTCGTCTCGTTGCGCAGCGCATAGCGGCGTAGCGGCGTTTCCTGAAAGAGCCGGACCAGGCCCAGACACGTTCGCTGTGCCAATGCGGGCATTTCCCCTCCCCCTTCCCAAGGTGGGGAGGCGAATCGGCGGCGGCAACTGGTCTGTGATCAGGCGACGGAGCGCCCGGCTCGTCGCAGCGATCAGGGGAATGCGTTCGCCGATGAACGTCGGGACCACGTGAATCATGAACTCGTCGATTTCGCCGGCGTCGAGAACCGATGATTCCGGCGCCGGTCCCTTGCGCCCGATGCGCAATCGGGGCTGTATGTCGCATCTCACAAAGGGGACGTCCATGCTGCAGCGCTCGATGTCCATCTGCTTCGTCCTCTCGGCCGCCGTCTGCTCCGCCGCGGCGCTCGCCCAGGGAACTCCCGCTCCGGCGCCCAGCCCCTACGCCATCCCGATCGGCCCCGGCATCGGCCTGGACGCCGCGAAGAAAGTCGCTGCGGCGACTTCAGCGGAGGCGCGCAAGAACAAGTGGTTCATGGCCATCGCCGTCGTCGATCCGGCCGGCACGCTGGTCTACTTCGAGAAGGCGGACACGACCCAGAACGGCAGCGCGAACGTCGCCATCAACAAGGCCCGATCGGCCGCGCTCTACAAGCGTCCGACGAAGGCGTTCCAGGACGCGCTGGAAAAGGGAGGCTTGGGCGTCCGAGTCCTTGCGCTCGAAGGCGCGGTGCCCGTCGATGGAGGCTTGCCGCTCCTCGTCGATGGCAAGCTCGTCGGCGCCGTCGGCGTCTCCGGCGATCTCTCCGAGCACGACGCACAATGCGCGGCGGCTGGCGCCGCAGCCTTGGCAGCGCCGCCCGCGCGGTGACTCCGCTGCTACCACATGTGCCACGCGCCTTCGCGCTCGGCCACGTGGACATCCACCCTGAACAATTCGCTCAACGGACCGCTTCGCAGCACTTCCCGGGTTGGCCCGTCGTGGAGGATGTGGCCGTCGCGCAACGTCACGACCCGGTCGATTTCGGGGATGACGTCGTCGAGCGTATGCGTCACCAGGACCAGGCTCTTGCCCGCGCTCGCCAGTCGGCGCATGGCGGCGAGCAGCTCGCGGCGGCCGCGAATGTCGAGGCTGACGGTCGGCTCGTCCAGAACGAGCGCGCGCGGACGATGAACGAGCGCGCGGGCGATGACGGCGCGGCGCACTTCCCCGGAGGACATCTCCTTCAGCGGGACGCCTTCCAGGTGCGCAATCTCCAGCTCTCGCAGCGCGAGCCTCGCCTCCTCGCGCATCTGTTCGGTCACCTGGTGATGCGGCCAGACGCCGATACTGCTGAAGAAGCCCGATAGCACTGTTTCCAGCGCCGTGTACGGCCCCGTGCAGTCGCGCACCAGCGCGTGCGTGACGATTCCGAGCAGGTTGCGCAGCTCGAAGACGTCCCACCGGTCGCGCCCGTAGATCCGGAGCGCCGACGGGCCCATGCCGGCCGCCGGGTAGACCGCGCGCGTGAGCGCATCCACCAACGTCGACTTGCCAGCGCCGTTCGGTCCCAGGACGGCCACGCGCTCCCCGTCGTCGATGCGCAGGCTCAGTCGGTCCAGGGCGGTGACGCCATCGCGCAGGATGCTGACGCGGTCGAATTCGATCAGCGGGGTCGACATCGGCCGGGACCATAGCGTGAGTACGCAGCGCGTTGAGAACGCATAGCGAAGCGCGATCACCGCCGCGCGTACCAGGAAGGCGGCGCGCCGCCTCGAACAGGTTCGCTATGAGCGGTTCGGTCGCAAGGTCTAGAAATCGATCCGGTAGATCCGCCCCGCGCCGCAGCCGAGCCAGCCCGTGCGCTCGTTGGCGAAGGCGACCGCCCAGCAGTTGGTGATGCCGGGCAACAGCGTCCAGGTCTGGCCCTCGTTGTCGGTCCAGGCCGAGCCGCCCGGGCCGGTGGCGACGGCGCGTTTCCGCACGTCATCGCCATCGCCGTCATCGTCATCATCGCCGTCGTCGTCTTCGTGGTGATTGCGCGCGTACGTCAAACCGTAGACCGCGCCGGGGAACGGCGTCGGCGTGGTCAGCTTCCACGACATTCCGCCGTCGCCCGATCGGGCCACGTTCAACTGCGGCGTGGCGGAGTCGACGACGTCGCCGCCGCCCACGAGACCGTGGCGCGCGTCCCGGAAGTCGACCGAGGCGTTGCCCGAAGTCGGCGTGCCCTGCGGCTGGATGGGCGTGGCCGACGACTGCCACGAGCGGCCCGCGTCGGTAGTCCGGAGAACGCGGGCGACGGCGGCGGCGCCGGTGGCCAGCCAGGCGTTGCTCTCGCCCTGGGTAGCCGCGCAAGTGCCGCTGGCCGCGAACGCCCCTTCGCCGGGCTGCGCCGCCGGCGGATTCCTCAGCAGCGGCCAGCCATCGTTGCCTCCGTTGTTGGTGTGCCGCAAGGGGAAATGGGCGTCGTACGAGTCGTCCATCAGGATGGCGCGCCGGGGGGTCCAGAACGCGAAGCAATCCCAGAAGTCTCGCGGATCGGTGGCCTGGGCCTGCAACCTCCAGGTGTTGCCGCCGTCCTCCGTCTTGTAGATGCGGTTGTCGGGGCCGGTCCCGGCCGACATGAGATAAGCCACATTGGCGCTGACACCCTCGACGTCGCGGAACTCCATCGTCTCGGCGCCGGCGACCTGGTGCGAGACCCAGGTGCTCCCGCCATCGAGCGTCCTGGCGAACGTACCGCCGCGCGCGCTGGCCCAGACCACCGCCGCGTTCACCGGGCTGACGGCGAAGAAACGCTGGGTGGTGCCCGTCTCCTGCGGCGTTACCGTCGGCGCGCGCGGCGCGCGAGCCTCCGCCGGCGACGTCGCCAGGAATGGCGAGCGTTGCTCCGAAGTGCAGCCCAGGCCTGCGGCGATTACGACCGCCGTAGCGATGCAATGACGGTTCGACACCATCGTCCGCCTCCTTTGAGTCGTATCTGCCCGGATCGCGGCGGAAACTGCTCCGCGTGGGGCGCCCGGTCAAGCCGCGTTGCGTCTATAGGCGTCGAGAACCGATGCGTCTGATCGCTGGGAATTCTTCCAGCTCGAGAAGCCGGCGTGTGGCCGTAACATCGCGAACAGTGGTCTCGCAGTGCCCGTTGAGAGTCGGGGTCGACCGGCTACGTTGCCGCGAGGACCCCACCGACACGGAAAGGCGGATACCGAATGCTGTCCAAAGCAATTGTTGCGCCCTGTATTTGCCTCGCCACGGCAGCTTGCAGCGGCGGCGGGTCGACGCCTTCAGGAGGAGTCACGCTGAAGGGCCAGCTGCTTAGCTCGGCGTCCGCACAGCAATCAGATCCGCTCCTGCTCGCCATGGGTTGGTACCCGACGTTCGCCGGCACCGCGCCCGGATCGCCCGTGGGGGCGGTGATCACGCAGGCGAACATCGAGTTGCACGGGAGCTTTCCCGTCGACTTCAATTTCACGCTGACGGGGACCCCGCCCGCCGCAGCGTTCTTCGATTTGTCGAAGACGGGCGGCACGGGCCACCTTGCCTATGGCGTCCCGGCAATGACGTCGCCGTTCGGCGTTCCGGCGGAGTTCGCGTCGAAGAGGCCATTCTTGTTGACGTCGCGGAACGCAATCCACCCCGGCCCTGAACCTCTACGCCTGTCAGGCGGCGTTCCAGGATATCGCTTGGTTCAAGCGCGCCTGCGGAATCGATCCGTACGGCGGGACGTGGCAGGCACAGGGCGCCGTCTTCAGCACGCCCACCGGCACGCAGACCCAGATGTTCGTCAACGACGCGGACGGCAACGTGGCGAACGCGTCCATCTCTTTCGATGGCGCGCCGTTCACCTACGACAATGTCGGGGAAGCCTACTACTTCACCACGACTCAACTACAGGGGACGCATTCGCTGTCGCTCGCGGTCCCCGGCCGCGCCTCTGAAACGCTGTCGTTGACCCTGCCCGGAGCGGTGACCGTATCGTCGCCTTCCGCGAACCAGTCGTTTGCCTCGGGATCGACGGTGGCCATCTCGTGGTCTGCCGCCGCCGGGACCGCCTACTATGACGTCTACTTTCTCGCCGACGACGGGAGTGGAAACTGGCTGTTTCACACCATTACGAACCAAATCTCGGCGACGACGCCTCCGATCAACTACCTCGGCCAGGCACATCTGACCGTCAAGGCCATCGCACCGCTCGCCACCGGCTCGCAGGGATCGTTCGTGACGCCCATCTCGCAGACGAGCATGAAGGTGTCGTTCACGCGTTGAACCGGCGACCATTTGCACCCCAAGCGTGCCCGGAAGCCGCGCAAGCGTCATCAACGCTCCCCAACGCTGCGGAACCCTTCCGATCAGCACCCCTCCCGGCCGTCCAAGGATCGCAACGATTCGTCACGATTCACAGAGATTTTGCTACCAATTTGCTACCAGCGATCGAGCAACTCCTCACGGTGCGCCAGGTCGCCCAGTTCCTCGGCGTCTGCACCGCAACCGTCTACAAATGGGCCGCCGAGGGGGTGCTCCCGCACGTCCCCATCGTGAACGTCATTCGGATCCGGCCCGAAGATCTCACCCGTTTCGTCAACGAAAGATCGCGGTGATGCCGTCCTCAGCTACAGGCGAGTGCTGTCCACGCCCTCCTCATCAGCCGCAGCGCGCGCCTCGTCTTCGAGCGCGCGATGCAGGTCGGACAGGGACAAGTCGGATAGGGGTCGTTCTGTCCTCTCGCCAGTCGGCTCCTCCATACCGGTAGCCTAGCAAAGTCCTGCGCGGCCCGCCTGATGGGCCGGGCGCGCACTGAAGCGATCTGTGTTCGCGGGCAGGACTGGCAATTTTGGTAACGTTGGAGCGACGCAGGCGCTGCCGAGGCTTGTCGGCCGGCAGCCGCGGTGTCACTCTGCCGAGGAGGGTCTCCGATGCGTACCTGCGCCATCGTGTTCGTGCTCGCGTGCGCCTGCGGCCGTGCTCCGGCCCGGGTCGGCAGCGGCGGCCCGGTCGACGCTGGCGCGGAGGTCTTCGCCGACGGCGGCGTCATCGGCAGTTCCGGCACAGCGACCCTGCTCGTGGCGACTTCGGGCGCAGGCCTAGTCCGCGCCGCCAATGGCGACTGCCGCGGGTATTGCACGGTGCGCGGCAACGACATTCACCTCACGGCGGTGCCCGACTCGGGCGCGACGTTCGTGGGGTGGAGCGGCGCGTGCAGCGGTACCGGCGATTGCGATTGGGCGCTCGTCGGCACGGCGACGCTCTCCGCCACGTTCATCGTCGTCCCCCCTTCGGCCCAAATCCTGGTGCCGGCTCCCGCCGGGGCCTCGAACGAACGCGTGGCGCTGAACTCCACCCGCATCTTCTGGACGCAAAGCGGGCCGCCGATCGCGATCTGGTCGATGTCCAAGAGCGGCGGCGACCCCTTCAAGGAGGCCGACGCATCGCCCGCATCCCTCGTGGTAGACGACCGCAACCTCTACTGGACGGACACCGGCACCCTGAATTCGAAGCCGATCGGCGGCGGCGCCGCGACCGTGCTCTTCAAGGGCGGCTTCATCTCGCGGCTGGCGCTCGACGAAACGGGAGCGATCTACTGGACCGAGAGCGAGGGGCCCCAGATCGGAACCGTGCGCCGGCTTCAAGCCGGCGCGATGACCACGCTCGCCAGCGGACAGGACCCGGCCGGCGGGCTCGCCGTCGACGCGACGCACGTCTACTTCGCCCAGTTCAACAAGGCGCAGCAGGGTGAGATCCGCAGGGTTCCGCGCACGGGCGGAGCCGTCGAAACCGTCGTCGTCAGCGGCCGCCGTTATGCAAAAGCGATCCGCGTCGACGCGAGCAACGTGTACTTCCGTTTGTCGGACGACGGCTTCCCTTCGAGCGACACGGGCCATGTCCTCGCGCTCAGCAAGGCAGATTTCACCGTCCGCACGCTCTCCGGCGGCAACGGCATCGACCGGTTCCAGCTTCTTCCGCAGCTCGAGGTCGACGGCGCCGGGGTCTACTGGAACTGGAACAGTGGAACGCCGCCGTACGGCATCTTCCGCGCGAACCCCGACGGCGGCGGTTTTCAGCCGATCGATAGCGACAGCGACACGCCGTGGTACGATCTCGCAGTCGACGCGACGGCCGTCTACTACGTGCACGGCGGCGCGATCATCCGCCATCCGAAGTGACCGGCCGGCCTCATTCGAACCAATAGTCGAGCGTCGCGATCGAGCCTTGTCCGAACTGGCCTTCGAATCCCCCTTCGCCGCGCAGGCCGGCAAGGCCGCCCGTTGCCGATCCCGGCACGACAAACCAGGTCGCCCTGATCTTGCCGTTCTCGACGGTCTCCGACCCCTGGAGCACGAAGGCGCCCTCGCGGCCGCCGAGCCGGCCTCGGAATCGCTGCATGCTGACGAGGCTCGCGAACCCGTCGTCGCGGCGGACCTGGAGGGCGCGGACCGCCGATTCGCCCTCGAAGTCTCCGCTGAACGATTCGCGGATGTGGACCTCGGCCAGCGGCGGCCCTCCCGCCTGATCGTAAGGAGTCGCGCTGGAGTCGTGAACGGTGACCTTCGCTTGCGCGTGCGCGCGCTTGCGCGGCTCCGCGCCCCGCTTTTGCGAGCTCACGTCGCGTTTCTCCTCTCCACGATTCGATGCGCCTGCGGCCAGCGCCGCGCCAGCCGCAAGCATGGCGACCAGGGTTCGCTGCATTGCTGCAAGATGCACCAGCGCGGGCAAAGTTCAACCCGAGCGCAGCAATCTTTACCTGGTCCGACGATGACGCGTCGTCGACGCGAATGTTCGCGTCAGCGCGATCCTTTAAAGCAGCTCGTCGCCGCAGTCGACGCAGCGCACGCGAGCGTATCCGTTGGCGAGAATGCCGCACCGCAGGTATCGCTCGAACTCGGCCACGACGAAGCGGGGCAAACCGCTCCCATCCTCTTCGATCTCCGCCAGGAACGTCTTGAGGTGCCCCCTGAACTGTCTCGTACAGGAGCGACTTCTCCGGCTCGCGGCGGCGATAGTTCGAAGCTCCAGCGACGAACTGCCGTCGCTCTCCCTGCTCTCCGATCTGCGGCGGATCTGCGTCGGCGCGGCCCAAGGCGCTGGCGGCTTTTCATGAAACGGGCCAATCGTAGCTCGCTCGGCGAGCTTACGTTGCGGCGTCGCGGGAGTAGCGATTCGAGACAGCCGGTGGAGCAGAACGGACAAGCTGAGTCTCGCAGCGATCCCAAGAATCATGCGACCGCCCGACTCCCTCGCCATCTTCAACTGTCCACAAGCTCGAGCTCTTCAGCCGTTACCGTCGCACCCTCTTCGCTTCACCTCTCGCCCTTCTTCAAATGTCACTACCGCCTTCCGCATCGCTCGACGCACCACGCCCCGTTGTTGATGTTGATGTTCTTCAGCACCGTAACATCGCGGGCGGCAGCGTCCCCGAGCGAGGAACGCGGCTCGAGCCGCTAGATCCTCGCCTGTCGGATTGTCGCGCCTCGACTCCTGGCTGCGGTCAGTACGCTTCGAAGAATTGTTCCTCGGTGAGCCCAGCCTGTTTGAGGATGGCCCTTGCCGTGCCGAGTTTCAGCGTGCCGGGGTGAACCGGAATCGTGACGGGAGTGCAGCCTGGCCTGGTGACGATGGCGTGGCCCCCGGTCTGGCGCGCCACGGTCCACCCCAGTCGGCCGAACGCTCGTAGCATCCGCTGCGGGTTGACTTGAGCGAGGCGTCCCACACCTATCGCGCGCGTCTTTTCGCACGAGTGGCATCGACGTCGAGCCAGAGGGCCGCGGCTTCGCGGACCATGCGCTTCGCTTCGACGACAGAGTCTGCCTCGGTGATGACGCCAGGCAAGTCGGGAACCTCGACGGTGAAACCACCGGCCTCGAGATCTGGGGTAAGGATTGCCCGCCAGGCACGACCGCGAAGCTTGAAGTCGATTTCCCTGGGCGCCGAGAGCTCCACCACGTTCTTCTCCAATTCTCGAGCGATGGCGGCGACCGAAACCGCGACGATGACCTGCCCGCCCGAGGTCGCATCTACCAGGTGGCGCGGGTCCTCCGTCCGGACGAGAATGCTCCGCCCGCTTGCGACCAGCGTGAGCTGGGCAAGTGGACGAGTTACGTGATCGAAGTGGTCTTGAAGATATCGGACGGCTTTGCGCACGGCCGGCAGCGAGAGACCCGATGCGAGCATCCGGCTCACGACGCGAAGCTCGACCACGTCTTGGAAGGCGTAGACCCGGCGCGAGCCCTTCCCCTCGGCGCTGCGGATCGACGGGCGCACGAGGCCGGTCTTGTCCCAGTAGTCGAGTTGCCGGTAGGTCACGCCCGTCAGGCGTCGAGCCGTGTCAGCGCTGAAGCCAGTCGAGGGCATGAGAAGTCTAATAACATCGTTGTCATTCGAGTTCAATGTTCACGCTTCTTGCCTCGCCACCCGCGAGCGAAGGACTCAACCGCTGCCGGCGCCAACCAGAGTGTGTTGATGACGCGCAGGTGCACTAGACGGTCCTCGGCGCAGGCCTTGCGAAGAACGTACTCGGGGATCTCAAACCGAGCTGCCGCCTGCGCGGGTGTGAGTGGCGACTCGTCGTCATCTTCCAGCGGGGGCACAACCGCAGCGTCGCTGACCACCGGCTGACCAAAATTCTTGTGCTGGGTTGGCTCGGCTTGCATCAGCGGCAGCGCGACGTCGGTCGCTGAACCGAGAGATTCCGCGGGATTGGTACGGTCTGACGGTGCTTGCAAGCCTTCCTCGGGGTTCTCATAACCCGAAGGTCGCAGGTTCAAATCCTGCCCCTGCAACCAAAGCATAGGCCCTGCAAGCATTTAGCTTGTGGGGTCTTTGCCTTTTTGGACCTTGGTCGAGAGTGACGAAGCCCGAAGGTAGTGGGTCCAGCGTAAGTGCGCGGGATTCTTGAGTCTGGTCGACCGATCTTGGCGCTGAAGTGGGCTTTTTCGACGGGGAGAAGTAGCGGTCCAAGTAGCAAACGCGGAGGGGCCTCCAATGGGCTCGATCATGCAACGCGCGGACGGACGCCGAGTGATGCAGTGGATCGACGGTTCCGGGAAACAGCGCCAGCGAACGATCAAGGCGAACACGCCGGCGGCCGCGCAGCGCAAAGCAGAGCGTCTCCTCGCCGAGCTGGAGCTACGTGCGGAGCGTCAGCGTCTCGGGCTTGAGGCGCGGCCGAGCGATGCCGCCGGCGTGACGATTGGGTCGCTTCTCGACCACTTCTGGAAGAACAAGGGGCAGCACTTGCGCTCGCCGACGCTCAAGGGCTTCCTCGAGAAGCACCTCGGTCCGCTCCGCGACGTGCCGGCGATGGAGATCACCGCGGCCCGGTTCGACGCTCTCCTCGCGTCCAAGGGAAAGGACCTCGCGCCGGAGTCGCTCAATAAGCTTCGCGCGCGAGCGTCGCAGATCTTCAACTACTCCGGCATGGCCGGGGGGCCGTGGGAAGGCCGACCGAACCCGATCGCCGCCGTGCCCAAGCGCAAGGTCGTCCGCAGTCCGCCGAACGTGCTGCGCCTCGAGGAGGTCCCCCAGGTCCTCGCCGAGCTGCCAGAAGGCCTGCGACCGCTGTACGCGACTGCGCTCTACACCGCAATGCGGAAGGGCGAGCTAGGCGGCCTGCGCAAGGAAGACGTCGACCTGGTCGATCGGACGCTCCGCGTGTCGAGATCCTGGGACGCGCCGCGGACGAAGGACGGCAAGGCGGGGCTGCTGCCGATCACGCGCGCCTTGGCGCCCTACCTCGAGGTGGCGATGCGCTCACCCGGCGAGCTCGTGTTCCCTGGCGTCGCTGGGCGGATGATGCGCCGCGATGTCGCGCTCGATCGCATCCTGCGACGAGCCCTCGGGCGGGCCGGCGTGGTCGTCGGGTACGATCACCGCTGCAGACGCCATGGCTGCGGCTTCCGTGAGCGCCACAGCGACGTCGGCGCCGACCGGTGCCCACGCTGCTCCTACCAGTTGTACGCCAAGCCCATCCCGCGGCACGTCCGGTTTCATGACCTCCGCCACACCACGGTGACGCTGCTCCTCAAGGACGGCGTTTCGCTGGCAGTCGCGCAGAAGGTGGCGCGCCACTCGGACCCGAAGCTCACAGCGGAGATCTACGGGCACCTCGAGCTCGGGGACCTCGCCGGGCGATGGAGCGCCTGGACTTCGGCCCCGCCGCCCTACCCTCGTCGGCGCCTGTGCCCGAGGAGCCCGCCTTCGCGATCGCTGTCGGCGCCGAGCCCTGTACTGCGGGTGGACTGCGGAGCGGCGAGCCGAGAAAAGCTGAGGCCGCAGCACCGTCGAAAACGGCAACGATGCTGCGGCCCTATGAAGTCGGGGCGACTGGATTTGAACCAGCGACCACTTGCACCCCAAGCAAGTGCGCTACCAGGCTGCGCTACGCCCCGGCACGGTCCAACGGGGGCAGCGTCGTAACACCCGCTCCCGCGGGCGTCAACGCTTCAGGCCGACTTGTTGAGCGCGTTCTTCAGGACCTGCGAGGGCCGGAACGTCAGCACGCGCCGAGCGGAGATTTCGATCTCCTGCCCGGTCTGCGGATTGCGGCCGACGCGCGACTTCTTCTCGCGCACGACGAAGTTGCCGAACCCGGAGAGCTTGATCTTTTCGCCGCGCTCCAGCGTGTCCTTCAGCGTGTCGAAAACCATCTCGACGATCTCGGCGGACTCCTTCTTGGAGAATCCGACTTTGCCGCAAACGCTGTCGATGACGTCAGCCTTGGTCATGGCACGACAGTACACGGACAGCGCCAACTCGGTCAAACCCCGAAGGAAAAGGCCCTCTCTTACCCGTATGACGCAACGCATTAGCGCAGCGCGGCGCAGCCCTTGAGAAGCATCCCCAGGACCGCTCTGCTAGCGTTCGCGCCGATGCAGTTCTGGTTCGATTTCGCCTCCACGTATAGCTACGTCGCCGCTCTCCGCGTCGCGGACGAGTGTGCGGGCGCCGGTGTGGAATTGGAGTACAAGCCGTTCCTCCTCGGGCCGATCTTCACCCAGCTGCTCGGCATCAAGGATTCTCCGTTCAACGTGGAGCCGATCCGGGGCCGGTACATGTGGCGCGACCTCGAACGCCTCTGCGAAAAACACCGGCTTCCCTGGCGTCGCCCAACGGTCTTCCCGCGCAACAGCCTGCTGGCCGCTCGCGTGGCCTGCTGCGCCGGAACCGCGATCTCCACGCTCACGCGAGCGATCTTCGGCGCCAACTTCGCCGACGATCGCGACATCGCGGATCCCGCAGTGCTGCGCGAGATTATCGATTCCAGTGGCGCCGATGGACGCCGACTCGTCGATCTCGCGCAGACGCCGGAAGTCAAAGCGCAGCTTCGCGCCAACACCGCCGAGGCGCAGCGGCTCGGCATCTTCGGCGCACCGGATTTCGTCGCCGATGGCGAGCTCTTCTTCGGGCAGGACCGGCTGGAGGATGCCATCGCATGGGCGCAGCGCTCCGAAAGATTCAAGCGCGGATTTCCGCCCCCAACCGTGCCTTGAGCCGATCGCGGATCGCGGTGCAGAGCGCGTCCGCTTCGGCGTCCGTCAGCGTGCGATCCGGCGCTCTGAGCGAAAGGCCGAACGCGACGCTCTTGCGTCCGTCCGGCACCGGCGCCCCCCTGTACACGTCGAAGAGGGTGACCCGCTCGAGCAGCTTCCCTCCATCCGCGGCACGGATCTCCCCGAGCAGTTTCTCCGCCGGAACGTTGGCGTCAACCACGAACGCCAGGTCCCGCGCGACGGCCGGGAACCTGGGCACCCCGCGAAGCTGCTTCAGCGCGAGGGAACGCTCGAGCAGCGCCTCCCAGTCCAGCTCGGCGAGATACGTCCCGGCAGGCACCTCGAAATGCGCGGCGACTGCCGGATGCACTTGCCCGAGATGTCCCGCGGCTTGCCCTGCGACGAGCAAAGCCGACGCGCTCGCCGGATGCAGCGCCCGATGCGCAGCGAGCTGGTAGCGCGAATCCGCGATTCCCATCGCCTCCAGCACATCCTCGACCACGCCTTTGAGGTCGTAGAAGTCGGCCGCATCGCCGCCGCCATTCCAGCTCTTCGCGCGGCGGGCTCCGCTCAAGACCACACCAAGCCGGCGCGGCTCGTGCACCGGCCAGGCCAGCTCGCCCGACGGATGGCGCGCGTCCGGCTCCGGCAAGTACACGCGGCCGAGCTCATAGAGCTTTACGTCCGGGACGCCGCGCGCGAGGTTGTAGGCGACGTTCCGCAGGAGCCCGGCCAGAAGCGTCGTGCGCATCGCGCCTTGTTCGGTGGTGAGCGGGTTGGCGAGGCGAATCGCTCGCTGCGCGGAGACCGCCGCCAGGTCTTTCTCCGCCAGGAAGCTGTAGTTGAGCGCCTCGTCGAAACCGTGCGCCGAGAGCGCGGCGCGGGCGTGCGCAGTGACGCGCCTCTCGGGCGCAACCGCCGCGGTCTCGCCGACGCCCGCGGGATGCGGCTTCACCGGGATGGTGTCGTAGCCGCGCAGGCGCGCGATCTCCTCGATGCAGTCGATCTCCCTCGTCAGATCGCGCCGCCAGGAGGGCACACTCCAACGGCCGTCGCCCACCGGAACGAGCTGGAGCGCGCGCAGCCAGCGGTCGACCTCCGCGTCGCCGATGGTCACGCCGAGCACCGCCGAGACGCGGCCGGGCCGGACCATGACCTTCACCGGTTCCCGCGGAGCCGGGTAGACGTCGAGGGCACCGGGCAGCAGCCGACCGCCGGCGAGCTGCACGATCAGCTCCGCGCAGCGATTCGCGGCCGCTTCCGCCGTTCGCTCGTCCATCCCCCGCTCGAACCGATGCGACGCCTCGGTGTGCAGCGCGTGCCTGCGCGAGGTGCGGCGGATTCCCGCCGGGTCGAACATGGCGCTCTCCAGCAGGATCCTCGTCGTGCCGTCACCCACCTCGCTGGTCTGACCGCCCATCACGCCCGCAAGCGCGACCGGCTTCTCGCCGTCGGCGATGACGAGGTCGTCGGCGCTGAGCTTGCGCTCCTTGCCGTCGAGAGTCGTCATCGGTTCGCCTTCGCGCGCGCGGCGCACCAGGATTCGCCGGCCAGCGAGCCTGTCCAGGTCGAAACCATGCAGCGGATGCCCGAGCTCGAGCAGCGCCAGATTCGTCGCGTCCACCACGTTGCTGATGGGTCGGACCCCACAGGCGCGCAGCCGCTCCTGAACATGAAGGGGAGAGGGACCGATGTGCACGCCCTCGATCACGCGGGCGACATAGCGGGGACACCGCTGCGTGTCCTCGATGTCGATCCGCGCCGGCAACTCACCCTTCCCGGCCGGCTGCGCCGGTGGCACCCGCACCGCCACTCCCGTGATCGCCGACAGCTCCCGGGCAATCCCGAGGTGCGACAACGCGTCGGGCCGATTGGGCGTGACGTTGATCTCGAGAATCGTGTCAGGCACCCCGAGCAGCTCGTCGAGGGGCGTTCCGACCCGGACGTCGCGGGGCAGGATCATCAGGCCGGATTGATCGTCGGAGAGTCCGAGCTCGTGCGGCGAGCAGAGCATCCCATCGCTCTCCACGCCGCGAACCTTCGCCCGCCGGACCTCCATCCCGGCCGGCAACCTCGCACCGGGACGCGCCATCGGTACCACGTCGCCGGCGGAATAATTCTGCGCCCCGCAGACCACCTGATGCGTTCCGGCGCCGTCGTCCACCTGGCACACGCTCAGGTGATCGCTCCCCGGGATCGGTGACCGCGTCACCACCACCGCCGCGACGACGCCAGGTCCGAGGGCGCGCCTCTCGCGACCCTCGACCTCGAGGCCGATGGCCGTCAGCTTGCTCGCGATCTCGTCGTCGGAGAGCGCGACCGGGCAAAGCTCGCGCAGCCAGCTCAGCGAGATCTTCATAGCTGCTCCAGGAACCGGACGTCGTTCTCGAACAGCGTGCGCAGGTCATCGAGGTCGTGGCGCAGCATGGCCAGCCGATCGATGCCGACGCCGAAGGCGTAGCCCGTGAACTGCTCCGGGTCGTACCCGACGCCCGCCAGCACGTCGGGGTTGACCATGCCGGCGCCGAGTACCTCGAGCCAGCCGCTTCCCTTGCACAGCTTGCACCCCTTTCCGCCGCAAAGCGGGTGCGAGATGTCGACCTCGGCGGACGGCTCGGTGAACGGGAAATAGCTGGGGCGCAGTCGCGTCTGGATCGTCGGCCCGAAGAACGCCTTGACGAAAGCGTCGAGCGTTCCGCGCATGTGCGCCATCGAGATGCCTTCCTCGACGTGCAGGCACTCGACCTGGTGGAACATCGGCGTGTGCGTCGGATCCGAGTCGGAGCGGTACACCTTGCCGGGGCAGATGATCCGGACGGGCGGCTGGCGGCCGAGCATCGCGCGCACCTGGACGGGGCTGGTGTGCGTGCGCAGCAGGAGCTGCTGCATGGCTCCCTTCGTGGGAGGCGAGCCCGGCGGGGGCGGCGGTTGCGACGCCACGTCGATGAAGAATGTGTCCTGCATGTCGCGCGCCGGGTGATCGGGCGGAAACCCGAGCTTCTCGAAGTTGTAAAGGTCCCATTCGATCTCGGGGCCATCGGCGACGTGGAACCCGAGCCGGGCGAAGATCTCCACGATGTCGTCCATCGCCTGGCTCACCGGATGGCGGTGTCCGCGGCGCCGCGTCCGTCCGGGCAGCGTGACGTCCAGCTTCTCGCGATTGAGATCCTTGTCCAGCTCGCGGCGGCCGACGTTCCGCCGTGCGTCCTCGAGCAGCGACTCGAAGGTCGCGATGGCGTCGGTGACGAGCTTGCCCACCCGTGGCCGATCCGCTGCCGCAATGGCGCCGAGCGACTTGCGCAGTCCCGAGAGCGAGCCGCTCTTGCCCAGGTACTTCACCCGCGCAGCCTCGACCTGTTGTTCGCTCTGCGCCGCGGACAGCTCCTGCCGCGCCTCGGCGAGCAATGCGTCGATCCGGTCGATCACCTCACGCTCCTTCGGAAACGACGAAAGCCGCGCCGGGATTCGCCCGACGCGGCCTCGTTGGGAACTGCCTCGAGTGCCTACGCCGCGGCGCGCTTGGCGATCGCGGCAAACGCCTGTGGATCGGCTACGGCGATGTCCGCCAGAACCTTGCGGTCCAGGACGATGTTCGCCTTCTTCAGGCCAGCGATGAAGCGCGAGTACGAGACGCCGTTCAGCCGCGCCGCCGCGTTGATCCGCGCGATCCAGAGCGAGCGGAAGTCGCGGCGGCGCACGCGGCGGCCCCGGGCCGACTGCATCATCGCGCGCTCGACGGCCTCGATCGCGCGTTTGTAGGTGCCGTGACGCCGGCCGCGGAAGCCCTTCGCGAGCTTCAGGACGCGATTTCTCCGGCGACGAGCCTTGAATCCACGCTTGACGCGCATGTCCTTCTCTCCTCGTCCACCACCGGGGACTTCCCGGAGGCCCGCCGCGGGCGCTGGTCCATGCGGCGAGTGTGGGGCCTTGCTTACTTCGGCAGGCCGTAGGGCAACGCTTTCTTGAGGTGTCGTTCATCCCGGCGCTGCAGGATGAGCGCGTTGCCCAAGCGGTTCTTGCGCTTGCGGTTCTTTCCCAGCGACAGGTTGTGGCGCCGGCCGGCCTTGCCAGCCTTGATCTTGCCCGAACCGGTCATGCGGAAGCGCTTCACGGCGCTCCGCTTCGTCTTCAACTTCGGCATCTTGCGGATCCTTCCGGTCGCTGCGAAAGACGGCGCTTGTACACGCGCCGTCCCTGACCGTCAAGCCTTCGGCGCCTCGGCGTGCTGGGCCGGGGCGGGAGGAGCGACAGAAGCCGCCGACCCTCCGCTCGCCTGGCTGGCGGACGGTGCCGGCCGCGGCTGCGGCGGGCGCGGAGGGTGCGCAGCCTGGGCGGCTGGCGCCTTGGCCCGCTGCGACTGCAGCCAGCGCGGATTGGGGGCGAGGATCATGAAGAGCAGGCGGCCTTCGAGGCGCGGCGCCTGTTCCACCACCGCGATGTCCTTCAGGTCCTGCCCGATGCGGCTGAGGATCGCCTGCCCAATCTCGCGGTGCGTGATCTCGCGCCCGCGGAACATGACCGTGCAGCGGGCCTTGTTGCCCTCCTCGAGGAACTCGCGGATGGCCTTGGTCTTGAAGTTGTAGTCGTGCTCTTCGGTCTTGGGCCGGAACTTCACTTCCTTGAGCTTGACGACCGTCTGCTTCTTCTTGGCCTCGTTGGCCTTCTTCTTCGCCTCGTACTTGAACTTGCCGTAGTCCATGATCTTGCAGACCGGCGGCTTGGCCATCGGCGAGACCTCGACCAGGTCGAGGCCGAACTCTGCTGCTTTGGCTAGGGCGACTTCGAGGGGTAGCACCCCCAACTGCTCTCCCTCGGGACCGATGACTCGAAGCTCACGTGCGCGGATTCGGCGGTTCGTACGTGCGTCGCGGATGGCAGACTCCCTGGTTTGAGGCCTTGCTCTGAAAATGATTCCGGCGGGACCCCGGGCGATTCAAGGGGCACCGCCGGCTTGAACCTACGCTCGTGTAGTGAAAATCCCGCAGCAGCCCGCGCATGGTAGCGAGTGTAAGCCTCGTGTCAAGGGCAGCGGACGCGCGTGCGTGCCACCGGATGTGCGCCGCTACACTGCTGTAGAAGGAGGCATGCTTTGTCTCCTCCTCGCCCTTCTCGCCGCCCCGCCAGAAGACATGGCGGCGCGCGTGAGCCGACCGGTTGCTCTTCGCGTCCCCGGAATGGACAAAGTCCGAGTCCAGCGCGATCTCGTTTACGATCCCGGCAGCGGTCTGCGTCTGGACGCCTACACGCCTCCGCGGTCCCGGCGCCATCCGGTCGTCGTCCTGTTGCACGGCGGCGTGCCCGACGACGTGCCTGTTCGTCCCTCGAGTGCCGCTGAACGACGCTTCGCCGTTCAATAGGGTGCCGCGGCTATGGACGTGCGACCTGCGTCGAGTGACTCCGGCATTAGGGGCACTGGAAATTCGTGCAGCTCGTCCTGCAGAAGAGTCCGTCGGAACAGCAATCGACCAGGCCATCAGCGCACTTCGGTGGCGGCGGAGGAGGAGGGGGCGGCGGAGGGTCACAGCGGTTCGAGACATTGCAGGTCGACCCATCGACGGCGCACTGGCCGCACCAGATGTAGCCGCCGCATCCGTCGTCGATCGAGCCGCATACGGCACCCACCGCCGCGCACGTCCTCGGAATGCAGGCGCTGCAATCATCCGGACAAGAGTTGATCTTCGCGCCCGACGAGTTCCGCGCCGGCTGACATACGGCGGCATGAGCTCCCATCAAGAGCGGCCAGTCCGGCGCGACTCCGGGGATCGCGGAGTCGTCCGCGAAATTCCGACGGACGGACAAAGACAGCGTGCCGCCGCCGGCGTGTGACAAGGACACCGTCCAATCGCTGGGAAGATCGCGGTCGGCGCTGCCAACGAAGTAACCATACGGTTGTTGGTTCGCAATATAGGCTGCAAAGTTCGAATCGCCGGCCCACCCGTTCGCGGAGTCCTGCCGCGTCAGGTTGTAGTCTGGATGGACGGCGCCGACGCACAGGGGAAGAGCAGGTTCGTAGTCAGGAACCTTGAACGTCGCCTGGAGTCCGTCGAAAGCAGTGTGCGTGGCAAAGGGATAAGGCGCGTGCGACATGGCCTTGATGTGGACAGTACTGGTCTTTGGCACATCCTGCTGGTGCAACCATGTCATCGCCACCGCAGGGTGCAGTTCCGTCCTGTAGCCGTAATCAAAGCCATAGGCCACAGCGGTATGTCCGCAGTCAAAGACGGGTACCCCGCGGACCGCGGCCTGGTCCCCGCGCGTGGGAAAATCGGCCCGCCACCCATCATTGTTCACGACCGTTGGTGGAAGAGGCTTGGGCTCACCGGTGCTCCGGTCGACGACGAAGAAGTCGCTCGGTTCGCGCGTGCGCAACATGATCGGGCCAGTCAGGCTCGAGGTCCAATATGTCGCGGGTCCCTGACGGGGATACAGGTACATCCACTCAGCCTCGATCCCCAAAACCGGAATCGACCCGTCCTCGGGAGCCATCTTGTTGGCCCATCCGAGGAGGGATCCGTCGATGTAACCGTCCGGTCGAAGCGGGATGATATGCACGTTGAAGTCGCGGTCACGATGGTGCGGCGTCCAGTCGTCGTGCGCGACTCTTGTATAGGCGCATACGTTCGACGCCGAGCCAGGCTGCAGCGAGGTTCCCTGGGGGACGGTACACGACAGACCGTCGCGCACGCAGCCAGCCTCATCGGTCCAGCCGCCTCCGGAAACGATTCCAGCGGCGGTGCCCAGGTAGTACGGGAAGTTCGAGTACACGTAGTGGAAGTGGTCGTCCGTCGGCGGGATGCTGAAGTTTTGCAGCGCAGTGGTGACTGCGTCGTCGAATTTATACGGGCAATAGGTGATGCCCGGCGTGTTGAACATGATCCCTGGATTCACATAGCTGAGATTGAGCTTCGGTGGCGACGTCGGGCACGGAAAGACGAAAACGCCCGAGTTTCCGATCAGGTCGTTCGAGCCCCCGATCGGCGAAATGCCGTGCACGTAGATCTTCTTGTTTCTGAGCTGGTAGTTGAGCGCCGCGCTAATCGGAATGTCGAAGCGGAGGGCCGTCGCTCCGTCGAGCTTGCAGGCTGAGGCGACGTCGGGCTCGCTCGCGAGATTGGCGGTGGCCGCCGTCACGAAGGTGCCGGAACCCGCGGGTCCGCCCGCATAGAGGTGAACGTTGATCGAACCGGCCACTCCGTGGGCGCATGCCCAACCGGGGATGTGCTGCGCGTCGGATGCGGTGGGAAAGATCCCGTCGATGTTGCCGACGACGGCGCCATCGGGAAACTTGAAGGCGCCCGAATTGGACAGCAGGTCATTTGTGGTTCCAACCGGCGAGATCCCGTGCACGTAGATCGGCGCCGACTTGAACTGGCTGACCATCGACGGCGTGATGGGAATGTCGAACCGGTATGCACCACCGCTGACGTAACAAGCCTGCGCGACGGCTGGTTCGCTCGCGACGCTCGCGGTAGCCGCGGTGACGAACGTGCCGGACCCGGCCGGTCCTCCTGCGTAGACGTGAACGTCGATCGATCGCGCGACGTACTTTGCGCATGCCCAACCCACGATCCGTGGCTGCCCGGCGCGTGACGGAGCCCCGTCGATATAGCCGGTGATCTTGCCATACGCGATCATGCATGAACCGTCGCCGTCGCAGATTCCGGCGCCACCGTTGCACGATGTCCCATAGGCCAGCGGCAACAGATCCCAGCCGCCGGTATCGGACGAGCAGATCGCCTTGTTGCACTCCGGAACGTACGGCGCTGGTCCGCAACGACCCAGTGCCATCGCACGCATCGGAACGCCCGCTGCAAGTACGCAGGCGGTCAGGAACAGACTTCGAGTCGACAAGTGGTTGGCAACGCCCCAAGCCATCGGACTTCCCTCCTCCGGACTCTGCCGCGGCTGGGCCCGACGCGACGTGGTCTGCTGGAACTCCCCTCAACAGCGCGCGGATGGTGGCATACGCGAAGAACGCGCACAAATACGGAGCTCTTTATTCAATGATTGCGGGAGGATCCGTTAATACGGAGCCGCGGCTTCCGCTGACAACTTCGCAGCGAACGCGTCCAGCGGTTGAAAGCCGAGGTCGGCGTCCTTGCCTTCGCCGTGCTTGCGTGGCGAGACGCCCTTTCCCTCCACTTCCTTGTCGCCGATCACCAGCGTGTACGGCACCTTCATGAGCTGGGCGTCGCGGATCTTCGCGCCGAGCTTCTCGGACGACTCGTCCAGCTCGACCCGCAGCCCCCGCAGCTGGAGCTGTGCGTAGACCGCGCGCGCCCAGTCCATGTGGCGGTCGGCCACGGTGATGATCCGCGCCTGCATCGGCGCCAGCCAGACCGGGAAGTTCCCGGCGAAATGCTCGATGAGGATGCCGATGAACCGCTCGAAGCTACCGTAGATGGCGCGGTGGATCACCACCGGCCGATGCTCCTTGTTGTCGTCGCCCACGTAGCCGAGCTCGAAGCGGTCGGGAGCGTTGTAGTCGAGCTGGATGGTCCCGAGCTGCCACTCGCGGCCGATGCTGTCCTTGACGTGGAAGTCGAGCTTGGGGCCATAGAACGCGCCATCGCCCGGGTTCTCCACCCAATCGATGCCCGTCTGCTGGACGGCCGCGCGCAAGCTCGCCTCGGCGCGGTCCCACAAGTCATCCGCTCCGATCCGCTGCGGCGGACGGGTCCCGAACTTGGCGCGGAACGGCAGCCCGAGCGCGTCGTAGACCTTCTTGATCAGCTCGGTGAGCCGCTTCACCTCGTCGACGATCTGCGACTCCGTCAGGATCACGTGCGCGTCGTCCTGCTGGAACTGGCGCACGCGCGTCAGTCCCGAGAGCACGCCCGTCGCTTCGTTCCGGTGCAGCACGTCCTGCGTGTGGTAGCGGATCGGCAGCTCGCGATAGCTGTGCTTCTTCATCTGGTAGAACAGGTAGTGCGAAGGGCAGTTCATCGGCTTGAGCGAAAAGCTCGCCCGCTCGTCGATGTTCTCTTCCTTCGACTCCGGGTCGAGCACGAGGAACATGTTCTCCCGGTACTTGCCCCAATGGCCACTGCGCTCCCAGAGCGTCTTGTTGAACATCAGCGGCGTCTTGATCTCCTGGTAGCCGTTGCGCAGGCACAGGCCGCGCATCGCGTCGCTCAGCGCCTGGAAGAGCAGCGTCCCGCGGTGGGTCCAGAAGACCGCGCCCGGGGCCGCCGGATGGAAAGCGAAGAGATCCAGCTCGCGCCCCAGCTTGCGATGGTCGCGCTTGCGCGCCTCTTCCTGCTGTTTCAGCCAGGCGTCGAGATCCTTCTTGTCGAAGAACGCCGTCCCGTAGATCCGCTGGAGCTGCGGGTTGCGATGATCTCCGCGCCAGTATGCGCCGGCGACGTTGAGCAGCTTGATCACGCCGATCTTCCCCGTCGACGGTGCGTGGGGCCCGAGGCAGAAGTCCACCCAGTCGCCGTGCGAATAGAGGGTCAGCGTCTTCGCGCCCTTGCTGAAGATGTCCTCGACGATCTCCTTCTTGAACGTCTCGCCGAGCCTGTCGAAGAGCTGCAGGGCTTCTTCGCGCGAGACTTCCTTGCGCACGAAGGGAAGGTCCTTGCGGATCTCCTCGTTGGCCGCCTTCTCGATCTTCTCCAGATCCTCCGGCGTGAACGGCTCCTTGCGGAAGAAGTCGTAATAGAAGCCCTCTTCCGTGTGCGGGCCGATGGTCACCTGCGTGCCGGGGAAGAGCCGCTGGACGACGCTCGCCACTACGTGCGCCGCGTCGTGACGGATGAGGTCGAGCCCCTCCTTCTGCTTGCTGGTGATCACCGTCAGCTTGCCGCCGCGGTCCAGCGGACGGGAGAGATCGAGCTCCTGGTCGTCGAGCTTCGCGAACAGCGCCGCTTTGGCCAGGCCCGCGCCGATCTGCGTCTTCACGAACTCGAAGACGGTGGTGCCTGCGGGCACCTGCTTGCTAGAGCCGTCGGGCAGCGTGATCTGGACTACGTCGGGCATGCGCCCCTCTATAACGCGAAAGGCCCGACCGCAGCCGGGCCCTTCATCTGGTGCTGGTGCGTCCTGCTGGAATCGAACCAGCGACCCCCACCGTGTCAAGGTGGTGTTCTACCGCTGAACTAAGGACGCGAGCCGGGCTGTGGCGTGTAGCAGCGGCGCTCGGACGGGTCAAGCAGTTCGCAAGCTACGCCGGCTGCGGCGGACGCCGCATCAGGTCGATGAAGATCGCCAGGTACTGCGCCCACGAGATCACCATGCACTGGGCGGCGATCATCGCCAGCGCGATCAGCAGCGGGCCCGGATCGACTTCGCGCGCCCCCTGGACCAGAGCGAAGATGCTGGCGGCGGCGAGGAACGCCGTCCCGTACTTGCCGAAGCGCGTCGGCCGGATCGCATAGGTCCGTCCGCTCCGGGTCAGGATGCCGATCGCGCTCAGGATGCAGAGCTCGCGGAAGACGAGCAGCCCGAGCAGCCACCGGGGCAGCCGCTGCGACCAGCAGAGAAGGACGAGCGCGGAGAGACCGAGGAGCTTGTCGGCAATGGGGTCGAGGATCGCGCCCAGGGCGGTGAACTGCTTGAGCAGCCGGGCGGCGATCCCGTCGAGCCAGTCGGTGACCATGGCGCCGATGAACACCGCCAGCGCGGCGCCGAGCCGGCCGTAGACGAACAGCACGACGAACACGGGGACGGCGACGATGCGCAGGCCGGTGAGGAAATTGGGGACGTTCACTTCGTCGCGGCGTCGCGCTGCTGGTTCCAGCGCGCGAAGGCGTCGTCCTTGTCCACGTCAGCCGGGAACTCCTCTGGCTCGCCCGGGGTCCCGTCGGCGGCGATGAAGATCTGCATTTGCTTGCCCACCAGCTTCTCCCATTGCTCGCGCGTCACCTCCTGCGGCCCCGCCACTTCGCGGCGTTCACCTCCGGGAGATCCCGCTTGCGCCGCGCCCTTTCCCACCGCGACGGAGCCGTCGTAGACGCGCACCAGCACGCTCTTGTCGTCGTTGGCATCGACCCGGAAGGTGGTCCCGCGCACACCCGCTACGGCGTTCTCCGTCTCGACCTCGAACTTCTGTTCTCCCTGGAGCACGGAGGTGACCTTCGCCCAGAGCTTGCCAAAGAACAACCTCGCGGTCAGCCTGCGCCGCGCCGCACCAACGGCGAAGTGCGCTTCCGCGAGCTGGAGCTTCGCTTTGCCGCCGAGCCTCAGCACGGAATTGTCGCTGAAACGGATCTCCAGGCGCGCCTTCTCTTGCGTCTCGATGGTGTCGCCCTGCCCAACTGCCATCCCCAGGCGGAGCTCGCCCCGGGGACCGCTTCCGCGCGATCTCTGCGCCCTGCCTTCGAGCGCGGAGACCTGCGCAGTCTTCGGCGCCGCCCCCGCCGCGAGCACGCCGATGAGGCTTGCGACGGCCGCAAGGCTCATCCGCCGGCCTTCACGGTCCGAGCTCGAGATCCACGGTATTCGCCGTCAGGCCGAGCACGCGCACGGAGAACTTGCCCAGCTTCTTCGTCTCCACCTCCTGCGCGAATTCCTCGGCCGTGCCCAGCATCGTGACGTCGAGCTCCTGCGTCCCGGCTGCGAAGCTTCGCTGCGAGACGTTGCGCACGCCGCGGACGCGCTGCGAAAGCGCCGCGCGGAAGTCCGATGCGGTCCGGAACGAGGGCACCTTGCGCACGGTCACGTGCAGGTCGTTCCCGGACGACACGTCCTTGACGAAGCGGGCGGCGATCTTCTTCGTCATGTCCTGCGCGAACGCGCGCGACGCCTTCTTGATGGCCTCCTTCCCACAGGAGAGATCATCGAGCTGGGCGGCATTCTGCGTGGTTTCCGCAGTGGAAAGGATATCCCCGTTGTCGGTGTTCACGGCGCGTCCGGAGATCGTCGCCGAGCAGGATCGCCAGCCGGGGCCGAGGTCGGCCACCTCTCCGCGCGCGATCGCCACCGCCTGTCCGAACAGGATCACCTCGGCGCCGGTGAGCGACTTCAGCTTGCGCGCCTGCGCGGCGGTGATCTCCGTCGCAATGCCGCCCACCTGGACGGTCTTCTCCGCCGCGATCTCGGGATCGATGAGCTGTGCGAAGCCGCCGTTCTTCAGCGCGTCGAGGACCGTCGTCTCCGCGATGCGGAGATCGGTGGAGACGAGCGCGCGCTCGCCGCGCATCCACACCGCCCGCGGCGCCACCATGCCGATGTTCTGTTCGGCGATCAGCACCATGGTGCGCGGCATGCCCTTGCGGGCCATCAACAGGCCCATCGCCTCGAGGTCCTTGTCCAGCTCCGCGGTGCCGATGAAGGCACGGACGGCGACCTGGACGACGGCGCCATCCATGGATTCCTTGACGATCTCGTAACGACGCACGAACCCCTGCGCATGCGTGAGGACCCGATCCATCCGGATCTGGAAATCCTTCGTCTCCGTCGTGGAAGAGACGCGCGTGCCCGCCGCCATTTCCACCGCGCGGCGGAGGGCGTCGTCGGTCGCTTTCTGGCGCGCCGCCGGACGATCGCCGTCGAGGACGGCCGCTTCGCCTTGCGCCACCTGTACGATCGCATCTCCCTGCACCTGCGCAGCCGGGACCGTGCCTCCCGACGCCGCCAGCGGCGCCACTCCAGCCGGGACGCGGATGGCGCCTGCCAGCTCCGGCGGCAGCTCGTCGAGCGGCACTTCGATGTCGAGAGAGACTCCGCCGTCGGAGTAGTAGTGCGTCTTGATCGGCTTGACCCCCTTGAGCGTCCCGTCTACCCGGGTCATCAGCGTCGCGTCATTCTGGAGCATGCCCGCGACAGTCCCGCCGGATTGCACTTCCAAGCCCTTCAGCGACTCGAGCGCATTGCGATAGGCGTCGAGCTTCGCCGCCCGCTCCGCACCGAGCCGCGCCACTGCAACAGAGGGCGCGTTCAGGTCGGGGGCGCCCTGGCCGTGTCCGAGGAGCACGCGGCGGTTCCAGTCGATTTCCCCTTTGGTCTGGGCGAGCGTCGGGGCCGCGGCGAGCACGGCAACGAGAGCGAATCGGCGGAGCACGGCAACCCTCCCGGTCAGGCGTGCGAGTATCCCAAAGAGATCCGGAGGCAGCCAGATCTCGGTCAGCGGGTCGCCTTGCGCTTCCGCTCGACCAGCGCTTCCACGGTCTGGCCGATCCGTTGGGTGAGAATGAGCATCTCGCCCATGTCGGTTGGCGCCTGCTTCTTGTGACCGTTGTCGAGATACAGCATGTGCGACACGCGGCCCCGGTGGAGGATGGGGAAGATCAGCGCGCTGAGCGGGACCTTCTTGCCGAGCGTGGCGAGGAAGCGGATGTTCGCGGGCGTCTTCTGCAGCGGACCCATGTAGTGGCTGCGCGTCTTCACCACCAGCGAGAAGGCCGACTCCGCGGCGAGCGGCATCGCCACCTGGTGCGCGTTCTCCGTGCCTTCGCCGAGACCATCCCATCCCAGCGCGACGCCGCCTTGCACCTGAAGGAGCAGCGCCCGGGCGGCCTTGCTCCGCGAGGCGCGCAGGACGATATGCGCGATCGAATCCCGGTCCGACACCCCCGCGAGAGCCTGGAGCGCCTGCTTGAAGTCGAGCGGGCTTTCCTCACGTGCCGGCGGCGGCGGCGGTTCCGGGACGTCGTCCCAGGCTACTGACGGCAGCGGCGCCTCCTCTGGTTCGACGGCGGCGGCAGCGAGCTGCATGGGCTCGGTGACGATCGCGTCCGCGGGAAGCTCCGCGAGGATGGCGTCCTCCGGCAGCGACTCCAGCTTCTCCTCCTCGGGTTGCGGCTCCGGAGGCCGGATGTGCGGGAGCACCGGCGCCCTCGAGGACTGTCCACGATGCGAGTACCAGGAGGCGGCGGGCTCCCTCGCCGCTGGCGCCGTGATCGGCGGCGCAGGCTGCGGCGGCGTACCCGCCGGCTGCACCATCCGGTTGTAGATCTCGTTGAAGGCGCCCTCGTCGATCAGCTCCGGCGTCGTGTCCGCCAGCTTCTCCACTTCCTTCGCCTTCCGCTTCCGCCGGCGGCCTTCCTCGGGCACGACGCCGAAGTCGAGCGCGCGCATCTGCCGGATCGCCTGGTAGTGCATGCGCAGGAGCTGGAAGACGCGAAACTCGGGGGCGATCACGGGCACGCACGTGCGACCCGTCTTGTAGGAGAGCTGGTCGAGCTCGCTCACCTTGATCTCGCAGCAGAGCAGCTTCAGCCGACGCTTTTCCACCTTCCAGGGGACGATTTCATGCCGGTCGGCGACGTGCTTCGGGATCGAGCTGACGAGCGACGGATCGACCTGCAGCTCGCCCCACGCCACTTCGGCGCCGAGTTGCTTGCCCAGCGCGCGTGCGAGCTGTACTTCTTCCACCAGCCTCAGCTCGAGGAGATTGGTCCCCAGGCGGCCGCCATAGAGCACCTGCCAATCCAGCGCTTCCTCGAGCCCTTCTGGGGTGAGGTGGCCCTCGCGGATGAGCACCTCGCCGATCTTCGCCATCTGCCCACGCAGGCTAGCACGGACATGGCGCCTGCCCGCAAAGCGAACGTCCCCGGGCAGAAATCCCCGACTCCCGGCGTTGCAAGGGTCATGAGACGCACGCTCGCCATCCTCGCCGGCCAGGCCCGCGCCCATCCGGTGCACCAGCGCGCGGTGATGCAATGTGGCGATCGCGCCGGCCTGCCCACCGCAGGAGTGACCGGCGCTGGTGCGGGGACGGTCAAGGAAGGGATCGCGGTGCGAGGATGAAGGAGCGCCAGATGATCACCCAGGACGATTGGCGGCTTCAGGGTCAGGATTGGCTGCGCGAGGAGCTGCTCCGGTACGCGGCATATCGGCCGCCGCGTCCCGGCTCCGAGCACGACCACTGCGAGTTCTGCTGGGTCCCCTTCCGCACGCGCGAGCTCCCGGGCACCGCGCGCGAGGGCTACGTGACCCAGGACCGCCGCTGGATCTGCGAGACCTGCTACGAAGACTTCAAGTTGATGTTCGACTGGGTGATCGAGACGTAGTCAGCCGACGCGCGCGAGCGAGAGCCGCCCGCGCCAGCGGTGCATCAGGTCTCGCACCGCCGCGTTCTCGGGGCTGCGCAGCTCGGGATCCTCCTCGACCAGCGCGAACGCCTCCTCCCGCGCCTCCTGCACGATGACCTGATCGCGCGCCAGCTCGGCGACGGCAAAGTCGGGCATGCCGCTCTGCCGTGTCCCGAGGATGTCGCCCTGGCCACGCAGCTCGAGGTCCTCTTCCGCGATGCGGAAGCCATCCGTCGTCTCTTCCATCACCTGCAGCCGTCTCCGGGCCTCCGGACCCCACTCCGCTCCCGAAGTGCCCGTGAGCAGCAGGCAATACGACTTCGCGGCTCCCCGTCCAACCCGGCCGCGGAGCTGGTGCAACTGCGAGAGGCCGAACCGCTCCGCGTGCTCGACCAGCATCACCGTGGCGTTGGGCACATCGACGCCGACCTCGATCACGGTGGTGGCCACCAGGATGCGCGTCTCGCCATGCCGGAACCGCTCCATCTCCTCATTGCGCTCGGCCGCGCTCTGGCGCCCGTGGACAAGACCGATGGTGACGTCGGGGAAGACGTCCAGCGCGAGGTGATCGCGCTCCTTGATCGCCGACTTGACGTCGACGAGCTTCTCGCTGTCTTCGACGAGCGGCAGGACGACATAAGCCTGCCTGCCTGCGCGCAGCTCCCGCCGGATCACGTCGTACGCCTTCTCGCGCACGGCGTCGCGGTACACCTTGGTCGCGATGGGGGTGCGCCCGGGCGGAAGCTCGTCGAGAACGCTGGTGTCGAGATCGCCGTACACGGTCAGGGCCAGCGTTCGCGGAATGGGGGTAGCCGTCATCACCAGCACATCGGGCCGATGGCCCTTCGACATGAGCTGCGCGCGGGTCATGACCCCGAAGCGGTGCTGCTCGTCGATGATCGCGAGGCCCAGCCTGTGAAAGGCAGTGGCCTCTTCCGCGAGCGCGTGCGTGCCCACGACGATCTGCGCCGTCCCCGAGCGAAGCAGCCGCGCGGCGTGGTCACGCTCCCTCTGCGAGAGGCTGCCGCTCACCAGCTCGACGTGGACCTGGGCGCCTCGCAGGAGCATCCGCAGCGACCGCGCGTGCTGCTCGGCGAGGATCTCGGTCGGGGCCATCAGAGCGGCCTGATACCCGTCCTCGACGGCGATGCGCGCCGCGCAGAGGGCGACCGCCGTCTTGCCGCTGCCCACGTCCCCCTGGAGCAGCCGGTTCATCGGCTCCGGCTTGCGCATGTCGTCGGCAAGGGCAATGACCGCGCGCTGCTGGGCGCCGGTCAGCGGCCAGGGCAGCGCGGACACGATGCGGTCGACGGCCTCTGGAAGCGCCCGGAACGAGATTCCCGGCTCGACCTTCACGCCGCGCCGCCGGAGCGCCAGCCCCAACTGGACGAGGAACAGCTCCTCGAACGCCAGCCTCCGACGCGGCTGGCCCCCGGGAACGCCGCGGGCCAGCTCTTCGGCAAATTTCTCGGGAAAGTGCGCCTCGCGCAACGCTTCCGGCAGCGTGAGCAGCCGCCGGCGCTTGCGCACCGGTTCCGGGAGCAGGTCCTCGACGAAGCGGACGTACTCGTCGACGGCCCGCTTCTCGATGCGCCGGAACGTCCGGGGCGGGATGCCTTCGACGTCGCTGTAGACCGGAACCACGCGCCCGAAGGAATCGTCGTCACGGGGGCCCGACGGCTCACCGGACGGACCGAGGAGCTCGACGTCCGGGTGGTGCATCACCTTGCCGCCACCGCGATATCCCTGCCGCACCTCGCCGGAGACCATCGCCTGCGCCTGGAGCGGAAAGCGCTGCAGGAAGCTGGGCCGGTAATGGAACCAGATGCAGACCAACGTTCCACCTGCCTGGTCGCGGATCAGCACTTCCAGCCGCCGCCGGCGGCCGCTCGCCTCCTGCGCCTTGACAATCTTCCCGGCGATCACCGACCGCTCGCCGACGGGCGCCTGCGCAACCGTGCGCGGAGTCCGCCGATCCTCGTAGCGGCGCGGCAGGTTGAGGAGCAGGTCTCCCGTGGTCCGCAGGCCCTTGGCCTCGAGCTTTTCCGCGATGGCGGGGCCCACGCCGCGGAGCTGGATGACGGGGGTGGAGAGCGGATCCGCGGGGGTCTTCGGCGCCGCGACAGCTTCTTTGGACATGGGCGCGAGCCTGCCACCCGCCCCTGACATCCCCTGCGCCAGGGCCGCGATCTCGAGCGGGACGGGCAGCAGCGCGCCCAGCTCCCGCACCAGGGCGGCGATCGCCTTCCGCCGCTCCTCCTCCCCCGCGGCATCGAATCCGCGGACGCTGGCCGCGAGCCGGTCGAGGGGGCCGGCCGAAGCGGCGGTCGCGTAGGCGCGCGCCTGTTCCACGACCCGCGCCACCAGGTCCTCGAGCCCGTTCAACCGGGAAACCCCGGCGCGGGTGGCGAAGCGCAACGGCTGAAGGAGCGGCGACAGCGCAAGCGAGAGCGCGGGGTCGCCCTGGCTCACGGTCACTCCTCTTCGTCGACCGCGTACTCGGCGAACAGCACTTCGAGGACCTCATACTCCCGCTCGCCCCCCGGAGTCCGGATGGTCACCGTGTCGCCCACCTCGCGCCCGATCAGGCCGCGGGCGATGGGGCTCGTGATGCTGATGCGGCCCTTCTTCAGATCGGCTTCCGTCTCTCCCACGATGGTGTACTGCGCGCTCTGCCCGGACTCGGCTCCCTCGAGCTTCACCGTGGCCCCGAACACGACCCGATCGCCGGAGAGGCGCGAGACGTCGATGATCTCCGCGCGCGCCAGCCGGTCCTCCAGCATCTGGATCCGCCCTTCGACGTGCGACTGCCTTTCCTTGGCGGCGTGGTACTCGGCGTTCTCGCTCAGGTCGCCGTGATCTCGCGCGACGGCGATCTCCTGGACGATGCGAGGGCGCTCGACGGCCTTGAGGCGCTTGATCTCGCGCTTGATGGCGTCGGCGCCGGCTTTGGTCATCGGGATGTTGTCGCCTGCCATCGGGGCTGCCCTGTGCGAATGAAACGAAATGCGGCCGAGCCCCTCGCGAGGGTCCGGCCGCGACAGCGAATCATCGCCGCCCCGGCGGGGTCCGTCAAGCGAAAGTAGGTGAAGGTAGTCGTCGAGGTCGCTGGCAACGTCGCGTGCGATTTCGCTTGCGCGGCGCGGCAAACTGCATAATTATGCGTTCGCATGCAGACCGTACCCGTGGGGATCATCGGTGCGTCGGGATACAGCGGCCTCGAGCTGAGCCGCATCCTCGCGCTGCATCACCCTCATGTGGAGATCAAGCTGCTGGGCAGCGACAAATGGGCTGGCGAAAGTGCCGCGCGGCGCGCCGGCCTCCCTGGAGCGGCCGGGAAGCTGAAGTATGCGCCGCAGGACCGCAGCGCCGAGCTCGCGCGCGAGTGCGCCGCCGTGTTCCTCGCGACTCCGGCCGAAGCTTCGCTGCAGCTCGCGCCGGCGCTCCTCGATGCGGCCGTCCGGGTCATCGACCTCTCGGGCGCGTTCCGGCTGCGCGATGTAGCGTTCTATCCGAAATTCTACGGCTTCGCGCACCCCCGTCCCGATCTCCTGGCCAAGGCGTTTTACGGTCTTCCCGAGCTCCACCGGACGCCGAAAGGCGCGGCGCTGGTCGCGAATCCTGGCTGCTACCCCACCGCCGCCGCTCTCGCCCTCGCGCCGTTGATCGAGGCGGGCGCGCTCGATGGGAGTCAGCTGATCGTCGACGCCGCTTCCGGCGTCACCGGCGCGGGCCGCAGGGCGGCGGAGGACTATTCCTTCGCCGAGATCGACGGCGACTTCCGGGCGTACAAGGTGCTGCGCCATCAGCACCAGCCGGAGATTGCCCAGATGCTCGGCAGGTCCCTGACGTTCACGCCCCATCTCCTTCCCACCAGGCGCGGGATCCTGGCCACGTGCTACGCGAGGCTCGCTGCCGATCGTGGCGCTTCCGACCTCACTGGCGCATACGCGCATAAATATGCAGGAGCGCCGTTCGTCGAAGTCCTCGAGTCGCCGGATGCGGTGACGCTCAAGGGCGTGACGGGCACCAACAAGTGCCAGGTCGCGGTCGCGGCCGAGGGCGACGTGGTGGTGGCGATCTCCGCCATCGACAACCTGGTGAAGGGCGCCGCGGGCCAGGCCGTGCAGAACCTGAATCTCATGATGGGCTGGCCGGAGACGGCCGGCCTCGACACCTTGCGGGGGTTCCATCCTTGAAGCTAGCGAAGGGGTTTCTCTGGGCCGGCATCCAGGCCGGCATCAAGCCGAACCGCAAGGACCTGGCGCTCGTGTACAGCGAGATGCCCTGCTCCGCCGCGGGCTGCTTCACGCAGAACCTCGCCAAGGCGGCGCCGGTCCTCGACGCCGAGAAGCGCCTGCCTGCCGAGCAACTCCGCGCCGTGGTGATCAACAGCGGCAATGCCAACGCGCTCACCGGACCGGAGGGGCTCGAGGACGTCAAGACGGTCTGTGAAGCCGCCGCAAGGCAGCTGCGGATACCTGCCAGCGCGGTGCTGACCGCGTCGACGGGAGTCATCGGGGTGCGGCTGCCGGCGCACAAGATCGTCGCCGCGATGCCGGCGCTCTCCGCCTCGCTCAAGCCCGACGCCATGGCGGCAGCGGAAGCGATCATGACGACCGACACCCGGGTCAAGCTCGCGAGCCGGACAGTCGCCATCGGCGGCAAGGACGTGACGCTGACCTGCATCAGCAAGGGGTCGGGAATGATCGCTCCCTCGCTGGCCACCATGATCGCGGTGGTCGCGACCGACTGCGCGATCACGCCGCACGCGCTCGCCGAAGCCCTGCAGCAAGCGATGCGCCGCAGCTTCAACGCGCTGACGGTGGACGGCGACATGTCCACCAACGACTGCGTGTTCGCCCTTGCCAACGGCGCCGCCGGCAACGCGCCCATCGCCGACCCCGGGCCCTCGCTCGACGCCTTCTCCGCCGCCCTCGACGACGTCTGCCGGCAGATGGCCAAGGAGATCGCGGCGGACGGCGAGGGAGCCACCAAGCTGCTCGACATCACGGTCGAGGGCGCACCCCGGGAGGAGATCGCGCTCGACCTGGCGAAGGCGTGCGCCGGCTCGAGCCTGGTGAAGGCCGCCATCTTCGGCGCCGATCCGAACTGGGGCCGCGTGCTCGCCTCCATCGGCGCCCGAGCCGGGACCGCCGGATACGCCATCGAGCCGGCGGAAGCCCGCGTCACCGTCCAGGACGTCGCCGTCTACGACCGGGCGCCCCTCGCCTACGACGCGAGCGTGCTGAAGGCGCGCATGCGCGAGCCCGAGGTGCGGGTGCTGGTCGATCTGCGCCGTGGTGAAGAGAAGGCCCAGGCCTGGGGCTGCGACCTCTCCTACGACTACGTGAAGATCAACGCCGACTACACTTCGCTGATCGTCACCACGCCGGACGGCGGCGTCGCCAAGGACGACCGCCTTTCCAACTACAGCCCCACCTTCAAGGTGAAGCTGCTCGTCGACGCCCTCGGATACATCCAGAAGTTCTCCGGCACCCGTTGCGTGATCAAGTACGGCGGCGCGGCGATGGTGAAGGACTCGCTGAAGCGCATGTTCTGCGACGACATCCGCCTGCTGCGGTCCGTCGGGCTGCGGCCGGTCGTGGTCCACGGCGGCGGCCCGGAGATCACGCGCACGCTGGAGAAGCTGGGCGGGAAGGCGGAGTTCGTCGACGGACAGCGCGTCACCAACGCTTCCGACGTGAAGGTGGTCGAGATGGTGCTGACCGGTTCGGTGAACACCGAGCTGGTGACGCTGCTCAACGGCAACGGAAGCGCTCTGGCGGTGGGAGTCTCGGGCAAGGACGGCGGACTCATCCGCGCGCGCAAGCTGGTGCAGGAGGGACGCGATCTCGGGCAGGTAGGCGAAGTCACGCAGGTGAACCGCGACTTTTTGGAGATGCTCCTGCAGCAGGGGTACGTGCCGGTGATCTCGCCGGTCGGCCTCGGCGCCGACGGCCAGAGCTACAACATCAACGCCGACAACGTCGCCGCCGAGGTGGCGGTGGCCATCGGCGCCCAGAAGCTCATCTACCTCTCCGACGTGCCCGGCATCCTGAAGGCCGGAGAGCTGATCGGGCAGCTGACCGCCGCCGATCTGGAGACGCTGATCGACGACGGGACCATCGTCGGCGGAATGAAGGCGAAGGCGAAGAGCATCCTCAAGGTGCTCTCCGCAGGCGTGCACAGCGTGCACCTGCTCGACGGGCGCGTGCCGCACTCGATCATCGGCGAGCTCTTCACCGACAACGGCGTCGGCTCCTGGATCCGCGCATGAGACTCGTCCGCGAAAGGACCGGAAAGCACGAGCGGCACGAGGAGATCCGGCGCCTGTTGCGCGCCCGGCGCATCTCCACCCAGCAGGAGCTGGCCGAGCTGCTCGTCGCGCAAGGCATCGAGGCGACGCAGGCCACTCTCTCTCGCGATCTGGCAGAGCTGGGCGTGCTCCGCGTCTCGCGGCCCGAAGGCGCGGTGTACGAGCTCGAGGTGGTGAATGCGACCGCCACCCCGCAGCTGGCCGAGCTCGGCGAGACCGTCCTCTCCCTGCGGGAGAACGACGTTCTCGTCGTGCTGCGGACGCGGCCCGGAATGGCCTCGGCCGTGGCGCTGGCCATCGACAACGCGCGCATGCCGGAGTGCCTCGGCACGCTGGCAGGCGACGACACCATCTTCGCCACACCCGCGCGCGGCGTCGCCACACGGCGGCTCGCGCAGCAGATCCGCAGTCTCTTCGGAAGGGAGATTCCGTGACCAGGCAGAAAGTCGTACTCGCATACTCCGGCGGTCTCGACACCAGCGTGCTCGTTCGCATCCTCACCGACGAGTACGGATACGACGTCATCGCCTGCCACGCGGACGTCGGCGAGTCGAAGGACCACGAGAAGCTGAAGGCCAAGGCGCGCCAGGCGGGCGCGGTCGCGGCGGAGATCGTCGATGCGAAGGAGGAGTTCGCGACGCGGTTCTGCTTCCCCGCGCTGCAGGCCAACGCGCTCTACCAGGGCGTCTATCCACTCAGCGCCGCCCTCAGCCGCCCGCTCATCGCCAAGCACCTGGTCGCGGCGGCTCGCAAGCATGGGGCGACGGCGGTGGCGCACGGAGCGACGGGCAAAGGCAACGATCAGGTCCGCTTCGATCTGGCGGTGAAGGGCATGGCGCCGGATCTGAAGATCCTCGCCCCCCAGCGGGAGCGCAACATCACGCGCGACGCCGCGATGGAGTATGCGGCCAGGCACGGCATCGAGGTCCCCACGTCCAGGAAGTCGCCGTTCTCCATCGACGAGAACCTCTGGGGCCGGTCCATCGAAGGCGGGGTTCTCGAAGATCCGGCGCAGGAACCCCCGGAAGCTGCTTTTGCCTGGACGCGCAGCATCGAGGCTGCACCGAGCACGCCCGCCCATCTCAAGATCGGCTTCCAGCGCGGGCTCCCGGTGACGGTCAACGGCGAAAAGCTGAAGCCTGCGGCGTTGATCGCGAAGGTCGGAGAGATCGCCGGACTCCACGGCGTGGGCCGGATCGATCTGATGGAAGATCGCGTCGTCGGCATCAAGAGCCGCGAGACCTACGAGTGCCCCGCGTCGGTGGCGCTGATCGCCGCACACCAGGAGATCGAGCGGTTTACGGTGATGGGCGACGCGCTCCGCGTGAAAGCGCAGCTCGACCAGCGGTTCGCGCAGCTCACCTACGAGGGCTTCTGGTTCAGCCCGCTTCGGATCGCGCTGGAGGCGTTCAACGACTCCTTGGCGCAGACGGTGGATGGCGAGGTGACCCTGAAGCTCTACAAGGGCTCGCTGCGGGTGGTCGGGCGCACCTCGCCGCACGGCTTGTACAACCACGCGCTCTCTACCTACGGCGTCGAAGACCGCTTCGACCACCGGGCGGCGGAGGGATTCATCCACCTCCTCGGCCTGCAGCTGCAGGAATTTGCCCGGCAGCACGGCGGAAGCGAAACGTGACCGTCGTCGGTTCCGGCGCCGCCTCGGGGGGAGCGCAGCTCCTGCCCGAGGTGCTGGCGTTCTCCAGCTCGCTGCCGCTCGACCGGCAGCTCCTGCGCGAGGACGTGATCGGGTCGATGGCGCACCTGATCATGCTCTCGCGCACGGGGATCGTTCCCCGCGAGGCGGCGTCCGCCATCCGCGCGGAGCTCACCCGCATCCTGGAGACCGGGCCGGAGCTGCCTGAAGAGGAAGACGTGCACATGGCGGTCGAGACGTTGCTGGCGCGGGCCCTCGGGGAAACGGCCGGCATGCTGCATACGGGCCGGTCGCGCAACGATCAGGTGGCGCTCGACCTGAGATTGCACGTGCGCGAGCAGGCGGCCCTGGCCCTGGAGGAGCTTGCCCTCCTGCTCCGCGATCTGGCCGAGCGTGCCGCGCGCGAACGCGACACCTTGCTGCCCGGGTACACGCATCGCCAGCGCGCGCAGCCGGTGAGCGCGGCGTACTACCTGTGCGGATGGGGCGCGATGTTCGCCCGGGATCTCGATCTGCTTCGCGCTGCCTCCTCGCCCGAGATGCCGCTCGGGGTCGGCGCCCTGGCCGGGACTTCGCTTCCCATCGATCGCGAGATCGTGCGCCAGTTGCTGCGCTTCGAGCGGGTTACGGCGAACGGCCTCGACACCGTTGGCGACCGCGACTTCGCCCTCGACTTCGCTTACGCGGCCGCGCGCGCGCTGCTGCACGCGAGCCGCGTGGCCACGGACGTGATCGACTTCTGCACCGCCGAATTCGGCTACTTGCACCTCGACGACGAGATCGCCATGGGCTCGTCGATGATGCCGCAGAAGCGGAACCCGGACCTGTTCGAGCTCATCCGCGGGAAGTGCGGCCGCGCCGTCGGAAACCTCAACGCTCTGCTCGTGACCGTGAAAGGGCTTCCTGGCGGGTACAATCGCGACCTGCAGGAGGATCGCCAGCCGCTCCTGGACACAGGGCCGCTCCTCGTCTCCGTCTTGCGGATGCTGCGGCTGGGCCTCGGCCGCGTCCGATTCGACCCGGGACGGGCGCGGAGCGCGCTGGAGGATGGCGCGACTGCCGCGACCGACGTCGCGGAGGCGCTCGCCCAGAGCGGAGTGCCGTTCCGCACCGCGTACAAGCTGACCGGGGCGCTGGTGCGGCGGTGCATGGATCAAGGCGTGCCGTTGAGGGGCGCGCCGCTCGAGCTGGCGCGGCAGATCGATCCGCGCTTCACGGCCGAGGTCCTCCGCGCGGCCGACGCAGCGTCCGCAGTGGCGCGGAAGAAGAACGCGGGCGGGACTGGACCGGTCTCGATCGAGGCGCAGATCGCGTCCCTGCGTAGGATCGCCCAGAGCGCTGCATCGGCCGGACAGGCGATTCCGCGGCTGATGCAGCTCCGGGCCGAGCTCGAGGAGGCATCGCTGTGAAGCGTGATTTCTTGCAGCTAGCGGACCTCTCGGCGGAGGAATACCGCACCTTGTTCAAGCGCGCCCGGGAGCTGAAGGCGAAGCGGCGCGGCGGCGAGGCGGTGCGAACGCTCGAGAGCCGCTCCCTGCTGCTCCTCTTCGAGAAAGCGTCCACGCGCACCCGGATTTCGTTCGAGGCCGCCATCGGCCAGCTCGGAGGTACCGCGATCACGCTTCCGACGGCGGAGAGCCAGATCGCGCGCGGAGAAACGATGGAGTACACCGCTCGCGTCGCCTCCCGCTACGTCGACGCGATCATCTTCCGTACCCACGGCGACGACCGCCTGCGCGCCTTTGCGCGCGCCGCGACGGTCCCGGTGATCAACGGCCTTTCCGACGGGGGCCACCCGGTGCAAGTCCTCGCCGACCTGTTCACGGTGGAGGAGAAGCTCGGCGCGGTCGCCGGCAAGACGTTGGCGTTCGTCGGCGACTGCGGCTCGAACATGGCGCTCTCCTTCTGCGAGGCGGCGCCGATCTTCGGATACCAGCTCCGGCTGGCGGCCCCCAAGGGCTACCGCCCCCCGGCGGCTGCGCTGCGGGGCGCGACGGTGACCAGCGATCCCGACGAGGCCGTCGCGGGCGCCCAGGTCGTGATCACCGACGTCTTCGTCAGCATGGGCCAGGAGAAGGAGGCGGCAGCGCGAATGAAGGCGCTCGCCGGGTATCAGGTGAACGCCGCACTGCTCGCGAAAGCCGACCCGAAGGCCGTCGTGCTCCACTGCCTCCCGGCGCACCGCGACGAGGAAATCTCCGCGGACGTCCTCGATGGGCCGCAGTCCGCCATCTTCGACGAGGCGGAGAACCGCCTCCACGTGCAAAAGGCGCTCCTCGAGCACCTCATCCTGCGCGGCTGACCCAACTGTTCCGAAGTGAACTCGCTCCCGGATCGGACGCAATGCGTCAGACGCGTACTGGCGCGAAATGACGTTCGTTTTCTACCGACCCTGGTTCAGCCGGCCGAACCAGAAGTGTTGGAAAGTCAACTCGCCCCGGGGCGAGTTCTTCGCCGCAATGCCGCGCCTTCCCGGACATCCGGGGTCTGGGACGATCTAATCCAAGGCGAGCTTCATGCCCTCGTGCGTGGCGCGGAAGCCCAGGCGCTCGTAGAAGCGGTGCGCGTCCTTGCGGGACTTGTTGCTCGTCAGCTGCATGCGGCTGCATCCCCGACGGCGGGCTTCGTCGATTGCCCAGCGCATCATCGCCGCGCCATGGCCGCGGCCACGTTCGGACGCATCGACGCGAACGGCCTCGATCTGCGCAACCAGTCCCCCGCGCCTCATCAGGTGCCGGATGAACGTCAGCATGAAGGTGCCGACGATGCGGTCGTCCACCTCGGCGACGTAGATCCCGTTCCAATCGGAATGTTGCATCTCCGCGAAGGCGTCCGCGTAACAGCGCGCCTGGGGGTCCGCCTCGTTCGAGGGGGTTGCGCGGTCGTCGAACAACATCCGCAAGATCTCCGGCAGATCCTGAGCCATCGCGCGTCGGATGTGCATGACGCACGAGTGTAGCCGTGCGCAGCGCGGCGGTCAGTGGGCCGCTTTGGCCTTCACGCCCCCATGGTCGTCACAGGCGCCTTTGTCCTTCTGCTGCCCCTGCGTCTGGATGCTGCCATCGTTGCAGTGGACGCGGGCCCTGGAGCGCTTTTTCGCTGGGCTCCGCTTGGCGTGGGGAGCTCCGAATGCGGAGTAGGGGCTCTCGTGCGCGGGACGATCCTCTGCCCTCTGCGTAGGCGGAACCGACTCCTTGGCGGGCGAAGGCTTGGACGGTCCCTCGGGAGCCGCGACGAGGAGCGCGAGCGCTGCTAACCAGGAGAGGCTTTCCATGCGACGAAGGTAAGAATCCACGTCCGCCCGCAGGAGTGTCGCCCGAAAGGCGAGCGGTCTCTTGCTCGCAGAGATGGTACGAAACAGCGATGCGATTGCACCTCCTGATCTTTCCGGCGCTCGTTGCTTGCGGCGGCGGTTTCGAGGCGTTCACGTGGTCTTCCAAGGCGCCGCTGCCGATACCCCGGACCGATCTCGCCCTGGCGAGCCTGGGGGGAAATCTCTACGCCATCGGTGGTTACTCGGGTTCCACCCTCGCGCGCCTCGACCAATACGCACCGGACGCGAATACGTGGACGCAGAAGGCGAGCCTCTTGTCGGCGAGGCGCGAGTTCGCTGCCGGCGTAATGCGTGGACGACGAAGTCGCCGCCGCCCTTCAGCTATGCGACCTATGCCGCTACGGAGCACGGAGGGCAACTGTATCTTGCAGCCAGCGGGAACCTGGGCGGAGGCGGCCCGCCGGCGACGAACTTCGCCAGATACGATCCCGCCACCGACACGTGGGTGATTCGCGCATCGCTCTTCGGAATCTGGGGTTCGGCGCTGGCGTCGGCGAACGGCAAGGTCTACGCCCTGGGCGGCGTCGGTGCGACGCGTTCCGGAGCCGGGGCGGCGAGTGCAAACGTGAACGAGTACGATCCAGTCACGGACAAATGGACGGCAGCAGGGCGGTTCGGGAGCGCCAGACAATCGGCCGGCGCCTCTCTTCTCGGTCACGACCTCTATGTCGCAGGAGGAGCCGTGCCGGCGGGCGGTTACGGACTGCAGCCTGTTGCGAACCTCGAGATTGGCGTTCCGCGCCCGAAGTAGCGCTGGTTACGCCGCCGAGTGGTACTCCTGCAGCGACTTCACCGTGAGCGGCCCCTGCGTCAGCGCCTCGATGGCCGCGACCGCCGCCCGGCAACTGGTCAGCGCGGTGAAGTATGGGATCCCGTGCATGAGCGTCTGGCGGCGGATGCTGTAGCTGTCCTCGATGGCCTTCTTTCCGCTCGTGGTGTTGAAGACGAGCGCGATCTCGCCGTCGATCAGCTTGTCCACGATGTGCGGCCGTCCTTCGGCGACCTTGAAGACCTTCTCGCAGGGCACGCCGTGCGCACGGAAGAACTCCGCTGTCCCCACGGTCGCCACGATCTCGAAGCCCAGCTTCACCAGCCGGGCTCCCAGCTCCACCACGCCGGCCTTGTCCTCGTCGCGCACGGAGATGAAGACGCGGCCGCCGAGAGGCAGAGCGTTTCCCGCGGCGATCTGCGCCTTCGCGAAAGCGCGCGGGAACGAATCGTCGACACCCATCACCTCGCCGGTGGAGCGCATCTCTGGACCGAGGATGGTGTCCGCCTTGGAGAAGCGGTGGAAGGGAAACACCGCTTCCTTGACGCTGAGATGGCGCGGGACCGCGGTGCCGCGGATGCCCTGCTCCGAAAGCGACTTCCCCACCGTGCAGAGCGCCGCGATCTTCGCCCACGGCACGCCGGTGGCCTTGCCCACGAACGGCACCGTGCGCGAGGCGCGCGGATTTCCTTCCAGGACGTGAATCCGGCCGCCTTGGACCGCGAACTGCACGTTCATGCATCCGACCACGCGGAGGTGCCGGGCCAAGGCGAGGGTCTGCCGCGCGATGTCCGCGACGATCTCCTTCGCCAGCGAGAACGGAGGCAGCGCGCAGGCCGAGTCGCCCGAATGGATGCCGGCCTCCTCGATGTGCTCCATCACTCCGGCGACGACGTATTCCTTGCCGTCGCCCACGCAGTCGACGTCGACTTCGGTGGCGTCCTTGAGGAAGCGGTCGATGAGGATCGGCCGCTCTTCGGACGCCTGCACCGCCTCGGTCGAGTACTGCACGAGGCCCGCGTCGTCGTAGACGACCTCCATCGCGCGTCCGCCGAGCACGAAGCTGGGCCGCACCATCACCGGATAGCCGATGCGGCGGGCCGTGGCGAGCGCCTCGTCGGGGCTCCTGGCGATGCCGTGATCGGGCTGGCGCAGCTTCAAATCCTCGACGACCTTCGACCACAGCTCGCGGTCCTCGGCAGCGTCGATGGCGTCGACGCTGGTGCCGAGGATCCGGATACCCGCCTTCTCCAGCCCGCGGGCGAGCTTGAGCGGCGTCTGGCCACCGAACTGCACGATGGCGCCGATGGGCTTCTCCCGCCGCGCCACCGCCAGCACGTCCTCGAGCGTCAGGGGCTCGAAGTACAACCGGTCGGAGGTGTCGTAGTCGGTCGACACCGTCTCGGGATTGCAGTTGACCATCAGGGTTTCGTAACCGGCGGCCCTGAGCGCAAAGGAGGCCTGCACGCAGCAGTAATCGAACTCGATGCCCTGGCCGATGCGGTTCGGTCCCGATCCGAGGATCAGCACCTTCTTGCGGTCGTCGGGGCGGACTTCGTCCTCGTCCTCGTAGCTGGAGTAGAGGTACGGGGTGTTCGCCTCGAATTCCGCGGCGCAGGTGTCGACGCGCTTGAAGACGGGGTGGAGATTCATCGCCTCGCGCTGCGTGGCGATGTCGGCCTCCGTGCGTCCGGTGAGGCGCCCGATGCGCTTGTCCGAGAAGCCGAGCCGCTTCCAGCGGACGAGGTCGGGGACGTGTGCGCCAGCGCGGAGACCCTTGGCGGAGTCGGCGATCTGCCCTTCCGCGTCGACGAGCAACTGGACCTCGCGAATGAACCAGGGGTCGATGGCCGACAGCGCGTAGAGCTCCTGGGCGGCAATGCCGGCGCGGCAGGCCTCCGCCAGCCAGAAGAGGCGGCGCGGCGTCGGCGTCTTCACTTCCTTGCGGATTTGCTCCAGCTCCTCGGCGGAGTACTGCGCGCGGGCGCCGTCGCGGCGGAGCGGAGAGTCGAGCCCGTCGGTCCGATTCTCCATGGAGCGCAGCGCCTTCTGCAGCGCGATGGCGAAGGTGCGCCCGATGGACATCACCTCGCCGACCGACTTCATGCTGGTGGTGAGCGTCTGGTCCGCGTGCGGGAACTTCTCGAAGTTGAAGCGGGGAATCTTCACCACGCAGTAGTCGATGGCGGGCTCGAAGCTCGAGGGCGTCGTCTTGGTGATGTCGTTGGTGATCTCGTCGAGGGTGTACCCGACGGCGAGCTTCGCGGCGATCTTCGCGATGGGAAATCCCGTCGCCTTGGAGGCCAGCGCCGAGGACCGGCTGACTCGCGGGTTCATCTCGATCACCACGATGCGCCCCGTGTCCGGATGGACGCCGAACTGGATGTTCGACCCGCCGGTCTCGACGCCGATGGCGCGGATCACCTGGCGCGCCATGTCGCGCATCGCCTGGTACTCGACGTCGGAGAGGGTCTGCGCGGGCGCCACCGTGATGGAGTCGCCGGTATGCACCCCCATCGGGTCCACGTTTTCGATGCTGCAGATGATGACGACGTTGTCCGCCTTGTCGCGCATCACCTCCAGCTCGAACTCCTTCCAGCCCAGGACTGATTCCTCGATCAGTACCTCGTGCGTCGGGCTGTACCCCAAGGCCCGCGCGCCCAGCTCCTCCAGCTCCTCACGGTTGTAGGCGATGCCCCCGCCCAGGCCGCCGAGGGTGAAGCTGGGCCGCAGGATGAGCGGGAACCCAAGCTCCAGACCGATGCGCATCACGTCGTCCAGCGAATGCCCGACGCCGGACCTCGGCACGTCGATGCCGATGGCGGTCATGCAGTCCTTGAAGCGTTGGCGGTCTTCCGCCTTCTCGATCGCATCGAGCTGTGCCCCGATGAGCTGGCAGCCGTACCTGGCGAGGATCCCCTGTTTCGCCAGCTGCACCGCCAGGTTCAGCGCCGTCTGGCCGCCCATGGTGGGGAGGACGGCGTCCGGGCGTTCGACAGCGATGATCCGCTCCGCCGCTTCCACGGTGATGGGTTCGATGTAGGTGCGATCGGCCCACTCCGCGTCCGTCATGATCGTCGCGGGATTGGAGTTCAGGAGGATGGTGCGGTACCCCTCTTCCCGCAGCGCCTTCAGCGCCTGCACGCCCGAGTAATCGAACTCGCAGGCCTGCCCGATGACGATGGGACCAGAGCCGAGGAGGAGAATGGACTTGAGGTCTTTTCTTCGGGGCATCTGGGGAGGCGGATGTAACACGGAGAGCAGGTGGTGACCACGGCGGAACTGGAGGCGCTGGCGAGGAACGATCGCTACCTCCACGAGTTCGTGGAGGCGTTCCGCCTCTGCCCCTACGCGAAGTCTTGCCGGGAGAGCGGCAAGCTCCACAGGCGCGTCCTCCGGAGTCGCGACGAAGCGCTCCCGGCCATCCGGGAGATCGAAGCGTTGCCGGAGCAGGACGTGGAGGTCGCCCTGCTCATCCTTCCCTCCGAGCCGGCGTCCGGCGAGCCTTCGGCCCGCGACTTCGCCGCGTTCTGCGCCGGGCTCCGCGAGCGGATGTTCGCCGCACACGGCGGCGACGCGCCGTTCTACTGCGTCGCTTTCCATCCCGATCTTCCCCGGGACCTGCTCGACGCCAACCGGGCCGTACACTTCATCCGCCGGAGCCCGGATCCGACCCTCCAGCTGGTGCGGGCGTCCGTTCTCCGGGCGGTCCGGGGCGAGAGCGGCGGAGGCTCACGCTACGTGGACACCAGCAAGCTGTCGCTGGAGGAGGCGATGGCCTTGGCGAGCCCGCTCAGTCTCGCCGAGCGGATCGCGCAGACGAATTTCGCCACTCTCCAGCGCGAAGGCGCCGGTCGGCTGGAGGCGCTGCTCTCGTCGTTCCGACGCCGCTGAGCGCGCCGTTACTGTACCGTCTGCGCGGTATTCACCCACAGCGGCATGCTGTGCGGATCGTTCTCGCGGATCTTGAAGATGGTGTAGGAGTCCACCTGGCGCGCGATCCCCGTTCGCGGCTCGAACACGGTCCAGAACTCGTCGCGCGTGTTCGCGGGCTTGAACCAGATCATCTGAGCGTCGGAAGCCAGCTCCGGGCGCAGCACGGCGCCGTGCTTGAGCAACGCGTCGTTCCCGGGCTCGAACCCGACCGGCCTCCAGAGGAAGACGCGTTCACCGTCGGCGTAGTGGACCGCCAGCGCGCCGCAGGCCTCGTCTCCGGGCGCAAAGCACTCGATGGAGGCCATGCGCTTGCCGGCGCACGCGATCAGGTTTGGATCCGCCGCCCAGCAGGAGCGCAAGTTGTCTCGCGCATGCGTCAGCCGGTTGGCAGCGCAGGCGGTCATCAGGAGGAGCGGCAAGAACCGGTTCACGGATGCACCTCCGAGAGCCGCCGCGACACCCGGCCGGCCCATTCGGGCTCAATTTCGCTGCAAGCGACCCGGCGTTGCAAGCGAAGCGCCGCCGCCGGAATGCTCCCGCTTCCCGCGAACGGGTCGAGCACGAGGTCGCCGGGCCGGGACCATTGCCGCACGAGCGGCTCCAGCACGGAAAACGGCTTGTGATTCGGATGATTTCCCCACTTGGCCGCCTCGCCTTCGTCGTCGTAGGCCGCCGCCACGCACCAGGCGCGCTGGACGTCCTGCGGCCGAAGCTCGGAAAGCGGCTCCTTGAGGAAGACCAGCGCCGTCTCGTAAACGCGCAGGAGCAGCTCGTTGCCGTCACGCTCCGAGGTTCTCTTCGCCCAGAGGAACTCACCCGCCTCGCGATATCCGAGCTCGCGCGCCGCCGAGCGGATGGGCTCCTTGCCGAGGAAATTCGTCCAGACGACGAGCGGTCCGTCGACGTGCGCCGCGGCGGCCGGAAGCCACTCGGCGGTGAAGCGGCGATAGGCGCGGACGTCCTCGAATCGCACGACGGGATCGCGATCGATCTTCACGCCCCTGCGCTTCTCGCGCAGGTCGCCGCCCTTGCGCCGCCGCGTCAACAGGCAATAGGGCGGATCGGTGAGCAGCAGCGCCGCGCGCTCCCCCTGCAGGACGCGTCGGTACGTCTCCTCGAGCCGGGCATCCGCCGCCAGGCATTTCACGGCCGGACGCGAGTCTCGTACCGCGTCATGCCGCGAAATGTAGCTGACGTCCGCCCCGCTTGCAGCCGTGATAGGTTCGTGCCAGAGGAGAGCAGCGAACTGCCCCGCCAGGAGACCCATCCATGGCTTTCGTGGTTGCCGAGCCGTGCATCGCCTGCAAGTACACCGACTGCGTTGCCGTCTGTCCCGTGGATTGCTTCTACGAAGGCGCCAACTTCCTCGTGATCCATCCCGACGAATGCATCGACTGCGGCGCCTGTGAGCCGGTGTGCCCGACGAAGGCGATCTTCCCGGAGGACGATCTTCCGGACAAGTGGAAGGAATTCACGGCCCTCAACGCCGAGCTCTCGACGAAGTGGCCGAACATCAACAAGCAGAAGGAGCCGCTCCCCACGGCCGAGGAGTACAAGGAGAAGGAGGGCAAGCGCAGCATGCTCTCCATGGATGGCTTCGCGGGATAGCGGGTGAGCGACCTCGCCCCCGGGCTCCTGATCGCGGTGCCGCAGCTCGACGATCCGAATTTCGCCCGCTCCGTCGTGCTTCTCATCGAGCACAACGAATCGGGCGCCATGGGCATCGTCTTCAACCGCCCGAGCGACATCGGCCTCCAGGACATCGGCAAGGAGCACGGGATGGAGGTGCACGAGTCCGCGGGGAACGCCTTCATCGGCGGACCGGTGCAACGGGAACGCGGCTTCCTCGTCCACCGCCGATCGGAGGTGGCCGATTCGGTGCATCTGCAGGACGACGTCTACCTGTCGGTGTCTACCGACGCGCTACGCACGCTGCTCGCCGGCGACCCCGCCGCGTACCGGCTCTGCCTCGGGTACGCCGGGTGGGGACCGGGACAGCTCGAGCGCGAGATGGTCTCCGGCGGCTGGCTGAATTCCGGCATCTCTTCCAAGCGCATCTTCGACACGCCGGTGGAGAAGATCTGGGAAGCGGTGATCCGCGACCTCGGGATCGATCCGGCCTTCCTCGTGCAGGGCGGAGGCAAGCAATGAACCGACTGGCGCTGGTGGCCGCGCTCCTCGCCGTCGGCTGCGGCGGCGGCAAGGCGGCGCGGCCGGACGGCGCTTCCGACCAGGCGCCGTCCTGGCTGTCCGAGGGGACGGGTGCGATCCGCGGCGAAGGCGGCCGCAGGCTCCAGGGTGTCGGGGTCGCGAGCGGCGTGAGCGATCCCAAGGCGCGCCGGCGGCAGGCGGACGGAGCGGCGCGCGAGCAGCTTCAGTCCGCCGTCGATGCGCTGGCGCGTGCGCTGGCGAAAGCCGGCGAGTCGCCGCAGGATGGCGAAGCGGTGCGCGCCATCGCGCGGAAGGCCGCGGTGCAGGAGGGCGCCATCCGCGACCACTGGGTCACCCCGGATGGAGACGAGCGCGCGCTCAGCGTCATCGAATTCGACGCATTCAAGCGGGCGCTGCAGTCGGTCGACGGCGACGAGCGGGTCCGCCGCGAGATGTTCTCCAATCTCGATCGGGCGTTCGATCAGGTAGCTGCCGCGAGCCGATGACGGCTTCGGGTCATGCCGCGCCAAGGGCCTTTCGGTACGTCTCCGCGTCCCATTTCGAGAAGCAGCAGAAGACGATGCGCAGCGCGGGATCCGTTTGCTCGAAGGTACGCGCTTCGCGGATGGCGATCTGCGTGGCCTGCTCCAGCGGGTACCCGTAGGCCCCGGTAGAGATCGCCGGGAACGCGATGCTCCGCAGCGAGTGCTGCTTCGCCAGGCGCAGCGCATTCCGGTAGCACGAGGCCAGCGCTTCCGGTTCGCCGCGGCTGCCGCCTTGCCAGACGGGACCGACGCAGTGGATGACGTGGCGCGCTTTCAGGCGATGGCCGCGCGTCATTTTCGCCTCGCCGGTGCGAGCGCCGCCCAGGGTCCGGCATTCCGCGAGCAGCTCCGGGCCCGCGCGGCGGTGGATGGCGCCGTCCACGCCGCCGCCGCCGAGCAGCGACTCGTTCGCGGCGTTGACGATGGCATCGACGTCGAGGAGCGTGATGTCCCCTTCGGTCACTTCGATCATGCTCTCCTCCCGCTCTGGCCATAGGCCAGGGCGCCGCCGATCAAATGCGCGAGCCGCAGAGCCTCCGGCACGTTGCCGGTATCCGTCAGGCGCTGCAGGGCCTCCGCCGTCTCTCGCGGGTCGGCGCCGTGCACCTGGTACACGAAGGGCCCGTGCACGTGAATGGGACCCGCGCGCCGCAGCAGGGCGAGGCGGGCCTGCGGGCGGGACAGGCGTCGGGCCGCGCGCTCCATTGCCGGAAGGTCAGGCAGCTTCCGCATGACGGCGACGCACGGCCGCTGCAAGGCGTGCGCGAGGCGCGGCAGATCGACGACGTTGAATCCGCCCAGCGCAATTCCGTCGAGCAGCACGAGGTGGATCTGCGGCAGGAATTTGCCCTCGAGCAAGAGCGCTTCCAGCGCGGACGTCGCGCGCCAGCCGTCGCGGCGGACGGTGCCGTAGACCATCCCCTCGAACCGCGTCCCGGCGCAGACGGCGCCGACCACTCCGACCGTAGCTTTCCGCCGGTGGCGCCAGGGGACGTCGTCGAATCCGATCACCCGCAGGGTGCGCCCTGCCCGCGGAAGTGCCATGTTCCTCCTCTACATGAGCGAAGAGCTGGAGAAGAAGCCTGAGCTCCCGGTCCTCGCGCGGCTGGTCGTGGAGATCCGTTCCGACGGCCGGCACACCATCGCCCGCGGGATGGCCCAGGACGCCACCGGCGAGCGCGTCCAGGTCGAGGCCGAAGGGAGCACGCCGCTCCAGCTTGCGCTCGCCCTGATGAAGGCGCTGCGGGAAGTTCCCTCTCTCGCGCGCAGCTTCACGAAGGGGCTGCTACCCGGACGCCGCAAGTAGCTGGGCGGTGAGCGCGGAGATGTCGCTCGCCGGGTTCGTGCAGGGGTGGCCATCGGTCCACAATGCCTGCGCGTCCGCGCGGCGGAGCACGAGCTGCAGCGACGACCGCGTTCCGTACCCGATGTTGTCGGCATGCACGCAGGCGCTCTCCAGCGGCTCCCCGGCGTGGACGGTCATCGGCGGCCGCCAGGCGTCCACGCCCGGCTCGAGGCGGGCGAAGGCCTCCAGCACCGATCGCTCGCGCGCGCCTTCGCCGGCGCCGAAGCTGCGCTCGGTGATCACGTGCACCTGTCCCGGCGCCAGCAGAGCGTGCTGGACCGCGTAGCCGTCGCTCCAGCTGACGAACGCATCGCGCAGATCGGCATAGACGAGGTGAAAGCCGTTGTGCCGATCGCCGCGCAGCTCGAGCAAGGCGTCGTGCAGGCCGCGCGCACTGCGCGCCTGCAGCGCCTCCAGCACCAGAAGTCCCCTGCTCTTCCGCGAAGGGTCGATCATCGCCCCGCGCCGGTTGGTGACGCAGACGAACAGGCCGTGCCGGTTGAGGCCCAACCAGCTTCCGTGCGCCAGCTCGTCGCGCGGAGCCAGGATGCCTTTCTCCACCATGGGGCCGCGCGCTGGCCGCGACAGGAGCTCGTTGCGGTTGCCCGAGATCGCGAGCAGCTCCGAGGGCCGTTGGAGGAGGACCAGCGTGCACATGCGCTGCTCTTTATCGTGTAGATTGCGCGCCCGCCATGGCGACTCGCTCCCAACTTCGCAAGCCCTTCCAGAAGGCCCGCACCGTCGATCCCCATCCGATCACCGGCCGCGAGTCGCCGCACGATCTTCTGCAGCATGCGTTCGGCGCCTACGTCGGCCGGCAGGAGCGGACGGCCTACGAGCTGATGCGCCGATCGATCGCGGAGGACTGCAGCATCTTCCTCACCTTGAGCGGCGCGATGACGCCGGCTGGCCTGCACCAGAGTTGCCTGATCCCGCTGATCGAGCGCGGCATCGTCAGCGCGCTTACCACCACCGGCGCGAACCTCTACCACGATGCGCACAGGATCATCGGCCACGCCATCCGGGAGGTGAACCCCAACGCCGGCGATCTGCAGCTCCGCCTCGCCCGCGTGATCCGGATCTACGACCTGGGCTTCTGGGAAGAGGCGCTGCTCGACACCGACAAGCTCTTCTCGGCGCTGATGCAAGGGCCCGACTACCAGCGGAAGATGACCACGCCCGAGTTCCACGGGCTGCTCGGACGGGACATCGCGAAGATGGAGAAGGCCCTCGGCGTCGAGCAGCCTTCGCTCCTCTCACAGTGCTGGAAGCACGGCGTTCCCATCTTCGTCGGCGCGGTGCAGGACGGATCGATCTTCCTCAACGCGGTGAAGCTGCGGCGCCTGTTCCCCGATACGTTCCGGTTCGAGATCGACATCAACGACGACGTCTACGCCATGGCCGCAGTGCAGCATTGGGCGCGCCACAACGGCTCGAAGCGGCTCGCCATCTGGATCCTGGGCGGCGGCGTGCCCAAGAACTACACGCTGCAGGGGGAGCCGCTGCTGGACCAGATTCTCTTCGTACCCACCACCGGGTTCGACATCGACGTGCAGTTCTGCGTCGACCCGGTCGACAACGGCGCGCTCTCCAGCTGCCCTGCGGGCGAGGGCCATACCTGGGGCAAGGTTTCCGTCGAAGCGGTGGAAGCCGGCTCCGTCTACGTGCACACGGACGTCACCGCCGTGTTTCCCTGGCTCACTCACGCGCTGATGAGCGATGCGAAGATGCGGCGCAAGCCCAAGCGGCTCCTGGATCGGCTCGCGGAGGCGCGCGCATTCCTCGACCGCGACGTGGAAAAGAACCGCCGCGAGCTGCTCAAGACGGTGGTGTATCCCGGTACTCCGACCCGGCACGAACCGGAGAGCACCGTCCGGTGACGGTGACCGCGGTGATCGCGGACGGGTCGGACCTGGTTTCGGTCGCGCTGGAGCAGGCGCGCGCGGCGCTGGGTAAAGCCCGATTGGTCTGGATCGACTCGGACTCGCGCGGCCCCGAGGTGGAGGCCCTGCTCAGGGACCTGGGCGTGCACCCGCTTACCATCGAGGACGTCTTCGAGACGCGGACGGTGCCCAAGGTCGAAGACTTCGGACGCTACCTCTTCATCCTCGCCCATGCTGTGCGCGTCCCGGCCGAAGGGCCTTCACGCCTCCAGGAAACCGAGCTCGACATCGTCGTCGGAGCGAGATGGGTCTTCACCCACCATGAGGCCGCGCTGACGGCGCCCGCCCGCCTTCGCGAAGAGGCGCTGCGGACGCGGCGCGCGCTGGATCCGGTCAAGATCGCGCACGCCTTGCTGGATCGCCTGGTCGACGACGCGCTGCCTGCCATCGACGCCTTCGACGACGAGCTGGAGCAACTGGAGAAGATCTCGCTTGCGCGAATCCCGCGGCGCACCACGGTCCCGCGCGTGCTGGCCTTGCGCTCGGCGCTGCACCGCTTCCGGCGGGCGGCGGTGCACCAGCGCGAGGTGCTGCTCCGCCTGGCGCGCGGCGAGTTCGCTCTGATCCCGGCCGATCAGCTTCCGTTCTTTCGCGACGTCCACGATCACGCGGTCCGTATCGCGGACGAGATCGACGACGCGCGCGAGCTGCTCTCCGGAATCCTCGAGGCGCACCTGTCGATGGTCTCGAATCGACTGAACGAGATCATGAAGGTCCTGACGATGATGGCCTCGGTATTCCTGCCCATCTCGTTCATCGCCGGCGTGTACGGAATGAACTTCGAAGCGATGCCGGAGCTGCGCTCGCCGTGGGGTTATCCCGCCGTTCTTGCGGCGATGGCCCTCACTGTCGCGGGCCTTCTCTGGTGGTTCCGCCGCCGCGGCTGGCTGGAATAGCGGGCTCAGCCGCCCTGCTGCATCTCCGGCGTCCGGCCGCGCTTGGAGAGGAACGGGGTCTGGAAATTGTAGATGGCGTGGATGCTGACATTCCGAAACCGCTCGTGCTGCAGCGCCATCCGCTCCAGCTCCCAGAGCAGCGGGCGCGGATCGACCGCTCCCTTCTTCTTGCGCCGCTTGATCTCGCGCCGGATCTCCGGCTCCACCTCGTGCGGGTGGTACGTGAAGCTGGTCGAGAAGTGATAGGTGCGGTTGACGGGGACCAGGCGCGACTCGAACAGGTCGCCGATGTCGAGGCCGTGCATCTGCCGCCGCTCGGTGACGTCGAAGTCGTCGCCGGTCAAAGTGTCGCGCACCCGCACCTGCCCCTTGGCGGGACGGGAGAAGAAGCCGCGCGTGCCCCGGTATTCGTACAGGCTGAGCCGCGACTGCGCGCAGCCCATCAGCACGTCCTTGTCCTGGCTGGGCAGATCGGCGCCCTTCTCGCGCAAGAAGCGCTCGACGGGGGTCGAGCCGTCCTTCTGGCGGCGGTCGAAGAGGAACCAGTTGAAGAAGGCCTGCATCCGCTGCTCGTAGCAGCGGTCGTCGGCGTGCACCTCGCCGCCGGTCTGCGCGAAGTATTCCTCCCTCGCCCGCACCAGCTCGTCGACTTCGCGGCCGAAGTACTGCAGGAGCATGTCGACCTGGGGCTGGATCATGAACCGCCTTCGATGATCTGCATGAAGCGCCGGAACAGGTATCGGCTGTCGTGCGGACCTGGATTGTCCTCCGGATGGTACTGCACCGCGAACATCCTCAGATCGGGGGCGGCGATGCCCTCGACGGTATTGTCGTACAGGTTGATGTGCGTCACCTGGACCTTGCCTTCCAGCGACTTGTGGTCGACGGCGAAGCCATGGTTCTGCGAGGTGAGGTCGATCTTGTCGCCGATGACGTCGCGAACCGGATGGTTCGCGCCGCGATGGCCGAACTTCAGCTTGTACGTCTTTCCCCCCATCGCAAGCGCGAGGATCTGGTTCCCCAGGCAGATGCCCATCACCGGGACCTTCCCGAGCAATTCGCGCGCCTGCACGTCGGCGCCCACGACCGCGGCCGGGTCGCCCGGCCCGTTCGAGAGGACGACGCCGTCCGGCTTGCGCGCGAGAATCTCGGATGCGGGCGTGCGCGACGGCACGACGGTCACGCCACAGCCGATGTCGACGAGCTGCCTGAGGATTCCTCTTTTCACGCCGTAGTCGACGACGACCACTTCGTGCTTGCGCGCCTGCGGTTCGCGGCCGGCGACGCCCTGCTCCCAGCGGTACGGCGCCTTGGTCGAGACCCTGGTGGCCAGATCCTGGCCTTCCATCCCCGGCGCCTTTCGCGCGCGCTCGATCAGCGCCTTCGCCGACGCGCCGCTGCTGTCGATGATTCCCTGCTGCGCCCCCGTGGTCCGCAGGATGCGGACGAGCCTCCGGGTGTCGACGCCCTCGATGCCGACCAGGGCGTTGCGCTCGAGGAAATGCGGCAGCGACTGCTGCGAGCGCCAGTTCGAGGGTTCCCTGCAGACCCTGCGCGCGATCAGGCCCGCCGCCTGCGCGGTCTCCGCCTGCTCGTCTCCGGAGTGGATGCCGTAGTTGCCCACCTCGCTGACGGTGAACGTCACGAGCTGTCCGGCGTAGGAAGGATCGGTGAGGATCTCCTGATAGCCGGTATGGCTGGTGTTGAAGACGACTTCGCCGACCGTTTCCCCCTCCGCCCCGACCGCCGTGCCTTCGAATACCTCGCCGCACGCCAGCGCCAGCATCGCCTTCTTCGGACCGCTCACTTCCCCTCCTCATGCACCAGCTTGCCAGCCACGAAGGTTTTCACGACCTTTCCCCGAAGCGTCCAGCCCGCGAACGGACTGTTTCGCGATCTCGAATAGAAACGTTGCGGGTCCACTTTCCATTCACGCTCCGCGTCGATGACGGCCACGTCCGCGGATGCGCCCGCGCCGAGCGTTCCATACGGCAGGCCGAAGCAGCGGGCCGGTCCCACGGTGAGCCGCTCCACGGCGCGAGGCAGGGGCAGCTCGCCCGAGCGCACGAGCGCGAGCGTCAACGCGAGCGATGTCTCGAGTCCGATGATTCCGTTCGCCGCGTGGATGAATTCCACCTGCTTGTCGAGGGCCCCGTGGGGAGCATGGTCGGTGGCGATGGCTTCGATGGTGCCGTCGTTCAATGCCGCGACCACGGCCGCCCGATCGCTTTCCGCCCGCAGCGGGGGGCTCATCTTCGCGTGCGTATCGTACGGGTCTGCCGCGGGCTGGTCGCCCGAAGCCGCCATGCCGGCGACGGCCTCGTCGGTGAGCGTGAAGTGGTGCGGCGTCGCCTCCGCGGTGATGCGGACGCCGCGCGCTTTCGCCTCGCGGATGGCGCGCACGCTCCCCGCCGCGCTGACGTGAGCGACGTGGAGCCGCGCTCCGCAGGTCTCCGCCAGGAGGATGTCACGCTGGACCATCGCGACCTCCGCCGCGGCCGGGACGCCAGGCAGACCCAGCCGGGTGGCCACCGGGCCCTCGTTCATCGCGCCGCCGGAGCTGAGCGTGAGATCCTCCGCGTGGATCATCACCGGCAGATCGAGGTCCCGGGCGTATTCGAGCGCGCGCCGCATGACGCCGGCCGACATCACCGGCCGCCCGTCGTCCGTCACGCAGACGCAGCCCGCCTCTTTCAGCTCCGCCATGTCCGCGAGCTGCTCGCCCAGCGAGCCACGCGTGATGGCGCCTGCCGGAACCACCCGCGCAAACCCGGCCTCGCGCCCGCGCGCCGCCACGAATCGCGCCAGGGCGGCGCTGTCGCAGACGGGCTTGGTGTTCGGCATCGCGATCACCGTCGTCACTCCGCCTGCGGCGGCGGCCCGCGCTCCGGTGGCGATGGTCTCCTTTGCCTCCTCGCCGGGCTCGCGCAGGTGCACGTGCAAGTCGACCAGGCCGGGCAGCACCCAGCGGCCGCGGCAGTCGATCACCTGGTGCACGAGCTTTTCAGCGGGCGTGGCGGCGAGCTCGCGCACCTCGCGAATGCGGTCTCCGTCGATCAGCACGGTGCGCGTGCCGTCGATCCGGTTCGCGGGATCGATCACCCGGGCGGAGTCGAGGACGATCACGGGGGAACCTCCGCGCGCAGGCAAAGGGCGAGCGTGGCCATTCGCACCGCCACCCCCGAGTCCACCTGGTCCATCACCAGGCTCCGCGGCGAATCGAGCACGTCGCTCGACAGCTCGACGCCCCGGTTCACCGGACCGGGATGCAGGACCAGCGCCTCTTTCGGGAGCATCTCCAGCGTGCGCGCATTCAGCCCCCAGGTCCGCGCGTAATCGCGCGCGCCGGGAAGCCTGGCGTCGGCGATCCGCTCGTTCTGGATCCGCAGCGCCATCACCGCATCGGCGCCGGTGAGCGCGTCGCGGAGCGATCGCGCCACGGTGCAGCCGAGCTTTTCGATGCCCGCGGGAATCAGCGTGGAAGGTCCGCCGACGCGGACATGGACCCCGAGCTTGCTCAGGCAGTGGATGTTCGAGCGCGCGACGCGGCTGTGCGCGATGTCGCCGACGATCGCCACCGTCCGGCCCTCCAAGGATCCCCAGCGCTCGCGCAGGCTGAGCGCGTCGAGCAGCCCTTGCGTCGGGTGCTCGTGCGCGCCGTCCCCGGCGTTGATGACGCTCGCCCGCACCGCGCGCGCCACGAGCCGCGGCGCTCCGGCCGCGGGATGGCGGACGATCAGGGCGTCGGCGCCGATGGCGTCCAGGTTGCGGACGGTGTCCTCCAGCGACTCGCCCTTGGCGACGCTGGAAGCTTCCTTCTGGAAGCTGAGCACGTCCGCTCCCAGCGCCTTCGCCGCGACCTCGAACGAGCTGCGCGTGCGCGTGCTGTTCTCGAAGAACAGCGTGACGACGTTCCTGCCGCGCAAGAGCGCGCGCCGGTCGGCGGCGGCCTCCCCGGCGCGCGCCCGCGCCCGCTCGCGCTTGAATCTCGCCGCCAGCGAAAGCAACGCGTCGATCTGCGCCCGGGTCAGCGCTTCCAGCTCGAGCAGGTGCCGGGGAAACTCCAGCGCCATCTCAGACCCCATGCAAGAGCCGCCGCGCGAAGTGCGGAGAAAGCCCGGCCTCCAGGATTTTCCGGGCGGTCTTCTCCGCGTTGTACGGTACGCGGTGGAACTCGACCGCCTTGGACCGATCGTCCCAGATGCCGTAGCAGGCGCGTGGATCGTAGTCGCGCGGCTGGCCGCAGCTTCCGATGGAGATCAGGTAGCGGCGCGCGGGATCGATGCGAATCCGCTCCGCCCAGACGTCCTTGACGGGGTTCCCGAGCTGGAACGCGCGCTGCAGGTGCGAGTGGCCGATGAACGTCACCGGGGAGAGCTTCTCCTTCCCTCTCAGCACCAGATCCTCGGCCTGTTCCAGCGCGAACACGTATTCGAACGCTTGCGGGTCCCGGGGCGAGGCGTGCCCATAGGTCACCTCGCCCTCCGCGCGCTGGTAAGGCAGCCCTCGCAGCCACTCCATGTTTTCCTTGGAGAGCTGCAACGCGGTCCAGTCGAGAACTTCGCGCGCGGCGGCGTAGTAGTAGCTGTAGTCCATCCGGCCGGCGACCGCCGCGTCGTGATTGCCGAGGACCGTGAACTCGCACCTGGTGCGGACCAGATCGCAGGCGGCGTTGGGGTCAGCGCCGTAACCGACCGTATCTCCCAGACAAATGAATCGGTCGACCTTCTGCGCCTCCGCCGCCGAGATACACGCCGTCAGCGCCTCCAGGTTGGCGTGGATGTCCGTCAGAATGGCGGTGCGCATCGGCGCCGCCCTGAGTACACAGAAAGCGCGCTGACTTCAAGCGCACCCCATCGCGCGCCCGCGCTCGACGGAAGCGACTGCGGCGCACGAAATCGTCGCGGTGCCGCCGACGATGGTCGCTACGGCGGTGACGTTCCACGCGGAACGTGGCAGAAATCGGAATGCTCCGATTTCGGAGCCCGGGCATCTGTGTTGCTGCGGCGCGCCGGCGATTGCGCGCTGCACGGATCGTTGCTCGCCGGACGAAGGGTCGATTGGCGCGAGGTGGATTGGATGGCAATTCCCGTAGCACAGATGATGACGGTTGCCCGATACGTGCTCAAGCAGCGGCTCGCCAGGCGTGACCGCTACCCGCTGGTGCTGATGCTCGAACCGCTCTTCCGCTGCAATCTTTCGTGCACTGGCTGCGGAAAGATCCAGTACCCGGCCGCGCTCCTGAAGAAGGACCTCTCGGTCGAGGACTGCATCCGCGCTTCCGACGAGTGCGGCGCGCCCGTAGTCAGCATTGCCGGCGGAGAACCTCTCCTCCATCCGCAGATCGCCGGGATCGCGCGCGAGCTCGTCCAACGCGGGCGGTTCGTGTACCTCTGCACGAATGCGCTCCTGCTGGAGCGCAAGCTGGACTCGTTCCAGCCCAGCAAGTACCTCAGCTTCAGCGTCCACATGGACGGGCCGCGCGCGGAGCACGATTTCTCCGTCTGCCGCGAGGGCGGCTACGACGTAGCCGTACAGGCGATTCGAGCAGCCCTGAAGCGAGGCTTTCGGGTGACGACGAATACCACCGTCTTCGACGGGGCCAATCCCGAGAGGATGCGAGGGTTCTTCGACGACATGATGGAGCTCGGCGTCGAGGGAATGATGATCTCGCCGGGATACTCGTACGAGAAGGCGCCGGACCAGCAGCATTTCCTCCGCCGGGAGCGGTCGCACCGGCTGTTCTCGCAGATGCTGGAGGCGCCCAGGCGGAGCTGGCGCTTCAATCAGTCGCCGCTCTTTCTCCGGTTCCTGATGGGAAAGCAGGACTTCGAATGCACACCCTGGGGAAATCCCACGTACAACATCTTCGGCTGGCAGCGGCCCTGCTACCTGCTTCAGGACGGATACGCGAAAACGTTCCGTGAGCTGATGGAAGAAACGGATTGGTCGCGCTACGGGCGCAAGAGCGGCAATCCCCGTTGCCAGGACTGCATGGTGCACTGCGGATTCGAGCCCAGCGCCGTGCGGGCCACCTTCGATTCCCCGCGGGCGATGGGCGCGACCGTCGCTGCCATGGTCACGGGACGGCTATGACGGATGCTCGGCTGGCGGAGCTCGTGGAGCGGGCGTTCGATTATCGGGGATACGTGACGCTCAGGCGCACCGACGGCTCCGAGCTGGTCGGCTTCGTCTACGATCGCAGCGCATCGCATCTCGACCTGTACGACGAAACCGCCACTCGCCGCGTGCGCGTATCCCTCGCGGACGTCGCCGACATCGCCTTCACCGGCGACGACGCCGCACGCAAGGCGCAGGCGCTCTGGGAGCGCCGCAAGGGAACGCTCGAGCCGCGCGAGACTTCCGCGTGGGGCGAGTGGAGGGAATCCGGGCCGGTCCTGCTGCTGGTCGCCCTCGATCGCGAGCTGCGCAGCGTCGCGCGGGCGCTCGGCCTCGTCCGCCGCGGCGACCGCGCACGAGGGCAGTCGGGCGGCAATGAAGTGGTGGGGCTCGCCCTCGGAGTTGGTGGAGGTGCTCGCCGGGCGGTGGTCGACGAGCAGCCCCGCCTGGTCGTGAGCTGCGGCTTCTCGGGCGCACTCGATCCGGCGCTTGCGCCGGGCGATCTGGTGCTGGCGACAGCGGTGCGCGACGAAACCGGCGACGAGCTCGCCGCACCGCCCTTGATCCGCCAGCGGGCAGCAGAGGCGCTGGGCGGCCTGCGCTATTTCGAGGGCGAGCTCGTCTGCACCACCGCAGTCGCAGCCACCGAGGTGGAGAAGCTGGCGCTCGCACGGCCAGGCGCGCTGGCGGTCGACATGGAGAGCTATCCCGTCGCCCGCGCGGCGGCCGCCGCCGGCATTCCCTGGCTCGCGATCCGGGCGATCGTCGACCCCCTCCGGTCGTCCCTCCCAGCCTTCACCCGGGACCCGGCCGGTGGTTACGTCGGGCCGGCGATGAAATACGCGCTCTCGGGACCTCGGGCCGCGGCAGACCTCGTCCGGCTTGCCACCCGCGCCCGCGCCGCCGCTGCCGCGCTGGAGGTTGCGCTGCACCGGCTCCGTCCCATGCTCGGGGCGACGGAGGCACGCGCTTGAGGGCGCTCGTCACCGGCGCGAGCGGGTTCATCGGCAGCGCGGTAGCGCGCGCCCTCCTCCACCGGGGAGCGCAGGTCCGGTTGCTTCTCCGCCCCGGCGCCACGCCGAACCTCCCGGAACGCCGCGACATGGAGATCGTACGCGGAGACCTGCGCGATGCGCAGGGCGTGTCCGCGGCGGTGCGCGGTTGCGACGCCGTCTTCCACGTCGCCGCGCTCTACTCATTCGCCGCGCCGGCAAGCGAGGTCGTCGCCGTCAACGTCGGTGGAACGCGCAACGTCATCGAGGCCGTCCGCGCCGAAGGAGCGCGGCTGGTCTACACCTCCAGCATTGCCACAGTGGGCGCCATGCACGACGGCGTCCTCCCCGACGAGCGCTCGATGCCCAACGGGCCCGCGCCGGGTCCCTACAAGAAGAGCAAGCGCGATGCGGAAGCCCTGGTCCGGGAGGCAGCGGAGCGCGGACTGAACGCCGTGATCGTGAATCCGACGTTTCCGGTGGGCGTCGGCGACGTCAAGCCGACCCCGACCGGCGCGGTGATCCGCGATTTTCTCGAAGGACGCCTGCCGGCGTACGTCGATACGGGCATGAACGTGATCGACGTCGACGACGTCGCCGAAGGAGAGCTGCTGGCGTTCGATCGCGGCGAACGCGGCGAGAGGTACATCCTCGGCCACGCCAATCTGACGATGCGCGAGTTCCTCGAGGAGCTGGCGGCGATCTCCGGCCGCAAGCCACCCCGGATCCGGATGCCGCACCTGGTCGCATTGGGTCTCGCGCATGCGGACGCCTTCGTCACCGGGCGGATCCTCCGCCGCCCGCCGCGCATCCCGCTCGAAGGAGTGCGAACGGCCCGCGAGATCATGTTCGCAAGCTCCGCCCGCGCCGTCCGCGAGCTCGGTTTGCGGCAGACCCCCATCCGCGACGCGCTGGCGAAGGCGGTGCAGTGGTTCGAGGAGCGGAGCCGGCTCCGGCGGCGAGGCGTGTCGTGATCGGGGCCCGGACCCGGATCGAGCGCTCGGGACTCGACCTCGTCATCGAGCGCGCGCAAGGGTGGTTCGAGCGGCAGCAGTACCCGGAAGGGTACTGGTGGGCGGAGCTGGAATCGAACGCGACGATGGATGCCGAGTACCTGCTCCTCACGCATTTTCTCGGCGCCAGGAACGAGGACCTCTGGCGCGGCGTCGCGCAGGACATCCGAAACTACCAGCGCGACGACGGCAGCTGGGCGATGTACCACGGCGCCCCCGGCGACGTTTCCACCAGCATCGAATGCTATTTCGCGCTCAAGCTCGCCGGCGACCGACCCGACGCGCCGCACCTGGTGCGGGCCCGCGCGTTCATCCGCGAGCGCGGCGGCATCGCCCGGGCGCGGACCTTCACCCGCATCTGGCTCGCGCTGTTCGGCCAGTGGAGCTGGGACGAGCTGCCGATCATGCCGCCGGAGCTGATGTTGCTGCCCCCGTCCGCGCCGCTGAGCATCTACCGGTTTTCCTCCTGGGCTCGGGGGACCATCGTGCCCCTCCTGCTCCTGATGGACGACCGTCCTGTGCACCCGGTGCCCGATTCGGCGCGCCTCGACGAGCTGCGCGTCGCCGATGCGGCTCCACGCGTTCCGCGCGACGCGATCGATCGGCTGTTCCGCGGCATCGACGGCGCGTTGCGCGCCTACGACCGCCTCCCGTTCCATCCCTTTCGCGAGCGCGCCCGGAAGGCAGCAGAACAGTGGATCCTCGCCCACCAGGAAGCGGACGGCAGCTGGGGCGGAATCCAGCCCCCGTGGGTCTATTCGCTGATGGCGCTGCACGCGCTCGGGCATCCGCTGGACCATCCCGCGCTGAAGAACGGCCTTCTCGGGATGCACGGGCGCTGGATGCTCCGGCACGGCGACGGAAGGCTGCGGGTGCAGGCGTGCCTGTCGCCGGTCTGGGACACCGGTCTCTCGCTGCTCGCGCTCGTCGAGTCGGGCGCGCACCCGTCGGTTCCCATGGTGCAGCAGGCGGCGCGCTGGCTGTTGCGCGAGGAGATCCGCGTTCCGGGCGACTGGTGCGTGCAGGTCGAGGGGGTCGAACCGAGCGGGTGGGCATTCGAGTTCGAGAACGATCTCTACCCCGACGTGGACGATACAGCGGTCGTCCTGCTCGCCTTGCACAAGGCGGACGCCCTGGACGCCGAGACCCGTGAGCGTGCGTTGCGCTGGGTGCTGGCGATGCAGAGCCGCAACGGCGGCTGGGCCGCCTTCGACAAGGACAACACTTCGCGCCTCCCGGCGCTGATTCCGTTCGCCGACTTCGGCGAGATGATCGACCCGCCCAGCGCCGACGTGACAGGGCACGTGGTCGAGACGCTCGGCGCCTTCGGCCTCGCTCGCAGCCATCCCGCGATGGAGCGCGGGCTGCGCTATCTCTACGCGCACCAGGAGAAGGAGGGCTCCTGGTTCGGCCGCTGGGGAGTCAACCACGTCTATGGCACCGGCGCCGTCCTTCCCGGGCTTGCGGCCGCGGGCGAAGCGATGGACGGCCTCGCGGTCCGCCGCGCCGTCCGGTGGCTGGGCGAGCGGCAGAACCCGGACGGCGGCTGGGGCGAGACCTGCGCCTCGTACGTCGACGTCAAAGCGCGCGGCCGCGGCGACAGCACTGCGTCGCAGACGGCATGGGCGCTGCTTGGCCTGATCGCGGCGGGGCGGGCGGACGGCAAGGCTGCATCCCGCGGGGCGCACTTCCTCGTCGATCGGCAGCGACCCGATGGGTCCTGGGACGAGGAATCGTTCACCGGCTGCGGCTTCCCCGGCTACGGCATCGGCGAGGAGCACGGCGCCCGCATCGTCGAAGGGCGCGAGCTCTCCGCCGGCTTCATGATCCGTTACCACCTCTACCGCAATTGCTTTCCGCTGCTCGCCCTGGGCCGTTACCGCGCTGCCCTCGGTGGCGCGGGTGCCATCCGCAGTGAAGGAGGTTCTTGATGCGATCGCCGGAGTTCTACCAGGGGCATCTCGACGCCGTGAGCCGCAGCTTCGCCCTCTGCATCCCGCAGCTCGCCGCGCCGTTCCGCCAGCACGTTGCCCTCTCGTATCTGCTCCTGCGCGTGCTCGACACGGTCGAGGATGCGTCTTTCGCGGACAAGCTCCACCAGCAGCGCCAGTTCACCGCCTTCCGCCAGTTTCTCGTCAAGCCGCCCACGGGGGCGCAGGTCGACGCCTTCAACGCCGCCTTTCCGGACAGCATCAGCGACGGCGAGCGGGCGCTCCTCGCAGACACCGGGGCTTTTTTGGAAGACGCTTACGGCCTGCCTGCCGCGGCGCGCGCGGTGATGTTCTCTGCCATCGACCGGATGGCGTTGGGCATGGCGGCGTACGCGCGCCGGCCGGCGACCCGGCTGGTCGATCTGGAGGACGTTTCGCGTTACTGCTGCATCGTCGCCGGCCTGGTCGGCGAGATGCTCACCCGCCTCTGGACCCTCGATGGACGACCGGGCCCGCGGATGCTCTTCGCCTACCGCTTCGGACTGTTCCTGCAGAAGGTGAACATCCTCAAGGACCAGCCGGAAGACGAGGCGGCGCACCGGTTCTTCGTCCCCGACCGGCGCGCGATCCTGGCGAGTCTGCGTGCGGACGCGGACGGGGCCTTGTCGTATCTGACGTCACTGCCGCAGAGCGAGCGCGGCTACCGGATCTTCTGCGCCTGGTCCTTGATGCTCGGGGCCGCTACCCTCGGTCAGGTGGACGGCCCGCGCCAGAGCCGCCGCGCCGAGACCATGGAGCTGCTCGGCCACATCGCCGACATTGCGCAGGACGACGAAGCGTTGCGCCGCCAGTTCGCCACGCTGTTGCCGAGGCTTCCACGTGCGCCTGCAAAGGAGCCGCTGCCGAAGCCGGAACCGGCGGACTGGTTCGTGCGGACCCTGAACGCGCCGCTCTCCGAACGAGAGCTGATCGACCTGGGAGCGATCGCGGCGGTCTCGCTGCAGCCGGCCGCGGTACATCAATAGGGGTATCCGATCTCCACGTACACCTTCCATCCTTCGCCGCCCGTAGCGACGTCGATCCGGCCGACGACGTTGGGCCGGACCCAGGCGCGAAAGCCGACGCCGCCGGTGACGCGCGGCCGGGAGAACGCTTGATCGATCGCGCGGTACACCTGTCCGACGGCGATGAACGGGTCGATCCGCCAGTCGGCCGTGACGCCGTAGATGTGCGTCTGCAGCAGGCGGATCCGCTGCTCCGCTTCCAGCGTCCAGGCGTTCTGGTCGATGAAACGATCTTCGGTGAATCCGCGGAGCAGGAATGCGCCGCCGAGCGTGCTCTGGTCGTAGAACGGCGCGCGCGGCGTGCTGACGGCAGTCCAGTCGAACCGCGCGGCACCGGCGACGAAGCCGAGCTCCGGGTGCAAGGCCCGCACGCGGATCGATCCGCGCAGGTAGGCGGGGGCTCCCGACAGACCCTCGACGACACCCCCGGCGGCGTTCGCGAACAGACCCCGCTCGGAATTCTCGCCGTTCGGCCGGCTGTCGAAGCGGATGTCGATCGTCTGTCCAGCGATGGTCGAGCCGTCCATGCCGGGCGCGAGCCGCTGAGGAGAGACACGCCGGCTGAGCGGCAAGCCCGGGACTCCAAGATCCTGGACGGCGTCGGTGTGGAGCAGGACCCCGATTCCGGCGTTCCAGTTGCCACCGAGGTTGAAGCCGCGGCGCGCCTCGCCGAGGCCGCGGACTCGCGTGTAGCTGGTTTCGGCGGCTTCGGTCGTGTCCGGGCCGAGGCCGAAGAAGCGATAGAAGGCGCTGCGCTGCCAGCGCAGCTCGATCTCGGTGGTGAATTCGCCGGCGCGCCTGGGAAGGTCCCGCCATTGGAGCAGCACTCCGGAGTTGATGCGGGTACTCGCGCTGGCAATGAGGGTGAGCGTCTGATCGTCCGCTGGATAATGAAACCAGCGGAACGTCCCGGTCCAGTGGATCACGTCGTTCCAGGTGATGCTGGGGGCGATGATCGATTCGGTCCTCGCGTTCGCATCGCAGACGCGCAGGAAGACCGGCATGAACCCGAGGGTGTCGCCCTCGTTCGGAAGCGTCGCGTACACCGGAAGGGGAACGACGCGCGTGCCCAGGCCGCCAGCGCACTCCGCGCCGGCTGCGGCTGTGGCCGCCGGGAGAAGGCAGCCGGCCAACAGGAAAGCCCGGGCGCTGCTCATCGCACCCGGCTCACGGTGGTCTGCCGATGCTGAACGACGCTCGCGCCACCGCTTCGATGTCGGCGCGCGCTCGCGAATGGCTGCTGCCATCCCGAACGATGAAGCAGCGTTCCCTGGGGCCGGCCATCGGGCTCGTGTACGTCGCCCTGATCGGTGTCGCCGGCGGTCTGCGGATCGACCATGTCTTGATCGGCTCGCTGGGCCTGCTCGACCTGTACAACGAGAAGACGCGGACCTTCCTGCGACAGTTTCTCCCCTTCATCGCTACCGGCGTGGTCTACGACTCGATGCGATACTTTTACTGGCCGGCGATCGCGGACCGCGTGCACGTGGCGGGACCTTACGAGGTCGAGCGCGCCTGGTTCGGCATCGGCGGCCGCACCCCGAACGAATGGTTCCTCGCCCATCACTGGCCCGCCCTGGACCTGGCCTGCGGGTTCGCCTACCTCGTGTTCGTCGGTGAGTACCTGGCGGTGGCTTTCCTGCTCTTCTTCCAGCGGCGCTCCGAAGTGCTGCGAACGTTCAGCGTCGCGTTCCTGGTCGTGAACCTGCTCGGCTTTGCCACCTACTTCATCTATCCCGTCGCACCTCCCTGGTACGTGACCGAATACGGCCTGGGCCCCGCGCGGCTCGACGTGCTTCCGGCCGCCGCAGCGGCGAGCCGCTTCGATCTGCTGCTCGGAACGCATTTCTTCGACGGAATCTACGGCCGCGGCATCGACGTCTACGGCGCGTATCCCTCGCTCCACGTGGCCTATCCGCTGCTCGTGATCTGGGCAACGTTTCGCACCTCTGGGCTGCGCTGGGCGCGGGCGCCCGCGATCGGCTTCTTCCTCCTCATGTGCCTGAGCGCCGTCTACCTGCAGCATCACTATGTGATCGACGTGCTTCTCGGGATCGCGTACGCGGTCGCCACGCTGGCGCTCCTCGGAGCGTTCCCGGCGCTTGCTCACCGCAGCGCCGCGCGGGCATCGTCCGCCCATCCGGCAGCGTCCGGATCTCCGCGCCCGGCGGCGTCCATGGCGAGCCGAAGCGCCTGCGAATAGGCGCTGCGCGCCTCCGCCGCCCGACCCTTCTGCTTCAAGGCGTCGCCGAGGGCCAGCTGGTTGGGAGGAAATTCCGGCGCCGCGCGGGCCGCCGCTTCCGCCTCCGGCAGCGCGGCATCGGGATCGCCGGGACCCAACGGCCAGCCGGGCGCGCGGAGCAGGACGATCGCGAGCAGCCGGTGCGGCCCGGCGTGGTCGATGTCCGGGTCGTTGCGAACGGCGCGCCGGAGCAGGTCGACCATCCGCGGCAGCGCGTCGCGGCCCGTCGCGCTGCGCTCCCGCGCCTGCAGGCCCAGGGCAGCGGCGAGCCAGTAATCGCACGCGGCGGCAGCGGGGACGTTTTCCTCGCAGAGCTGGCCGACGATCACCGCGCTCTCGGCGAGGCGGGAGCGCTCGCCGCCGTCCTTCTCCCGTCCGATGCGAAACGCTTTGGCCCGGATTGCGCCGGCGAACGAGCCGGGGTTGCGCGGATCCGCGCGCGCCGCCTGCAGATAGAGATCCTCGGCGGCCGCGGCTTGTCCCGGCTCGCCTCGCCGCCCCCAGGCGGCGTCGGCATCGGCGAGAAGCTGCGCCGCGGCGGCGCCCGGAGCAGCGGCGATCGTCTCGAGCGGCGGCGGCTTGTGCAACGCCTGCGCGCAGCCGACGCAGAGGACCAGCAAGGCGGCGCCTCTCACCGTGCGTGCCGCCAGGCTGCGCGCGCCGCTGCGAGGGCGTGTTCGTCGAGAGGAACGAAGCCGGTCATCCGGACGCCGTCCAGCGCCTCCCGCGCGGATCGATCCTCGGCGAGTCGCAGAAAGGCCGGCTCGAGCGCCTTCCAGCGTTGGTCATCGATCCGTTTGCGGACCGTCGCGATCACGGCGACGGGGACAGGCGGCGACGTCTCGACGGGGGCAAGCGAACCGGCGAACGGGAGCGTGGCCATCGCCGCTGCCTGCGACCCGTCGAGCAGCACCGCCACCTTCTCGCCGCTCGCGGCCCGGCGGAGCGCGGAGAGCACCGCGGACGTCTGCTCGATCTCCACCCCGCCTGGCAGCTTCCGCGCCATCGCCCGAACGAACCGCTTCGAGTAGCCCGAGCTCGACTGGACGGTATAGCCCTGGAGTGAAGGAGGCCGCTCCTTGGCGGTCACGAGCGTCCACCTCTCGAGCGTCTCGCCTGACTGTGGCATGGCCGAGAGGCGAGCGACGAGCCCGAGCTCCTGCTCGTGGGCGAGGTAGAACGGAAGCGTCGCAAGCAAGAGCGCGGATTCCTTTTGCTGAAGCCGCTGCACGCCGCCCGCCGCCGTCTCCTCGTACACGGCAGTGAAGGAGCCCTCCGGCGAGTGGGTGGCCCGGGCGAGGGCGCGAGCCAGGGAGTCCATCGCCGGTTGAGCCTCCGCGGTATTGCCGGGATACCCGGGAGCGCAGACCACCAGAGTCGTTGCCGCAAGCGCGAGCATGCCGCTTCTCTACGCGAAAAACGGGATAGGTTGGAAGCGGTGAACGACCTTCCCGCCCGGATCCTGGCTCGCATCGTTTCCCTGCGCGCGCCCATCCTTCTCGTCTATGCCCTGCTGGTCCCGCTGGCCGCCGTCCGCGCCGCGCGCATCCCGTCGGAAGGCGGGCTCGAGCGCCTGATCGAGCCCAGCGATCCGGACTACGCCGCGACGCGCGAGTTCCAGCGCATCTTTCCCGATTCGCCCTCGGTGGTCCTGCTGTTCGAGTCCGACGATCCGTGGGCGCCGGCGAACGTTTCGCGCGTGGATTCGGCCGTCCGCGAGCTTCGCGCAGTGCCCCACCTCGGTGCCTTCTCCGTCCTCGATGCTGTCCGCCGGGCGCGGCCCGGCGCGCCTCTGGCGGAGCTGCGGCGGCTGGCCACAGGGACGGAATTCTTTCGCAGGCAGGGCCTTCTCGGAGATCGGTTCCTCTCCGTAGTGGTGGACCTGGACGTGCACGGCGCGGCGGAGCGCGACGGCGCGCTTTCCTCCGTCGACGCCGCCCTTGCGCGTGCGGGCGCCGGTGCGGTCCGCAGGGTCGGCGCCCCTTACGTCCAGTCCTGGATCGAGCGCGAATCCGGCGCCGCATCCGTCCGCTACTTCCCTTTCTTCGGCGCCCTGGTGGTCGGAACGGCGCTCCTGCTCTATCGGTCGGTGCGCACCCTCCTCGCGTTCGTGCTCGCGCTCGGATCCGCGGTCGCGCTGGCCGTCGCGGCGGGAGGGCTTCTCGGCTTCACCTTCACCATCGTCTCGGTGCTGGTGCCGCTCACCGTCCTCGTCACGACGCTCGCGACGCTCGTCTACCTCCAATCCCGATTCGTCGATCGCCCGCCCGGCACGCCGGTCGCCGTGCATCAGCTCGCGGCCCTTCGAAACAAGGTTCTGCCGGTGACCGCATCGACGGTCGCCGCGGTGCTGGGCTTCGCGGCGCTATCGGTGTCCAGGGTGCGGCCGATCAGGGAGCTGGGGATCTGGACCGCGCTCGGCCTCGCCATCTCCTGGCTGGTGGCATTCACGCTCTTTCCCGCCTTGCAGCTCGCGCTGCGCACGCCCACCGGCACGACCGGCGTCGCGGGAGGCAGGGTCTACGGGCGCCTGGCGGCTGCGTTGCCGGCGTTCACCTTTCGCCATCGCCGCGCGCTCGTGACCACGGCGCTGCTGCTCTGCGCCGCCGGCGCCGTCGCGCTCTTCGGTATCCCGGGACGGCTCCGGCCGATGCCGGTCGCGGTCGATTCGCTCACTTACATCGATCCGTCGCTTCCGCTCCGCAGCGACCTGGTCTGGTTCCGCACGAACGTCGCGGATCTGAACGTCGCGCACGTCTGGATCCACTTGCCTCGCCCGGCCGGCACCGATCCGGAGGTCCTGCACGCCGTCGATCGCCTCCAGTCTGCGATCGAGGCCGTTCCTTCCGTGATCGCGGTGCTTGGCCCCACCACCTTTCTCCGCTTGCGTCGCTACTTCGCCGGCGGCGGAGAGCGGCTGCCCGAAGACCCCGCTCAGTTCGCGCGGGCGGCAGCTGATCTGGAACAGATGCTGCTGGCGGAACCGGGCCTGCGGGGCTACGTCGACGTGAACGGTTTCCGCGACTTGAACGTCACCGTCCTTTTCTGGCAGGGCGACGTCGAAGGCTACGCGGCGCTCTCGCGGAACATCGCGCGCGCCTGGGACGGGCTCGGAGCCAAGGCGCCGGCTGGAGCGCGAATGCGCGTGGTGGGCGAGTCGCTCCTCGAGGTGAAAGTGGGCGCGAGCCTCGTTCCCACCCTGGCGCAGAGCTTCGCCATCACGGCCGCGCTGATCTTCGTGGTCTTCCTCTTCGTCTTCCGCAGCGCCACCGCGAGAGTCCTGGCGATGATTCCCTCCCTCTTCGCCATCCTGGCGACGTTTTTGGGAATGCGCCTCTTTGGCGCCTCCCTGAACGTCGCGACGATCCTCATCGCCACCACCGTCCTCGGGACGACGGAGAACGACCAGATCCACTTCTTCCACCACCTGCACGAGCGCGACGGCCATCCGCTCGGCGATGCTCTCGCGCACGCCTTGCGCGTTTCCGGCCACGCCATCGTCTTCGCGACCCTGATCAACGCCGCCGGCTTTTTGGCGCTCTCCGTCTCCAGCTTTCCCCCGCTACGGCAATTCGGGCTCGTCACCAGCGCCGCGTTCATTCTCGCGCTGATCGCCGACTTCACCGCGCTGCCGGCGGGGCTCTGGATCGTGAATCGCCGCAGGAGGCAGGGTCAGCCGACCTGATCGGGCAGCGCGTCGAAGTGCACGAGATGGCGGAAGGCGTCGTAGCGGAGGCGCACTTCCGCAAGGTCGAGGTCCCGCAAGCGGTCGAGGCTGAAGCGCTCGACGGTGAAGGAGGCGATGGTCGAGCCCATCACCGCGGCCTGCCGCAGCGCCGGGGGCTCCCCCGATTCGAGCCGATCGAGCAGGCCGAGAAAGCCTCCGGCGAACGAATCGCCGGCGCCGGTCGGATCGACCACGTCCGTCAGGGGGAAGGCGGGCGCGAAGAACCGGTGCTCCGCGGTAACGAGCAGCGCGCCGTACTCGCCGCGCTTGATCACCACCGACTTCGCTCCCATCCGCTGCGCTGCGTGCGCGGCCTTCATCACGTTGCTCTCGCCGGCGAGCTGGCGGACCTCGCTGTCGTTCACCATCAGGACATCCACGCGCGGCAGGAGCTTCAGCAGCTCCGCCCGCCGCGAGTTGATCCAGTAGTTCATGGTGTCGGCGCAGACGAGACGCGGGCGTTCGGCCTGGTCCAGCACCCGGATCTGCAGCTCGGGATCGATGTTTCCCAGAAAGATCCTCTCCGCCCGGCGCGCCTGCGCGCCGAGACGGGGCGAGAAGTGCTCGAAGACGTTGAGCTGCGTCTCCAGCGTCTCGGCAATGTTCAGATCGAACCCGTACCGTCCGCGCCAACGGAAGGTCTTCCCGGGGACCTTCTCGAGCCCGTCCAGATCGACGCCGCGGCGGCGGAGGAACTCCAGATCCCCGAGGGGAAAGTCCTCGCCGATCACCCCGACGACGGACACCTTCGTCAGCAGGCTGGCGGCGGCCGCGAAATAGGTACCGCTTCCTCCCAGCACGTCGTCGCGCCTGCCGAACGGCGTCTCCACGGAGTCGAGCGCGACGCTGCCCACCACCAGGAGGCTCATGCCTTGAACCTGTCTCCGAGGAGCAGCGCCAGCCGTTCCCGCGCCGAAGAGGAAATGCGGGCGGGCGCCGTGAGCACTGCGCTGTCCAGCGCGTGCCCGCAGGAGCAGGTGCGCTCGCGGATGCGGCCGAGGCCCAGGACGGCGTTGCGGATCACTTCGCGCGCCGTGGCGACGTTCTTGTGCATGGTCTCGATCACCTGCGTGACGGTGACGGCGTCGTGCGCGGGATGCCAGCAATCATAGTCGGTGGCGAGCGCGACGGTGGCGTAGCAGAGCTCCGCCTCGCGGGCGAGCCTGGCCTCGGGCATCGCGGTCATTCCGATCACGTCGATGCCCCAGCTCCGGTAGAGCTGGGTCTCCGCACGGGTGGAGAACTGCGGCCCCTCGATGCACAGATAGGTTCCGTCCGGATGGGCCGTCGCGCCGGCCGCGAAGCAGGCGCCGTTCAGGTGCTCGTGGAGCTGCGGGCACACCGGATCGGCGAACGCGACGTGCGCGACGATCCCGTCGCCGAAGAACGTCCTCGGCCGCCCCACGGTCCGGTCGATGTATTGCTTCGGCAGCACCAGATGCCCGGGCGCGATGGCCTCCTTCATCGATCCCACTGCCGAGACGCTGACCACGCGCATGGCGCCGAGCTGTTTCAGGGCGTGCAGGTTCGCCCGATACGGCACCTCGCTGGGCGTCAGGCGGTGCCCGGCGCCGTGGCGCGCGACGAACGCCACCTCCTCTTCGCCGAGCCGGCCGACGACGATCTCGTCGCTCGCGTCGCCGAACGGAGTCCGCACCTTCTCGCGGCGTACGCCGGTGAGGCCGGGAAGGTCATAAAGGCCCGAACCGCCGATGATCCCGAGCACGGCGCGCGGGTTTCGCACGGCGGGATGCCGAGGTCAATTCCCCGCCTCGCCTGTGCCGGCAGCGTCGCGAAGCTCGGCGCGGCGACGACAGTGTCCGATCTTGAAAAGGGCAATAAATGGCCACGGGGGAATACTCATAGCCCGCCCGAAATGACGCTGATTGGCCCTTTCAGGCGCATGAAGGCGCCCTTTGCCGGCGTGACGGCCGTGAACGCGATGCGCGCGGTGAGATCGAGGACATGCACGATCGTGCTACCGATGTGCTCCTGCCACGTCAGCATCACCAGCCCATCGCGAACCTCGACGGCTTCGTACTCGACGGTATCCGTGAAACCGGCGTTGTGGCCGGAAACGATCTGCACGGTCAGCTCGCGATCGGAGAGGAACGTGATGCGCGGCGTGAACGGCGGAAACGCGATCTCGAGAACCTGTCCGACGCGTCCTGTCATGCCAGGCCCCCTCGCGCCTCGCGCTGCCCCTGCACCGCGAGCTGGCCGCAGGCGGCGGCGATGTCGCGGCCGCGGTTCTTGCGCACCATGGCGGTGACCCCGCGCGCGTCCAGCGCCTTGCGGAAGGCGACGACGCGCTCGGCGCCCGGATCGCCGAAACCGAGTCCCGGATTTTCGTTGTACGGGATCAGGTTCACCTTCACCGGCAGATTCCGGAGCAGCGCCGCCAACCGGGCCGCATCCTCGTCGGAGTCGTTCACGTCGCGCAGCAGCACGTACTCGAACGTCACCCGGCGACCCTGGCGGGAGGGAAACTTCCGGACGGCGTCCATCAGCGCGGCGATGTCCCACTTCTTGTCGACCGGCATCAGCCGGGCGCGCTGGTCGTCGGTGGTCGCGTTGAGGGAGACCGCGAGCTTGACCTGCGTGTCCTCGCCGAAGCGCACGATGTTCGGCACCAGGCCGCTGGTCGAGACCGTGATGTGGCGGTGGCTGAAGTTCGCCCCCTCTTCGCTGAGGAGCAGCTCGAGCGACCGCATCACGTTGTCGTAGTTGTGCAGCGGCTCCCCCATTCCCATGTAGACGAGGTTCGTCAGCGGCCGCTCTCCCGGTACGCCGAGGCGTCGCAGGTCGTCGTTGACGCGATAGACCTGGTCGCAGATTTCCCCAGCGGTCAGGTTGCGCACGAGTCCCATCGTCGCGGTCATGCAGAAGCCGCAGCCCATCGCGCATCCGACCTGCGTGGAGACGCAGAGCGTTCGCCGCACGCGGATGTCGGGCTCCTGCTCGTCCGCCTCCGGATCGAAGCTCTGCGGTCCCGACTCGTCCGGCATGTAGACGCTCTCGATGAACTTGCCGTCCCAGGTGCGCATCCGGTACTTGCGCGTTCCGTCGCTCGACTGCTGGACGGCGTCGACGGCAAGCGTCGTCAGCCGCGTTTCCGCGGCGAGCCGCTCACGAAATGCGCGCGGCAGATCCGTCATGGCGTCCAGCGACGCCGCGCCCTTGCGGTGCAACCAGGAGTAGAGCTGGCGCGCCCGGTACGGCTGCTCCCCCAGGCGCGAGACCAGCGCGGAAAGCTCGGAAAAGCCCAGCGAGCGCAGGTCGGGCCGCGCTGCGTCGTCCAGCAGGGGAAGCATGTCTCAGTGGACTTTGTCCGGCGGGACCGGCAGCTGCAAGGGTCCCGGCTGCTTTTCCGGCCCGGAATGCTGGGGCCCGGTCACGGCGGAGCCGGCGGCGGGCTTGCGGGCGATCTCCACCTTCTGCACCCGCCGGTCATCCGCCGCCTTGACGGTGAACGTGAGCCCGCCCCAGACCACGAGCGAGCCCGTGGGCGGCACTCGTCCGGCGGTGGAGGTGAGGAATCCGCCCAGCGTCTCGTAGTCGCCGCCCTCGGGGAAGTCGACGCCGAGGTGCTCCTCCAGGTCGCGGATGGAGACCTGCGCGTCGGCGAGCACCACGCCGTCGGAGAGGATCTTGATGCGCTTCTCCTCCACGTCGCTCTCGTCGTGGATCTCGCCGACGATCTCCTCGACCACGTCCTCGAGGGTGACGATGCCGCTGGTGCCGCCGAATTCGTCGACCACGATGGCGAGATGCGTCTTGCGCCGCTGCATCTCGGTCAACAAGCGCGAGACCTTCATCACCTCGGGCACGAAGAACGGCTTGCGCACGTACTTCGTGAGCTGGAATTCCTCCGGTTGGATTCCCTTCTTCACGTCGGCGAGCAGCGTCTTGGCATGGAGGACGCCGACCATCTCGTCGAGGCTGCCCCGGTAGACGGGGATGCGCGACAGCTCGCTCTCCGTCACCAGCTTCAGCGCCTCCTCGTAGGTGGCGGTCTCTTCCAGGGCGACGACCTGCGTCCGCGGGATCATGATCTCCTTCACCAGGACTTCGGTGAAGGCGAGCACGCTGGAGAGCAGCTCCTCGCGCACCTTGTCGATCGATCCCTGCCGGGCGCCCATCTCGATCAGGTACTCCAGCTCCTGCGAAGTGACGGATTCGCCGGAGGGCGGGCTGCTGCCGATGGCGCGGCTGAGCGCGCGCGGGATCTGCACGAACAGCCACGCCAGCGGATAAAGGACCCAGTACACGAGCGCGACCAGCGGCATGATGAAGATCGCGTATCCGCTGGCATGACGCTTGGCGAAGGTCTTCGGCGTGATCTCGCCGAACAGCAGGAGGATGACCGTGGTGAGCCCGGTGAGCACCGCGATCGCGTGGCTGTAGCCGGCCTCGTCCGCAATCAAAGCGGTCAGCGAGCCGAGGCCGACGTTGACGAGCGTATTGCCGAGCAGCAAGGCGGAGAGGATCCGATCCGGATGGTTCTGCCAGAGCTTGAGGAAGGCGGCGCTACGTCGCCCACTGTCGATGAGCGAACGGACACGCGCTTCGCCCAACGCGGTGAGAGCCGTTTCCGCGCTGGAGAAGAAGGCCGCGCCCAACAGGCCGACGACGAATGCGAACCACTGCCAGGATGGGACCAAAGCCGGGCGAGTCTAACCGGCGCCCCAAAACGGCGCGAATCTTTAGTCTCACTGGCTACTTACAGTACACGCGGAAACGAGCCACAGCCGAGCCGTGGCGCTCGGATTGGATCCAGAGCTGCGCCCACCCGCGCGTAGTGGCGGAAAGCTCCCACTGTTCGTGCACGCGCCAGGCCTGCCCGCGACGCGCTGCGTGAATGGTCCGCGCGGGGCCGACGGATCCGTCGCTGTGCTTCCACGCGAAGGTGATATTGCCCGCGCGCGCGGCGAGGATGGTGCCGGTAAACACCAGCTTGACCGGGCAATTACCAAAGTAGATTGCCTTGCTCGCTTCCGCGTGGGACCAGCGCACGACGCGGGGTTCCGCCGATGCGGCGGTGCAGAGCAGCGCGGCGATCGCTCCGATCCGCATTCCCGACCACTGTACCGGCAGAACCGGAGCGGACGAAGGGAACTACTTCTTCCAGTCGTACCGAACGAGCTCGGTCTGTGCGAAGAAGTAGGCGATTTCCGTCGTCGCGTTCTCCGCCGAGTCCGAGCCGTGCACGCTGTTGGCCTCGATGCTCTTCGCGAAGAGCTTGCGGATGGTGCCCGGCGCCGCGTTCGCGGGGTTGGTCGCGCCCATCACTTCACGGTTGCGTGCCACCGCGTCCTCGCCTTCGAGCACCTGGACGATCACCGGCCCTGAGGTCATGTACTGCACGAGGCTGCGGAAGAACGGCCGTTCCCGGTGCACGGCGTAAAATCCCTCCGCCTCCTGCTGCGTGAGGTGGAGCATCTTCATCGCCACGGGCTTGAGGCCCGCCTCTTCCAGCTTGGTCAGGATCTTCCCGAGCACGCCGCTCTGCAGCGCATCGGGCTTGAGGATGGAAAGCGTCCGCTCGGTCGCCATCGCGCGTGGCACCTAACACGCTCGTCCGCGAAGTTCAACGCATCATCGCGCTGGCGCGATGTCAGAAGCGCGAGGTGGCGAGTCCGACCAGCTTGCTGATGTCCTCGTCGGTGAAATAGAGCCCGGCTCCGAGGAAGAAGTCACGGCCGGACACGATCCGGGTCACGTCCGGCGTCTCGACCCGCGGAGGATTGACCAGATCGTCGGCGCCGGCGGTGATCAGGAGGTGATCGAGGAACCGGTAATCCAGGTACACCTTCACCCGTGGATGGTCCTTGAGAGGGTTGGCGAACTCGAACGCGTCGGCCGACAAGGTGAGCGCGTCGTTCAGCAAGTGCAGTTTGAGGCCGATCCCGCCCGTGTTCTCGAGAATGCCGAACCGTCCGCTGAACGGCCCATAGCGCTTCGCCATGTAGGCGCTGAACTTGAGCTGCCGTTCGGTGGTGGTGGTGATCACCCTGTCGGGGTAGTTCGGATAGCACACCAGCGTGCCGCAATTGGCGGTGTTCGTGGTCTCCACCCGCCGGGTGAGTCCGCGTGGATCGTCGACGATCTCGAGCCCGTACCACTTGTCGGGCCTGGGGATGATCCGGAGACCGAAGTAGTTCTTGGTCCACGGATTGTAGGCCGTGTTCGCGGTGATTCCGGCCAGGTTGGTCGGGTTGTCGATGGTGCCGCCGCCGGGCGCGCCGATGAACAGCTCGCTGCGCCAGTTCACCTCGATCTTCAGCCTCTCCGCGCCCCCCAGGAGATTGGTGAGCGAGGAGGATGCGCGGTCGAGGTTCTTCGCGAGCTTGTCGTCGTTGATGAGATGGCCGACGGTGCCCTGCCCCTTGTTGATCTTGTCGGTGATCTCCTGGAAGTTGGTGAGCGAGGCGTCAAGCTTGGCGAGGTTCGACTTCAGGCTCTTCACGCTTTCCTTGAAATCGCCCTGCTGCTGGTTCGAGCCCACGACCTGGCCGATGGTCTTCAGGATGTCCCGCGCCTCCCGCGTCGCGTCCCGGGTGTTCTGCAGGATGGCCACGATATCGCCGCTTTCGCTCGAGGAGAGCTCCGCCAGATCGCCGGAGAAGCGCTGGAAGTTGGCCAGGGTCGCATCGAGTTTCGCGCCGCTCTGGTTGATGATGCGCTCGATCCCTTCGCTGATGCGCAACAGCCGCGACACCAGCGTGCGCATGTTGTCCTCGCCTTCGGTGCCGCCCAGGACCTTCCGCAGGTTGCCGGTGATGTCGGAGATGTCACCGGCGATCTTGTTCAGCGACTGGAACACGTCGTTCATCGAGGGCTGGCGGATGACGATGCGGATCTCGTCGCCGTCCTGTAGCTGGGGCTGGTCCGGCGTGCCCGGGCCGACGTCGAGGAGGAAGTCGCCGAGGATGGATTCGCTGCGCTTGGTGATGGTGGCGTTGCGGTGGAGGACGAACTGGCGCCGTACGCGGAGCCAGACCTTCGCCTTGGAAAGCTGCTGGTCCAGCTCGACGCGGTCGACCTGGCCGATGGGGATGCCCGCGATCTGGACGCGCGAGCGGACGCCGAGGCCGGTGGCGTCGTCGAACACGGCGTAGACATTGTAGGTACGGTTCGCACCGAACTTCTCCGCGCCGATCAGGTACAAACCGAACCCGAACGCGGCCACCGCGAGGGCGACCACGAGTCCGACGCGCAGCGGAGTCCAGAACGATTGCACGTCCCTCCGATCCTACGTCCTTCCAAACCACGTCGCGAGAAATTGCTGTGTAAACGGCTCTTTGGTCTTGCGCACTTCCGCCGGTGTTCCTTCCGCCACGATGCGGCCCTCGTTGATCACCGCGATGTGATCGCCGATATGAAAGGCAGACCCGATGTCATGGGAAATGACCACGCTGGTGACGGAGAGCCGCTCGCGCGCATGGATGATCATCTCGTCGACGCTCTCGGTCGTGATCGGATCCAACCCGGTGGTCGGTTCGTCATAAAGCACGATCTTGGGATCGCGAATGATGGCACGCGCAAGTCCGACGCGCTTGCGCATGCCCCCGGACAGCTCGGCGGGGAACTTCTGTTCGACCTCGTGCAGATCGACGACCGCGAGCTTTTCCTTCACCTTTTCCAGGATCTCCTTCTCGGACATGCCGGTGTTGTGCTCGCGCAGCGGAAAGGCGACGTTGTCGCCCACCGTCATCGAATCGAAGAGGGCGGAGCTCTGGAATACCATGCCCATCCGCTCGCGGAAGACGGCCAGCTCCTGCCGGCCCATCGTGGAGACGTTCTGGCCGTCCACGATGACCTGACCGCGGTCCGGCTTGAAGAGTCCCATGATGTGCTTCATCAGCACCGTCTTGCCGCTCCCCGACCCGCCCAACACCACGGTGGTGGTGCCCTCCATCATCTTGAGGTTGATGCCCTTCAGTACGCCGAAACCAGCGAAACTCTTCCACAAATCCTGAACGTCGATCACCGGCTCCGGAGCTTGCGGAGGACTCATCCTCCCAATCCTCCGCCCGGCTGCTGAGGGCCGCTCAGCGAGATCGCCGTGTAGACGTAGTCGATGGCGAAGATGGCCACGAGGCCGCCGACCACCGCCTGCGTGGTGGCAATGCCGACGCCGCGCGCCCCGCCCTCGGCACGGTACCCGCGGTAGCAGGCGATCATGGTGACGACGAAGCCGATCACCGACGCCTTGCCCAGGCCGTTGGTGATGTCCTTGACCTCGACCAGCGTCTGGATGCGGTTGAGGAACGTCCCCGGCGAGAGGTCCTTTGCCCAGACCGCGATGCCGTAGGCGCCGAAGAGCGCGATGGCGTTGAACAGCATCGTCAACAGCGGCGCGGCGATGGCCGCGGCGACGATGCGCGGGACGACGAGGTAGTTGAGCGGATCCACCGCCATGGTCTCGAGCGCGTCGATCTGCTCGGTGACGCGCATGGTCCCCAATTCGGTGGCGGCGGCGGATCCGACGCGCGCCACCAGGACGATGCAGGTGAAGATCGGCGCCAGCTCGCGCGCGAGCGAAATCTCCACGGTGGCGCCGACCAGCGATTGCGCGTTGAAGAGCCCGAAGGCGTAGACCGTCTGCAGCGCCAGCACCATTCCGGTGAAGAGACCGGTGAGGCCGACCACGAACATCGAGCCGTAAGCCATGAACTCGAGCTGCACCATCAGGAGGCCAACCCGGTACGGCCGGCGCGCGATGGCCATCACCGACTGGCCCGTGAACAAAGACAGCTCGCCGAGCACCACCAGCGGGCGCTCCAGCGGCTTCAGCCAGCTCGGTCGCGGCTTCGGGGCCACGGCGGTCTGCTCGGCCATCGCCGCGTTTCTATCCCGAGACGCGGCGCGGCGCGAGTTGTGTATGGCTGTCCGAAGCTGAACCTGGCGCGTTGCGCGCCCGGACGACGATGGTCAGCGTCGCGCGCATGTGGCTCGCCGTGCTCCTCGCCGTCGCTCCCGCGGACGCGGCGCGCGCGTATTCGCTGCTCTCGTATGTCGGCGGCGACTACGCATCGGCGGTCGGTCCTCGCGGCGAAGTGATCTCGCGCCAGGAGCTGGACGAGCAGAGCGCCTTCGCAACCGACGCGGCAGAGGGCCTCCGCGCGGCGGGAGCTGCGGATCTCGCGGAGCAGGCCGATTGCCTTCGCAGCCGAATCGTGGCTCTGGCGGCGCCCCCCGAAGTGATGGCGCTTGCGCGAGCGCTGGCGGCGCGCGTGGCGGCCCGGTTCAAGTTGGCGATGATCCCCGAGCGCGCCCCGGACCTCCGCCGCGGAAACGAACTGTATCTGCAGGCCTGCGCGGCCTGTCACGGCGCGGACGGCTCGCCGCGCGTCGGGCAGCTCGAGCTTACGACGCAGCCGACGGCATTCTCGTCGAGGCAGCAGGTGGCGCGCCTCAGTCCGCAACGCATCTTCTCGGCCGTCAGCTTCGGCGTACCGGGCACCGCGATGCCGTCGTTCTCCGACGCGTTCGACGAGGCGGCGCGCTGGGATCTGGCGTTCGCCGTCCTCCTCCTCCCGCACCCGCCGGAAGAGCTGCGGCGCGGCGAGGAGCTGGTGCGCAAGCTGCCGCGGCGACCGGACTGGCTGCAGCTGGCGGTGCGTACCGACGATCAGCTCCGCGGCTCGCTCCAGCAAAGCCCATTCTCCGCCGAAGATCGCGAAGCGGTGATCGCCGCGGTGCGGGCGACGTTCGCCGACGCGAAGGTCACGACGGCAGACGCCAATCGCGGGCGGTGATCAATCGCGCCGCACGCTTGGAAAACACGTAGCTCCACACCCATTGCGAGAAGACCACCAGGCGATTGCGGAAGCCGATCAGGTAGAGGATGTGGATGAAGAGCCAGGCGAGCCAGGCGAGATAGCCGGTGAGCCGGAACCGGCCGGTCTGCGCGATGGCCCTGTGCTTGCCGATGGTGGCCATCATCCCCTTGTCGCGGTAACGGAATGGCGTCCGTGGCCGGCCGTCGATCGAGGCGAGGACGTTGCGCGCCGCCGCACCGCCTTCCTGGATGGCGGCCGGCGCCAACCCCGGCACCAGGCCATATCCCTCCTCGTCGCGGTGAGCCATGTCGCCGATGACGAAAGCATCGGGGTGGCCGGGGATGGAAAGATCCGCGTTCACCTTCACCCTGCCCGCGCGGTCCAGCTCGACGCCGAGCGACCGTGAAAGGCTCGAGGCCTGGACGCCGGCTGCCCAGAAGACGCTCTTCGCCTCGATCCGCTCGCTGCCGACGTTCACCCCATGCGCATCGATGCCGCTCACCGCCGAAGACGTGCGCACCTCGACGCCGAGCGCGCGCAGATCGTCCGTCGCGCGGCGGGAGAGCTCTTCGGCGAACGCAGGCAGGATGCGGGGCCCTGCCTCGATCAAGAGAACGCGCGCGCTGGCCGGATCGATCCGGCGGAAGTCGCGCACCAGCACCGTCCGGCTGATGTCGGCGATGGCTCCGGCGAGCTCGACGCCCGTCGGCCCTCCGCCGACGATCACGAACGTGAGGAGCTGCCGCTGCGCGGAAGCATCGGGCTCGTTCTCCGCCGACTCGAAGGCGAAGAGGATGCGCCGGCGGATCTCCGTGGCTTGCTCGAGCGTCTTCAGTCCCGGGGCGAACTCCTCCCATTCCGGATGCCCGAAGTAACTGTGCTGGGCTCCGCAGGCGAGGATCAGGAAGTCCCACGGAAGCTTCGTCCCGCCTTCCAGCGCGATCTGTCGCTGCGCGAGATCGACGGCGGCGGCGCGTCCCAATCGCACGCTCACGTTCGCGGCCCGGGTGAACTGCGCGCGCACCGGCACGGCGATGTCCGCCGGGTTCAGGCCCGCCGTGGCCACCTGATACAGCAGCGGCTGGAAGAGGTGATGATTTCGTTGATCGACGATGGTGACCTGCGCCGCCGGGTGCCCCGCGAGCGTCCTCGCCGCCTCCAGGCCGCCGAAACCGGCGCCGACCACGATCACTTCTTTCGCCATCCGCTGCCACCACTACTACACTCGTCGTGAATGGGGTCGCGCTTTCCGGCGGAATCGTCGTGGCTCGAGATCGATGCCGCGGCTCTGGCGCACAACGCGGCCACCTTCCGCGAAGTGCTCGGCGCCGGCGTGCGCCTGGGCGGCGTGCTCAAGGGCAACGCCTACGGGCACGGTTTCGCGGAGGTGCTGCCCTTCGCACACGCCGCCTGCGATGCGCTCTACGTGATCGACGCGCGCGACGCGCTCGCCATCCGCGAGTTCGAGGCGCGCACCGCGGCGCCGCCGCGGGAGCTGCTTGTGCTCGGGGCGGTCGGCCCGGACGAGGCGGTCGAGCTCGCTCGCGCCCGGATCGGCCTGGCCCTGACCGATGCGGGACAGGCGCGATTCGTCCCCGCGCTCCGCGCTGCCGGGGTTCGCCTGCGGGGTCATGTCCATGTGGACACCGGGCTCGGTCGCGAGGGGTTCGCCGCAGGCGAGCTTTCGTCCGCGCTCGCTTTCCTCGCCGGGGCGCCGGACGCGATTGAGGTTGCCGGAGTGCTTTCCCACTTCGCCAACACCGAAGACGTGACCGAGCAGAGCTACGCTGCGCAGCAGCTTGCGGCGTTCGACGAAGGCGTGCGGCGGGTGCGCGAGGCGCTGCGGATCCCGACGGCGCTCGAGCGGCACATCGCCGCCAGCGCCGCCGCCCTGCTCCTGCCTCAGGCGCGGCATGACGTCGTCCGGATCGGCATCTCGCTTTACGGGCTCTGGCCATCGAGCGAGACGCGGCTCTCGGCCCGCGCCCTGCTGGGCCGCGTGCCCGAGCTGAAGCCGGCGCTGTCCTGGCGCTGCCGCAGCCAGCTCACGAAATGGCTTCCGGCTGGAAGCTTCGTCGGGTACGGCTGCACGTACCGCTGTCCGGTGGCAACGCGGATCGCGGTGCTGCCGATGGGCTACTACGACGGATATCCGCGGTTGCTCTCCTCGCGCGCGCATGCGCTGGTCAACGGGCAGCGCTGCCCCGTGCTCGGACGCGTGATGATGAACCACGTCGTCATCGACGTCACACGCGCTACGCAGGACGAAGGGCCCGTCACCGCCACGCTGCTCGGGCGCGACGGGGACGAGCAGGTGTCCGCCGATCAACTCGCCGTCTGGGCGCAAACCATCAACTACGAGATCGTCACGCGAATCGGCGCGCACCTTCGCCGCGTTGTGATCTAAGGTCCGTCGCGCCATGGCGACAGCCCTGAGGGTCGGCGGCGACATCGACGCGTGGTGCACGCGCTGCAAGATGAATCTCGGACACACCATCCTGGCTTTGGTGGGGACGAGACCGGCGCGGGTGCGCTGCAACACCTGCCAGGGCGAGCACAACTACCGGGGAGACGGCGGCGACGGGCCGCGCAAGGGCTCCTGGGAACCGCGTGAAGCGCGCGAGCGGCGTGAAGCCAGGCCCTCGGTGACGAGCTGGGAGGCGTTGCTCGCAGGGAAGGATCTCTCCCGGGCCCGCAAATACTCGGCGAAGGAGAAGTACGCGGCCGAGGAGCTGATCCAGCACCCCTCGTTCGGCATCGGGCTGGTCCAGGAGGTGCGCGGGGACAAGATCCAGGTGGCGTTCAAGGCCGATGTGAAGACGCTGGTGCACGGGAAGTAGGAAGGCTCAGAAGGTCGACAGGCGGCGCGCGGCCCGGAGCAGATCCAGGCAGCGCGCGATGTCGTCGGGAAGCGGCGACTCGACCCAGAGCCAGCCCCGCCCGCGCGGATGCGGGATGCGCAGGGCGGCAGCGTGCAACGGTGTGCGGGCCAGCACGACGGTCGCCGGATCGGGCGCCCCCGACCAGAGGTCTCCGACCCGCAACCCACGGTCGTCTCCGTAGCGTGGATCGCACGCCAGCGGATGGCCGATCAGGGCGAGATGGACGCGGATCTGGTGCGTGCGGCCGGTCCGCGGCCGGCAAGCGCAGAAGGTGTATCCGCCGAATCGTTCCTTCGGCTCGACCGCCGTCTGCGCCGCACGGCCCCCCTGGTTGTTCCCGGCGACCCGGACCCGACCCCCTCGCGGCTCTCGCAGCGAAGCGTTGATGCGCTGCGGCTTGGCGAGATCGCCGCGGACGAGCGCCAGGTACGTCTTCTCCGCGCGCCTGCTCTCGAAAGCCGCGTTCAGCGCCCGATGCGCCTCGCGCGTCACGGCGAACAGGACGACGCCCGAAGTGTCCCGGTCCAGCCGGTGCACGGGCAGGGCATCGGGGGCGATTGCGCGAACCTCTTCGGACAATGCCGGCCCGCCGCTGCCGCGGCCGGGAACGGTCAGCACGCCGGCAGGTTTGTCGACGGCGAGGACCTGGGCGTCGTGGTGGAGGATCCGCACGGACCGGACGCTAACAGACTGGGGGCGTCGGAATGGACGTTACCAGCATTCGGAGTAAGTTCCCGCTGCGTGTTCGCGCTCGTTGCCGCCCTCGTCGCCGCCGGTGGCCCGCTGGGCTTGCGCACCCAAGGACCGCTCCGGGAGCTGTTTCTCGAGGTCACCGCGGCGGACGCGCGGCCGATCGAGCATCCCGAGATCGACGTGCGCTGGAGCGTCGCCAACACCTGGAACGAGCCGATGAGCCTCCGGCGCGGCAGCGAGTGGGCCAGCCAGACGATGGACGAGCAGGCCGACGCGCTGACTCTGCGCGTGAGAGCCCCGTGGCCGGGTTTCGCGACCGTGTGGACCGCCTTGGAGTGGAAGGTGACGGAGCACTGGGGCGGCTGGAGCGACGCGCCGATCGAATCGTGGCATTCGCTGACCGGCGCCTTCAACTACCAGCGGTCGTTCTATCGCCGAAACCAGGTCCGGCTGCTCTATGCCGATGCGCAGGGAACGGCCTTCGACGTGCGCTCCTCCACGCTGGCGCCCGGCGACCTCACCGCTCGCACGCAGATCCTCTTGCTCGACGCTCCGCTCGCCGTGGCGGCGCGAGTGGACCTCAAGATCCCCTTCGGCTCGCTTTCGTCGGCCGGAGGGTCCGGCGGTTTCGATGCCGGCGCCGGGCTGGTCGCGACCTGGGCGCTCTCGCCGGTCGCGGCGCTGCACGCGATGGTCGCGGTCAGCCGCTTCTCCAACCTGTCCGCGTCTACCGCCCTGCAACCCAAGCGGTGGCACTTCAGCGCCGAAGCGTCGTTCGAGCTGGAAGTGGGCGGCGTGACGCTGCTGATCGAAGACCGGTTGCTCTCGCCGCTCCTGCAGCCGGGATGGGGTCGCTCGGACGGGAACTCGGATCAGGACGCGCTCCTCTCCAGCGGCCTGTACGCGGACTTCCGCCCGCACAACCAGATCAGCTTCGGCCTGCGACGCGGGCGAATCACCACCTGGCTGAGCGAGGACTTCACGCCCGGTCACAACGCGGCGAGCGTGCTGAAATGGGCCTGGGTCTCCAATGCGCCCGACATCGTCGTGGGCATCGCCTTCACCCAGCCGCTGTAGAGGGCGGGGACCTAGTCCCGAGGCAGCGCGCGGACCACCGCGGCGCTGCGGGACAGCCGGCGCGACCACGCGCCGGGCTAGCCGAATTCCTCGAGCTGGCGCACTTCGATCGGGCAGAGGCCGTCCAGCGCGCGGCGCGAAGCCTCCGCCTCCCCGACGACGATCAAGAGCGCCCCGTCGCGCGCTGGAGACAGCTCCGCCGCCATTTCCCGCGCCTGCGCCGACGTCACCGCCAGCACCCGACTGCGGTAGGTCTTGAGGTGCTCGAGGCCGAGACCGTCGAGGAGCGCGTCGGCGATCTGCTCGGCCAGTGCCTCATGGCTTTCCAGGCCCAGCGGGAAGAGGCCGGCGAGAAACCGGCGCGCCTTGTCGATCGCCTCCTCTTCAGGTCCGGCAGCGGCGTACGCGCGCATCCGCTCGAAAGCGAGGTCGACGAGCTCGCGGAGCGTTTCGTTCTTGGTGAAGCTGGCGAAGACGCTCAGGCCCGCCCGCCGGTTCATGTGCAGCCGCGTCGATACGGAGTAGGAGAGGCCGCGATCCACGCGGATCGCGTCGACCAGCAGCGAAGTGAACCCACCGCCCAGCGCGGTGTTCGCGACGACCGCCTCTGCGTACCGCGGGGTCGAGCGCGGCAGGCCGGGAGCCACGATGCGGACCTGCGCCTGGGTGGCGTCGGGCTTGTGGATCACGACGGCGCGGTTCGTCTGCGAGGGCGCAAGGGCGGCGAACTGCAGCGCTCCCCGCTGGCTGCGGCCGGGCCACGACGGTTCCCATTGCTGAAGCTTGCGCTTGAGCAGATCGATCAGCTCACCTGGCGCGGACTGTCCAACGGCCGCGAGCAGAGCGCCCTGTTGCTGGTAGCGGGTGGCGTGGAAGCTGAGCGCGTCCTCGCGCTGGAAGGTCTCCACGTCGCGGCGGAATCCCGGTGCTGGATGCGAATAGGGATGTCCCGGCCCGTATCCGAGTGAGACCAGCGCCCGTCCCGCGACGGTGCTCGGTTCGTCGAGCTCGCTCTGCAGCGCGGCGATGGTGCGTCGCCGCCCGGCGGCGACCTCGGCTTCCTCGAAGGCCGGTTCGAGCGCAACCTCGAGGAGCGCATCGAGGGCGCGCTCGGCGAGCTCGGCCGGGACGGTCAATGCCAACGCTGCTTCTTCCATCGAGACGTCGCTGAAGAGCTGCGCGCCCATCGACTCGATCATTTCGTCGACGTCCTGGGCGGGGCGCCGTTTCGTTCCGCGCCGCAACAGGTCCACGGTGAACTGCGCCAGCCCGGCCTTGCCGCGCGGATCCTCGCACGCGCCGGCCGGCAATGAGAGGCGCACATGGAACAGGGGTAGTCCGCGCTTCTGCACGGCGAGCAGAGTGAGGCCGGAAGGGAGCTTCTCGATCTGCAGCGGCGGGAGGGCGACGTCGTGCGCGATCACGCCTCCACCTCGCCCGGGATCAAGGTGACGACGTTGCGACGGTGCGGCGGGAAGGTCTTGCGCGCGACCCGCTGGACGTCAGCGGCAGTGATCGACGCGTAGCGGTCGGGCAGGTCGAGCATCGCGCGCCAGCTCCCGAGCATGACCTCCATCTGGCCGATCGTGTGCGCGCGGCCGTTGGTGGTGGCGAACGCCCGGAGGAGCTGCGAGCGGACCAGGTTCTTCGCCCGGTCCAGCTCGTTCGCGGGCATCTGCTCGTCGCAGACGCGCATCAGCTCGGCCCAGAGCGCTCCTTCCGCCCGGACCGGGTCCACGCCGGGGTTGAGCTTGAGCGAGATCTCGAAGAGGCCGGGATCCATGCGCCAGGCGAAAGAGACGTGCGCGTCGACGCAGAGCTCCTGCTGGTAGACCAGCGCCCGCTTCAGGCGCGCGCCCTCTCCGGCGCTGAGGGCGGCCTCGATCAGATCGAGGACCAGGGAATCGGGGTCTCTGCCGCCCGGTCCGCGAAAGCCGGCGAGCAGGGCTGGCGCCTGCGAGGGATAGCGGATGACGGCGCGGCGCTCGCCCTTCTGCGGCGGCTCTCCCGTCGGCACTGGCGGCAACCCGTCGCCGGCCGGGACCTGTCCGTACAGCCGTTCGATCTCCCGCAGCGCGGCCCCGGGCTCGAAGTCGCCGACCAGCACCAGCGTGCAGTTGTTCGGGGCGTAGTAGGTGCGGAAGTAGCGCTCGCAGTCCGGCCGCGCGATCGCCTCGATGTCGCTCATCCAGCCGATCACCGGCCAGCGATATGGATGGGCGAGGAAGGCGAGCGCGCCCAGCGCCTCGTCGAGCATTCCGTCGATGTCGTTGTCGGTGCGGAAGCGGCGCTCCTCCTTCACCACGTCGCGCTCGCGCGCGAGCGAAGCGTCGTCGATCAAGAGCGACGCCATCCGATCCGACTCCAGATCGAGCACCAGCGGGAGGGCCTCGGAGGCGAAGTCCTCGTAGTACGCGGTCACGTCGTTGGAGGTGTACGCGTTGGAGGTGCCCCCCGACGCTTCCAGGCGGCGGTCGAATTCCTTCGGGCCATACTTCTTCGACCCGTTGAACATCATGTGCTCGAAGAGGTGCGAGATGCCGGTGATGCCGGGACGCTCGTTGCGCGAGCCCACCCGAAAGAAACTGTAGAGCGTACAGACGGGCAACGAGGTGTCCGGCAGCAGCCGGATCTGCAGCCCGTTGTCCAGGCTGCGTTCCTCGACAGGGAAGTCCTTTTCCGAGAGCGGCATCAGTCCTCGCCGGGCGGGTGCAGAGGCTTCATCATGACCTGCTCCGCGGGGGTCATCAGCCTCTTGCGGGTGTTGCATTCCTTGCAGGCCGCGACGACGTTGCCCTTCGCACTCTGCCCCCCGCGGGCGACCGGGACGATGTGATCCATGGTCAGCGTCGCGGGCGGCACGGTCCGGCCGCAATACGCGCAGATGCCGCGTTGGATCCGCCGCCGCCACCACGCCGTCTTCCGCAACGCGCGGGCTTTCTCGCGCTGGCGGGCGACGTGGGCGGGGTCGGCGGCGAGGTCGAACCACTCTTCCGTCATGCGCGAAGCGTTGTAACCCGCCGGGGCAGCGGCTTCCATGGCTGGGTAGCGGGTTTCCCACCCCCCAAGCGCCTGCTCGCTGGCCTGCACCTTGGCACGGAGCGTGTAGATGCCCGTCCGCAGAGCGTCGTCTTCGTTGGGGGTGCCGGATGGGGCGGCGGGCATTGGCAGGTGTGCTGGTCGCGGCGGCCTGCGGAGGCGCGAGCCAATCCAACGTGCGCGCCTTGGGCGGCATGCTCTCCGTCGCTCCCGCAACGCTCGACTTCGGCGACGTTGCCCTGGGAAGGGAGCAGACGCGCCGCATCACGGTCCGCAATACCGGCCTGGTCTCCATGACCGTGGCGCACCTGGACCAGTTCCAGGACCCGGCGTTCGAGGTGACGGGCTTGCCGGCTACGCTCGGACCGGGCGCCTTCCTGGACGTGAGCGTGCGCTATCGGCCGCCCCAGCTGGGCGCGTATGAGCGCATGCTGCGGATCGCGACAGACTCCCCCGCGAGCAACGGCGCGGACGTGGACCTCCGCGGCAATGCCGTGCGCGGGCTCGCCACGCTTTCCGGCGATTCGTTCGATTTCGGTCCGGTGGTGGTGAACGAGACGGCGACGCAGGACCTGCTCGTGACGAACAACGACGGCCACGCCGAGACTGGTATCGCCATCGCTCCGTCCCAGGACCCGGCGGTGTTCTCGGTCGCGCCCGGCGGCGAGCAGGCGATCCCGGCCGACCAGTCGATGATCGTCCGGCTGCAGTTCCGGCCCGACCGGCTGGCGAGCTTCAGCTCCACCATTTCCGTCACTCCCTGCCCCACCTGCTCGCCGCGACAGATCAACCTGACCGGCAAGGGCGTCGACAAGCTGCTCGTGGTCCAGCCGGAAACGCTCGATTTCGGTGAGCTGAAGCTTGCGGCGGAGTCCACGCAGTCGTTCACCGTCACGAACATCAGCAAGGCCCCGGTCTCGATCGACGCGCTGACCCTGACCGGAAGCTCGAACCTCACGGCGACGCTCGGCGGCGCCACGCCTCCGCGGACCTTGGGACCGGGGGAGACCGTCAGCGGGACGGCGCGGTTCCTCGCCCAGCAGCTCGGGGTCCAGCAGGCGCAGGCTTCGTTCCAGGCCTCCGACGGAGGACCGGGGATTCTCGCGATGACGGGCACCGGCATCGGAGCCGTGCTGCAGGCGCGACCGAAGTCGCTCTTCGTCGGAGCGACCGCCATCGGCACCACCCGGTCGGGCGTGGTCACGGTCACCAACGTCGGTGTGGATCCGCGGCAGGTTGCGCCGCTGGCGTTGACGGGGGTGTGGATCGACCGGAACGACGGGACCTGGTCCGTCCAGGGGGGCGCGATGATGGTCGGCGAGCCCGGCGCGAAGGTCGATTTGCCGGTCTCCTTCACGCCGCGCGTGCCTGGAATGTCGCAGGCGACGCTCGTGATCGAGTCGAACGACGGCATGCATCCCCACGTCGAAGTTCCCCTCTCGGCGATCGGGCGCGACCTGCTGCCCTGTTCGCTCCAGGTCTCGCCCGGGACCCCGGTGGACTTCGGAGCGCAGCGGCCCTTCGTTCCCATCGTCGAAGGATTCGAGCTGATCAACAAGACCGCCGACGACTGCATCGTGGGCGACCCCGCGATCGTCTCCGGCGCGCCGGCCTTTCGCTGGCCGGGCGGCGTAGCGCCTTCGGGTCGCACTCTGCCCCCAGGGGGACGGATGTCGGTGCGCGTCGAGTTCATGGCGGAGCAGGCGCAGACGTTCTCCGGGGCCGTCCGCTTCTACGTCAGCAACCGATCGGCGCCGTCGATGACCGTCGACCTGGTCGGATCGGGCGGCGTCAGCTGCTTCTTCGTCACGCCGCCGACCGTGGACTTCGGACCGACCATCCTCGGCTGCGGCATCCCCGACCAGTACGCGTATGCAGTGAACCAGTGCAGCTTCCCGGTGACGGTGACGCGCGTCGACACCACCGGCGCACCGTTCTCGGCGAGCGCGTCCTTGCCCGTCCGGATCCAGCCGAACACCAATCTTCCGATCGCCATCTCCTATCGTCCGCCGGCGACCGGGGACGACGTCGGCGCGGTCCAGGCATGGACCGACATGCGCGCCGAGCCGTTCCAGTCGGGGATCACCGGCGGCGCGCAGACTGCCGCGACCATCGTCGATCAGTGGGACCAGAGCACGCCCAAGGTCGACATGCTGATCGTCATCGACAACAGCGGCTCGATGAAGGAGGAGCAGCAGGCTCTGGCGCAGAGTCTCGACCGGCTCTGGAACCGCATTGAGCGCGCGAATGCGGACTACCACATCGCCGTCACGACCACCGGAATGCACCCGTTCACCTCCGGCCTCAACCACTGCCCCGGCGGCGCCGAGGGCGGAGAGGCAGGACGCTTCTTCCCCGTGAACAACGAGCGGCCGCGCCTGCTCACGCCACAGACACCGAACGTGCGCGACGTGCTCTTCGCCAACACCAACGTGGGAATCTGCAACTACGACGAGCGCTTCCTGGACCCCGTGCTCGCCGCCCTCAGCGACCCGCTGATCAGCTCGACCAAGGCCCCGGGAACTCCCTGGCCCAACGACGGCAACGCCGGCTTCTTGCGCGACGACGCGCGCCTTGCGCTCCTGGCGGTGAGCGACGCGGATGACGCGAACGACATCATCAATCCTCCGCCGGTGAGCGAGTACGTGCGGCGTCTGGTGCAGGTGAAGAGGGGCGCGCTCGATCTCATCTCCTTCGCCGGCATCGTTCCTTTGACGCACTGCGAACCGCAGGCGGAAGGCATCGGGACGCGCTACATCGAGCTGGCGAAGGAGCTCAACGGGCATCTCGAGGACATCTGCGACCTGCGCAATTTCGGCGCGATGCTGGAAAGCTCGCTGGGTGGGCTCCTGATGCCGCTCTCCAGCTTTCCGCTTTCCGCGCGCCCGCGCGATCCGCAGGCGATCGCGGTCACGGTGGATGGCGCATCCGTGACCAACTGGACGTACGATCCGGCGGCGAACCGCATCGTGTTCCCGGCGAGCGCAGTGCCACCGCCCGGCTCCCACATCACCGCCAGGTACGAGCCGGGCTGCCTGTGAGCGGCCGCACGCCCGGCGCAGCGGACGATCGGGCGTGAAATGCTTGCACGGCCTGCCGGTCGGGGAGATCATCGATCGACCGGCATGGCCATCACGAAATCTCCCGTCGATTCGGTCCAGGACGTTCTCCGGGACCCCGAAATCCGCCGGCTCCTCGACAGACCCGAGCACCAGGGCCTCGAGCTGCCGCACAGCAGGCAGATCTATACGAACCGCGCGCTGCAGATGGACCAGATCGGCGTGGTCGGATTCGACATGGACTACACGCTGGCCGTGTACTCCATGCGGCAGATCGAAGAGCTCGCCTTCCACATGACGCTGGACCGGCTGGTGGCCGGGCGCGGGTACCGGGCCGAGCTGCGCAACCTCAATTACGACCACGAGTTCGTCATCCGCGGTCTGGTGGTCGACAAGGACTTCGGCAACATCTTCAAGATGGACCGGCACAACCACGTCGGCCGCTGCTATCACGGAAGGCGGCAGCTCTCGCTCGACGAGCGCCGGGCGCTCTACCAGACCAACGAGAAGATCCGGTTGAGCCTGCCGCGCTTCGCCTGGATCGATACGCTCTTCAGCCTTCCCGAAGCGTGCCTCTACGCGGAGATCATCGAGGGGCAGGAGGGGCGCGGCGAGAAAGTCGACTACCACAAGCTCTACGACGACACGCGGGAGAGCATCGACGAGGTGCACCGCGACGGGTCCCTGAAGAGCGAGGTGCGCAAGGACCTGGGGCGATTCATCAAGCCCGATCCGGAGCTGCCCTCGGCGCTGCACAAGCTGCGCTCCGGGGGGAAGAAGCTGTTCGTGCTCACGAACTCCCTGTGGGACTACACGGACGCCGTGATGAGCTTTCTGCTCGACGCGCGGCTGCCCGAGTATCCGTCGTGGCGGAACTACTTCGACTACATCGTGGTGGGGGCGCAGAAGCCGGCGTTCTTCGCCGAGCACAGCCCGTTCATCGAGCTCAATCCCGACGGCACGGTGGCGCGCTCGCAAGTCGATGCGCTGGAGCGCGGCAGGATCTACGAAGGCGGCAACCTCTTCGACTTCGAGCGGATGACGGGGTTCGCGGGCGACCGCGTGCTCTACGTCGGCGATCACATCTACGGCGACATCATCCGCAATCGGAAGGCGTCGCAGTGGCGGACCTGCTTCGTCGTGCAGGAGCTGGAGCGGGAGATCGAGTACATCGAGGCGCACGCCGAGGACGTGGTCCGCCTCAACGAGCTCGACGAGCTGCGCGCGAGACTCGACGACATGATCAACCATCACAAGCTGCTGCTCAACGCGATGGATCGACGGATCGAGCGGGGCGGGCCGCTGCCGGCGGACCTCGAGCCACGGCGGCAGCGCGAGAAGCAGGACCTGGAGAAGCTGCGTCGCGCGTTCAGGACCACGCTTGCCGAGGGGGCGGAGCTGGAGGCCCGATTCGAGACGGGCGCGAATGCCTATTGGGGGTTGGTGTTCAAGGAAGGAAACGAGAACTCCCGCTTCGGCGAGCAGGTGGAGGACTACGCCGACCTGTACACGTCGAGGGTCTCGAATTTCCTCTATTATTCTCCGATGCAGGTGTTCCGCTCGCCGCGCGCCACCATGCCCCACGAACGGACGACGCTAAGGCGCGGATAGTCCCAAGGCAGCGCGCGGAACCCCGCGGCGCGGAACCCCGCGGCGCTGCGGGAGAGCCGGCGCCACCCCGCGCCGGGCTACGCGGCCGCCGAAGGCGGCTTAGCGACTACGCTTTAGCCGGTACAGGTTGAATGCCGCACACGGTCACGACATCTCACGTGGCGCCGAAGTCGCCCTGAGGTCACCATGAGGGGAATGAGCCCCCGCGTCCTCCCGCTGCTTGCATTCATCTCCGGCCCGGTCTTCGCGCTGGGCGTCGCGCCCGCACACCTGCAGCCCGGGCCCACGCTTTCCCTTCCCTGGGCCGAGCACGGGCGCCTCTCCCAAGTGACGGGACGTTCGGGCGTCGGATGGTCGCAGGAGGCATACGTCGTGCCGCAGCGGCCGGGAAAGAACCTGGTCCGGTATTTCGATTATCAATGGCGCGATTACGATTATCTGTCGGACGACGGCTCCGCCGGGCTGCGGCTCTATTTCTATGACCGCGAATATCCCGTGGCGCGCATCGCGGGTGGCCTGATTCGCGAGAGCTGGCGGTACCTGAGCGATCGCTTCCAGTACAAGCCGTCGTTCCGCGTCCCCTACATTCTTTACAACACGTACCGCGAGTTCCTGGAGACCAACGTCTTCGCGGTCCAGGAGGGCGTGCTCGGCGTCACCAGCCCACAGGACCTGCGGATGTCCTTGCCGTACGCGGGAGAGCGGGAGTTCTTCAAGCTGGTCTCGACGCACGAGATGACGCACCAGTTCCACATCCAGAAGGTGGCGGAGCGCGCCGCCAGCGCCGGGCTCGAGAGCCCCATCGGGATGATGCCGCTCTGGTTCATCGAAGGACTCGCCGAGTACTACGCGCACAACCAGCAGATGGACAGCGAGACGGAGATGTTCCTCCGCGACATCGTGCTGAACCCGAACGGCGAGATCGGCTACGACTTCCCGTCGCTCGCCGAGGATCGGCCGTATTCGTACCTGTATACGTACAAGTACGGGCAGGCGAAGCTGGTGTTCCTCAGCGAGGTGTACGGCGAGCGGGTGATCCAGGGCGTGCTCGATCAGAGCCCGAGGCTGGCGGGCGGCGGTCGCGGTCGCGGCGACTCTCGCGAGGGATTCATGCAGCTCCTCGGCCACGTCGCCGGCGACACGCCGGCGCAGATGAACGCCCGGTGGTCCACCTGGGCGCGCAAGCGCGTGATGCGCACGTATCTCGACGCCAAGCAGGACCTGCCCGACGTCACCGAGCTGAAGCTGTCGGACGAGCTGGACGCCTTCACCAGCTCGAAGGACGGCAACCTGCTCTTCTACCGCGGCGTCGAGCGCGAGACGGCGCGCGCCAAGCTGATCGTGCTCGACCGCCGCGACCCTTCGTCGGCAACGCAGATCGCGATCGACCAGCATCCGGGGACGGAGAGCCTGCACCCGGTGCTGCGGTCGGTGATGGCGGTGAGCGACGACGCCATCGCCTGGTTCGCGCAGTCGGGCGATTCCGACGTCCTGCACGTGCGGTCGCTCCGGCGGCAGGAGCGGAAGCCGGGCAAGTCCCCGCGCGTGCGCGTCGATCTCAAGCTCGGCGAGACCCGGGTGATCCGGGTCATCCGCGACGGACTGATCGAGGCGGGCGATCCCACCTTCAGTCCGGACGGGACGCAGCTCGCCTTCTACGGACTCGACCGCGACGGCAAGATCGACATCTACACGCTGAACCTGCAGGACAAGGATCCGCACGTCCGCCGGCTGACCGACGACCTGTACAGCGAGCGAGATCTGTCCTGGGGCGACGACGGCATCATCTACGCCAGCGACGCGACCGAGAGCAGCCGGTACAACCTCTTCCGGATCGACCCCGAGCACGGAACCCGCACCCGGCTCACCGACGCTCCCGTCGACCAGCGCTATCCAGTGACGCTCGCCGGCGGCGCGATCGTGTTCGCCAGCGACGCGGGCGGCAAGTACGACCTGTGGTTCATGCAGAACGGCCGGATCAAGCGCGTGACCGACTTCGCGACCGCGCTCTCGCACCCCGGCCTGGCTCCCAACGGCCTGTACGGAGTGGCGTTCTATGGCGCGCGCTTCCGCCTCTTCGAAGTGCAGACTCCCGCGCTGCTGAGCGTCGACGAACAGGACGCGGTCCCGCCCAGCTATCTCGCGACCATCGACAAGCCGCAGCCGTTTCCGGACGAACCGATTCCGCAGAACGCGCCCACCTACGATCCCTACGACGTCGGCAAGAACTGGAAGGTGGAGGGCGGCGGCGCGGCCATCGGCGGAGCGGGCGTCGGATTCGCTCCGGTGGGATCGGGCGGGGTGCTCTTCGCGGACATCATGCGCGACCGGTCTGCGCTCATCAACCTGGCCATCTATGGGTCCTTCGATCTCACGGATGCCCTCGCGTTCTACGTGGACAGGTCGCAGCGGCTGACCTGGGGCATCGGCGCGTTCCACACCTTCCAGCAGGGCCGCGATACGCAGTTCCCGTCGGCGCGCCAATGCTTCCAGCCGCTCACGGTGGCGAACCAGGCGGCGGCGTGCGAGATCCTCTACCTGCAGCGCGAATTCGGCGTGGAGGGGCTGCTGTCGTACCCGTTCTCGACGTTCAGCCGGCTCGACGCAAGCGCACGCTTGATGGGGGTGACGCGAAGCTTCTTCGACAACTTCGCCTACGACCGCTTCGGTTACCCCTCGGCCAACGTGCCCGCGGACGAGCTGTCGGCGATCAAGGGATCGGATCCGCAGGGCGAAGTGAGCCTCGGCTATGGCTGGGATACCACCCGCTACGGACCGGGCGGATCGATCGGCGGCACCTCGCTGCTGGTCCAATTGGGCGGCGGCGACATTCCCACGCGCGGCCTCGACGGCTTCTACACATACCTGCAGGCGGACGCGATCCACACCTTCCGGGTGGTGGGCCGGAGCAAGCTGAACCTGCGCCTCGCTGCCGGCGCGGCGCAGGGCAGCCGGTTCGGGCGACGCTTCTATCTCTCGAGCTTCGACAACCTGCGCGGGTTCCGCTGGGGCGATGCCCGCCTGCTCGGCGACGGCTACTACGTCGGCCAGGCGGAGTTCCAGTTCCCCCTCGACGTACTGATCCGCTTCGCCTTCTTCAGCGGCCTGACCGGCGTAGTCGGATTCGATTTCGGCGGCGTGGTCGATTCGAACCACGCCGTCCTCAACCACTCCGGACGGGGCTGGACGAAGCTGCACTCGACGCTCACCGACGCCTGGGCGAACCGAACTGCGGATTACGTGCTCGGCGTGAACTTAGGATTCGGCCCCTTCGAGCTGCGCGTCCAGTTCGCCCACGGCATCGACGTCGGCGGGCTGGTTCCGGAGCAGGACTCCCACGGCAACCCCACCTGGGTGCCAAACATCTCGCTGCACTACGTGTACTTCTAGGAGATCCCTCACGCACTGCCTATGATGCACGCTCTAGATCCGGCGCCTTCGGCGCCTCCACCAAGGGGGAGCTCGCTCCCCCCTGGACCCCCAAGAGCATCGAATGAACGAGCGGGCGGCTGCTCGTTGAAAACGCGGCGCTGCGTGCCGACCCTTGGCCCACATCGGGAGGCAGCATGTCGCTCACAATGGAATGGAACGGCGCGCGGTTGCGGAAGGAAGCGGCCCTGATACCGCCGCGGGCGGCGCTCGGCGCGAGCATGGTCTACCACGGGCTCTTAAAACTGCGGGAGGGAGCGCCGGAGCAGGTGGGCGGGTGGTTCGAAAACATCGGGTTGAAACCGGGCAAGCCTCTCGCCATCGCCACGGGAGTCGCCGAGATGTTCGCGGGAGTCGCCGCGATCCTCGGCCTGTGGACGCGGCCGGCAGCGCTCGCAGTCCTCGTCACCCAGTCCTTCGCCGTCGGCAGGGTGCACGCGAAGAACGGTTACGACGTCACCAAGGGCGGGTTCGAGTACAACATCGCCCTGATGTGCATCGCGGGCGCCCTCCTCATCGCCGGCCCCGGCCTGTTTTCGGCCCACGAGGGCATCGAGCGACTTGCCGAAGGCCGCGGCCCGAGAAAGTTTCTCCGCAAGGCCCGGCCCTCGCCGCTTCTCCGCTTCATCAAGCTGCTCAAGTAGGCCGGAGTCCCGTGCCGGCTGAACCAACAAGCCCCGCCCTACCCGGCTGAACCGCCCCCGCGATTCACCGACGCGCCGCGACAAGAACTGGCGCCCCGGCCGCCACCGTCCCTGCGAGCATGCCGAGCACCCCCGCGACGCCGGCGATGGTGCACCCCAGCGCTCCAGTCAGCGCGGCGACGGCCACCGCCGCGGCGACAAACCGCCGATCCGGCTCCCGGCGCGCCGCGCTTCTCGCGATCATCACGCCAGCGACCGCTCCGCCCACCACGCACGCAGGCAAACACAGCGACATGCACGCCGGACCGAAGCAGGCGTGACCCAGCGTCGCCATCAGCAGCGGCATCCCGAGCGGAGCAGCGCCGGCAATGAGACCCGGCACGATGCCGCGCCCACCCGGCCCCCCCGCGTACGAACCACCGACGCAGACGACAAGGAGCGTTCCGGCCAGCGCGCTGGTCAACGCCAACGGCCGCCCGCAGGCGACCGCCGCGGCCGCCGCCGCGAGGACGAATGGCGCGACACGGAGCGCTGCCCGCAGCCGCCCCAACTCGTACGCACGCCGGGCGCGCATCTCCAGCGCGACCGCGCTCTCATTCGCTGCCATGTCGCGTCCTCCAGGCGAGCCGGAAACGCGCGAGCGCCCGCGCCAGGCGCTTGCGAAACGTCGCGCCCTGCACTGCCCGCGGCCCGCCGGCCATCGCCATGATCGTCTCCAGATCCATCGGTCGAAGGCTCCCCAGCACCGCCTCGGCGGCGACTGAGAGGTCGCGCTCGATCGCCACTTCCTCCGGCGACGCGCGCACATCTGCGCGCTCCGGCGGTGGAACCGGCTCCTCGCGACGCCGCTGGCGCTGGCGCCGCAACGTCCGGCACTCCGACGCTGCGATCCCCAGCGCCCAGGCGAGCGCATCGCGGTCCCCGTCGTACTCGCCCGCGCGTGAGAACACGCGCAGCAGCGCAGCCTGCGCCGCATCCTCGCCATCGGCCGCTCCGACATAGCGGACGGCGAACGCGCGAAGCCGCGGCCAGAGCAGAGCGAACGCCGGCGAAAAGGCGCCGCGATCGCCGTCTGCAAGCCGCTGCATCAGCCGCCGCAGCTCGGCGCGCTCGCCGCCCTCCACACCCGCGGCTACCTCTTGCTCAGCGGGCAATCTTCGCACGGGATGGGACAATTCTCCCCGCACGGCAGGCTGCACCGCAAGCCATTCCCCGCCCACGCAAGCGCAGGCAACGAGAGCGCCGCAATCAGCGCGACCCACTTGAGCCTCATGTCGACCTCCTGTTCCGGCCGCGCACATCTGCGCGGCCTTCACCTCCTCTAGGCGCGAGAGCCCGCCCGCGTGACAGGCAGCCTCGCACAGGGGTCTGACAACCCGGCAAATGAGCGCCCCCACTCGACCGCGCCCGTGGTAGAGAGCGCACCCCCATGGCCACGCTGCTGCTCGCGGTCCTCCTCGCCCTCCGACCTTTCACTCCGGAAGAGCTGCTCGCCACCCGCCGGGCCGACGACGTCCAGGTCTCGCCGGATGGCCGCTGGGCATCGATCACCGTCCGGCAGAAGAACCTCCAGACCAACAAGGACGACAAGGACATCTGGCTCCTCTCGCTTCCCTCCGGACAGCCGCGTCAGTTCACCCGAAACGGCCGCAGCGAGCACGCCCGCTGGTCTCCCGACTCGAGGCAGCTCCTCATCGTCCGCGAGAGCCAGCTCTGGCTGTACGATCTAAACGGCGGCGACGCCCACGCGATCACCGCGTTGAGCGGCGGCGCGGACGCGGGCGTCTTCTCTCCCGACGGCCGCTGGATCGCCTTCAGCAGCGAGGTCTATCCGCAATGCGGCGGGAACGACGCCTGCAACAAGGAGCGCAAGGAGCAGCATGACAAGAGCGGCGTCCAGGCGCGCATCGTCGACCACCTCTTCGCGCGCCATTGGACCGAGTGGAAGGAGGGGAAGCGGACGCACGTCTTCGTCATGCCCTCCGGAGGCGGCCCCGTCCGCGACGTCACGCCGCTCGACTCTGACTGGCCCAGCGTCCGCGTCGGCGGAGGCGACGACTTCCGGTTCACCCCCGACGGCGAGCTGATCATCAGCAGCAAGCCCGCGCAGCGCGAAGCCTGGAGCACCAACGGCGACCTCTGGCTCATCGACCGCAACGCCGGCCCGCCGCGAAACCTCACGACCGACAACCACGGCGACGACGCGCAGCCGCGCCCCTCTCCCGACGGCCGCTACCTGGCGTGGACCTCGCAAGCTCGAGACGGCTACGAGTCCGACCAGTGGAAGCTGAAGATCCAGGATCGTCAGACGGGGCGGATCGTCGCGGTCGACGTCGACGGCGACGACGTCGGCAATTTCGTCTGGCGCCGCGACAGCAAGGGCCTCGTCGCCTCCGTCGGGCAGAAAGCCCGACACTGGCTCTACGCGGTGTCGCTGGAGGGCAAGTACCGCCGCTTCACCGAGGTCCCCGTGGGCGGCGGCGACTTCGACCTGACCCCGGACGGCATCGCCATCGTCGCCGCTGCCGCACTCACCCGGCCGCCGGAGATCGTCGCCGTCAAACCCGGCGCGCAGGCGGTGCGGATCTCCCGCTTCAACGACGAGCAGTACAAGGAACTGAACCTCGGCACCGTCGAAGAGCTGTGGGTCGACGCAAAGGACGGCACCAAGGTGCGCTCCTTCGTGGTCCGCCCCGCGAACCCAGCGGCGAAGCTTCCCCTGCTGGTGCTGATCCACGGAGGCCCGCAGGGTTCGTGGGAGGACGCCTGGAGCATGCGCTGGAACGCAGCGGTGTTCGCTGCCCGCGGCTACGTCGTGCTGCTCACCGACTTCCACGGCTCGACCGGCTACGGCCAGAAGTTCAAGGAACAGATCTCCGGCGACTGGGGCGGCCTCGCCTACGACGACGTCATGCGCGCAACCGACGCCGCCGAGAAGCTGTCCTTTGTCGAGACCGGCCACACCTGCGCCGCCGGCGCGAGCTACGGCGGCTACATGATCGACTGGATCGCGGGCCACACAGACCGGTTCAAGTGCCTGGTCTCCCACGACGGCGTGTTCGACCTGGTCAGCGAGTACGGTTCCACCGAGGAGCTCTGGTTCCCGGAATGGGAATTCCGCGGGCCGCCCTGGGAGAACCCGGACCTGTACCGCCGGCTCTCCCCCAGCAGCTACGTGCAGAACTTCAAGACACCGACGCTAGTCGTGCAGGGCGAGCTGGACTTCCGGGTTCCCGTCGAGCAGGGGCTCGGCATGTTCACCGCGCTTCAGCGTCGGGGAGTCGAATCGCGCATCCTCTACTTCCCGGACGAGGGCCACTGGGTCTTGAAGCCGAGGAACAGCCAGCTCTGGTACCGGACCGTGCTCGACTGGATCGACGCCCATGCCAAGCCGCGAAATAAACAGGCCTCCCGGCCGTAGGCCGCGCGCCTGCGCATCGCCAACTGGAGATCGAATGAAGCGACTTCTGCTCGCCGTCGCCGTCGCCGCCTGCAGCTCGGCGCCGCAAACGAAGCCCGCCAACGAACCCGCGACCGGCGCGACGGCCACCCAGACTCCCCCTTCGCCCGCGAATCCGCCCGGAGCTGCGACGGCCGGAACGCCCTCTTCCGCTCCTCCCGCCGCAGGCCAGCCGGCGACGCCCCCTGCATCCGGCGCGGCGGGCAGCGCAGTGGCGCAGGCGAAGCCGGAGCCGCCGTCCATCGACGAGAGCGCGATGGACAAGTCGATCGATCCCTGCACCGACTTCTACCAGTACGCCTGCGGGAGCTGGCTGAAGAAGACGCCCATTCCCGACGACCGGGCGAGCTGGGGCCGCGGCTTCAGCGAGATCTTCCAGCGCAACGAGGCGCTGATGCACGACATCCTCGAGAAGAACGCGCGTGGCGAGGCCGACTCCGCCGATCCGTTCTCGCAGAAAGTAGGTGACTTCTACGGGACCTGCATGGACGAGCAGAAGGCGGAGACGGCGTCGCTGCAGGCGCTGCAGAGCGATCTGAAGAGAATCGACGCCATTCGCGACGTGAAGGGCCTCGCGCAGCAGGTGGCCTATCTGCAGGCGCGCGGCGCCCCCGCCCTTTTCGGCTTCGCGTCCCAGCAGGACTTCAAGGACGCGACCGAGGTGATCGGCGGCGCCGACCAGGGTGGCCTCGGACTGCCGGACCGCGATTACTATCTGAAGGACGATGCGCGCATGAAGGAGCTACGCACGCTCTACCAGGACCACGTCGCCAGGATGCTGGCTCTCGCCGGCGCGCCGGAGACCGCGGCGAAACAGCAGGCGCAGGTGGTGATGAATCTGGAAACCGCGCTCGCGAAGGTGTCGATGGACAAGGTAGAGCGGCGCGATCCCAACAAGGTGTACCACCGCCTGGAGCGCGCCGGATTGAAGAAGGCGGCGCCGCACTTCCTCTGGGACGTCTATTTCGCGGAGCTCGGGGCGCCGGACGTGCAGGCCATCAACGTCCTGGTGCCGGGGTTCTTCAGCGGCATGGACAAGCTCGTCGCCCAGCCTTCGAAGCTGAACGATGTGAGGACGTACTTGCGCTGGACGGCGGTGGAGAGCGCCGCCAACGCGCTGGGAAGGAGCTTCGTCGAGGAGAAGTTTCGTCTGACCAAGGCCTTGACGGGGGCCAAGGCCATCCTGCCGCGCTGGAAGCGCTGCGTGCAGATGACGAACAACGCGATGGGCGAGGCCGTCGGGCGCAGCTTCGTCGCCGCCACCATCGGCGACGAAGGAAAGAAGATCGCCAGCGAGATCATCGAAGGCATCGAGGGCGCCTTCGAGCGCAACCTGGCCGAGGTGTCGTGGATGGACGAAGCGGCTCGGGCCGCGTCGAAGGACAAGCTGAAGAAGATCAACAACAAGATCGCCTATCCGAAGAAATGGCGCGACTACTCGAGCATGGACATCGGGAAGGAGTCGCTGCTGGCGAATCTGAACGAGGCGGCGCGCTTCGAGACCAAGCGCGATCTGGACAAGATCGGCAAGCCCGTCGATCGCAACGACTTCCAGCTCAGCCCCGTGGCGGTGAACGCGTACTACGATCCCTCGCTGAACGAGATGGTATTCCTCGCCGGAATCATGCAGACACCGTTCTTCAAGACGGGAGCTCCGGAGCCGGCGAACTACGGCGGCCTGGGAATGGTCGCCGGCCATGAGCTGACCCACGGCTTCGACGATCAGGGCCGGCAGTTCGACGGGGACGGCAACCTGCACGAATGGTGGTCGAAGAACGTAGGCGACGCGTTCAACGAGCGCGCCGAATGCGTGGCCAAGCAGTACGACGCGTACCCCGCGGTGGACGACACGAAGCTGAACGGACACCTGACGCTGGGCGAGAACATCGCCGACATTGGCGGCCTGAAGATGGCCCTGCAGGCGCTGCGCCAGAAGCGCGGCGGCCAGGTGGAACCGAAGACGGAGCAGGACTTCTTCGTCGCCTTTGCACAGACCTGGTGCACGAACTACCGCCCGGAAGCAGCGCGGTTGCAGGCGCAGACGAATCCGCATTCCACGGCACAATGGCGCGTGAACGGGCCGATCTCCGACAACCCGGACTTCGCCAAGACGTTCTCCTGCAAGGCCGGAGCTGCGATGGCGCCGCAGAACCGCTGCACCGTCTGGTAGCCGCATTCTTGCGCCCACCGGCGGTGGGCGAGTAGGAAGGAGAGGATGGATCCGGCCTCGTTCAGCCTCTTGGTGAAGGCGCTGGAGCCCGCGCTCGGGCTGCTGGCGTTGTCGATCCTGCCCATTGGCATCACCTGGATCGTGAAGCACCACAAGCTGCGGATGCGGGAGCTGGATATCGAGGAGCGGATGCTTCCGAAGAGCACCGAGACGCGACTGTCGGCGATCGAAGCGAGGTTGGCGTCGATCGAGCAGGCCGTTGGCGCGCCGTCTCAACGGTCCCTGGGGGAACGTGCCGCGCTCCTCGAGGGACCGGCGACGCGGGAAGAGCCGGAAGCAGCGCCGCCGGTCCGCGGGCGAGAGCGCTGACGATTGCAGGGGGAATGGGAGCTCGCTGAATCGCAGCTCGAGGCGCGGTTGCGCACCTGGGCGATTCCCGTTGCGCTCGGCGGGTCGTTCCTGCTCGTTGCGACCGGCCCCGGGCGCTTCCTCGTCCGCGTCTTCCTCAGCATGTGGGTGCACGAGATCGGCCACGCCACTACGGCGTGGCTGTGCGGATTTCCCGCCTTTCCCGGTCCCTGGCTGACGCCGATGGCGCAGTCGAGATCGCCCCTGTTCGGACTCATCGTCTTCCTGGCGCTCGGCGTCGCGGCATACCGGGCGTTCCGCGCGGAGCGCATCCGCCTCTGCGCCGCGCTCGGCGTGGGAGTGGCGCTCCAGCTCTTCTGCACGCTCGCTCTCTCCGTTTCGCGGGCGAAGCAGCTCGTCGTCTTCATGGGCGATGGCGGCTGCCTCGTGCTCGGATCGCTCCTCATGCTCACCGTCTACGCGCCGGAGGACAGCTCGCTGAAACGCGGGTGGTTGCGCTGGGGCTTCCTTGCCATCGGCGCCGCAGCGTTTGCCGACGCTTTCACGCAGTGGTGGGCTTCGCGGACCGACTTCGATCGGATTCCCTTCGGCATGAACGAAGGCGCCGGGCTCAGCGATCCCAGCGTGCTGAGCGAAAACTTCGGCTGGTCGACGAACCAGATCGTGCACCGCTACGTCGCGCTCGGCTTCGCCTGCCTGACGGTCGTCGCCATCGCATACGTGCGCGGCCTGATGCGCGCTCGCAGCGACTGAGCGCGCATCGCGGTCTCAGCTCGTCACCCCGAACAGCGCCTGCATCTCCGCGTACGTGACGGCGCCTTCGCCCAGCCCGGTCCAGGTCCCGCGTGTCTTGAGCTCCGAGGCAAACTGGCGCAGCCGTCCGTACGCGACCCGCGAGGGACCGGAGCCGAGACTGACGCGCCGCACGCCCATCCGCTGCAGGTCGGCGAGCGGCGGCGATGCCGGCGTTCCCAGCACGTTCAAAGGCCCGCGAATTTCCCGCGCCAGCCGGGCGATCGCCTCCCGATCTGCGACGAACGGCACGAACGCGCAGTCCGCTCCCGCCGCGAGGTAGGCATTCGCGCGGCGGATCGCCTCCTCGATCCCCGCCTTGGGAAACGAGTCGGTCCTGGCGTTGATCACCAGATGAGGCGCCGCCGCCCGCGCGGCGCGCACGCGCTCCACCTGCACCTCCATCGGCAGAAGCGCTCCCTCAGGCTTGGCATCCTCCAGATTCATCCCGACCGCGCCGGCAGCGATCACGCCCCGCGCGGTTTCCGCCGCGGCCTCCGCCGTCACCCCGTACCCGGCCTCCATGTCCGCGGTCACTGGCACGGCGACCGACGCCGCGATGCGGCGGACCATGTCCAGCATCTCGGCCCTGCTGATCCGCTCGCCATCCGGATAGCCGAGCACGTTGGCGACGCCGGCGCTGGACGTCGCAACCGCCGGAAATCCGGCCTGCTCGACGATGCGCGCGCTGGCGACGTCCCAGGCGTTGGGAAACAGCAGAATGGAGGGGCCGGCGTGGAGGCGCCGCAATGCATCGGCCTTTTCGCGAGACATGCCCTCACCGTATCACCGTGGGAATTTTTTTGAGTCCGGACGATCCAGCGTGTAACGGTTTCGCGGCGCGGACGTACCTACGTGCCGAAGTTCCACTTCCGGGAGGAAAACCCATGTCGATGAAGAACGCCGTCCTTGCCACCGCCGTCGCCTCGCTCTTCGTTTCGGGCGCGGCGTTCGCGAAGGACAAGACGGAGAAGAAGGCTGGCGACAAGGTGATGTGTGCCGGCGTCAACGAGTGCAAGGGCCACGGAGCCTGCAAGAGCGCCAGCAACGCCTGCAAAGGCCAGAACGGCTGCAAGGGCCAGGGCGTGACCGAGACCAGCTCGCAGGACTGCACGACCAAGGGCGGCAAGGTCGCCGTCGCCGAGAAGAAGTAGAGCTCCGCCGGGGCGAGGATGGCATTCGCGCGCAAGGACCTGGGCCACGGCATCGGGCTCCGTCCCAAGCACTATGGGCGGTTTCTGGAGGAGTCGCCTGCCGTCGACTGGGTCGAAGCGATCAGTGAGAACTTCCTCGCCCCTGGTGGGCGCCCCATTGCCGTCCTGGAGAAAGTACGGCGCGACGTTCCCGTCGTGCTCCACGGCGTTTCGCTCGGAATCGGATCGGTCGATCCCCTCGATCCGCGCCTGCTGCGCGGCCTGCGCGAGCTGACCGTCAGGGTCGAGCCCGTCTACGTCTCCGACCATCTCTGCTGGGGTCGTCACGGCGGCCGGTACGCGCACGACCTGCTGCCGCTCCCCTACACCGAAGAAGCCCTCGCGCACGTAATCTCGCGCGTGCGCCAGGTGCAGGACGTGCTCGGCCGGCAGATGATGCTCGAGAACGTCTCCAGCTACGTGGAGTACGCGTCGTCGACGATGACGGAGTGGGAATTCCTCGCGCGCATCGCCGGGGAAGCCGACTGCGGCATCCTGCTCGACGTCAACAACGTCTACGTCAGCGCCCGTAACCACGGCTTCGATCCCGACGCCTACCTGGCCGGGATTCCGGTGGACCGCGTGGGGCAGTTCCACCTTGCCGGCCACAGCGACCATGGGACCTACGTCCTGGATACGCACGACGCGCCGGTGGTCGATGCCGTCTGGGAGCTGTACCGATCTGCGGTCCGCCGCTTCGGCCGTGTGCCGGCGCTCATCGAATGGGACGACCACGTCCCCGAACTGGAGCGGCTGGTGGAGGAGAGCCATCGGGCGCGCGAGGTGGAAGCCGAGGCGCTCGCATGAAGCTCGCCGAAACGCAGCGCCTCTTCTGGGAACTGCTCCAGGGCACTGAAGGTCCGCTCGACGCTTTCGTCGGCTCATCAGCGCTGCCCGCGGAAGAGCGCGTCGCGATCTACGCGCGCATGTTCCTGCACCGCCAGGTCGACGCCCTGCGGGAGATGTTTCCCAAGGTCGTTGCCGCCCTGGGCGACGAAGGCTTCTTCGAGGTCGCTGCCAGGTACGTCCACGACCATCCGTCGGAGCATCCGGATCTCGGGCAACTCGGCCGCACGTTCGCGGCTTTCCTCGAGCGACCCGATCTGCGCGATCTCGCGAGACTCGAGTGGGCGCGAGGCGAAGTCTTCGAGGCCGCCGAGGCAGCGCCGCTCTCGCCGGAGGAATTCGCCCGGCTGGCGCAGGAGGCGGATGCCTTCATGGATCGCCGCCTACAGCTCATTCCTGCGCTGCGCCTGCTCGAGCTGGAGCACGACGTCGGACAGCTCTGGGACGAAAGCGCGAAAACGGCAGGCCCTCGGCAGATCCGCGTCGTCGTCTGGCGGTCCGGGTTCGACGTTTTCCACGTGCAAGTCGACGCAGACGAAGCGCGCGCGGTCCAAGTCGCCGCCGATGGCGCAGCCGTGGGGGAGATCTGCGGCGTGTTCGGCGACGCGGCACGTGCCGCCGACGTGCTCCAGGGCTGGCTCGCCGAAGGCTGGATCGGAGCGCGCTAGACTCGACCGTCCTCCAGGCGTAGAAGTGCCTCGGGGAGGGGGCGCGATGCATGCGCTCGAAACCGGGGTTCCGACGGCGACCATCGGCATTGGCGGAACCCATGTTTGAACGGGTTCTTGCGCCGCCGACCACGGCGTGGCGATGAACGCGACCGCTCGCGACCTGCTGGGAGCGACGCTAGAGCTGGAGCGGTTGCGCAACGCGCGCCGCCTTCTGGCGTTGCGGGCGGCCCTCACCGCCTCGTTCTTCGCGTTGAGTGGCATTGCAGTGGCGCTCGGTGTGCGCGGCGCGGGTGCGCGCCTTCCGATCGTCGCGGCTTATTGCATTCTGTCCGTCGGACTCTACGCGGTCGGCCGCTACCGCCTGGAGATCCTGAGGCATTCGTGGGTGGCGATCGCGATCCTGGACGTTCCGTCCGTGTACGCGTTCCAGCGCGCCGCGATGCGCGAGGTCCCCGAACACGCGCTGCTGATGGCCGCAATGACAGTTGCCATCTACCTGCTGCTGGTGATGGCAGCGCAGCTAGCGATCAGACGCTTCTACCTCGTCCTCACGGCGGCGACGAGCTACGCGCTGCTGATCGTGCTGTTCGCCGCCGTTCCTGGCGTTTCGCGCACCATCTGGCTGGACGCGCTCCTCTTGCTCGTCGGTGCCACGGTCGTCGGAACCTACTTGTCCGCACGTCTGCTCGGGCTGGTGCAGAAGGTGGCGCAGGAGCATCACCAGGTCGTGACATTGAACCAGGGCCTCGAGCAGAAGGTCGCGGAGCGGACGCTGCAGTTGGAGAACACTGTTCGCGACCTCCGCGCTGCTCAAGCGCAGGTGGTCCATGCGGAGAAGATGGCGTCGATCGGGCGTCTGTCCGCCGGGATCGCCCACGAGATCAACAATCCGATCAATTTCATCGCCAATTCGCTTCCGCCGCTGGAAGCAACGTTCCTCGACGCACGCGCGGTGCTCGGTCTCCATGCGGAACGCGCCCACGACGAGGCGATGCGGCAGGCAGAATTGCGGCGCCTTCCGGCAGCACTCCAGGACGTGGAAGACATGTTCCGCACGCTCCGCAATGGCGTCCAGCGCAGTCGCGACATCGTCGCTGGCCTCACCACGTTCGCCCGCCGCGACGAGGGTGAGCCGCGTCACGAAGAGGATGTCCGGCAACTTCTCGACTCCGCGGTTTCGCTGCTTCGGTACGAGCTCGACTCCCGGATCGAGGTAGTGAGGCGCTACGGACCGGACGGACGGATCCGCTGCTACCCTGGGGCTCTGAGACAGGTGTTCGTCAATCTGCTCAGCAATGCCGCGCAGGCGATCGATGGAAGCGGCAGCATCGTGCTGACCACCGCTCGCGACGCCAACGCGCTCACGGTCTCGGTGGAGGATACCGGGTCGGGAATCGCGCCGGACGTAGCGAGCAAGATTTTCGAGCCCTTCTTCACCACGCGTCAGGTCGGGCGCGGCATCGGCCTGGGCCTCGCCATTGCCCACGCCATCGTCGAAAGACACAACGGGTCCATTCGCGTGGAACCCAGGGCGCCGCACGGGACGCGTTTCGATGTGGTCCTGCCGCTGGAGATCGGATGAAACGCCAATGAGCGGCAACGACATCAATTATTCGCAGTACCCCGTCCTGGCAGTCGACGACGAGCGGGACAACCTTGACGTCATCCGCTACGCCTTCAAGCAGTCCCACCCTCTCCTCTTCGCCGAGAGCGGCGCCGAAGCGATGGCAACGCTGGAAAAGCATCCCGTTGCGGCAATCGTCTCCGATCAGCGGATGCCCGCGATGAGCGGTCTGGAGTTGCTGGCCCAAGCCCGGAAGCTACGACCGGATGCCGTGGGCGTGCTGCTCACCGCGTACGGCGACGTCCCGATGTTGGCCGAAGCGATCAATTCGGGCCTGGTCTATCGTTACGTGCAGAAGCCATTTGACGCGTCCGATCTGGGCAGCGCGATCAAGCAAGCCGTCGAGAAGCATCACCTGGTCATCGAGAACCGGCGACTCGTCGAAAGGCTCGCGCGGCACAACGAGTACCTCAAACGTGAAGAGCACGTCTCCTGGAACGGGGCCGAGATCGTAGGACAGGCACCGCCGCTGGCCGCTGCGCTCGAATTGGTGCGCCGGGTGGCGCCGACCACGGCGACGGTGTTGCTGCGTGGCGAGAGCGGCACCGGCAAGGAGTTGATCGCTCGCATGATTCATTCCTCGAGCGCGCGCACGAACCGGCCGTTCGTGCGAGTGAACTGTGCCGCGCTCGCCAGCAGCGTGCTGGAGAGCGAGCTCTTCGGTCACGAGCGCGGCTCATTCACCGGGGCTGTGGCGCGGCGCAGCGGACGGTTCGAGCTCGCCCACGAGGGGACGCTCTTCCTCGACGAGGTGGGCGACATGTCTTCCGAACTCCAGGTAAAGCTCCTCCGCGTTCTGCAGGAACGGGAATTCGAGCGGGTGGGAGGAGCGGAGACCCTGCGAGTGGACGTGCGGGTGATTTCCGCGACCAATCGCGACCTCGAGGCCGCGATGGCCGCAGGGACGTTCCGCGAGGACCTCTTCTATCGGCTCAACGTATTTCCCATCCGCGTGCCGCCGTTGCGCGAGCGTCCGGGAGACATCGAAGGTCTTGCTGGCCATTTTCTGGCCCGTTTCGTCGCGGCATTCGGCCGCAGCATCACCGGGCTTCGCGATGACGCCGTCGAGAAGCTCTGCGCCTACGAATGGCCGGGGAACGTTCGCGAGCTGGAGAACGTGATCGAGCGCGCGGTGATCCTCGCTCGCGGAATGGAGATCTCGGGGGATGATCTCGACTTCGGCGTCCGCCCATTGCCGGACCGCGAGCCACCCCGTGTCCTTGATCACGCGCTTGCGGAGATGGAGCGCAAGAGTCTGGTAGACGCGTTGGGCCGGCACCACGGGCACAAGGCCGACGTCGCACGGGATCTGGGCATCAACCGATCGACGCTCTACTACCGGCTGCGAAAGTACGGGATCCAATAAGCCCCCTCAGGACCGAAACTGCCAGAGAAGGCGGCCGCGTACGCGGACGGCGAACAGTCGGAAGCGTTTCTCTGGCGGCGCCGCATACGAGAGCAGTTGGAAGATGTCTGCCAGCACCCGTTCGTTCTCGAGGAAGTAATCGTGGCGGATCGGGCCCTCGTCGGCAGAGGTCACGTCAATGGTGTCCATGCCATCGATGAGGACGACGTTGCGATCGGAGTCGCCCGCGCGCGGATGAGCCGACAGCAGCGCTGAGACGCGCAACGCGAGGTCGGAGGCCGTGTACAGCGTGATCCGCTCCGCCGTCGCGACGATCGCAGGGAGGACGTCGCGAAACGCGTCCGCGTCCACGTCTGGCGCCGCAAAGATGATCTGTCCGAATCGCGCCGCGTGCGGCCCGACGGCGAGGCTGTGCAGGGCCGCCACCACGGGTCGGCTGCCCAGGCTGTGCGCAAGCAGATGGATTTGGGCGCGTCCGGTACGCGCGGCAAGAGCTTGGAGGAACCCGGCGAGGTGGGGCGTCGTCCAATCGGCGTTGCTCGAGTCGCCAAGGTACGACCAGCGATTCCCGTTCGACGGCCAGCTGTACAGGACCACAGCGCCCTCGAACTGGAGTTGATGCTTCAACTGCCCTGCCCAGAGGACCGCTTCGTCGAAGCTGAAATTGTACCCGTGCACGAATACCAGGATGTCCCTGGCTCCTGTCCGCGTGAGAGCAGAGCTCAGCGACTGCTCGAACTTCTCCTGCGACAGCGGAATGCCCAGCGCGATTGTTCGTGCCGGAAGCAGTACGGGCGAAATGCCGAACGACAGGGCTCCCGAGCCGCGATCGCCGGCGAAACTGTTCGACGACAAGGCTTTCCTGTCGGTCGCATAGAACACTTCCACCCGGGTGTCCGGGGACGGTCCTCGCCAGGAGATAGAGCTGGCAGCACACCCGGACGAGATCAGCGCGCAGACCAGCAGGCCGTGCCTTCCTGGCCGACGGTGCGCTCTGATCGCGGCGGGTATTGACCTCACGCGAGTCCGCTGTTGCACGCGCCGCGCCGCACCGCGCCTCGCTGCAGGAGGCCGCGCGAAGCGGCGAGCGCGCGATCAGGATTTCCACGCAAACGTCAGGTTTCCACCGTGCAACCGGACCCGGCTCGGAGTGGCGATCGACGGCATTCACCTTGCACCACCTTCGCCCTTGCACCATTGCGCGCCGGCGCTCGCAGCCGCCGACGCATCGGGTCTGCTTCCCAGCCGCGTCGAATTGGAGTTGGTGCAATGAAGGCAATGCATCGCCTCGCTCCGGACATTGTGGATCTGCTCACCTGCATCGTGAGGGTCTGCAGCGCCTACCAGGGGAGTGTGATCAGCTGGTGCCGCAGCCGAAGGACCAACAAGGATGTCGGCGGCCATCATGCGAGCAAGCACCTCTGCGCGTGTGCATGCGACGTTGTCTACGACCCACGGCCGCGCCTCGGGAACGGTGGCAAGCCAGAGCCTTACCGTCCGCCGCTCTCGCTGCTACAGGCCGAGTGCGCCCTGTACAACGTGAAGGTGATCCGCGAGCATGGCCATGATCACTTCGAGTGTTCGCAACTGCCGCTGCGGATGTACTTCTAGGGCGGCTGGGCATTGAGTCGGTGCGGTCCAGCGCCCATTATTTCGCAAGCGCGATGTGGACGCCGTTCCAGTGTGGGGGCGGTGGGTCGGCGATCATCTTTTGGCACCGCTTCAGCAGGACGCGGCTCGGACCGTCGTCGGGATGCTGCGAGAGTCGAGCGATCGCGCCGTTGAAATCGCGCTGCACGTACGACGCGAACGCGGCTTCGTACGCGCGGGCTGCGGGAAGCGCACGGATGGCGTCGCCCGCCGCGCCGAGAAGATCGTAAACCATCACGCCCTCGCTCCTCCCCTTCACGGCGACGCAATCGAGGCGCCGGAAGACGAAGTCGCGGCCGGCCTTCTCCACGATGGGCTCGCTGACGATGGCGTCGACCTCGTATTGCTTGCACAGCGCTTCGAGCCGGGACGCCAGGTTCACGCCGTCGCCAAGCGCGGTGTAGCTGAACCGATCCGGCGCGCCGAAGTGCCCCACCATGACGACGTCCCGGTGCAAGCCGTATCGGGTGCGCAGCGGCGGCAGTCCCGTCCAGGACGGCGAGGCGTACAGTTTTGCCGTCGCGGTCCGGCATTCCAGGATCGCGCGGCAGGCGAGCCGCGCGTGCTCGGGCCGCAGCGTCGGGGCATTCCACAAGGCCATCACGGCGTCGCCGATGAACTTGTCGATGGTGCCGCCGCAGGAACGGATCGCCTCCGTCATCGTCTGCATGTACAAGCCGAGCGATCGCGCCAGCTCGTCGGGCGGGACGTGCTCGGAAAGCGAAGTGAATCCCTCCAGATCGGTGAAGAGGATGGACAGCTCCCTCATCTCTCCGCCGAGCGCCGGCTCGCGGTTCTGCGCGTACAGCTCGCGCACCAGATCGAGCGGCGCGTACTTGCCCATGCCACGCAGCGCGGTCTTCGCCTGCTCCAGACCCGAGAGCACGGCGTGGATGTCGCGAAACGGCGTCTTCACCGGTGAAGCCGCGAAGTCGAGCATGCGCATCCGCGCTGCGCCACCGCCGATACGTCCCAGGCCGCGTCGCAACGCGAAGAGCCCGAGGCCGCCGCCGAGCAGGACCAGCCCGATGATCACCGCACACGCCATCAAGAGCCGCACCCGGACGGCACGCAGCTCGCGCGTATAGGCCGACTCGGGGACCACGACGCCGACGAACCAGTCCTGCGATCCCGCCAGGGCGCGGAAAGTCGCCAGCCAGCGTTCTCCGTCTACCTGCAGCTCGCCGGTGCGCTCGACACCCTGCTTCTCGTCGAGCAGCGGGCCGCGCAGCGCGAGGGAAATGGCCGGCGGCAGCCCCTCCGGGGCGATACGCAGGTCGTCGCCGACCAGGGTCAAGCGATCTTGCGGCGACAGGCGCGTGATCAGCCTTCCGTCCGCGTCGGTGATGAAGATCCGGTGTGGATCGTCCTTGCCCACCTGCAGCGCCGAAACGGAATCGATGGCCGACGCCAGAAGAGCGGCCCGCACCACGGCGATCAGCCGGCCTCTGCCGTTCTCCACGGCCTTCTGGACGGAAACGACGACGCGCCGCCGGTCGGCCGGAAGCATCTGATCGAGCTGCGACCAGGCCAAGTCGGTCCAGATCGGCTCGCCGCCCACGTCTCGCGACGCGGCCGACATGAACGTGAGATGGCGGGTCGGGTCCGGCGCCTGGCCTTCGCTGACCCACGCGCCGTCCTCCAGCCCACCTCCCATCGGGCGCTGCCGCACCTCCGAGGTACCCGACGCGATCCTGCGCGTCAGCACGGCGGCGTCGCCGTGAATTCCGGAGCGGAAGACGGAGAGCTGCCACCGGCCGGCCGGCGCGAGCGTCGGGTTGCCTTCCGCGTCGTAACCCGTGCGGTGCGCGTGGATGAAGGTCACTTCGGCGAGGCTGGGGTTGCGCACCACCTCCCGGAACAGCGCCGCCTCCACGCCGGGAAGATCGTGCGGCGGTACCACTCCGAGCTCGATCTCGCGCTCCAGATCCGCGATCGCCGTCGACGCGCCGTCGAGCTGCGCGCGAACCTGCGCCTCCACTCGGCGCGCAGCGGCGTCGCGCAGCTTCTCCGCGCTGGTCAGAATCGATCGCCGCGAACCCTCGAGGACGACTGCGGCCAGCGCTCCGAGCAGCACCGCGATCAGCGCCAGCGCCGCGACGAACGCTCCCAGCAGGGTCACGCGCGGCAGACGCATCTGGTTCAGCCGCCCGACGCGAACTCTGGATAGAGGGTCATGCCGCCGTCGACGTACATGCTCGTGCCGGTAATGTAATCCGATTCGTCGGAGGCGAGAAAGATTGCTGCCTTCCCGATATCGTCGGGCTCGCCGATGCGCTTGTAGGGAATGAGCCGCATCAGCGCCGCGTACGCTTCGGGCGTGCTCCAGGCGGCGGTGTTGATCGGAGTGCGGATGGCGCCCGGCGAGATGCTGTTCACCCGGATGCGCTGCGGCGCGACCTCCTGGGCCAGGCTCTTCATCATCAGCATCACGCCGCCCTTCGAGGCGGCATAGTTGACGTGGCCCGCCCAAGGGATCACCTCGTGGACCGAGCTGATGCAGATGATCTTCCCCGCCGCCTTCGAGACGCTCTCCACCACCCCACGGCGCTTGAACTCGCGCACCGCCTCGCGAGCGCAGAGGAACTGGCCGGTGAGGTTGACGCCGATGACGGTGTTCCACTGCTCGAGCGTGAGGTCCTCGAAGGCAGCGTCGCGCTGCAGGCCGGCGTTGCTGACCAGGATGTCGACGGTGCCAAAGTGCTCGATGGCTCGCTGGAAGAGCTCCTTCACTTCCGCCTCGCGCGAGACATCCGCGCGATGCGCAAGGGCCCGGCTACCGGACTGCGAGATCGTCCGCACCACCTCCATCGCCGCGTCCTCGCCGTCGCGGTAGTTGACGACGACGTCCGCGCCAGCGCCGCCCAGCGCGATGGCGATGGCGCGGCCGATCCCGGAGTTCGCGCCGGTGACGACGGCTTTCTGGCCTTGCAACGGTCTGGTCGAGGTCATTTCGAGCTCCTGTTCGAGGACCCTCTTGGGTACGCTCCCGGCAGCTCTCCGTTACACGCTGTAACCGAACGGGTCTCCGCGCTGTAACAGAACGCGTCCCCGTGGGACAATCACTCAACGTCAACGGAGCAAACCGAATGGGATTTCTTTCGCGCGCACAGGCCGCCTTCCTCTCCACCGCCGAACGTCTCGCCTTCCTCGGTCCTACGCTCGCGCGGCTGACGCTGGGCGTCGTCTTCATCGGCACCGGTTGGGGCAAGCTGCACGGACTTCAGAAGGTCACGGAATTCTTCACGGAGTTGGGTATCCCAGCCCCCGGTTTCAATGCCGTGCTCGCCTCCACGGCGGAGTTCGTCTGCGGTGCGTTGCTCCTGATCGGCCTGCTCAGCAGGCTCGCGGCGATCCCGCTGATCGTCACGATGACCGTGGCGATCATCACCGCCAAGAGCGCGGACCTGCACGGCCTCTCCGATCTGCTCGGCTTCGAGGAGTGGACGTACATCGTGCTCGCGGTCTGGATCCTCGTCGCGGGGCCGGGTCCGCTCTCGCTCGATCGGGTCCTGCAGAATGTCCTGCGGCAGCCTCGCACCGAAGCGAACACGCGCGCAGCGACGGTCTAGCCCCTGTAACGAATGCCTGCTGCGTCCGACCCACGGGCATGAACCGGATCCTGTGGGCCGCGCTTCTCGCCCTCTCGTCGCTGATCGCGAGTGGAACGAAAAGCTGCATCTCGACTGCGCATGCCGATTCCTTGCCGCTCGTCCGCAAGGTGGGCTGCGTCGGTCTCACAGTTGCCGACGTGGATCGATCCGCCGAGTTCTACGCGCGCGTCCTCGGGTTCGAGAAGATCGCCGACGTCGAGCAGGCGGGCGCAGCTCGGCCGCGAATGCCTGGACTTGACGGAATACCTGGCGCCGCGCGGACGGCCGCCTCCGGCCGATGCGCGCAGCAACGATCGATATTTCCAGCACGCTGCGATCGTCATCTCGGACATGGATCGCGCCTATGCCGCGCTCCGCGCCGCGCGCGTCGAGCACGCGTCCACGGGCCCGCAAAGGCTTCCGGACTGGAATCCGAACGCGGCCGGCATCCGCGCCTTCTACTTTCGCGACCCGGACCGGCACGTACTGGAAGTGATCCAGTTTCCGCGCGGCAAAGGCGATGACCGCTGGCAAGCGACGGATCGGCTGTTCCTCGGAATCGACCACACGGCCATCGTCGTGAGCGACACCGACGCGAGTCTCCGTTTCTACCGCGACACCCTCGGGCTGCGCGTCGCCGGCACAAGCGAGAACTGGGGCACCGAGCAGGAGCACCTGAACAATGTCTTCGGGGCGCGGCTGCGCATCACGACGGTTCGCGGCACTTCCGGGCCCGGCGTCGAGCTGCTCGAGTACCTCGCGCCGCGCGACGGACGCCCGATGCCTGCCGACGAGCGCGCAAACGATCTGATCCACTGGCAGACGACGCTCTTCACCGGCGACCTCGGCGGAGCCGCCGCCGCCCTGCGCGGCCTGCACGCCGCGTTCGTCTCGCCTGGCGCCGTCGCGCTCTCCGACATAAGGCTAGGATACGGGCGCGCCCTGCTCGCCCGCGATCCCGACGGGCACGTGTTGCAGCTTGCCGCCGAGTAACGCTTCCGCTGCGAAGACGTACTGAGGGAGGACCATGACTACCCGCGAAGAGGAGAGGCTTGCCGAGTCGCGCGATCGCACGGCCCACTGGAAGCGCTGGGGCCCGTACCTGAGCGAGCGCGCGTGGGGCACCGTCCGCGAGGACTACAGCCCGGGCGGCACGGCGTGGGACTACGTCCCGCACGACCACGCGCGCTCGCGCGCGTATCGCTGGAACGAGGACGGCATCGCGGGAATTTCCGACCGGCGCCAGAATCTCTGCTTCTCGGTGGCGCTCTGGAACAAGCGCGATCCGATCCTAAAGGAGCGCCTCTTCGGCCTCACCGGTCAGGAAGGAAACCACGGCGAGGACGTGAAGGAGCTCTACTACTACCTCGACTCGACGCCGACGCACTCGTATATGAAGTACCTGTACAAGTATCCGCAGGCCGAGTTCCCCTATGCGCACCTCGCCGAGGAGAACCGCAGACGAGGACGCGCAGGCCGCGAGCTGGAGCTGATCGACACCGGCATTTTCGACCAGGACCGCTACTTCGACGTCTTCGTCGAGTACGCGAAGGCGGACGTCGACGACATCTGCATCCGCATCGAAGTGGCGAACCGCGGAGCGCAGGCCGCCGAGGTGGAAGTCCTCCCGACGCTGTGGTTCCGCAATACCTGGAGCTGGGGCCGCGAGCAGAAGCGCCCCTCGCTGCGCGCCAGCGGTCCTTCCTCCGTTCATGCCGGCAAGTACCAGCTGAGCTGCGAAGGCACGCCCGAGCTGCTCTTCTGCGACAACGAGACAAACTCGGGCCGTCTGTTCGGCGTCCCAGGTCCGCGGTATCCAAAGGACGGCATCCACGATTACGTGATCCACGGGTCGGAGACGGTCAACCCGGATCGGGTCGGCACGAAGTGCGCGGCGCGCTACAAGCTGACCGTTCCAGGTCACGGCAGCGCCGTGATCCGGCTGAGGCTCTCCCACGGCGTTGCGCAGCCCGTGGACGCGACCGATGGGATCCTCGGGACACGCAAGCGGGAAGCGGAGGAGTTCTACGCGAGCGTGATTCCGACGAGGCTCTCGGCGGACGCGCGCAACGTCATGCGGCAGGCGCTGGCGGGCATGCTCTGGTCGAAGCAGTTCTACCACTACGTCGTGCGCGACTGGCTGGAGGGTGACCCGGCGCAGCCGGCGCCGCCGCGGGAGCGCAAAAACGGCCGCAATGCCGACTGGGGCCACCTCTACAACGCCGACGTCATCTCCATGCCCGACAAGTGGGAATACCCGTGGTTTGCCGCCTGGGACCTCGCCTTCCACTGCATCCCGCTCGCGCTGGTGGACAGTGACTTCGCCAAGGACCAGCTCGTGCTTCTCCTGCGCGAGTGGTACATGCACCCGAACGGGCAGATTCCGGCCTACGAGTGGGCGTTCGGCGACGTCAACCCGCCGGTCTTCGCCTGGGCCGCCTGGCGCGTCTACAAGATCGAGAAGAAACGGCGCGGCTCCGGCGACCGCAAGTTCCTCAAGCGCGTCTTCCACAAGCTGATGCTCAACTTCACCTGGTGGGTGAACCGCAAGGACGCGGAAGGTCGCAACGTCTTCCAGGGCGGCTTCCTCGGCCTGGACAACATCGGCGTCTTCGACCGCAGCGCTCCGCTGCCGGGCGGCGGACACCTCGAGCAGTCCGACGGCACGAGCTGGATGGCGATGTACTGCCTGAACATGCTCTCCATCGCACTGGAGCTGGCGCGCGAGGAGGACGAGTACGAGGACGTCGCAAGCAAGTTCTGGGAGCACTTCGTCCACATCGCCCGGGCGATGAACACGATGGGCCTCTGGGACGAGGAGGACGGCTTCTACTACGACGTCCTTCACCGCGGCAGCGAGGAGATGACGCTGCGGATCCGATCGATGGTCGGCCTCATTCCGCTCTTCGCGGTGGAACCGATCCCCGCCGAGCTGATCGCGAAGTTCCCCGCGTTCGCCCGGCGGATGGAATGGTTCATCGACCACCGGCCCGATCTGACGGAGGGCGTCGCCTGCATGCGAACGCTCGGCGCCATGGATCGACGGCTGTTCTCGGTGGTCGAACCGCGGAAACTGCCGAAGATCCTGCGGCGGCTGCTCGACGAGTCGGAGTTCCTCTCGCCGCACGGCATCCGCGCGCTCTCGCGCGTCCACCGCGACCAGCCTTACAGCCTGAAGATCGACGGCGCCGAGTACGGCGTGCGGTACGAGCCCGCGGAGTCGTCGAGCGGCCTGTTCGGTGGCAACTCCAACTGGCGCGGCCCCATCTGGTTCCCGGTGAACTACCTGCTGATCGAGTCGCTGCAGAAGTTCCATCACTATCTGGGCGACGGGTTCACGGTGGAATTCCCGACTGGCTCTGGCCGGCAACTCACGCTCGCACAAGTGGCGACGGAGCTCTCGCGGCGGCTCTCCTCCATCTTCCTCCGCGATGGCGACGGTCGCCGGCCGGCGTTCGGCAAGGCCGAGAAGATGCAGCGCGATCCTCACTTCCGCGACTACCTGCTCTTCCACGAGTACTTCAACGGCGACGACGGCTCGGGCGTCGGCGCGAATCACCAGACGGGCTGGACCGGCCTGGTGGCGAAGCTGCTCCAGCAGAGCGGAGAGTGAAATGCGCGTGAACCGGAAGATCTGCCAGGACTACGAGCGGTCGTCGCATCTCGAGTGGCTGGAGACGAACGGCACCGGCGGCTTCGCGATGGGAACCGTCGCCGGCACGAACACGCGCCGGTACCACGGGCTCCTCGTCGCTTCGCTCCGACCGCCGGTCGATCGGCACGTGCTCCTCTCGCGCCTCGACGAAGTGGTCTCGGGCGAGGGCGCGCCCGACGCTCCGCTCGCGACGAACCAGTACCCAGGGACCCTTGCGCCGCGAGGATATGCGCATCTGGTCGAGTTCCGACTCGATCCGTTCCCGACCTGGGTATTCGACGTCGGCGGCGCCCATGTCGAGAAGCAGCTCTTCCTGGTGCCGGGTGAGCAGTCCGTCGTCGTCACCTATCGCGCGACGCGGCCGCGGAAGATCGCCATCTCGCCGTTCCTCGCCTTCCGCGACTATCACTCGCTGAGCCGCGCGAATCCGTCGCTGGACGGCTCCCTGCGCGAGGATCGCAATGGCGGCGCGCTGGTCGTCCGCGCGCGCCCGTACGGCGGGCTGCCGGAGCTGGCGCTGCACGTCAGCCCAGAAGCGCGTCTGGAGCGCGATGGGACCTGGTACTACTCGAACGAGTATCTCGCCGAGATAGATCGGGGGCTCGACTTCCGCGAAGACCTCTGGAAGCTCGGAACGCTGCACGCGGAGATCGCGCCCGACAAGCCGCTTTTCGTCGCGGCGACGATCGGCCCGCGGACGTTCGACGCGAACTCGGTCGCCGACCTGACGGCCAAGGTCAGCGAGCAGAGGCGACCGCGCGGCGCAGACCCGTTCCTCGCGCGCCTCGAGGCCGCAGCGGATCAGTTCGTCGTCCGCCGCGCCGACGGCAAGCCGACGGTGATCGCCGGCTATCCCTGGTTCACCGATTGGGGGCGGGACACGATGATCTCCCTCCCCGGCCTGCTGATCGCCCGCGGCAGGCTGCAGGAAGCGCGGGAAGTGCTCCGCGGATTTCTCGCGCACATCGATCGCGGCCTGATCCCGAACGCGTTCCCCGACCGGCCCGGGGACAAGCCCGAGTACAACACGGTGGACGCGACGCTGTGGATGTTCCAGGCGATGCACGCCTACGTGCAGAAGAGCGGCGACGCGACGTTCCTGCGCCAGGAATTCTATCCGGCCGCGAAGGAGATCGTCCGCTGGCATCAGCAAGGTACGCATCACGGGATCAAGATCGATCCCGCCGACGGTCTGCTCGCCGCGGGTGTCCCTGGCGTCCAGCTCACCTGGATGGACGCGCGCGTCGGCGATCGCGTGATCACGCCCCGGCACGGCAAGGCCGTCGAGATCAATGCCCTCTGGTTCAACGCGCTTCGTCTGATGGGGCTGTGGGGCGCCGCGCTGGGCGATGCGCAAGCAGCGGCCGCGTACGCGTCGGATGCGGATCGCGTCCGCTCCTCCTTCGAGAAGGCGTTCTGGAACGCGGAGCGCGGACATCTCGACGACGTCGTGGGAGATCCCGCGTTCCGCCCGAACCAACTCTTCGCCCTCTCGCTTCCTTTCCCGTTGCTCGACGCGGAGCAGCGCAAGTCGGTGGTTCGCGCCGTCGAGCAGAAGTTGCTCACGCCCTTCGGGCTGAGAACGCTGGCTCCCGACGAGCGCGGCTACATCGGGCAATACCGCGGCGGGCCGGCGGAGCGCGACGGCGCGTACCACCAGGGCACAGTGTGGCCCTGGCTCCTCGGTCCGTTCATCCGCGCATATCTGTGCGCCTTCGGCCGCTCTTCCGAGACGGTGCAGCACTGCCGTGACCTGCTACGGCCGATGGAGCTGCACCTCGTCGATGCTTGCCTCGGCACCATCTCGGAGGTGTTCAGCGCCGATTCGCCGTTCGCGGCGGGAGGTGCTCCCGCCCAGGCGTGGAGCGTCGCCGAGTTGATCCAGGTGCTCTCGGTCGATCTGGCGGACAACCCGAACGACAGATCGCGCCGCGACCGCAAGGCCGTCGCGGCGCCCGGATCGGAATTTCGCCGATGACGCTGCGTGAGGCCTTCCGGCGCCATTGGGCGGAGTACGCGATGGAGGCGGCGGGTCTGGGCATCTTCATGATCGCGGCATGCGCGCTGACCGTCGCGTTGGAGCATCCGGCGTCGCGCGCGCAAACCATCGATCCGACGGTGCGCCGGGCGCTGATGGGGCTCGCGATGGGTCTCACCGCCGTGGCCATCATCTACTCTCCTTGGGGCAAGCGCTCCGGTGCGCACCTGAACCCGGCGGTGACGCTCGCCTTCTGGCGCCTCGGCCGCGTTCCCGGGCACGACGCGATCTTCTATGCCGCGGCCCAGGTCGTCGGCGGAATCGGCGGGGTGGCGCTGTCGTGGCTGGTGCTGCGCGACGCGCTGGCGCTTCCTTCCACGAACTTCGCCGCCACTTTGCCGAAGGCAGGCATCGCCGCTGCGTTCGCCGCGGAGGTGGCGATCTCGTTCTTCCTCATGCTCGTCGTCCTCACCCTGACGGGAACCCGGTACGCCCGATGGGCGGGCGTTTGCGCCGGGACTTTGGTCGCCATCTACATCTTCGTCGAGGCCCCCATCTCCGGGACGAGCATGAACCCGGCACGGTCGCTGGCCTCCGCGATGGGCGCGGGCTTCGGGGCGCTGTGGATCTATTTCCTCGCGCCGCCTCTCGGCATGCTCGCCGCCGCGACCGTGCATCGCCGCCGGCCCGGCTGCGCGAAGCTCGATCACGCGCCCGGCGTGCGCTGCATCTTCTGCGAGCAACGCCCGAAGACCGCAGCACGGCCGAAGCGCGTCGTCATCCTCGGCGGTGGATTCGGCGCTGTCTTTGCCGCGCAGCAAATGGAGCGCGAGCTGGCCGGCCGCGGCGATTACGAAGTCGTCCTCGTCGCCAAGGACAACTACTTCGTCTTCCAGCCGATGCTCCCGGAAGTGATCTCGGGAACCATCGGCCTGCTCGACCTGGTCAGTCCGCTTCGCCGGTTGCTCCCCGGAACGGAGATCCACGTCCGCGAGATCGAATCCATCGATCTGGAAAGGCGGACCGTCACCACGGCTCCGGGCTTCCTGCCCCATCCTCATGTCATCGAGTACGACCACTTGGTGCTTGCGCTGGGAACCGTCACCGACTTCCGCGGCCTGCGGGGACTGCCGGAGCACGCCCTGCCCTTCAAGAACCTCAACGACGCCCTCTATCTGCGCAACCACGTCATCCGAGCCCTCGAGGAGGCGGCCATCGAGCGACACGACGAGAAGCTGCGCCGACAGCTCCTGACCTTCGTCGTCGCCGGCGGCGGATTCTCGGGGGTGGAGGTCGTCGCGGAGCTCAACGACTTCGTCCGCGGCGTCGCGGCCAACTACCCGCAGATCGATCCGCGCGAGATCCGGGTCGTGCTGGTGCACTCGCAGGATCGAATCCTCCCCGAGGTGCCGGAGAAGTTGGGCCGTTTCGCCCAGCGCATCCTCGCGAAGCGCGGAGTCGAGCTGCTGTTGCGGGCGAAGCTGTCCGCCGCCACCGGCGAGGAGGCAGTGCTCGCTGACGGACGTACCATCCCCACCCGCACGCTGGTGTCGACTGTGCCCTCGTTCGCGCACCCGCTGATCGAGGCGCTCGAGCTGCCCAAGAAC